>Ga0256914_1001751_pt1 | contig 18953 bp, 21 predicted proteins | sample HulkmetaG_FD_191571 | JGI IMG/M metagenome (GOLD analysis project Ga0256914, IMG submission 191571) | Hydrothermal chimney microbial communities from Main Endeavour vent field at the Juan de Fuca Ridge, Pacific Ocean - Hulk | ecosystem: Environmental > Aquatic > Marine > Hydrothermal vents ... | reverse complement strand
TAGAAGCGACTTGCCGTATCCAACTTTGTATACATAAATATGTTTGTATATTCTTGTATGACCTGAGAATGTTTATAAATATTCAAGTGTTAGTACATGCGAACCGCTCCGAGCCCCGAGGGCACCGCGGGTAGGGATGCTCCAGTCCCGCGGGACAAGATCCTCGGGGTAGGGGCGGTGGAGTGTGCGCGGGTCAATGACGAGGGAGCAAAACCCCGAAAGAATGAGGGAAAGGAGTCACCCGCATATGCAAACATAATTAAGCATATGCGGGCAGAGACCCCACGCGATTCCGCTAATTCCTGCTTGTAAGTATCCAACAACTAAACTTATGATGTATAGTGCGATCCAGATTATGGAAGTTGGCAATTTCTTCTCTTTCTTTTCTTCGCTCATATGTACTAAAAAGTGTTTGTAAGGGTTTTATGCTTTACTTTTGCTTAAGTTTTGTTTCTAACCAATGGACGTAGTTTGCAATTAGTCTGCTGTGTAGTATTAGGTAACATTCGTATTGGTGTTCACGACATACTTTTCCGGTCAGGAAGTAGCATGCTCCTCGTGTATATGGATCTATCGTATATATGTCTTGAATGGATGCATTCAAGAAGAGCTCTGCATACCACATGTAGTAGTCGTAGCAGGTAAAGTTAAACTTGTCAAGACAGCGCAGTGCCTTGATAAAGTATTTACTTACCATATTTAGATCCGCTATTTCTTGGTATAGTGTACCGCTGAGACATTCGTCCAGCGCCATGTTTACTGCAAGCATTTTATCTACCTTCGACATGTAGACATAGGTTAAGGCCTCTACAAGCGTCTCGTTGCTCCACTGTGGATCCCAGTGCTTGTAAAGTATGACATGTACCAGCTCATGGACCAGCACCTTCATATTTACACCATAACTGCACTTTTTGGACAGCACTATCAGAGCTGTGCCTCCTGGACATGTTGGAACGCACTCTAGAAAGTTTCCCCAGCATCCACTGTTGCTCCACTTAATCTCGACTCTTATAGGAGGGTCGTGAAAGATACCTCCAGCTAACAATAAGACAAAGCATGCGACAAATATCAAAACTACTGTGGAGCGCAATTCTGCACTCATCGTTGTTATAATATAAACAAGTTATAAAAATGGTCGGCCCGCCGGGATTTGAACCCGGGACCTACGGGTCTCCACCAGCCCACCATGTACGAGCGGCGGACTGGCTACAGCCCGCCGCTCTAGCCAGGCTGAGCTACGGGCCGACCATCCTTATCTTACTTTTAGGAAATTTAAACCGTTCGTAACAGTGCATTGCTTGTGGATTGTCTTCACGGTCTTGCAAGTCCAAGCTCTTCTAGGAACTTTCTGGTTTTTTCGTCTTTTCTCTCTGCAAGTCTCTTTCTTATGTAGTATACTACGCCCTTGACTGCGCCTAGGATCTGCACTACTCTTGACGGTACCACATCCTTTACTCCAAGTCTCCTTATGGCAATCGTTATTGCAAGTCCTGCTCTTATTGATGAGAGTGGAGAAGCTATTTTGAGAACGTCCTCATATTCCCTTACTACTTGCTCAGTTGCCTCAAGTAGCTTATCTTTGCTGATGCCCCTCTTTTCTAGACCCAGCTCCTCGTGCACTCTCTCGACGGCTGTCCTTAGGAGTATCTTGAACATTGTGTCTCTGTCAAGTCCATGCGATCTCTTTAGGTAGTTCTCGAGTCTTGCTAAGAGACGATTAACAACGCTTGACTTAGGTGCCTTTCCGTGAAGCGGGTCATAGTTAATGACCGCATTGTACTGAGCTATTCCTGTTCCAGCAATCTTCAACGCAAGTAGAAGATATGCCTTTGCAATGGCCACAGTTTTCAAGATAAAGGCCTGCTTTATCCTCTGATTTAGCTCATCGCGAAAGACCTCCTCAGGCGGGGCAAGCTCCATCAGCTTTTCAACTGTTGCCTTCAAGTTGGGGGACAGCGAAAGCGCCTCAATGGTCTTCTCGACCCACTGCATAATGGCGCTTCTCGCCTCCTCTGGAACCTTGACCTCTGCCTCTATCTTAGCAGGAACGGACTGTGCAATAGCCTCAAGATCTATTCCAAGTACCTCCGCGATGGGGATACCGACCTTGTCAAATCCAGGTTTTAGCAAAGTTATTAGTTGCCTAAACTTTTCTCCCATTCCCTTCTTCTTGACGGTTGCCAAAGCAATGGCAACACAGATAGCCATCTTTTCGGGACTCTCCCTACACTTTATTGGCAGTTGAAATGCCTCTATATCCATGCCAAGTGCGGCAAGTATGCTCGCTCTAGTGCCGCCATCTATTACGATTCCGTCCTCGTCAATGTAAATTGGCTCCATCTGCCCCCTCTTTCTAAGATCTGACGCAATTAACGTCATCTCAAAGAATGTCCGATCCTCCGTGAGAAGACCAACTATTTCCCTATACGATGGACCAAACAGCTTCTTAAACTCCTCAGTATCGAAAATGTGTGTCTTCAGCTGGGCTGGCTTTATTTTTACAAGCTTCTTCTTGCTGTACAATTCTCTGATTATTACATCTAGGCTAGCCATCGCGCTGTAGATTTTCAAAACCTTAAAAAAATTTACTACTGTTGCCCCCTTCCTTGAGGTAGCTGAATGCCAAGCCTATTTACAAGCTCCCTGTATCTATTTCTTATCGTTACCTCCGTAACACCTGCAGCTCTCGCAATCTCTTTCTGAGTCCTAACTTCACCATTTAGGAGACATGCAATATACACCGCCGCTGCTGCAAGTCCAGCAGGGTCCTTTCCTGCAGTTATCCTGTTCTTTTTGGCTTCATCGATTATTTTCTTTGCATCTATAATAACTTTACCGCTTAGCCCGAGCTGTTGACATATTCTGTCTACAAACAGCTTAGGGTCTGACAATGGTAACCTAATGTTTAGTCGCCTCACAAGTAGTCTACACACCTCCGCAACGGAGGACCAGGCTTCTCCACTTGCTTGCACAAACTCGTCCAGAGTCCTAGCAATTCCACGTAATCTACAGGCAAGGTACAGACATGCCGATACGACAACCTTTACATTTCTACCAGCTAGGAGATTCTCCTCGTATGCCTTCTCGAAAAGCTTTAACGCATCGTCAACGAGGGACTTTGGGAGACCAAGCATCGTCGCTATCCTCTCTGCTTCAGCCAGAGCCGAGATTATTGCTCTCTCCTTCGAGGTGTAGATGAAGACTCTCTTCTGGAGACGCTCGAGCTTCTTCAATAGCTGAGATGTCTTAACGTCTGACTTTGGAACCTCTATCGCTGTTGTTAGCATAGAGCTTGCAATCGATGTAGCTCTAACAGCTGGGCCAGCTCTCGCCCTTTCAGCAACCTCCTCTGGCGTGAAGGCTCTCCACTCTGGCCCCATATCTATGGGCCTGTCCTCAATTACCGTCCCACACACAGAACATACCAAACTACCTGTACTCGACCTGATTACTCTATCACTTCCACAGACTGGACACCTTATCTTCTCCTCAACTAGAGGAGGGACACTATCTTCTATCCTCCTGCGATGAATAGAGTAGAGCTTATTGAGTATTCTATCCTTTGACGAACTCACACAAAAAATAAAAAAAGGAAAAATTAAAAACTTTTTACTATATTTTAAGCCAGATAAAAGGCTAGATCTCTGTCTTCACCTTCTCAACGACATCAAGGTGCTTCTCCTTGAAGTGCTTGTAGATGTTGTTCAGCGTCCTTAGAGCGTTCTCTCCTTCTGGAATCTCTTCGCCACATAGCTTGCACTTTGTTCCTTCGACGTACTTCTCCTTAAGTTCCTTTGCTATTCTTGACCAGACAACCCTAGCCATAGCTGCCCGATTCACGTCGGTCACGACCTTGTTTTAAAGTTTTACGGTATGGATCAGCAACAGCGTTTTAAACCGTATATAAACAAACTCATATGCATCCGCTCCCTCCTGAGGAACCTGCAAGAGAAATCGCTAGGAGGATTGTTGCCTCGATGCTTGACAAAACACGTGAAGTCTTTTCGAAATATATGACAATGAAGAAGAGGCTGAAGGAAGAATTTGGTCTTGAAGCAATTGCAGTCGGTGAGCTTGTTGAATGTAGGAAGTTATTGTCGATCCGCTTATCGCAACTCAATAGGGCTGACCCTAATTTGCAGGTGCTTTTTCACGGCACTGTCGTTGAAAAAGGCATAAGGGAAGTCCTTGAGCTGAAGAAGGGGGACTTGTGCTTCAGAAGAGTGGGAAACTACGTTTTATTTGGAAGTGCCGACGCAATGCTAGATCTTGGAGACACGTCAGTGCCAGTCGAAATTAAGACGTCTCTATCCTTCACGCTTCCACGATATAGCCACTTTATTCAATGTAGTCTCTACGCTTTTCTCTATGACGCTCCCTTTGGCATACTAATTTTTATAAGTCGAAAGTTTAGGATCTACGTGGTACCAAGGATCGATGAAGATGCTGTCAGTAGACTCATCAACTTGTGGAATAGTATATCGCCATTATTCATCGAAGAATGCACATACTGTCCGCTGAAGCGCAGTGGACTGTGCTCTGGAGGAGATAAGGATTACAGCAAGAGATCATGGCTGTACAGCCTTGCCCTATCGCTCAGGAGGGCGTCTGCCGAAATCGTGCTTGAGAGGGATGTAGCTGAGAGCATCGCCATGGAGCTCACAAGTAGAAAGGTTCAATAACGGCCCTGCACGTTCTCTCCTGAAAGCAGAAATGAGTGAAACAATCCGCACGCTGATCCAGTCGATTGCATCTAGGCTCAGGGTTAGGCCTACGGTTGCCTCGCTAGTTCCATTCATCTATCTTTGGTGCTGTAGTGCAAAGGGCAATGCAGTACATCTCACAGTTCGCAAGCTCTGCACATATGTCTTGAACATGTGCAACTGTCCCTCGAACTCAAGCAATGTCAAGGCTAGGCTTAACTTTTTACTTTCTGCTCTTGTTCTCCTTGCAAAGAGGAACAACATGGAGGACGCAGTCAACATAATAGAAGCTAACAGACTTATATACGTTTGGAGTGTCGACAAGCTTAAGCAGTTGCTCGAAAAGGAGTTTCCCGAAATTTCAGAAATTGTGTCTTTAATGAACGTGGACAAGAATCTTGTGCTTGGCGTCCTCTGCGAGGAGGTGTGTAAGTAGTTACTTTCTGATTTTCTTAGCCTTTCTTTTTGCTTTAGTAATTAACCTCGCGATTAGACTAGTAACGATGATGCCTCCAGCAACTCCAACGGGAACAGCTAAGGCCTTGAACACTGGGTCTGAGAAGAGTCCGGATAAGAAGTTGACCTTTGGTACAGGGTCATATACCCACGTTGGTACAAGCTCCTCATAGATTATTTCATAGTTGTCTCCGAATGCTTCCTTGAGGTAAGGCTCGGAGATAGTTCTAATAAACTTCTTAATGGCCTCGACAGCCTCGCTCGTCTCTATTTCTGCTGGAGGAACATTTATGTTAGGCTCACGAACTATCAAGTATTTGAATGCTTTCTTACCCTCCTTCCTTGCTAACCTCTCAAATTCTGAAACAACATATCTCGGATCTGCGACACCTAGCTCTGGTTGCTTAGCAACGTTCTGTTTTGCTTCTTCGAGCAGTTTTCGGGCTTCTTCAGCATGTTCTTTAGGTACTGCTATTAGTACGTACTCAACCATCGGCTATTAGATTTGTGTAGGTCTATTTATATCTTCGTTTTTACTATCTTACGGAGGAACAACCCTGTCACATATTGCCTCTGCTTCTGGGTCGCCTATGCATAGTGCAATGTTCTTACACACATAGTTGTAGTATAGGTATAGACAGTAGTGGTACGCACCTTTGCTTCTGAGCTTCGATAGGAGGTTATACCTCTTTAATATTTCTAGGAACCTTATATAATGCTCAAAGCCTGTCTTAATATCTTTCTCTACTATTGCATTAATTACAAATTGCATATATTCCTCGACTATCCTCCGCACGACCTCTCTCGGTAGTTCATTACATCCTCCTCGAATAATTTCTTCTGTTAATGCACTAACAACCTCGTTCAAGCTCTTTCTTCCTTCAGAGATGTCTCTCGCAAGGTTACATATGTAATCTACTGCGCCTAGGACCGTGAACCCCTCGAGCCTAAGTCCGTGATATAGGGGATATGTTAACCAAGTCAAAACCTTTGGCAAGACTATTGCATGCGGTGTACCAAAGTTCTCAACGACAGGTACGCCATATCTGAAGGGTGGAGTGTTTACGCACATTGGTAAGACGCGGACAGGTACTGTCTCGGTAAGCTCCTCTCGTATTGCCGCTTCTGCAGTTCTTGCGGCTCTCCTTACATTTTCTGTCTCGGATGCTAATTTCCTAAGTGCAGAAGCTATCTCCTGTAGGTAGTAAATAATGTAGCCAAGAGCCTCCTCGAAAGACGTCGGTCTCACAGCTGGTCCAGCCTCCTTCGGCTTCTCCTTCTCTGCGACCTTTATTGCACTTCCAACAATGTCTTGTAACGATACGACAATATCGCCAATTATCTGGCTTGTAATATATTCTGCTTCCTCTCTAGGAACTCCGAAAGAATGAACAAGCTTATTAAATAATGTTTGGTAAGTAGTAGCGTGCACACATGAAGTAAAGTCTCGCAAATACTCTAAAGAAATGTGGCTAGCTACTTTTTTAGCAAGCTGGTCTGCAAAACAGTTTACAAAGCTTTTAAGTAAATCTTCTAGTGTCGTAACGAGACAACTTATATAATCTCGTGTTATTGGCTGTTTTCTGCTAAGCTTTTGTATTGCTTTACTTAGGAACAAGATGTAATTTCTTAAAAATTCCTCGTCTAGTAGAGCAACTTGTTTGCATTGTGTGTCACTTATCTGCTCTGCTATGCCTCCTTCTCTGGAGCACTTTACTATATCGTCTGCCACATTGTATAATAGTTCTCCAGTTGCCCTAGATATAGAAATTATATACTTAATGTGTTCTCTTAGGGATGTAATTATTTTACGAATATTTGAGTGTGAGCGCGCGAGCTCAATTATTTTTTCTGCAAGACGTTGCACAAATTCTGTCGACAGCACTCCCGCGGACTGTGCAAGCGTTCGCGCAATCTTTTCAGCTACTTCTCTAGCTGTTGCAGTAGGTTCTCTCGTTGCCACATTTATTTATCTGTGGGGATAAGTTTTTGAAGTATCGCATAGTCGCTGTCTATATGTCAAACACAAATACAGTTAGTAGCTCCTCCGAGTCGATTGGTCTCTTGCTGAGGGACAAACTTGAGGAGGCTCTCTCTGAGCTTAAGCCTCTCGAAGAGCTGAAGCTGTCTGATGTATCTGTCACAGTTATTATAGGTGGCACATTTCTACCAAAGGTTCTGAGGCTAATCGACGATATATGTAGCAGTGCAATACTTGTGCATGGAGGTCTAGTTGCAGGACTGCTCTTTGTGACGTATGTGCCCTCGGAGAAGTTCACAGTTGAGGAAGCTGTACGTGACTTGTCGAGAGTGCTCTTTGAGCTCCTGCCCTACTTTGTGCCGAGTGGGGATGAGAGGTTTCCCTGTCTTGCCTTGACGGTAGTTGTCGATGCAGAAAATCAGGACGCTGTTAATGCTCTTGTAGAGAGGGGTTTCGATAAGAGAGAGATTTCCACTGAGGAAGGTAAGGCCATGCTCCTCTTCAAGAACGTTGTCGGCAAAGTAAAGCTAAGCCTAGATGCAATAGTTAGTGCGGTAAGGCACATTGTCCAGAGCTACACGACGCTGAGGACGAAGCAGTGAAGTAAAGAAATTTGAAATTCTGAATTAGCTAGAAAAGCGTGAGGCTGGACACTAAAACTTTAGGTCTTGTAGCGACTACTGTCCTTGGCTACGTTATTGGTAACTACGTTGCATATGACTACTGTCTCAAAAAGAGTTTTGAACCTGAGGTTTATGAGTTACCGTTCTCTGTCTCAATTGTCGTAACTGCCGCCTATGAGCCAGATGCTTTACTGGAGGTCTCACTTTCGTCGCTTAGGTCGCAGAGCCTCATTAAATGTGATAAGAATAACATTGAAATAATATTGGTCGCTGGCAAGGGAGTAAACGTTGATATTGCTAAAAGGTACTGCGACAAAATAATAATGGAGGATAGTGCACGAGGAGAGCTTCCTCCAGGGAAGCTGACTGCTAGGCACATAGGGATCTGCGAAGCGAAGGGAGACATTATTGTGGCGACAGATGCAGACACCTATTATCCCCCGGGATGGCTTGCGCAGTTGCTTAAGCCTTACCTCAGGACCGCTACCGTAGTTGCCACTCATGGACCATGTATTGGACTCACAGAGTACACACATGGAGATGTTAGACCGATACTTGGCTGGTGGTCTTTCTGTACCTATTATGGAGTCAACATATCTGGCAGAAACAGCAGTTTCGTCAAGTCAGCCTACTTTGCGACAGGTGGCTTCGATCTTAATGCACAGAAGACATTCGATAAACTTCTCTGGGAGGAGGAATTTGCCTTCAAGAAGAGGTTGCAAAAAGTTGGAAAAGTAAAGTTCGTGCCAACTGCCGTAGCACTGACTTTTGACTATGAGAAGTTCAAAAAGACTCGAGGTCTAAGAAGGACGACGCGTTATAGAGACGAGCTTCATGGAATAGCAATAAGCTTTAAGTATTGGCTTAAGTCGCTCATATCTCCATGACAGATACTTCACATACAGGAAAGGACGTCTGCTATCGCGTCCTTGCCGAGTTGCTTGCACTTATTGAGGCACTTGGCTATGTTGACCCTATCATCGGCGTCTTGACGGGAGTTGCAAAAATTGGTGCAAGCTCCTACAGTTTGAGGGACCTTCTTTTGCTGATGTCAAAGCGATGCAAAGTCAAGAGCATGAAAGCGATCAAAGTAGCAACGACATGCGGGTTCCTAGACGAAAGGAGGGAGGAGGATCTACGCCTTTTCTATCCTACACAGCTCCTTTTGCCTCTGGCTCTTGCTTACGATATAGTGCTCGATGAGTGTCCAAGCTGTAGGAAAGTCTACGCCAATGCACTTAAGAAGTATAGGTCTGCTGTGCTTAAAGGCAGAAGAAAGCTCGTGCAAGAGAAAAAAGAAGAGTAAAGCTTAAAGTGTTTTTACTAGTTGCGTAATCCATGTCGCTCAGCGCCTTCCTGGGCTACATGGAGATAAAGAAGCTTATATCAAAGGGGGAGCTAATTGTTAATCCACTGAGAGAGGATACTGTGAGAGAGAATGGTCTTGACCTTAGGCTATCTGCGGAATATGCCATACCTAAGCCACTCAACACTGTTGTTGATCCAGTAGAGATGAATGATAGAGACATTGAACAGCTGTACGAGTTTAAGAAGGGGGACATCATCGTGATTCCGCCACACGGCTTCATCCTTGCATGCACGGAGGAGTACATTAAGCTTCCAGTCAACGTGCTGGGAATATGTTGTCTGAGGAGCACATTGGCAAGACTTGGACTGAGCCTTGCACCGACAATAGTTGACTGCGGGTTTGAAGGTCAGCTCGTGCTTGAGATAGTTAACAATAGTCCAAACTTCATACGTCTGAGACCGGGCATAAGGTTTTTGCACCTCGTGCTGGCATATGTTAAAGATGCAAAACCGTACGAAGGAACGTACAAAGGCCAGAGAGGAGTCAAAACACCAAAATCCCTCAAGCACGAGCTCCACAACTTACTGCTCTAACATTGGCAGACCTCGAGAACAGTCTAAAACAGGCCTGAGCTATAACTTTTCTCTCCTAATGATGTACCACGTTAGGGCCCACTTCGGAGAGTTTCGTCAAGATAAGGGTCAAGATTTCCGTTTCTATGTACTGAAAGAGCATACTCTTCACAGGCTTATTGATAAGATAGATAGGCTACGTCAGGCCCTCTCAAACATCTGCAAAGAACTCGACATTTCTATACAAGAAGGACCACTAAGCGAGGCCCATGTGAAAATTTTCTGCAACGAACAATATGCAGAAATAGTTGTACCCCTGGTGGCATTATCTAGGTTAGAAAGACTGCGACGTTACAAGTAAAACTTTTAAATTAATTGCAAAAATTAGGAAGCTACATTAAAAGTACCACAGCTCACCTCTTTCTCGATGATGCTTTTGCGGTTGGTTTTGTTTCTGTTTTTGCTTCGGACTTCTGTTCTGTCTTCTGCTCTGGCTTTATTTCGGGGTGCTCTTCAATTTCTTCTTCCTCTAGCTCTTCCTCGGCTTCCTCAAGTTCTCGTAGTTTTTTCTTTAGTTCCTCAAGTTGCTTCTGTAGTTCCTCGAGCTGTCTCTTGAGTTTCATGTTCTCTTCTAGTAAACGCACGTAGTCTTCCTCTGGTTTGATTGGTAGGAACACAGCACCTTCTTTCTTCCTGAAGATTAGGTCATTCACCTTTATGTAGTCCTCAAGTACTGGAATGGCAATGTACTCGTCCCCTACTTTTTTCAGTACGACCTTCTTAACATAGTTTAAGGGAACCTCGATCTCTGTCGGTAGTTGCATTGCCATGATCTGTATAATACGCTTAAGCTTTTAAATTTTACCCTACCGCAGTTGCTTCTTCCAGCAGCTTGCGTGCATATATAAATTTCTTGTAGTCTATTGATAGGAAAATTGCTATTATTGCAAGGTCTTCTGTTTTCATAATTTTTGTACATGCTTTCATGCATTGGTCGAAAAGTTCTTCAAATTGTTTACAATGATCGAAACATAGTTCGTATTTGTTATCTTCCTGCATCGTTTCTGGTATTTGCATAGGTTCTTTGTTGAATTTATTCTTTTCTTAGTCTACGATGCCGTTTTCGGTTATTTTGAATGTTGTCTCCTTCTCTGGGTGGTATGGACTGTCGAAGATCTTTGCTATTCTCATGTTTTCTTTTGATTTTCTTAGCCAGATGCGGTAGGTTGCGGCGTGTGCAAGCACGTTGCCTCCAACTGGTCTGAGTGGGTTGCCGAAGTATGTGTCTGGCTGTGCCATCACTTGGTTCGTCACGACTACGGCAACGTTGTAGATGTCTGCTATTTTCAACAGCTGGTGGAGGTGTCTGCTAAGTTTCTGCTGTCTTTCTGCAAGGTTTTCTCTGCCTGGATACTCTGCACGGAAGTGGGCTGTGACGCTGTCGATTACTAGGAGCCTAATGTTCTCTTTCTCGATGTATTTTTTCGCCTCCTCGACAAGCATCATCTGGTGATCACTATTGTACGCACGTGCGTACAGGATGTTCTTGAGGGCCTCCTTTGGATCTAGTCCACGGTACTTCGCAATCTGCATAATTCTCTCGGGCCTGAACGTGCCCTCAGTGTCGATGTACAGCGCCTTAGCGTTTAGACCACCCTTCTCTTCAGGTAGCTGAACCATGACAGCAAGCTGGTGACAGATCTGCGTCTTTCCTGAGCCGTACTCACCAACGAACTCTGTAATTGCCTTGGTCTCTATGCCTCCTCCAAGGAGGTCGTCAAGGGATTTGCACCCGGTCGATATTTTCTGTATGCCTCTCCTAGACTCGAAGAACTCGAGGGCTGTGATGAAGGGCTTTATTCCTAGGAGCTTCTGTGCCGACTTTATTATCTGCTCTGCCCTCTCTTCGCTGCCGACAATTTCTGCAAGCTCTGCAACGCTTGCATATGCAACGTCTCTAACAGTGAGGTACCCTGCCTCGCGTAGCTTCTGTGCAGTTATCTTACCGACGCCATCTATCTCCTCCACGTCTGCTGTTGGTGGTACCGTGACTTGCTTCTCTTCCTCCTTCTCTACCTTCTTCGGCATGTATGAGAAAAGCGTAATCTCCTATTTAAGCCTTGTTATGCGACTCCTCCTGTGCTAGAAGGTGCTCGTCCATCCTTATGAGGTAGTTTGCAACTCTCTCGATGTATCTCACGGGCCAAGGCTTTAGCAGTCTCAGATCGATGTATGCTTGCCTCACGGAGAACCTTGTCTTGCCAAGCTTGTTTGGCCTCTGCATGGGCTGGAGATGGTTTGGCGGTGGGTAGGGCATTGAATATGTCCTCACCTCGCGATCAACCTCAGCCACAACCACCGCGGCTGGACCACATTTGTACACTGTGAAGCTCCTGCCGGTGGGGTCCTCTTCCAGCCTCATGAGTGGGGCAAATGTTGCCCTGCCATTTCTATCGATTGTGACTGTAAGCGTCTGGTAGGTATGTACTGCAGTTGCGTGACTTCTCAAGACGTTGTCTAGGGCGGAGAGGAGGCTGTCAAATGGCTTGTCATGTATGATCTTCACGGCTTTTCCCGCCTCTACCTGCTCTTCAAGTAGCTTAACCACCTCATCCACAGTGACGTAGCGTACCCTGTCTGGAAGGGCGTCCCCGACCCTCGGTATGAAGCGCAGAACTGGGTACGAAGTGTTGTCCGGCAGGTCCCACATTACTAAATATGCGCCGGTGCACTCCTCAACGTCCAGGACGGGGAGCCTATCCTCCGCCTTTCCACTCCTGTAGAAGGCCTGCACCGGCTCCGGCACGGGGTATATTGCCCCTCTACCAATGTCGAAACAGTACGCGAAGACAAGCCTGTGATGTAGAATCAATGTGCCGAACGTTGGCACACCCACACTGTTTACATAGCAGTATGGTACCAGCAGCATGTGTGCAAGAGGCTACTAGACCATTTAAGCTTTACTCAAAGAAACTGCCACCAGAAGGTGCACAAAGTTGTCTATCAAATTCATGGGGCAAAGACCCCCCGTTTCCAAAAGGAAACAGTGTTTCTGAAAGGTAACGGGCCGCGAACCCCCCTTGAACTTCATGGACAAGTTTGTACACATCCTGAAGTCTACGTCAGAATCTAACAAATGACGAAGGGAAAATAAAGGTGGAAAATTGTTGCAAATTCCTTTCGTTCGCATTCTTCTTCATTATTCCTCCTTTTTTCGGTCTACAACCCGGGTTGTAGACCGAAAACTAAAGAATTCAAATCAAAGAATGAATGCCAAAAGATTCTTTTACAATTGGGTCGACCTTTTTATTTGTTTCGGTCATTCAGATTCTAACGGGGATAACATTTTTATGTTGGGCTGTGCTGTCTTAGTGCGGTGAACATGTCTGTGAAGGTGCCAAATGTTGGAAGTGGTAAGGTTGTTGCTGCACTTGTTGCCCACATTGCAACGACGAAGACGAGGAGACCTGCACTTCCCTGGAGGGGCATTGGCACGGCAGAGCTAGTCTTCGCAAGCGAGGAGGAGGCAAAGGTCCGACTCTGCATTGGAGAGACTTGCACTGACGTTAGCACAGTGCTGGAGGACTTTGGACTAGTCGAAGATAACGAAGAACCAAAACACAGACTAGCTACGTACAGTGACGTCGTTGTATTCTGGTCCCGCGTCGAGAGGAGAGTCCTAATATACAGGGTAGACATCGAGGCAATTAAACAGCTGTTCAGACTTGTCAAACAGCGCAGACAGAGCGAGCAGAGACCCAGCAGGGAGAAAGACAGGGAGAGGAGAGAGCTCGGCAAAATGTACAGAAGATACATGGGGCTAGCACTTGGCCTAGTTGCAGAGGCAGCGGCCTATGCAGAGGCCAAGCTCAGGCTGGAGGAGGCTGGCATAGAGCTAATAGCGAGGAGGGTAAGAGACAGGTCGAAAATCGTTGAGGACGGTGGAATATACCGCATCGAGGTAAAAATATTCAAAGATGGACACCTGACAAGACAGTTCGACCTAGATGTCCCAGTGACATTAACATCAAAGGACAACGATCCCGAAGAAGTCAAGTACAGACACGTTGGCAAGCTAATAAAATTTTACCTCTTTGGAACATACATAACGAAGATAGTTGACACAGACAAGAGGAGGTACATAGTGGACATAAGGAGGAGAGACCTCCGCCTAATAGCAAACACGCTCCTCCACATGACACAGGGCAGGGGATTCATAGTGCCGAAACTTGATGCAGATGACCTGCTGCCCCTCGTTAGAGGACATGATGGGACTTACATAAAGATTGCCGACGTGGTCTTCGACAAGGAGCACATCGTGAAAAAACTAGCAGAGTCCACACCAGGAACAGTTATGCTACTTGCACTCCTGGGAAAAGCCCTAGCCGAAAAGAACAAGAACCTAACAAAACTCGCCAAAAAGAAGCTGACAGAGCCAGCAGTAGCCGTAGACAAGGCAGGAAGCCTCTCCTCCATAAAGCTCTACATCATTACAGGCATAGTACAAGCAATGTCCTTCGGCATACCGACAACAATTGTAAAAGAGGGCGAGAACATTGTAGCGTATCCATGGTACTTAAACAAGGAAAAAGAAGTAAAAATAAAAAAGGACGAAAACGGCCTACTAATAACAATCAGGCACAGAATGTCTGGAGGCAAAACAAGAGCACACAAAATTAGGATAGAGCCCCTAGTGCCAGAACGTGCAGAGCCTAAGTTCGTTGTCTTAACCAAGGACCTTCTAGTACAGACCATAAGGAGGCTCTACAGCGAGGCATCGTTCAGACCTGAAATAATTGTAGACAACCCCGACAGCTACCTCGTGCTTCCCCACGTGACAAAGATCGAAGACCTAGGAGGAGCCTACGAGCTGGAGCTCAAGTACTTTGCAATAGACAAAAAGAAGCTCACCGAAGCACTCGAAAAAGCGGTAGACCTACTCTGCAGATAGTAGAACAATAAGTTTGCTTGGCTTGCCAAGCTCCAGCCTAATGGGAAATGTTGAGCCCGGTCTCAGACCAAGCTTCTTGACTAGTGACTTCGGCACAGTTATGTATATCCTATTCTTCTTCGTCCTCACCCGCATTCGGGTAGACACGTCCTCGTCCCAGATGTAGAATATTATGTTGCCGTTCTTCACACGTGGAACAACGTACTTGCCCACAAGCTGAGCAAGCTCCCTCGTTGCTGGCAGGCTGATCGTGTAGGTGTTTGCAGATCTTACAAGTTTTGCCTTGTACATCAAGTGTCAGGAAGCATGCGCGGTTTTTAAATTTTTCAGTCGTAAGATTTTTCAAGAGGTTTGTGAAACATATCGTGTGCTTAGGTACAGCATAGTGAAGGTGCGCGAAGTAAAGGAGCACTACAGCGACGTGATAGAGCACGAGCTCCTCAACATGCTCGAAAGAGGACGAGTCAAGATATTGATCGCCGGTGCCGGTACAGGAAAAAGCTTCGCCGGCGTCAGCCTTGCCGTAAAGCTGTCTAGCCGAGAGTACGTGTCAAAGTACTTGCCAGGCATAGCTCGAGGCTTCGGCAAGCCAGCCGCGGTGTTCTTCTTTGAGCCATACCACCCTGCGCTGAGCTCCGTGGCAGAGAAAGTAAAGAAGGTCTACGAAGAGATAATCTTCGGCAGGGCACTCTTCACAGCACCACCAACAGTAGCAATAATACGTGGCGCACATGCAAGCTGCATAAATGAGGACGTGCGCAGGCTCGTAAACGAAATAATAAAAGACGTGATAGGTAGACAGCTTGGCCTCGATGCAAAGAAAGGTTACGAACTGCGCTGGCGCATCAACCGTGCAGAAATAAAGAACCTCGATATGTTAATGGACCTGCTTTCCGAATACAGCTACTACAGCTACCTAGAGCAGCTGTTCGGCTACGTCTGCGCGATGTGTCCTCTAAACAAGACTAAGATCGAGGTAAAGGGACAGAAGTGTGATGCTGTACAGCTAGTATTTGAGGCTCTTGCCAAGAGGGGTGTAATGATAGTTGACAGCATTGCCCCAAAGGAGCGAGAACTGCTAAATATGTTACATCAGTGGGGAATAATAAGCGAGGACTTGTGCATCTACAAGCTACTTTTCAGGTATGCCCTCTATGAGCCACATTATAGACAACTACATGGCAGGAGAGGCATCCTCTTCTGCATGACCTATGCAATGCTCTTCAACCCCGTCGTCCACGAAATGCTGGAGCATAGATTCCGCATAGTTACGAGAGTCCGATTGTATGCCAAGCATTTACACATATATGACGAGGTTGATACGCCACTCCTGTCTCCACATTTTGCAAGGTTGCCAATACACTTCAGCCCAATTGTTGGCAAGGTAACGCCAGACCTCGTTGAGGAAGTAGTAAAAAAATACACATCAAGTACATACATAGGAGACCTACGCAAAGTCGTGAATCTTGCAAGTGACTTATACATGAAAATACATGACGCATGCGCCAGCGCAAGGAGAATATCCGACAAAGTACAGGCAATAACCGATGCTGTTCACAGGTGGCTCCTTGAGAAGTTTGCAAACAAAGAGAGAGCACTTGACCTAATAAAACGTGCCGAGAAGTGCCTACTTGCCTGGAGAAGAGTACTGATGAGACAGCTTTCCGACATGACGGTAGACCCAGACCACCTCGTTCTTTATCTTCTGTGCGAGCACGCTGTCAAGTTCTTCAAGTACATATTGAAGTTTGACCTACATTTGCTTCCTAGAGACAAGCTAGCGAACATACTTAGCTATGGTGTTGGCATAGACGTAAAGTCGTCAATATTCGTTCGCCCAAACACTGTCCTCGATGTGACGTTTATAGACGTCAGCGAGCTAGCAATAGCACTGTACGACCCAATTGTCAGATTCTTATTGACTAACGCGGCGCCATACAGAGTAATGTGTAAGTTAGGCATAACCGCGACATTCGGTCCTGAGCTTCTAAAAGGCATAGCTAGACACTACCTAACGGAGTCAACGATAAAGTTGCTAGAGAGCGAGCCAGTAGAGTGCAGAGAGCTCAGGATAAAATACGTCAACGTAAAGTTCTACAAGGCATGCATGTGGATAGGTGGGGCAATGTATAGAAGGGCAGTCGATACAATAGAGTCAAGAAAGTTCTACGGTACAGAACTTTTCAAACTTGCTTACAGCCTAAGGACAGACTATGACATTAGTGGACTGCCGAGAAAGCAAATACTGTCAATGTCGTCAACCATTCCACAGCTAATAGGGGTCGTGTTGCCAGATGGAAAGGTGATCGAGGGAAAGAGAGGATGCGACGTTATATTGAACCTTGTACATGAGCTATATTACATAGCGAGAAAAGAGAAGCCAAACAAGACAGTTTTCACCGTGCTAGTCTTCGTGGGGACAAGTCCACAGCTGGACGCCCTTGCTAGAAGTGCGGGCGACTTAGAGAAGATACAGCAGGTCTTGCCAGACAAGTCAATTGTCCACGGTGCACTAAAAATCAAGATAAAATACGACGGCTGGCTCAGACTGTCTGAAACATCTAGGCTAGATGACGCAATTAGGATAATTGCAGAAGCACAGCCCACATATGGAGAAGGAACAAAAATAAGGTTCATAATCGACATGACATATGCCAGATCTTCCTCAAGTCGAGGAGTAGACCTAGAGTACTACGATATTGCAGTAATGTTATCCCCACCTCTTACACCGCCTTCCGACCTCCATGGAGTCTATGTAATGTCGAGAGTGGGTAACATACCTGTATTAAGCAAAGAAGTAATGATGGCAAGCTATGTAACGTGTCAGTGTCTCTTCCGCACAATAAGAAGAGCAGTATATAGCGAACCAAAGATAATTGTGATGGACGTAAGCTTATGCTGTCCAAAATATTCGCAGTATTACGTAGGGTGGTTCAGGGAATGTCTAGAATCGAGGTTTGTAGGAGTTACTCCACTTGTGGCACTTCTCGAAGAGAGAATACCCGACAAGTACATAAGCTAGCTTTTGTAGAAATTATCAATGTTCTTGCCCGCAAAGAAGCACAGAGGAGGATACTACTACGTGCAGCTTCGCGATTTCGTTAGAGAACTTCTCGATGCGTACTTCACGCAGACTAACTATATCATCTGTGTGAACAAGGAGGGGGAAGAGGTAAAAGTGAGAGTTAGGGACTACAAGATTGCTGATCGACTTTGGTTAGTTATAGACCCTCCAGTTACATGTCTCGAACTTAGGTTAGATAAGGAGGCTCTAATTAGAGCTGTGGAGGTTATGTTTAAAAAGGGATCTGTGAAACCTATATCCGATGAGTGTGAGAGCACAAATAGTAAACAAGCTGAGGGAAGCACTGAAAGCAAACACGTTCACAAGGGCGCTACAGGGAGAGGACGGTGCACTAATATTACTGTTCAACGGCTTGGTAGCTGATCAGAACAAGTTGTTTATACCACTTGGACTAGTGCTAAAGAGAGACACAATCGAGGTGGCGCCAACACTGTTCAACGTGTCGCAGTCTGGCTTAATGAATGGCACTGGCATAAAAGAGGAAAGTGCACTAGACTTAGATACGTTACTTTCAATGCTGAAGGCAGTATCTGGAGACGGCATTGTCGGAAGGTTGCTGGCACTGAAGAGCAGGTTCGCAACCGGGCAGATGCCGTACATAAACTTCGTCATTGCCTTCAGAGGAAGAGTACTTGTCCCAACAGGAACTGCTGGGGCAGGAACATTTGGCGAGTTCTGTTACAGGCCACATAGGGGTAACCTATACATAACATTCCTAGGCAGAACAATAGACTTGCTAACAAAGCTGTGGCATGGCACAAAGATACTTGACATTGTAGAGCATTACCGTGTAGTATATAACGTATTTATGGAACATGGAGTTCCCCCACACGAGTTAATGTATGTTGAGCTCGACGAGGAGACAGTTAACGAAGTTAGGTCGAGAAGAGACAACGTCGACGATGCCATCGATGTAATAATAGGGAAAGTGCCATCTCTCAGAAGAGTAAACGCCAACTCCGTTTTCATAGTTGGCATAGACGAGTCAAAGAAGGATGACAAAGAGCCACGAGCATTCATAGCCCCAGCAAAGAGAGTGCTGAGTCTGCCACTTGATGCAGTGACAAAGATAGAGGTTATATCGAACACAATTCCAGGAAAAGGAACGCTAGTGGTTATGCACTTTGAGCAGATAGACATTAGAAACGATGTCAAGCTTGTGCCAGATAACGTCTTCATAAGAGTTGTAAGAGGCATATCTGGAGCATATACGACAGAGTTCGAGGACACAATACTGCAGAAGTGGCAGAAGACATTCTATGGCACGCCAGGA
>Ga0256914_1001750_pt1 | contig 18956 bp, 13 predicted proteins | sample HulkmetaG_FD_191571 | JGI IMG/M metagenome (GOLD analysis project Ga0256914, IMG submission 191571) | Hydrothermal chimney microbial communities from Main Endeavour vent field at the Juan de Fuca Ridge, Pacific Ocean - Hulk | ecosystem: Environmental > Aquatic > Marine > Hydrothermal vents ... | reverse complement strand
GCGCGGCTGATTCCATAACTCAGGCGCAACTGCCGACTGAAGCTCCAGTGATGTTCGTAACCAATCTTCCAGACCAGTTCGGTATCAAAACCTTTCTGGCTGCTGGTTCCGGCTTCGATTGAGAGGCGTTGATGCATGGATTTTTCGTAACGGCGCCACGTTTCCCACCGATTGTCGAGTCCCAGTCCGATGGTGGTCTGGCGGACCGGATTAAAGTAAGCAGCTCTCTCCTTGCTGTTGGCCTGGTGATAGGCGGTCAGCTTTCCATCAAGACGGTAGCGCATGCCCTCTACCAGACGCTGTTGTCCAAATGCAGTCAGAATGCTGCGGTGATTACCATCATCGAAACCCATGTACCGAGCGGATGCTCCCAGGCTCCGGCTTTCGTGGAATCGGTATTCTGCTCCTGCCTGTGCCGACCAGGCTTCGATACCATAGAGTTCGGCTTGGAGCGGCGCCTGAGTGCTGTAGCTGTCCATCGCCAGATTGAAGCGCCAGTGATCGGTGGGCTCCCAGTCACCCTTCAACGAAATGCCTGGTGAACCCTTTCCGTCGCTGATACTGCCGCGCAGTTCCAGATTCTTTGCCCGGTAGTGCAGTCCGGCGGCCAGCCGGTTGCGGCTGGCTATCCGTCCGGAAAAATCGGCTTCTCCATGCAGCAGGTGGACAAAGGGACGCAGCCCGGGCCTCCAGGGGCTGTCGTAATAGAAGGCATCGCCACTGAGTTCGCTGCTTCCCTGATACAGGCTGGAGCTGGCTCCCCCGTTGAGGCCTATCCAGATCTCCCGCATGTTGCGAACCGTAAATTCGCGGCGTAGTTCCTGGACGTGAAGATCGTCGGAGTAATGAATCAGTAGCGAGTCCAACATGCTTTCGGCTGATTTGATGGCGCCATGGGCTGACATGGCACGGGCCGTCCCGATACGGGCTCCTAGATTCTCTTCGTCCTGTGCCAAGACAATCCGGTACTCGGTCAATGCCTTGCGTGGCCAGCCCCGCCAAAGCATGACCCCTCCCAATGCATTCCGTGCGTCGGAATCTGCTGGAGCTTGAGCCACCAGCTCCCGGAGACGTTTCTCGGCAAGGGAGAGTTTTCCAACATAGGCGCGCGCCTGGGCAGAGACGGTTTGCGCATACAACTTGTCAACACTCCATTGCCATTCCTTGCTACCGGGTTGCCATTGCCTATCCGGCAACGAAGCGGCCAGTGCATCGATATAGGCCAGCGATTGCTCGTATTGTCCCGACTCGAGGTAGGCGTAGTACAGGGCATAGCGGGCATCTAAGTCGTCGGGATATGCTTTGACGGCCTGCTCCAGCAATATTACTGCCTCCTCTGGCTGGCGCGTAGAAAGGTAAGCCTTTCCTGCAGCTGCTTGTACATAAGGGGGAAACCGGGTGATACCCTGTCTTCTCAGTTGCTCGTAGAGGGTGACCGCTTCGTGGGCCATGTTTCGGTTGTGATAGGCGACGATGAGATCAAAACGGTTTCGCAATGCTGACGGTGCTGTTTTGTCTTTGATTTTTTCGTACTGCTGTTGCAGTAGCGTGATGGCCTGGTCCGTGTCGTGATGACGTGCTGAGGGTTCTCGTGCCGGAAGTCTTCCCCAGCGAACCACTGTTGCAGCCTGGTGAGCAGCAATCTGTGCCTGCTCTTCCCGGCTGAACAGGTCGCTGGATTCCTGGCCAAGAAGACGGTTTGCCTCGTGGGCTGCACCCACTCGGATCAGGTTAATGATTCGACTGCGTCGAGCGGTACGATGCTTGGGATCAATAGTTAGTATGCGATCATAAGTGGCGATGGCTCCCGCATGATTTTGATCGAGTTGCTGGATGTAAGCCATTGCCTCCAGTAATTCAATGGAATTTGGTTTCCTCTTCAGCAGTCTTTTAAGTCTTTTTTCTGCTGCGGGGATCTTTCCCATCTCGGCCTGACTCAAAGCGAGACCAAGCTGTGTCTGTATTTTGTCAGGGCTTTTTTCCAGTGCGCTTCGATAGAATTTTACGGCCAGATCAGGCTGTTGCAGGTTACGTGCTGATTTCCCCATGGCATGGAGCAGGTAGCTTGGGGCCTGCTTCAAATCTACTTGAAAAGACAGTCTTATCACCTCTTTGTCGCGTCCCGCCCAGGAAAGCACACTGATGTAGTCATAGAGAAATACCTTGCGCCCGGGATGGGATTCGACCAGATTTGCGAGACGCTCGAGGGCTGCGTCATATTGGCCTGAGCGGGCCATGGCAATGGCTGCTCGATGAACTGTATCGGGGGCTTTATCGACGGCTGAACTGGTGGTCGCCATAACCGGCTCTTGCGCAGAGACAATAAGTCCCATGGTGAAAATCAGTATTCGGTGATAACGGCGCAGAAATCGGCCGATGAAGGAACAGTTTGCAAAGATGGTTACCACAGCACTTCCTTATGAAAAAATAAAATCCGCAATTCAAACTTTGTTTTTTTACATCTGTACTATCAGACACGCATAGTACTGTGAAACGGTTCCCCTTTTTGGAAAATTTTTTGTTTGGAAACGGGCGTTCAAAAACGGGCAAATTACCTTTCAAAAAGTATGGAAACAATTCGAATTCCTTTTGTATTTTTGAGATGTAGATTCCCTGTTTTTCTTGTGTGATTGGATTGCTCGCTTTAGTGGATGTTCGAACACCCAAAATTTATGGCTGGTTTCTACCTGCCTCGTGTACGGAGTCTCTCGAGAAAGCAAAGATTATCTTCCGGGTTGTGCTCTTTCCTGGCCAGAGCGCTGTCAGGCGGAGAGTGTGGTAGGATTTGTCTTGGTGCAAAAGCCTCTGATGTGATGGTAGTAGCAGTTTGATAAAAATGAGAATCGAAACCCGTACCGGGCTTTTGGAGGGTGCCCGCCTAGTGGGTTCCCCCAATTGTGACGAACGCCCCGCTGGTGAGAGTATTAGCCTGTTGGTGATTCACAATATCAGCCTGCCACCAGGTGAATACGGGGGCCCCTGGATCGATGCTTTGTTTACCAATACCCTTGATCCTGATGCGCATCCCTATTTCGGGATTATTGCTTCCCAACGGGTTTCCGCTCATGTGCTGATTCGGCGTGACGGTGAGGTGGTGCAGTATGTACCGTTTCAGCGACGCGCCTGGCATGCGGGAAGATCCTGTTTTCAGGGGCGTGAGTGCTGTAATGACTTTTCCATCGGCATCGAACTGGAGGGGTGTGACGAGCAGCCCTATGAAGCGGTGCAGTACGAACGGCTGACTGTCTTGACCCGCTCCCTTATGCAGAGCTATCCCGATATTACTCCCGAGCGAATAGTTGGCCACAGTGACATCGCCCCTGAGCGCAAGACCGATCCAGGCCTGGCCTTCGACTGGAAACGTTATCTTGATGCGTTGCGGGAGGGTTCATGCGGGGACTGAGGGCGATTGGCCAGCCGTTGCTGAGCAGCTTGCGCGATCTTGCACCCATTATCGTGGTGATCGCCTTCTTCCAGCTCGCCGTGCTGCGGCAGCCATTGCCCGATCTGGAACGACTATTGGTGGGTACCCTGTTGGTTGCGGCAGGTCTGGCGCTGTTCGTGCGCGGCCTGGAAATGGGGCTGTTCCCCATTGGAGAAAGTATGGCCTATGCCTTTGCCCGTAAGGGAAGTGTCACCTGGTTGCTTCTGTTTGCCTTTGCCTTGGGGTTTGGCACCACGGTGGCAGAGCCGGCGCTCATTGCAGTGGCGGCAGAAGCGGCAGAAGTGGCAGCAGAGGGGGGAGTGATCGGTGACAATCCGCGAGAGCGAGAGGCCTATGCCATGGGGTTGCGTTTGACGGTGGCGATCTCTGTGGGGCTGGCTATCGTCGTCGGAGTACTTCGTATCTTGCGAGGGTGGCCCATCCAGCACCTGATTATCGGTGGTTACGTGGGAGTCGTGTCGATGACCCTGTTCGCCCCACGAGAGATCATCGGCATTGCTTATGATTCCGGGGGCGTGACCACTTCCACCATTACCGTACCGTTGGTGACGGCGTTGGGGGTTGGTCTGGCTTCCAGTATCAAGGGGCGTAACCCCATGGTGGATGGTTTTGGTCTGATTGCCTTTGCCTCACTCACCCCGATGATCTTCGTGATGGCCTACGGGATGCTGTTCTGATGGAATTGATGACGCACCTGCTGCACACTGTGTTGTTGACGGTGCGGGATGTGCTGCCCATCGTGGTGATCATTTTCGGTTTCCAATGGATGGTGATCCGTCGCCCCATTCCCAACCTGAAGCGGGTGGTGGTTGGATTTCTCTATGTCCTGGTGGGACTGGCCCTGTTTCTCGTTGGGCTGGAGGAGGCATTGTTTCCCCTGGGTGAGCTGATGGCCCGGCAGCTCACCGATCCGGCCTTCATCTATGGCGGCGTAGAACGTATCGCCGAGGTGATGCGCTGGCAGGACTATCTGTGGGTCTATTGGTTTGCAGCTGCTATTGGTTTTGCTACCACCATCGCGGAGCCTTCGTTGCTGGCGGTGGCCATCAAGGCGCGGGAGGTCTCAGGTGGGGCCATCGGTATTTGGGGGTTGCGGATTGCAGTGGCGCTGGGAGTGGCAGTGGGGATTGCCTTGGGGACTTTCCGGATTGTTACTGGCACGCCACTATACTATTACATCATCGCCGGTTACCTGTTCGTGATGGTCCAGACCCTGTTTGCGCCGCGAACCATTATCGCCTTGGCCTATGATTCCGGCGGGGTGACTACCTCCACGGTAACGGTTCCGCTGGTGACTGCGCTGGGGCTGGGTCTGGCCTCTACCGTGCCTGGGCGTAGTCCGGTGCTGGACGGCTTCGGCCTTATTGCTTTCGCCAGCCTGTTTCCCATTGTTACCGTGCTGGGTTATGCGCAGATGAGCCGCTGGTGGAGCCGGAGAAAGGGAAGAACCTGAGGAGAGAGAGATGCATTTCAAACTGATCATCGCCCTGGTCGAGGACGACAAGACCGATGTCATCATGAAAGCCGCACGCGAGGCGGGTGCCACGGGTGCCACGGTGATCAATCAGGCGCGGGGTGAGGGGCTGGAGAAGAGCAGGACCTTTTTTGGCCTCACGCTGGAGACCCAACGCGATGTGATTTTGTTTCTGGTGGAGGAGCATCTTGCCCGTAACATCTTGGAGGAGATCTGCCGTTGTGGCGAGTTCGACAGCAAGCCGGGTACCGGAATAGCCTTTCAGATCGACGTGGAGGATGCCATCGGTGTAGCACACCAGATTGAGTCGCTGGCCGAGGTGGTGGAGGAAGAGTTATGAAAGAGAAGCGGCAGATCGTGCGTGTCCGTGATGCCATGAAGACCACCTTCGAGGTGGTGGACGGAATGATTACGGTGAGCGAGGCGCTGAGACGCATGGCAGCAAAGGGGATCCGCTGTATCATCATCGACAAACGGCATGAGGATGACGAATACGGCATCGTGCTGCTTTCCGATATCGCCAAGCAGGTGCTGGCCAGGGACCGATCCCCCGACCGGGTCAATGTCTATGAAGTGATGTCCAAGCCGGTGCTCTCCATCGATCCCCACATGGACATCCGCTATTGCGCCCGCTTCTTCGACAACTTTGGTCTCTCCCATGCTCCCGTGATCGAAAATGGCAAGGTGATCGGTATCATCAGCTATACCGGCCTGGTGATGCGTGGGCTCTATCGGGGAGAGGGCAGCGACAAGCCGTGGCCCTGAGATGTTGATCGACTTGATCCGTCACGGTGAACCGGTGGGTGGGCGGCGCTATCGTGGCTGGCTGGACGATCCCCTCAGCGAGAAGGGGTGGCGACAGATGTGGCAGGCAGTAGGGAAAGAGGCTCCCTGGAAAGCGATCGTCAGTTCACCCTTGCGGCGTTGCTCCGAGTTTGCGTCAGAATTGGCTCTGCGCCATGAGCTTCCCTGGGAAACGGACGTTCGGCTGAAGGAGCTCGGTTTCGGTGCCTGGGAAGGGCGCACAGCCGACGAGCTGACTGCAGAGGATCCTGATGCATTGATGCGTTTCTACCAGGATCCCGTCACCCATCGCCCGCCGGGGGCTGAAAAGCTGACCGATTTTCGCACCCGTATCGCCAGTGTATGGCATGAACTTCAGGGGCGGCCTGAGGAGCATCTTCTGGTCGTGGTTCATGCAGGGGTGATTCGCATGATCCTGTGTCAGGTGCTCGGGATGCCCGAGGAGCGTATGTTCTCTATTCTGGTACCCAATGCCGGATTGACCCGCATCCGGGTTGAGGGTGGCGGTGAGACACGTCTGGCGCAACTGGTGTTCCATGCCGCATGCGGCGATAGTGTAACCTGATATCCGTAATCGACAGCAACGTCATACCATCCATATCGAAAAAACTTCCCGGAATCTTCCATGGGCGCAGAGATCAGAACCACTTGTTTGAAAGACTACACGCCACCAGACTATCGCGTGGAATCGGTGGAGCTCCGCTTCGAACTGGAAGCGAAATCGACCCATGTGCACTCCCGTCTGGAGTTGCGCGCCAATCACGATGATGCCGAGGGAAGCCGTCCTCTCAGACTGGATGGGCGGGAGCTGGAGCTGATCTCGGTACGGCTGGATGGACGGGAGCTCAGCACCGAGCAGTACCGGCTGGATGAAGCATCGTTTACTCTCCCGCAACCACCGAGGGAGTTCGTCCTGGAGTTTGAGACCGTGATCCATCCGCGGGACAACAGTTCGCTGGAAGGGCTGTATGAATCCGGCGGCAATCTCTGCACGCAGTGTGAGGCGGAGGGTTTCCGCAAGATCACCTACTATCTGGATCGTCCCGACGTGATGGCCCGTTTCACTGCTACCCTGGTGGCCGACAAGACGCGTTATCCGGTGTTGCTTTCGAACGGCAACCTGGTGGAAAAGGGCGTGCTGGCGGACGGCCGGCATTGGGCCAAATGGCATGATCCCTTCCCGAAACCCTGTTATTTGTTCGCCTTGGTGGCGGGTGATCTGGAATATGTCGCCGATCGGTTCGTCACCCGCTCCGGGCGGGAGGTGGATTTGCGTCTTTATGTGGAACACCACAATCTCCACAAGTGCGGGCATGCCTTGCGTTCCCTCAAGCGGGCGATGGCCTGGGATGAGGCTGTCTATGGTCGTGAGTACGATCTGGACATCTACATGATTGTGGCGGTGGATGACTTCAACATGGGCGCGATGGAGAACAAGGGGCTCAACCTGTTCAATTCCAAATTCGTGTTGGCCAGCCCCGAGACCGCTACCGATACCGACTATGAACATATCGAAGGAGTGGTGGCCCATGAGTATTTCCACAACTGGTCCGGTAATCGCGTCACCTGCCGGGACTGGTTCCAGCTCAGCCTCAAAGAGGGGTTCACCGTGTTTCGTGATCAGCAGTTCAGCGCTGATATGGGCTCCGCGGCAGTGAAACGGATCGACGATGTGAACCGCCTGCGTACCTTCCAGTTCCCTGAAGATGCCGGCCCGCTGGCCCATCCGGTGCGGCCGGAGTGTTACGTGGAGATCAACAACTTCTACACTGCCACCGTATACGAGAAAGGAGCAGAAGTGGTGCGCATGATCCATCGATTGCTGGGGGCGGAAGGATTTCGCGCCGGCTGTGATCTCTATTTTGAGCGCCATGACGGGCAGGCGGTCACCGTGGAAGATTTTGTTTGCGCCATGGAGGATGCCAATGGCGTGGACCTCGGTCAGTTCCGGCGCTGGTACAGCCAGGCCGGAACGCCGCGCATCGAAGCAAGTGACTGTTACGATGCCACTACCCGGCGTTATACCCTGACATTGCGTCAGAGCTGTCCTGCCACACCGGGACAGGTGAACAAGAAGCCGTTTCATATCCCGGTGGAGGCGGGGTTGCTGGATGCCACGACGGGTGAGGAGCTTCTTGGAGGTCAGCTGCTGGAGCTTCGGGAAGAGGAGCAGCAGTTTCATTTTGAGGGAGTGGAACGGCGTCCCGTTCCTTCTCTGTTGCGTGGCTTCTCCGCCCCGGTGATCCTCCACTATCCCTATAGTGAAGAGCAGCTGGCCTTCTTGATGGCTCATGACAGCGATCCCTTTAATCGCTGGGATGCTGCTCAGCAGCTGGCCAGCGGGATCATTCTGCGTTTGCTGGAGAGTCATGAGAAGGGCGAAAGATGGCAATCGGATCGCCTGCTGGAGGATGCGTTTCGCAAGGTGCTTACCAGGCCGGTGGCCGATGCCGCCTTTACTGCCCGCCTGCTCACCCTGCCGGGTGAGAGCTGGCTGGCTGAACAACGGGAGCAAATGGATCCGGTCCTCCTCCATGAGGCGCGGGAGTTTGTGCGCCGCAACCTGGCACAGCAGCTCTCCGGGGAGTGGGCAGCCCTCTACGAGGCAAGTTGCGAAACCGGTCCCTACCGCCTGGATGCCGAGGCGATGGGGCGCCGCAGTCTGAAGAACCTCTGTCTTGGTTATCTGATGGAGTTGCAGGATGAGCATATCCGGCGTGGCTGTCTTCAGCAGTTCTCGGATGCCGACAATATGACCGATGTGCTTGCAGCCCTTCGCTTCTTGGCCAATTGCGATTGCCCCGAGCGGCGCCCCGCGCTGGATGCCTTTTATGAAAAATGGCAAAAAGATCCCTTGGTGGTGGACAAATGGTTCTCCATCCAGGCCACCTCCCGCTTGCCTGATACCTTTGAACGGGTGCAGGTGTTGCTGGAACATCCTGCCTTTACGCTGCGCAATCCTAATCGCGTAAGGGCGCTTATTGGTGCGTTCTGCCAGGGCAATCCCGCACAGTTTCATCGGGCGGATGGTGCCGGCTATCGGTTCCTCGCCGAACAGGTACTGGAGCTGGACCCTCTCAACCCGCAGGTGGCGGCAAGGTTGGTCCAGCCACTTACCCGCTGGCAGCGCTTCGACAAACAACGGCAGAAGCTGATGCGGGGGGAGCTGGAGCGGATCCGCGCAGCGGAACAGCTCTCGATAGATGTCAGAGAGGTGGTTTCCAAGGCGTTGATTTGATCGTTCCCGGTTTTGAGTGCATTGAAAAAGAGACGGGAGTGTCTTGAACTGTTGCTAAAGATTTTTGTTTTGACTCCGTTATAACCCGATACGTGGTTGTAAAAAAATAGTAAATCGGAGTCATCTCAATGCCAGCCAAATCAGGAAGCCTTCTGGATATTACCATTCAAGGGAAGTTTCACCTTTTGCTCGCTTCGGTCGCGGTGATATTTCTCGTGGTCGCTGTCCTGTGTTATCGCTATATCGCTCCCATCAGTCCCATCTGGCACAGTTATCAGGAGAACGTGGTTCAGCGGAGTATTTTGTTGAGCCGTATCCAGGCCAATCTCGGATACGGCGGAGCGATCCACAACTTCAAGAACTACGTGCTCCGAGGGGGGGACAAATATTATCAGCGCACCATGAGCAAGTTTGACGAGGTGGATCGGCTGGTGGGTGAATACCGTAAGCTGGGCTATCTGAGCGATGCGGAGAAACGGGGATTGGATGCCATCGAGGAAGTGGGCCGGAAATACCGGGCTGCGGCCAACAAGGTCAAGGAGATGGTCGCCCTTGGCAAGAGCCCCAGAGAGATTGATGCCGTAGTCAAGATCGACGATGGTCCGGCACTGGCTGCGATGCAGCATCTGTTTGATAACAAGAAACAGTTGACCATTGAGACGGAGCAGCGTTTGGAGAATGCCACCAGCAACCTGATGATGGTTTCCCTGCTTGGTTTGCTGGTTACTTTCCTGCTAGTGTCTGCGATGGTGTTTCTGATTAGCCGAACCGTTCTGGGGCCGGTCAACAGCCTGCGCGAGCTGATCATCCGTGCGGAACGAGAGAACGACCTGACTGCCTGCGACGAGCGTGATCGTTCGGCTCTCTGCTTGCGGGTAAACTCCAAGGACGAGGTGGGCCAGACGGCATTGGCGTTCCGTCGCATGCTGGCCAAGTTCCGTTCTACGTTGCAAGAGATTGTCAGGGCAGCCAATCAGCTCTCTCAGGAGGTCCAGCAGATGCAGGATATCACTACGCGTACCAGCGAGAGCGTGAGTCGCCAACGGCAGGAGACCGAACAGGTGGCGACGGCGGTGGACGAGATGTCTATTACCATACAGGAGGTGGGCAGCAATGCCACGGAGGCAGCGGAGGCTACCCAGCAAGCGGATCAGGCGGCCAAGTCTGGCAAACAAGTTGTAGGCAAGGCGTTGAAGGATATCAACGTGCTTGCAGAAAACGTGGAGCATGCGGCGGAGGTGGTGCACAAGCTGGAAGAGGACACCAATACCATCGGCAGTGTACTGGATGTGATTAACAGCATCGCCGAACAGACCAACCTGCTGGCGTTGAATGCTGCCATTGAGGCGGCCCGGGCTGGCGAGCAGGGGCGGGGTTTCGCCGTGGTGGCTGACGAAGTTCGCACACTGGCCCAGCGGACCCAGCAGTCCACTCAGGAGATCCAGAGTATGATTGAAAGACTGCAGTCGGGCGCCAAGACCAGTGTGCAGGTGATGGAGAAAGGACAAGCCCAAGCCCGGAGCAGTGTGGAACAGGCAGCCCAAGCGGGCAGCTCTTTGGAGGAGATCACCAGTGCAGTGAGCCGGATTGCGGAGATGAATCAGCAGATCGCCACAGTATCCGATCAGCAGGTGCGGGTAGTAAATGAGATCAGTCACAATGTGGTGAACATCAAACAGGTGGCTGAAGAGAATGCTGGCGGGTCGCAAAAGGCAGCCAAGGCAGCAGCCCAACTGGAGCAATTGGCCAGTAAGCTGGAGAGTATGGTTCGTCAATTCCGGGTATAAATGTCCATGATTTTGGTCAGGCGGGAACCTGGTGTTCCCGGGCTGTTGTCGCAGGTGAGGGTGATATGAGTGCAAAAAATATCTCGATCCCGGGATTGCTGGTGATGCTGGTGGAACCTTCACAGACCCAGCAGCGCATCGTGCAGCAACGGCTGGCGGAACTTGGTATTCAGGATAGTATCGTCATGGAAAATGGTACCGACGCCCTGGCCGAAATGTTGCGATTGCAGCCGGATCTGGTGATCAGCGCGTTATATCTCCCAGATATGACTGGTACCGAGCTGGTGTATGCCATGCGAGAGGAACCGCAACTGCAGGATACCGCATTCATGCTGGTTTCCAGCGAGACTCGGATCCGCTATCTCGAGCCCATTCGCCAGGCTGGCGCCATCGCTATCCTTCCCAAGCCTTTCACAAATGAGGAACTCAAGGTGGCCATCTCGGCCACGGTGGATTTTCTTGCTCCTGATGTCATCCATTTGGAGAATTACGATCCAGAAAGTATAAAAGTGTTGATTGTTGATGACAGCGCTCTATCTCGAAAACATATCCGTCGAGTGCTTTCTTCGATGGGGCTGGAGCAGTTTACCGAAGCGGAAGATGGTGTCGAGGCGATGGCGCTGCTGAGAGAGCGCTATTTCGATCTGGTGGTCACCGATTACCATATGCCCAACATGGATGGTAAGGAGCTTGTCGATCAGATTCGCAACAGCGAGACCCAGTCTTCCATCCCGGTGCTGATGGTTACATCAGAGCGGGACAAGAGTCGTCTGGCTGCGATTCAGCAGGCTGGTGTCTCGGCCATTTGCGACAAGCCTTTTGAGCCAGGGACCCTCAAGCGGCTGATCGAGCAAATCCTGTAGAGCGGGATATCGCAATCATTCTCGTTTTCGCGCCTGTTTGTTCCTTCCCGGTTGCCGGGAGGCAGAGCCTCTGGGTTCTGCTTATTCCTTGAATTCCTCCATGCTTTCTTGGTTAGATAAGATAAATCGGAAAAATTTTACAAATTTGACACATAGCCAGCTTAATTTCCCGATCCTCGTAACCGATACTTTTGAATAGTTAACCGGATTAACCGGTCCCCTTTTTGTTGTTGACGGTGGGTTGTTTCGGCAAGGTCGTTGGAAAAGCCTCGGCCCCACGAGGTAAGGAAGCATTCGGCGAGAGTCATAAAGCCCGGGTGATAAGGGTTTTTTCAACGGCCTGTCTGTATCTGAATGCTGGGCAATATGCCTGGTCTCCCCAACTCTCTCTGTCCAACCGATGGGGTTAATGGTGTCGAACTGAGCGCGGGGTGGCTATATGGCGGGAAAATATCTCATCGTTTTGGCAATGATGGTGTTCCCGGTGTTCACCTGGGCCAGTACTCCACCTCCCCCGGTGAACCAGAATCTGGGAATGCCGGATGGCGTTTTCAACAGCATGACCATGGAGGTATGTGGTGGGTGCCATTTCAACCCGGAGACAGCTCCTGCGCCGGTCAAACAGGGTTATCTGCCGGATCGGCATCATCTCAGGGTCGACACTCCGATCGGCGAGTACTCTGCCTCTCCCTACCCGGAGCAATCCCCTGACGGAACCCATAAATGTATTACTTGTCATGCTGTGGACTGGGTCGAGGATCCGAATCGCCCCAATGGGGGATATTTCAGGTTTGCCCTTGACCCTTCAGGAGCGGAATTCCGTAATTGTCTTCGCTGTCATCAGCAGAAGCCAGGAGTCGCCTCGGTTCATCACCTTACCGCCCGTGCCCGGGCAGCGGAGTGTAACGTCTGCCATGGCAGTCTGATCAACGATCCCAACGGAGAAATCTGGCAGATCCGCGTGATACCCTCCATGAGCCCAAACCCTGGCTTCGGGGATGGGGAGTTTGGTGAAACGGGTCATCGCGAGGGAGGATGCCGTTATTGCCACAATGGGGGCACTGACGATGCTACCGGCAGAGTGGTTCCCGGCCCCAATGCCAATATGATGACTCATCATGGAACAGGGGTAGGCCAGTGGGATAGTGGTAGCGATCATGGCTGTGATCTTTGCCATGACGCCAATCCACCGGATCATACCCTGCAGGGTTGTGTCCGTTGCCATGCTCCGACGTCGTTACACAGTATCCAGGCCGATTCAGACGGTAATGGCACGGCGGGCGAATATGAGGAACAGCCCTATTTTGGCCATATCGGTACCTCCACCGATTGCATGGGGTGTCACATGGGAGGAACCAATACTCCGGCATCGGTGATGCGGGCGGCCGCCGACGAGCCGCTGTTCAAACCCTTGCTTCCCGAACTGGATCAATTGAGCACCGCCAAGATCATCGAGGGTGATAACTTCACTCTGGTATTGACCGGTTCGGGTTTCTTGGTCGCTTCTGGGGAGAGCGATATTGCCACTCGGGTGGTACTGATGCCGCTCGGGGAGGGAGGATCCCCATTGGAGCTGATACCGGAGAATGTGACCTTTACCAGTATGGAAGTGACCATTCCATCCACGCTGCCGGCAGGGAATTACCACGTCAAGGCCGTCAACGGTGATATGGCCAGTCCCCCGCTTAATCTGGTAGTGAGCCCGGTGGTCTCCATCGATTCCATTAGCTGCAGCGATGGTACGGTTACCATTACCGGTTCGGGATTCAGCCGCCATCTCGAAGCTGTTGACTCGGGGACCGGTGTATTTGATATCGAGGATGATCAATGGTGTCTCATCGATTCCTGGGAAGATGGGAGGATCGTGGCTGATTGTGGATCTGCCGTGGATGGATCCGTTCGTGTGGAGAGCGTTTTTGGTAGTGCCTCCGGTGAGGTCACCGGCTGCGGGAGCGTGGGTCGCCCCCGCTGGTGGCAGATCTGGAGCTGGTGGTCGGGGTGGAGCTGGTCGAGGCGGTAAACTCGCGCGCCCCGAAGAAGGGCTTCGTTCAGCGGGGAGTTCGCGCAGCCTGCTCCATCCGTTCCAGGCTGGTGTGCCGCACGTCCTTGCCTTTTACCAGATAGATAATGTATTCACAGATGTTGCGAGCGTGATCCCCGATGCGTTCCAGTGAGCGGGCGGCCCACATGACGTTGAGGAAGCGACTGATGGAACGTGGATCTTCCATCATGAAGGTAATTAGCTGCCGGGAGATGGCTTCGTATTCTTTGTCGGTCTTGCGATCCTCTTTCACCACTTCGATAGCCTGCTCAACGTCCAGCCGGGCGAAGGCATCCAAGGCTTCGTGGACCATCTTGCGGGCATGTTCGCCGAGGTGGGCGAGGGCGCCGAATCTGTCGTCACCCACCTGATCGGCTAGCTCCACCGCTAAGTGCCCGATCTTTTCTGCCTCGTCCCCGATCCGCTCCAGATCGGTGATGGTCTTGATGATGGCGACGATGAGACGAAGGTCGATAGCGGTGGGTTGCCGCAGGGCAAGGATACGGTTGCATTCCTCGTCGATGGTCACCTCTAGTGCATTGACCTTGTAGTCGTTGGTAATGACCGATTTGCCTAACTCGACGTTTCCCTCGGTGAGCGCCTTGAGCGCATTGGTGAGCTGCTGCTCAACCAGGCCGCCCATGGCCAGTACGTTGTTGCGTACTTCCTCCAGATCGGCGTCGAACTGTTGGGATATGTGATGGGGAAGCGGGTTGTCGTTCATGATATCCTCTATCCGTAGCGGCCTGTGATGTAGTCTTCGGTCTGTTTCTTCTGCGGGTTGGTGAACAACGTGTTGGTGTCCGCCATTTCTATCAGTTCACCCATCAGCATGAATGCGCAGTAATCGGAAACCCGTGCTGCCTGCTGCATGTTGTGGGTGACGATGATGATAGTGTAGCGGGATTTCAGCTCGTAGATCAGTTCTTCCAGCTTGAGGGTGGAGATGGGATCCAGTGCCGAGGCAGGTTCGTCCAGCAGCAGCACCTCCGGTTCGATGGCGATGGCCCGAGCGATTACCAATCGTTGCTGTTGACCACCGGAGAGCCCCAAGGCGTTGTCGTCCAGCCGGTCCTTGACCTCATCCCAGAGCGCTGCTCCCTTGAGGGATTTCTCCACCACTTCGGCCAGGCGGCGTCGATCGTTCACTCCCTGAATGCGTAGTCCATAGGCTACGTTTTCGAAGATGGATTTGGGAAAGGGATTGGGTTTCTGGAATACCATCCCCACCCGGCGACGAAGGTCGGCCACGTTGACCGTCTTGTCATAGATATTGTGACCGTGTAGCAGGATTTCCCCGTCGATGTGGATGTCGTCGATTAGATCGTTCATTCGATTGAAGCAGCGGAGCAGCGTGGATTTGCCACAACCGCTAGGACCAATGAAGGCGGTTACCCGGTTTTCTGGGATAACCATATCGATCTCTTTCAGCGCCTTGGTGTCGCCATAATAGAAGTCCAGGTTCTTTACCTGGAGGGCGATGGTTTCGTCCTCCAGGGAGCGGCTGACAGAGGCGCCGCCCTGCAAGGCGCCGACATCGACAGAAGGGATATTGGTGTTCTCTTCAGGCATGGTTGATCAGGACTCCAGTGAACGGTACTTCTCTCGCAAGTGATTGCGGATGCGGATTGCAGTCAGGTTCAAAACGATGATCACGAGGACCAGCAGCAGGGCAGTGGCGTAGACCAGTGGTCTTGCCGCTTCGACGTTGGGGCTCTGGAAACCGACGTCATAGATGTGGAAGCCCAGATGCATGAATTTCCGGTCCAGATGGAGGAATGGCGGATTGCCGTCCAGTGGCAGGGAGGGTGCCAGTTTGACCACTCCCACCAGCATCAGGGGTGCTACTTCGCCAGCGGCGCGGGCCACTGCCAGAATCAAGCCGGTCATCATCGCTGGGCTTGCCATGGGAAGCACAGTGCGCCACAAGGTTTCCGCCTTGGTTGCCCCCAGGGCCAGACTTCCCTCGCGCACTGAACGAGGAACCCGTGATAGTCCTTCCTCGGTGGCGACGATCACTACCGGCAAGGTCAGGAGTGCCAGGGTAAGCGCCGACCAGAGAATGCCCGGTGTTCCGAAGGTCGGAGTGGGTTGTGCCTCAGGGAAGAACAGGGCATCGATGTTGCCTCCCAGGAAATAGACGAAGAAGCCGAGTCCGAATACGCCGTAGACAATGGAGGGAACTCCCGCCAGATTATTTACCGCGATGCGGATCAGGCGGACCATGAACCCCTGTCTGGCGTATTCCCGAAGATAGATTGCTGCCACCACGCCGGCCGGCGTGACCAGCACGGACATCAGCAGTACCATCATTACCGTGCCGAAAATGGCGGGGAAGATGCCTCCCTCGGTGTTGGCCTCCCGGGGCTCTTCACTGACAAACTCCCAGAGCTTGCTGAAATAATGTCCGATTTTCTCCGTCGGACCCATCGCATTGGGGAAATAGAATCGTACCACTTTGGCCAGTGGAACTTCGACCACCCGTCCATCCATGATCTCTGCGGTGAAGCTGTCCCGGTTGAGGAGGGGAAAGAGCTCATTACGCTGCTTCTGCAGGATTTCGTACTCCTCTTGCAGAGTTTCCCGCTGGGTTGCGATGGCAGTCCGCTTGGCCGGATCATGGTCATTGTCGAGATCCAGGCGTCGTTCCTCCAGCCGCAACTGCTCCAGTTTGTAGTTGATGGCCCCGATGAGGTCCTTTTCGATATGCCGGATCCGACCGAATAGCTCCAAGGCCCGTTGCAGACGATCTCGCAGGGCTTCTGCAGCTCGTGGTCCTTCGGCCACTACCCGCCCGTTCTCCTTGACCTGTTTGAGGTAGCCGTAGAAATTGCCCCATTCGCGCCGCTCCACCACCATTAGCTCGCGGGGGTATTCCACCTCCTCCATGAATACTGGCAATACCAAGCGAAAATCCATTCCCAGGGTGTCCCGGTTGCCGGTCTTGAGCAGGTAGCGAATATAGACACTCTTGTCACCTGGTGGCTCGATCCCGTTTTCCCTCAGCCGGCCGACCGGTACCTCCTCGGTATCCTGGACCTCGCCAATCAGGCGATAGGTTTCTCCGCCAGGCTCGTGATATATGGCCTGGAGGACATCTTTAGGCCAGAAATAGACCAGTCCCCGCGCCGCAATGAGGCCGAGTAGGGCTACCACCATCAGGATACAGACACTCACTGCCGCGGCAGAGAGCCATACCCAAGGAGAACCGCTTTTGAACCAGTTGCCGTTCATAGACTGCTGTACTTCTTGCGTAACCGTTGTCTGACCAGTTCTGCTAGAGTGTTGAACAGAAAGGTCAGGGTGAATAGAACCAGCGCCGCCAGGAACAGAACCCGATAGTGGGTACTGGCCACCTCCGCCTCCGGCATCTCCACAGCCGTGTTAGCCGACAGGGTGCGCATTCCCTGGAAGATGCTGAAGTCCATCACCGGTGTGTTGCCTGTGGCCATCAGTACGATCATGGTCTCGCCCACAGCACGACCGAGGCCAATCATCACTGCAGCAAAGATCCCGGGGCTGGCGGTCAGCAGGGTAACCCGGATCAAGGTCTGCCAAGGGGTTGCGCCCAGTGCCAGGGAGCCGCGAATCAAATGCTTGGGAACGCCGAACAGGGCGTCTTCCGCCATGGAAAAGATGGTGGGAATGACTGCGAATCCCATGGCCAGTCCCACTACCAGGGAATTGCGTTGATCGAAGGGAATGCCCAGGTCATGGGTCAGCCACAGGATCATGTTTCCGTCGAATAGCAAATACTCCAGTAACGGGCTGATGGCAAAAGAGAACCAGCCCAAAAAGGCTACCACCGGCAGCAAAAGGGCGGCCTCCCAGCTCTCTGGGACTTTATGGCGGATGTTCTCGGGGATTATCCGGGTCCAGATCCAGGCGAACGTCAGCACACCTAACGGCAGGATAAGCAGCAGAGCGAAGATGCCGGGCAGATGGGTCTCCAGCGTGGGGGCCAGCCACAGGCCTGCGAGAAACCCGATAATTACGGTAGGCAGTGCTTCCATGATCTCAATGGTGGGTTTCACCAGCTGGCGCATCTTCGGCGCCATGAACTGGGCGGTGAAGATGGCTCCCAGGATCGCAAGGGGGAGGGCCACCAGCATGGCGTAGAAAGCGGCCTTCAAGGTGCCGAAGGTGATGGGAGTCAGGCTCAGTTTGGGCTCGAAACCGTCGCTCGCAGAGGAGGACTGCCAGATATACGCTGGCTGGCTGTAGCCCTCATACCACACCTTGCCCCATAAGGATGAGAACGAGGTCTCCGGATGTTCGTTGTCGATGCGCAGGAAATGAATTTCACCGCTGGCATCCTCTCCCAACATGGCATTGGCTCGAGGGGAGATAGCCAGCCGCTCCAGTTGCAGTTTGCTGACTGGTTTCACAAGCAAGGTGCGGTGCGCCGTTGCGTGATAGATCCCCAGATTTCCGGTGGTATCGGCGGCCAGGAATCCCTTGCGGTAGAACTCCGGTGTTAGCGTGGTGATGGATGCTGCCTGTGAGTCGAAATCTCGGATGTGGGTGAGTCGTGATTTTCCAGACTCATCCCTTACCGGAAACCACTGCGAGATGCGTCCGTCGGCGCTTCCCACCATTAGCGAGATACCGCCGCTCAACATCTCCATGGCGGTAATTTCGCTTCCTTCGGTAATCGAGGGGAGCCGCTGGTCGAGGGCGGGCAGTTCCTTGTCTGTGATATCGAAGATGCTAAGTGCTCCCTCCCGATTGGCCGCGTAGATGGCATCCTGCTCCGCCCCAAGCAACAGGAAACGGGTGTTTTCCGGAAGACCTTCGAGTTCAATGCTGTGACGCTCCCTGGGCAAAGAGGCTTCCTCATCCTCGTCATCCAGAAATGAGTCTGCTGCGGCAAAGTAGGTGAATACCAAGCGATCATCGCTCGTTATGGCAGCGAAGCTGGTTTGTTCCTCGTTACTTTGTACGGCCAGTAGTCGCAAGGGGTGGCTGTTGCCATCGATGATCAGAGGAGCTTCTCCCAGGGGATATTCCAGTTTCGGTGTGATCACCCGTTTGTCGTTGGGGAAACTGATCTGGTAGACATGCCGCGCCAGGATTGCAGTCCCGTTGGAGAGACCGAAGGCTACCACGGCGCTGTCAGGAGCCCCGGCGGAAAAACTGGTAATGGTGGTGTCCGGCGGCAAGGGAATGGCCTGTTCAGTCATCACTGCCCCGCTATGGGTAAAAAAGAATTGCGCCAGCCCGGAGCGGGTGAAGCGGACCCCGATCTCTGCTTGCTCTTCCATCGCCAAATGCAAGGTCTGATCCTGATCGCCTGCAGGAGTA
>Ga0256914_1001749_pt1 | contig 18967 bp, 22 predicted proteins | sample HulkmetaG_FD_191571 | JGI IMG/M metagenome (GOLD analysis project Ga0256914, IMG submission 191571) | Hydrothermal chimney microbial communities from Main Endeavour vent field at the Juan de Fuca Ridge, Pacific Ocean - Hulk | ecosystem: Environmental > Aquatic > Marine > Hydrothermal vents ... | reverse complement strand
GGTGAAATGTCATATGTTTTTCCATCACATAAGATTGAAATGACGACATCCTGTTTGTCTATCATTTTATCATCCTCTTTATTACATAAGTTACAATTTTTCTCTCCAAATAAGTCTATTCTTTCAAATGAAAGGTCACTCAAATCAATATATAACATCTTTCCAATTAAATTTGGCTTTTTTCCTAATATTATATAGAGTGCTTCCATTACTTGTATTGATGCAACCACTCCTAATATTTCGGGTATTATTCCAAATTCTACACAAGGCGCTTCGTCCATCATGTTTTCGAATACACAACTAAAACATGGACTCTTATCCCGTATGAATGTTGATACGTTCCCATATAGTAGTTTTGCACCTCCAAAAATATATGGTTTATTTAATTCCCAACATGCATCTGCAATATATTTTCGAACTTGGAACGAATCTAAGCCATCTAGAACTATATCTACATCCTTTACGATCTCATATGCATTGTATTTGTTAATCGTTGTATGTATTGCGTCGATTGATATTTCCGGATTCATCTTTTTGCATTTTTCTTCTGCAACTTCAACTTTTGGGCGTCCAATATCTTCTGTTGTGTATAAAATTTGTCTGTGCAAGTTTGATATACTTACAAAATCGCGGTCTACTATTCTCAAAAATCCAACTCCAAGTCCTACAATTTGGTAAATTAATTGTGATCCTAATCCTCCTGCTCCTATGACTGCTACTCGTGCGTGTTTTATTTTTAATTGGCCTTTTTGTCCAATAATTGGAACCTTAATTTGACGTGAGTATCGTTCTTTTAGGAGATCAGTCACAAAATTCACCTTGTATTATATTCATAAATATATATACTTATTTCGAAAATCATTTTTATATATTATACATTTATTTACTTAAAAAATAAATATATTAAATCGTAAGGATTAAAAGTATTAAATGTACCGCACGAAATGCATTATATTACTCAATTAAAAATAATGGTCTGGTCTTTAAGATGAATTGGACTGGCAAATGGATGGGCTATATCCCTGAATCTGCTACGTTGCGCATGTTCGAGCTTGCAAAGGAACGTGAATCCACTGGAAAGCGTGTTTATCATTTTGAAGTAGGGCAGCCTGATTTTCCAACACCTCGAAATATTATTGATGCTGCAAGAAATGCCTTGGAATTAGGGCATACTGGTTATACTTCTGCACGTGGTATCTTTGAGCTTCGCGAAGCTATTAGCGAAACATATCTGATGCATGGACATATAGACCCTAAAACTCAAGTTATTGTAACTCCTGGTGCAAAATTTGCGTTATTCGCATCAATTCTATCATCAATCGATCCACTACGTGAGGTGTTAATTCTTACGCCTGCATGGCCTTCTTATTTAGTGATGGTTCGTGCGGCTCGTGCTCGACCAGTTGTTGTTCCTGCAGGAGACGATTATCATTTTGATGAGGAAGTTTTAAAGTCTAGATTGACCCCTAAAACTCAAGGAATTATAATTAATACTCCTAATAATCCTACTGGTGGTATTTTAAATAAAGATGCAATGAAGGCTATTTCTGATATTGCTGAAGATTACAATCTTCATGTTTTTTCGGATGAAATTTATGACAAGCTAATTTATACTGATGAGCCTATAACAAGCATGTTAGATATTGATCCAAATCTTGAGCACACTGTGATTATTAATGGTTTTTCGAAATCATATAGTATGACTGGCTGGCGATTAGGGTATGCCTTATCCAACCCTGAAGTCATTTCAAATATGGTCCGCATTCAACAGAATACTACTACTTGTGCTACAAGTTTTGTGCAATATGCTGGAATAGAAGCTTTGCGTGGGCCTCAAGACTCAATAAAGAGAATGGTTTCAGAATATAAGCGCCGATTAGATGTTGTTTATAAAATTGTTAAGAGTATTGATGGTGTCAAGGTGACTAAGCCGAAAGGTACTTTTTATATATTTCCTGACTTTTCTGAACTTGGTATTGAAGATAAGACATTTGCTGAGGAATTATTAAGAGAAACCGGGGTATGCACAACACCCGGAAGTGCGTTTGGTGAAGCTGGGCAAGGTCATCTGCGAATTTCATTTTCAGTATCGTTAGAGGAATTAAAAGTGGGCTTAGGGCTTCTCAAGAAATACATTGAAGAAAACGTTTTTGCAATCTCGTGATTTTGGAAATCTTTATCTATCTTTTCTTTTTTATTTTGGTTCTTGGTGTGTTTGTATGGTCAAATTCAAATGTACTTTGTGTGGTCGATGTTGTAGTGACCCTGATATCTACATAACATTGACCCACAAAGATATTTATCGACTTTATCTTAAATTCAATGATATTTCAGAAGTAATGTCTAAAATTTCTTTGATTTTAGATCCAATTGAACACACATTAGTTATGCCAACGGTTCGGCTGTATGACCATAATAATATTGTTTCATTGAAGAAAGATAATTCTGGCAAATGTATTTTCCTTAATAGTAATAATACATGTAATATTTATGAATATCGACCTCTTGTATGCCGTTCATTTCCTTTTACATTTTCTAAAGAGAATAGTTGGCTAAGATGGGGATTTTCCTTTAAATACTCTATTTGCGAAGGCATTGGAAAAGGCGATGAAATTTCTGATGATGATCTAATTAATCTTGGCACTATTGTACTTTCCGAAATAAATGATTTCTACTCATTTGTTCGTGATTGGAATTTGTTAGTTTTTTCTAAAAAGGTGCGCGATGATTTATACACTTTTATATCAAGAATCATTGCGTATTTTGAATAATCTTTTCGATACTTATATATAGTTAATACCATTTTTTGTAGGTGATTTAATTTCATAGAGGTGTATTCTTTTGGTCAAGCTAAAAGATCGTAATATATTAATTACTGGTGGTGCTGGATTCATTGGGAGTCATCTTGTAGATGCGCTTGTAAATGATAATGAAATCACTGTACTCGATAATTTAAGTGCATCCACTACAAAATTCATAGATGGTTTAATAAAAAGTAATCAAATTACGTTTATAAAGGGTGATATTAGAAATATTGATGATGTAAAGCGTTCTCTGCGTGATATTGATTTAGTTTTTCACTATGCCGCACAACCTGATGTGAAGAAAAGTATTGCGGAACCAATTTACGATTTTGAGATTAATGTTCGTGGTAGTATTAATATTTTAGAACTAATGCGAAAGAATGATATTAGTGAAATTGTTTTTGCATCTTCAGGAGGAACTATTTATGGTGACAAGCCTCCGTTACCTACTCCGGAAAATCAACCATTACGCCCTATTAGTAATTATGGTGCTGCAAAAGCAGCTATCGAAATGTACCTATCAAGTTTTTCAAACTCATATGGATTTACTGCAGTATCTCTAAGATATGCTAATATTTTTGGTCCACGTTCCAATCATGGTGTCATATACGATTTTTACTTCAAGTTAAAAAAGAATCCTCATGAATTAGAAATTCTAGGTAATGGATTACAGAATAAATCCTACATGTACATTTCTGATTGTATTGATGCGAGTTTATTTGTGGCGTCTCATGTGTCTGGAGGCTATATTCCGTTTAATATTGGTAGTGAATCTCAAATAACTGTCAATGAAATTGCAAAAATCATAATTGATGAATTAAGTTTGGGAGACGTGAAATTCAGATATACTGGTGGTGACCGTGGCTGGGTGGGTGATGTACCCATAACATTACCAGACCTATCAAAGCTTAAGAATCTTGGTTGGGAATCTAAAGTTTCTACAGAAGATGGCATCCGAAAATATGTACGTTGGCTAAAAGAGTTCTATGGTTAAAATGTTAGAATCTTTAGTAGATTTCCAAAATTATGCTCAATTGCCAGTGATTTTATTGGATAATTCTTAACAATTTCTTTTATTTCCTTTTTTGCAAATCGTTTCTTTGTGTTTAGATAACTTATAATTTCCATTAGTGATTTATTTACATCAATTATTTTATCTGCAGTGTCTAATAATATCTGAAGAATCTTTTCTGTAGTCTGAATATCTGTTGATTTCTCTAATACTTTTGTTTGAAAATAAAATTTGTATTCTAATTTAACCAATTCAATTCTTTTTTGTAAAAGATGGCGTTCTTTACGATATCTAAATCGGGTTGTTTTTAACAAGTGCTCTAGGTACTTTTCATGCTTCATTAATGATTCTATGTATAAATTTAGTGCTGTAAAATAGTTTGCATCATCTATTACTGGTTTGCCTAAGGAATAATCTGCGAACATTTTTTCTTCAGTGCTGCTTAGCGCTTCAATAATTCTTTCGGTTATATTTTTTATGTATTCCTTGATCTTCTCAGCTTTTTCTTCACGGCTATATTTATTTTCAAATAGTGGATTTATTGTAATTATATATTTGTATAAGCATGTTGAACAGATCTCATTACTTTCTAATTCACTTCGCGAAACAAAAAATAGCGCTTCTTCAACATCGTTACTTCGAATTTCTTGATTGTTTAAAATGAGTTTTGTATCTTTTGATATACAATATACATGATTATCTTCATAATTTAGGTAGGTTAGAAGATAGCATTCATCATTATCTTTTGCTTTGAATTGTTTTAATGTTTCAATATCGGGGTTATCTCCAATAATTGCAGGATCTAATTCCATTACTGAAATCTTGCGTGCAACATCATTCAAGATACAGACATTCAAATCATTTATTTTTTTAAAACAAGGACACCCTTTTATTATTTTTATTTTGCTGATTGTCGTATCCCCTGCCTGCATAATTTATTCCCTTTTCAATTTAATATACATAAATATTTCATAAACGAGAAAGGAAAACTAAGATGGAGGCGGCCAGGCCTTAAAAAAGGCTGGCCATCCTCCCCTAGCACACGGTTTTACTCACGCTTTGAGTCTTATGCGGGTGTAAAAGACTCATATCATATTATGTATTACACATATATAAGTTTGATGCTTTTTAATCTTTTAGCTTTGTTAATGTAATCTTTACATCTACTGCAGTTGTACCGCTTCCTTTATCATAGCCAAATAATGGATTGATGTCTAATTCTGCGATTTCTGGGAAGTCTAATACAAGTTGACTTATTCGTAATATTGTTTCTGCGGTTGCATCAATATCCCCTGGTTTTTCGCCTCTAACGCCTTTTAGTAGAAGTCCTGCTTTTGTTTCATTGATCATCTCGTAAGCGTCTTCCTTTGATAGTGGCGCTAATCTAAATGAAACATCCTTTAGAAAGTTAACATAAATTCCTCCTAAGCCAAACATAATTAATGGACCAAATTGAGGATCTTTACTCATTCCAACAATTAATTCACGACCTTTTGGTAGCATTTTTTGAATATCGATTCCGTAGATTTTTGCATTGGGCACTTTAGTTTTAACATTGTTCATAATTTCTTCGAAGTGCATTACTACTTCTTTATCTGAATTTACGCCGACTACAACACCCCCAATATCACTTTTATGTACGATTTGAGGGCTTGAAATTTTCATAACAACGGGGTATCCTAGTTCATTTGCGATTTTTACAGCTTCTTCTGGTGTTCTAGCTAGTTTTATTATTGCAGTATCAATACCGTATGCTCTTGTTATTTCATGGGCTTCGTGTCCCAAAAGAATTACGCGGTTGTCTTCTCTTACTTTTTGTATTATCTTCTCAACTTTAGCTTTATCAACAATGAATTGGGGATATGTTTCTTTTTTAGTGCGTTCAATTATTGTCTTATATTCATAGAGTGCAGCCATTCCACTTATTGCTCTTTCTGGAAAATCAAAGCATGGTATTTTATTTTCTGTAAGTATCTCGTCAGATTCTTTAACACCAATTCCTCCCATAAAGGCAGTAAATATTGGTTTTTCGGGATATTTTTTGTGTATTTCAGATAATAATTTTGCAGTTTCAACTGGCTCAGTAACTGCTTGTGGTGTTAATATTACTAGTACCATATCAACAGATTCATCCTTGAGTACAGTTTCTGCCGCCATAGCATAATCTTTAGCTGTCGCAGTACCCAAGACATCAACTGGATTATTCACTGAAGCTGCAGGTGGTAGATGTTCACGTAATGTTTGTTTAGTTACATCTGATAGTTTTGCTATATGTAATCCAGATTTTTCACAAGCGTCTGTAGCAACAATTCCTGGACCGCCTGCATTTGTTATTATAGCTACTTTATTTCCTTTTGGTATTGGTTGGGTTGAAAATGCAATAGCAAGATCAAATAATTCGTTAATTGTTTCAGCTCTCAATACACCGGTTTGTTTAAATGCAGTTTCGTATGCGACATCACTACCTGCGAGAGAACCCGTATGTGAAGTTGCAGCTTTAGCTCCCGCTGCTGTAACACCTGATTTAATGACAATTACTGGTTTCTTTAATGTAACTTCTTTTGCTACTTTTAGAAATCTTCGACCTTCTACTATGTCTTCAATATACATTAATATAACACGTGTATGTTCATCATTTCCTAAAGCTTCAATAAAATCTGTCTCATTTAATACTGCTTTATTACCTAAACTGATAAACTTTGAAAAACCTATGCCTTCAGTTAATGACCAATCTAAAATTCCTGTCATCATTGCTCCACTTTGGCTTGCGAAAGCAATATTTCCTTTCTTTGGATGTCCGTCTGCAAAACTGGCATTATATGGTGTAGCTGTATCTATCATGCCCAAGCAATTGGGGCCTAAAGCTGCAATATTATACTTCTTACATAATTCTTTTAATTTGAGTTCTCGTTCTAAGCCTTCATGTCCGACTTCTTTAAATCCTGCTGTTATAACAATAATTGCTGGTACTTTTTTCTTTCCGCATTCCTCTACAACACTATTTACATATTTTGCAGGTATCACAATTACTGCTAAATCTACAGGATCCGGAATTTCAGATATACTCTTGTATACCTTATATCCTAATATTTCATCTGCTTTTGGATTCACAGGGTATATTTTACCTGGATATCCACTTGTTATTATATTTTTTAAAACGACATGTCCCAATTTGCTTGGATTTGTACTGGCACCAATTACGGCGATTGATTTCGGCGAGAAGAGCACATCTATGCCTTTCACAGTTATGCCACCTGAATGTGGTTAATCAATTATGTAGGTGTCTAAAATACTTATAGGCATTCCTATAATTGCTAAGATTTGGCTAAAATTTATAAAACAAAGCTATTGTGGCGGGGCCGGGGAGATTTGAACTCCCGACAACTGACTTTCTTCGCTATAATCGGTTAGAAGGCCAGCGCCCTATCCTTTCTAGGCTGGGACCAACAAATCCTCAGCAAGCTAGGCGACGGCCCCTTTGTTTTGTTTTCTGTTCTAAATCCTCTTAAAGGTTGCGATATTTCCAATAAAAAAAATTACAATATTAGGAAGAAGAGGATGGGATGGCACCCTATATTTAACCAAATAGAGCGCCAAGACCCGCGGGTTCGGTATCTTCTTCTTCCTCTTCTTCTTTCTTTTCGGGTTCTGTTGAGGCTGCAGATTCAGCTGGTGCTGCAGCAGCTGCTGCGGGAGCTACTGAAACGGCTGCAGTTTTGATGGCTTCTTCAATATCAGTGCCTTCTAAAGCTGCTACAAGTGCTTTTACTCTACCGCTGTCTACATCGATTCCAGCTGCTTTTAATACAGCTTCAACATTTGCTTCATTGATTTCTTTTCCTGCTTTATGTAATAGGAGTGCTGCATATACATATTCCATATGTTATTCCTCCAGTTTTATTTTTAACCGAATAATCCTGCAAGACCTGCAGGGCCTTCATCTTCTTCCTCTTCCTGCTCTTCTTCTTTTTCTTCTTTTGTTTCGGTTGTTGTTTGAGCAGGTTGAGTGCTTATTGCTCCCAAAACATCTTCGGGGATTGCGTTAGGATCTTTTTGTGCAATTACTATTGCAAGTGCATAAGCTTCTGAATTTGCTTTTGCTAAGAAGTCTCCAATTAATTCTGGAGTTAATATACCTGCATTTAGTGCTAAGTTGCGTGCTTCGCTGTGCGCCTTGGATAATAGTGTTTGAATATTCTCTTTAGTTGGATATGCTATGTATACTGACAAATTGAATGCTTCTTGGTGTGCAAGACCCAATAAGTCTATGAACTCATCAAGATCTATACTAAGTGCTTCTTCTGTGATAATGTCTCCATTTTCATAAGCTGCAATGATCTTAAGTTCGATTTCACGAGGTTCAATACCTAATCTTGTCAGCATTTGTGCAAGTGCGCCCGATACAACTTCACCTTTTTTCGCGACCAAAGTATCTTCAGTAATATGAATAGTACCGGATTTTGTTCTAGCTGGAATCTTTAATGCTGCAAGTTCAGTGATAATTGGACCAGGAGGGAATCCTGTATTTCCTTCCGGAACCCAAATATCTGCATTTGCAACTTGACCAGCTTTTATGGGTCCATATGTCTTGTTTTCTCTAAGGAATTTTACTAATTTGAAAATGCTATCATTTGTGACAATAAATGCTACTGGGCCTTTGATATAGTCTGAAAGCTTTTCGATGTTTTTCTTCGAGACTTTTTTCAAAGCCAGTTTCATCAGATTATTTCTAGCCATTTTAATAACGGCTTTACCTCTTAGTTTATCGCGTATTGACTGGAGCTGTCGTGCACCTATTGATTCTATTTTGATCAGACCGATAATATTGTAGTCGCTTAATAGTTGGGCTAAATTCTCGACTTCTTGTATTTTCCATTCCGGTATCTTATGTGTGTGTGCTGTGCTCATTACTCTTTCACTCCTTTATTTTTACAGGCTTGCCCATTGTAGTTTTTAGAGTGATGCCCTTAATGTTTTGTAGTCCTTCTAGTTTGTTTTCAAGAAAGTTGATTACTGCCATAATGTTTTCTGCGATTTGTTCATCTGTCATTGATTCATCGCCGACTTTGACATTTATAACTGGATTTGTCTTCATACGGATTGGTACTGTTTTCCTAAATTTTTCAATAATTGGTCTAATATCAACTGCTGGAGGTACAGGTTTTGGCATTTTTCCTAATGGACCTAATGCTTGACCTAAAATTTTACCAATTTGGGGCATCATATCCGTACGTGCTAAGAAGAAGTCAAAAGCTCTTGCTAATTTCTTAGCTTCTTTCTTATTCCCAGCAAATTGTGCTAATTCTTCTTTACCAATTATTCTGTCGGCATTTGCTTCTTTTGCTTTGATTGCCATATCATCATATGCGAATACACAAATCTTGTTCTCAGGCTTAAACTGATTTGGTAATACTACTTCTGTATTTATACGATTTGCTGGCTTTGATAAATCTATATTTTTTAATGCTATTGATAAATCAAAAGATTGATTGAACTTTCTCTTGGTTGCATTCTCGCGAGCCTTTTTTACGGCTTCCAGAACTTTATCTCTTGTAATTTCCATTGTTTATCAACTCCACTAGAATTCGCCTGAGAGCTTATCGTCATATTCGCCTGCTCTAATTTTCTCAGTGACTTCTTTGGGATCCATTCCATCAACAGTGACACCGAGACTACGGCATGTTCCAACAACAGTTAAAACTGCTGCTTTTAATGTTAGAGCAGTCATATCATTCTTCTTTGCTTTTGCGATCGTTATCACTTGATCGATTGTAATATTTCCTACAATATTTGAGCCTGCTTCGCCACTTCCCTTAGAAATACCTAACTCCTTTAGAATAAGCGCGGAAGTGGGTGGAGTACCTACTTCAACTTCAAATTGCTTAGTTGCTGGATCTACAGTAATCTTTACGGGTACTTTAAGTCCAGCAAAATCTTTAGTCAATTCGTTGATTTTCGTGACTACTTGAAAAACATTTACACCTGTTGGTCCTAAGGCTGGTCCTATTGGTGGACCACCCGATGCCTTGCCACCTTCGACAAGAACATCTACTGATACTTTCTTTGATGACATTTACATTCTTACCTCCGGTCATTGTATCTTGTACAGATGACCATTGCATTAAGGAGTAAGGACACTGATTGAAAGTGCCTTTAAAAACCTTATGTTGCAACGGTCACTTTTTGTACAGCGGATTAATCAAACACTTTTTCTTGTTCGCTCTTTTCAACTAATTTTACAAGGTCTGCATGAACTTTAATTGGTATTTTGTGAGGAGAATCTAGTAATTCTAATGTGATTTCTTCTCTAGAAACATCAATTCGGACAACCTTTGCGCGTTCGCCCTTAAATGTTCCCATGATGATTTCTACTACATCACCTTCTGCAAGACCTTCGACTGATGGTTTAGGTACTAGGAACTTATCGATCTCTTCATATGTTGCTTTTCCAGACACTCTGCCTCGAACATGTGGGACTCCTGCAATTGCCAATTCAGCGTCTCTATACTGGTTGCACTCGATAAAGACATAACCTCTTAATGTCTCTGGTACAAGTATTGCTTTTACACCTGCTATTTTATCCGTATTCACTGTGGTAGCAATGATATTTGCTACGTTTTTCTCCTGTCCGATTGTTGTTCTTATAACGCTAATATTTGTTCTTGGAGGGGGCATTGTTTTACGCCTTCCTTATTTTTTTATCGCCATGTTGTTGTAATTACTGCCATAATTAATTGTATCATGTATGCTAAGGTACCCATTATTACGAGTCCGATAAACCCAATTTTTATTGCAGCCCAAAATTCTGAGCGTGCGGGTTTTCTTGCTAATTTTAATATTCTTCGTGCATTGTTTAGAAATTCTGACATTCCCAAAACATTTCACCGCTGTATTTCTTATTTAGCCATATGATCAGTCGCATATGACTAAATGTTTCTAAGGTTGTCAATTCTTTAATGTATAAAAATCCTTCGCGTAGTGCACTGGTTTTAAAAAAATAAAAAAGAGAGTTATTTATCTAAAGTTAATTTTTTCAAGGCCTAAATCATCTTCCAAATCAAAATTTTCTGATTTAATTGTAGTTTCACCAAATACGTGTGGGGATGTTACTCCTGAACAAACCAATGTGACTCGTATTTTGTCTTCAAGTGTAGGATCTATTATAGCACCCCAAATTATTTCTGCATCCGAATTTACTTCATCTACAATTAATTCTACAACACGTTTTGCTTCTTGTAATTGTAAGTCCGAGCTTCCTGAAACATTGATCAATACATTTCTTGCGCCTCTGATATCTACGTCAAGGAGTGGATTCTGTAACGCTGATGCGACGGCTTCTTCTACTCTATTTTCTCCTGCGCCTTCACCCATTGAGATAATTGACATTCCGCCATTGCGCATTGTAGTTCGTACATCTGCAAAATCGAGATTAACCAAACCTGGCTTAGATACTAGTTCTGCAATTCCTTTTACTGCACGTACTAGTACCTCATCTGCAACTCGAAATGCTTCTGACAATGATAAATTAGGCGCTATTTCAAGGAGACGCTCATTTGGTACTGTGATTAATGTGTCTGTATTTTCTAACAATTTTTCTAATCCTCGAGCAGCATTTCTTTGTTTAACTTGACCTTCAACTTCAAAAGGTAATCCACAAATTGCAATAGTTAAAGCTCCACTTTCCTTTGCTGCTTTTGCGATAACAGGAGCTGCGCCTGTACCTGTACCTCCACCTAATCCGCATGTAATAAATACCAAATCCGCCTGTACGGCTTCTCTAATTAAATCTATGCTTTCTTCGGCAGCAGCTTCTCCTACCTCAGGTCTATTTCCTGCGCCATATCCTCCTGTGAGTTTCTTGCCAATTAATAACTTGTAATCTGCATTTGTGTAGTATAAGTCTTGAGCATCTGTATTTACTGCCAAAGTATCTGCGCCTTCAATACCTACTTGCATTAATCTTGTGATTGCGTTGTTTCCCGCACCACCTACACCAACTACTAATATTTTTGCAGTAATAGCTTTTAATATTTCTTCGATCTCATCGTCACGACTCTTTAGTCCGGGAACTCTTCTATATGGTGGAACTCTGTCATTTGTTTGTTCTTTTTTCAAAACATCTCCAATAATTGAATCCATTCTCAAAACCTCTATAACATTCTTTTAACTAATATATTCAAAGTCTAAATGAAAGAAAAAGTATTGTAATGTCTGAGTATTACATACATTATATATATTCTTGAATGAATTTCGCAATTTCTTCGGGTGTAGGTGCGCCTTCATGTGCGCCTATTTTTTGAATTGTTAGAGCAGCTGTTGCAGCTCCATTTACAAGAGCAAAATCTAAGTCATCTGTTTTTAACCATGTTGCGATAAATCCGGCTGCAAATGAATCCCCTGCTCCTGTAGGATCCGCGACCTTTACATTGAATGCATTTGCTGTGTAAACCTTTATACCATCTGAAGCTATTGCTCCTTTGCTTCCTTGTTTTAATATGATAATTCCCGGTATTTTACTAGCTATTTCTTTAAGGTTATCTGCATTTGGTTCTTTTCCTAAATATGTTCTAAATTCGCGTTCATTTACAAATAAGAAATCAAGATACTTTATCACTTCTTGGACATCCTTGCTAGAGGAACTTCTTCCTGGATCGTATGATAATAACACCGCATCTGATTTTGATATTCTTGAAATGTATTGTATTAATTGTTGGGGAATTCCTGTCATATGTATCAATTTCGATTTTGAAAGAACTTCTCGTTCGGGTCTTATTTGGCTTAAGTACTTATTTGCTCCTTTGTTTGCGAACATTCTTTGTCTTAGTTCCTGATCTGTGACGATAATTACTTGTCCTGTTAATTCTCCTTTTTTAACAATAATATCTTTTACATTAACACCTGATTTCTTGAGATCTGCCAAAGCAATTTTAGAAAAAGGATCATCGCCAATACATGCGATTAGCTTAGTTTTCACTTGCTGTTTTGATAATGCAATAGAAAAATTTGCCGCTGAGCCACCGCAGGAAACATGTCCAATCTTGGCGATAGCCTTTTCATCAATTTCTGGATATTCATCAATTTTTAATATGATATCTATATTTACATTTCCAATTGCGGTGACTTCATGCGGCATTTCACAAATCCCTCTATAATAGTAATGATAAGATTGCTTTTTGAGCATGTAATCTATTTTCGGCCTCATCAAATACTACTGAGTGAGGTCCATCCATTACCTCATCTGTAATCTCATGGCCTCTGTGTGCGGGTAGACAATGCATGACAATTACATCTGATTTTGCATGCTTCAATAAATCATTATTGACTTGGAATGGTGGGAATACTTTTTCTCTGCGAGCCTGTTCTTCTTCTTGACCCATTGAAACCCATGTATCTGTGTATATTACATCTGCATTTTCTACTGCTTTTGCTGGATCATGTATAATTTCAATTGTTGTGCCCCATTTCTTTGCATTTTCCTTTGCCATCTCTACAATTTTTGGGTCTGGTTCATATCCTTCAGGACACCCAATAGTGACGTGCATTCCCATTTTTGAGCATCCAATCAATAAGGAATGTGCTACATTATTGCCATCTCCGACATATGTTAATTTTAGTCCTTGTAGTTTTCCTTTGTGTTCTTCAATCGTCATTAAGTCTGCCAATATCTGTGCAGGATGTAGCAAATCTGATAGACCATTGATTACTGGAATATCTGCGCCTTCTGCTAATTGAATAAGATCATTGTGGTCAAATACACGTGCCATAATTCCATCACAATATCGTGCAAGAACTTTTGCGGTGTCTGAAATTGTTTCGCCTCTTCCTAATTGTAAGTCTTTTGAACTTAGAAAGAGTGCATGACCCCCTAAATCATTCATTGCAACCTCGAATGACACTCTTGTACGTGTTGATGGTTTTTGAAAGATCATAGCTAAGTTCTTTCCTTCCAAATAGCGATGAGGTTCGCCAGACTTCTTCTTTCTCTTTAAGTCATGCGCAGTATCTAGCATGAACCTAAGTTCTTCAAAAGAAAAGTCTTGAAGGGTTAGAAAATCTCGTCCTTTGAATTTCATTTTTATCACCTTCACGAATCCTCTAATGGTTTTTCCTTTTATTATTGTTGGTCATGTCATTCATGAAACTCCAGTAATTCTTTCTGCAAACCATTTCGGGTCAAATTTTTCTAAATCTTTATATTCTTGACCAATTCCTACATACAAAATTGGCTTTTTTGTAACAAATGTAATAGATAAAGCTGCCCCCCCATTTGGATCTGCATCAACTTTTGTTAAAATAGTACCATCAATTCCTATTGCATTATTAAATTCTGTAGCCTGTGAAAGTGCATCATTACCTGCTAAAGCATCTCCAACAAAAATTTTGATATCCGGCGAAGCAACTCTTACAATCTTTTTCATTTCATCCATTAAGTTTTTATTTACTTGCATACGTCCTGCTGAATCAATTAAAACAACATCAATGTGCCTTGCATTTGCATGATTTATGGCATCATAAGCTACTGCAGCAGAATCTGAACCATATTCATGTTTGATTATTTTTACACCTAATTTTTTAGCGTGTTTTTCTAATTGTTCTATACTGCCTGCTCTAAATGTATCTCCTGCTGCAATAACTACACTATATTTTTCTTTTTTAAATTTGTAAGCAAGTTTTGCTAATGTAGTTGTTTTACCCGTTCCATTTATTCCTACTAATAAAATTACAGTTGGTTTCCCATTAGCTTTATTTTTCTTTATAATTTCTAAAAGATCTATAGGTTCTTCAGGAGTAAGTATTTCCAAAATTGATTCATATAATGCTTGTCTAACAATTTTGGCAACCTTTTCAAAACGACCTACTTTGTAGCCCAATAATTTTTCTTTCACTTTTTTCGTGATAGCTTCTGCAACTTCTACAGCCACATCATTTTGTATTAAAACTATTTGTAAATCCCACAAAACATCATCCATATTTTTATCAGTTAGAGTTTTGGTCGTGATTTTCTCAACAGCGCTAGATATTCCATCTTTTAATTTATCGAACATTGTGGGGCGCTCCTATTTTGTTGCAACTTTAGCTTGTAGTAACTGAATTCTTGTATATATTTGTGCTAATTGATTTGACACATTTGTTTTTTGCTCATTATATTTTTTCAACAATCTATCAATTACATTGATTGCATCATCAATCTTACGAGCTAGAAAAATTCCTGAACCAATTCCTACTATTGTAGAATCAACATCCTCTACTTTCGCACGAATAAATGCGCTGCCACCAATCGGTACCAACATTTCATCGCCTGGTTTTTTAGTCTTAAGTTCATTTAATGTATCCTTACTTAGAAGTAAATCTCCAATCATTGTGTTAAGTAAATCTAATGATTGTTTTAGATAATTTGCTGATACTTCTGCAATTTCTAATTCACGTAAAATATCCTGTTTTGTATCTTGCGTATTACTCATAAAAGATGCCTCCTAAATTATGGGAGAATATTAGTTATCTATACACATGAAAAAGAATTAAGTTTTTAATTTTAACGGCTTGTCATTTTAATGATAATTTTATTCGATTCCTAAAGTTTGAACTAATGTTGTTGCTTCTAAACCTGTAGTATCCTCGCCTATCATTGCATTTTCATCGTTTACAATTGCGCCTATTCCCACATATGGAATGCCTCTATTCAATGTGCCTTTTTCAGATTCAACCTTTAGGACATTATTGATTGCATCCATTTCATGTTCTTTGATTAATGGATGTACTAATGCACCAAAATTATTGACAAGTGTTGTTGAACCAACTATATGTAATGATGCAATTGTTCCTTGGACAACCTCTACATCAAATACATCTGAAATTACTTTTACACACTCTTTTGAAAAACGAGGGGAAACATAAGCTCCATGGTCATTTACTGCGATTAAATTACCTAGTGCTGTCATTTTACTTTCCAATCGTTCTACAGGGACATCGACTGATTCCTTAAGGATTTTAATTTCATCGTCTGTTGTTGTATATGGAACTAGAATTCCATTTTTATTTGCAGCAGTCATAATGCCAACTATCTCAATTTTGGCGATGGTCGTTTCTATTATCTTAATTTTAAAGAATTCTTTAAGTTTATCAACATCTTGTTCAGGAAGGGTTGGAGGTACTATGAGGAAATCGTTAGTGCCTCTTGCGAATGCACCAACGTTTGGGTCACCTCCAAAATTATAGTGAGATAGTGGCAATGTGTTTCTATGCCTCCGCTAATGAGACCTTTACTGTTCCATCTGCAAGTTTGGTTGCTTTGATACGTATTCTTCGGGGTGGCTTTTCTATACCTCTTGACCATATTTTTTCATTTACTTCCGGTTTGATCAAGATTGTTTCTGGTTTCATATGTCTCTGAATGAATTCTCTGATGATTTTTATGGCTTTGTTTGCTCTCTTCCATCTTGGACCTAGCCAATATGCCTTTCTAAGCGGAATTGTGTATATGCGTTCTAAGATGATATCTTCTTCTTCCTCTTCTTCTTCAGCTTCTTCTGTAACTTCTGGTTCAGGTACTTCTTTTGTTTCTTCTTCTAGTTCCTCTTCTGTAGTTTCAATAGAGTTGTCTGTTACTTCTTCTTCGTATATCATTTTTCAATCGCCTCACATTATGGCTTTATCGAGGTCTTTCGCCAGTTCCTTTGTTTAGGATGGCGTCTGAACTTTCGATTAGTTTTCATAATAACCCAAGTTGGGACGCTCTTATTTTCCTTTCCTGCCTTTGCTAGACGGAGTTTTTTACCTAAGGGTTTGTTTCTAGCCATCTATGACACCTTATCTAAATTTGATTTTTGGCTCACGAATATTCTTTTGAACTTGTAACAGCAGAGCTTTTAGTTGATTATCGGTAATTATTCCACCTAATCTACCCGATTGTGCAAGTTGAATCAACTGGATTTCTACTTGCTCTGCAAATTGTGGTTTAACAAGTCTTAAAGCTTCCAGACGACTCCGGGCTTCGGGAGTTAATATTTGCCTTAATATAGCGTCAATTTGTGCTCTCCGTGCGCGTTCCATTTCTTGTTTCTGTTGCTCTTCTGCAGCGCTTTGTTGCATTTGTTGTAAGCGCTGTTGTAATTTTCGTTGCCTTATTGCTTCAAGTTCTTCATCGCTCACGGATATCACCTTCTTGTTGGCAGACTTGCTTTATTATTGTAATTTGGATGCAATATCTCCAGATATTCTATCTAAGAATGATCTGCCTTCAGGAGTAAGTATGCGTCCTTCTCTCTTTTGTTTAGTAACAAGTCCTGCCTTTTCTAGTTGCTGTAGCGCCTTTCTTATTATAGAACCGCTACCTTTGGCTTTTACATTTGGCTTTACGCCACGTCTCTTTCGCCCACCATATACCTTTCTAAGTCTGGAAACTCCTAATGGTGCATCAATATATAATTTTCTTAATATGGATGCACATCGTATATACCACCAATCAGGATCGTCTGGAGCACGTTCCTTATGAACACCTGTTTTTACGTATGGTGCCCACTCTGGTGGCACGACCTTGTCATTCTGTTTTAGTTCCTCTGCGACTCTCTTTATGAGGACATCTGCTGGTACATCATATACCGAAACCATGTTTATTGTCACCATCATTAATTTTACTTTTTTTACTTTACTTAGATGGTTCAAACTCAATAAAGTCTGCCAATCATTTAAACAGTTGGCATAAATCTATTTTTAATGCTATCGGTAGAGACGCGAAATATGTTTACTCTTATTAATTCTTGCATCTTATCTTTTTGATACGATAAACGTATTTCCTCTTGTCTCTATTAATGTGCTATTTGTTTGCGATGCAAATTCTTGAGCAAGTGTCTGTACATCTGAATTTACTAAGGCAGATCTGAGTATACGAACTTTTATCAGCTTTTTCTTTTTAAGAATAGTCTTTGCTTCCTTGATTAAATTCTCTGTTATTCCAGATTTTCCAATATTTATCAATGGTTTTGAATTCCATATGTTTTTTTGTTTTTCTGTCTTTCTCTCTGTCATATTTTGCACCTTTGAAATCATAAAGTAAATTTTTGTAAAAATTTAATATGAAGTTTAAAACGTTTCCTATGACTGCTATTTCTTTATGTATTTTCTTTTTATATGTCCACAATTCAAGCACGTTATCGTAATATGTGTTTGCTTATTATTCCTTATTCTGATTCTACATGTTTTTCCTGGAATCAGCAGAGTGTTGCATTTTCTACAAATTATTTGATTGTATTTTTTTGGAAACGGTTTTCTAACTTTCTTCGCAATATTTCTTGCAAGTGTTATCCATCTACGAGATAGATCCTCATTTTTGTCCCAATGTTTAAGTACCAATTGCATAAGTATTTCGATGCGTTCGAAAGCTATTTTTTCTCTATCTCGTCTTGACAGTTTCACTTTGAATCCCTTAGACTTTTATTCTCATCTTAAATAATGCACTTATTAGATTATGTTATTGAGGTGATTTATTGCACTTAATTATTTTGGCAGAATCGTCTCTTGAATTAATACCGAAATCAATAGCTTCCGAACATGATATTGTAAAATATGCAAAAAAACGAAAAAAGAAACCTGAAGAAATTATTCTTGATAGTAATTATCATTGGAAAGCGATCAAGAAATTACCCGATGCCGAACGTAGAGGTCGTCCTGATATTGTGTATCGTTCTTTGCTTACGATATTTGACTCGTTGCTGTATAAATGTGGTCTTGTTGATGTAATTGTTCATACAATTAACGATGATGTATTATATTTTAAAAAGAATACTAGATTGCCTCGCCATTATGCTCGCTTTATTGGACTTATGGAGCAAGTCCTTTATTACAAAAAGGCGCCTGTTTCTGGTGAGCCATTAATTTACGTAAAGCGACAAACACTATCCGAATTAGTTAACCATTATATCCTTCATAATTTTTATCCGATTGAAATGACTTCAAAAGGAACACTTGTATCGCCTTCAAAATTCTATGAATTATCTTCAAAATATACAAATCTTTTTTTCATTATTGGTGGCTTTTCACATGGCCATATTTCATCGGATCTTTCAAAATTCAAAATTAGTAAATTGTCTATCTTTAAGGAGCCAATAACAACACAATCCGTATGTAATTATGTTTTGCATAATACGCCTCTATT
>Ga0256914_1001748_pt1 | contig 18968 bp, 20 predicted proteins | sample HulkmetaG_FD_191571 | JGI IMG/M metagenome (GOLD analysis project Ga0256914, IMG submission 191571) | Hydrothermal chimney microbial communities from Main Endeavour vent field at the Juan de Fuca Ridge, Pacific Ocean - Hulk | ecosystem: Environmental > Aquatic > Marine > Hydrothermal vents ... | reverse complement strand
TTTTGCACGATATTTTGGTGCTAATGTTATTACAGATACATATTCATCGGCTTTTTTAATTTCGGATATTATAATGGTTGTGTTTGTTTCATCTGCTCTTTTGGGGTTGGTAACACCTCTTTTTTTGCAAGAAAAAGAGAAAAATAAAAAATCTGGATACACTTTATTTGGTGTTTTTTTCGCAAGTATTTTATCTATTTTTACATTTGTCAGTGCTGTTGGTATTTTTTTTACACCAGAAATTTTATCAATATTTTTTTCTGGTCAATTTACAAAAGAACCAGAATTGTTTACTAATTTAGCGAGATTATTTTTTATAACCAATTTCTTTTTCGCAATTTCAAATTTTATTGGAAGTTTTTTAATGGCGCATAAACATTTCCTTTCTACAGCTCTTTCTCCGCTTGTTTATAATATAGGAATTTTATTTGGAATAATATTTTTTGCAGATTCTTGTGGTATTTATGCCCCTGTTTATGGTGCTATTGCGGGAAGTGTGGGGTATTTAATTGTGAGGCTTTGGGAATATTTTTCTGAAATTTCAATTGATGAGCGATTTTATCCTTCGTTTAATTGGAAATCTCCGCAATTGAAAGATTTGGGGGCGTCTATGGCATTTCGATGGTTAACAGTTGGGACATTGCAAATAATGCTAATAAGTATTCAAAATTTTACTCAGAGTTTTGAAAATCAAGATGGTTTATATACTTTATTTTTATATGCAAGAAATTTGGAATCAGCCCCTGTTATGATTTTTGGGGTTGCTATTGCAACATCTGCATTTCAAGTCTTGTCTCAACTTTTTGCAGAAAACAAAAAAGAAGAAATGAGTAAAACTTTTTTTATAGCATTATATAAAATTTTATTTTGGACTATTCCAATGGCTGTTGGAATTTATTTTATAGGAAGTATGTTTTTGGCACTTGCATATGATATTTTAATATATTCTCAAACATATATTACTTTGCAATCAATTCTTACTATTATTGCAATAGCTATTCCATTTGAGTCTATTTTAACATTATTTGTTCGTACTTTTAATGCAACAGGGGATACTAAAACTCCAATGATTATTACATTTAGTCAGATAGGAACTTTAATTTTCAGTCTAGTATTTTTTAAATATATAGTCTTTTTTAGTCCTGCAACTCAGTTGGGAATAAGTTATTTGCTAAGTTTTCTAGTATCTGTATCGGTGGGATATTTTCTTTTGTATAAAAAAAATATTATTAAAAAATCTGAAAAATTTTTACAAAAAGAAGGACTAAAATTAAGTGTATTTGGTTCTATTCTTATGGGAATATTTTTTCTTATTACTCCTTTTTTACAAATAAATATTAATTCATTTGTAAATATTGTAATGGTATCTGTATTTGGAAGTTGTTTGTTTTTTCTTGTTTTGGGAATTATTTGGAAAAAAAATATTTTTAAAAATATAAAGCAAATGTTATAAAAAAATAAGTATAAATATTTTTGAATATTTATACTTATTTTAAAATTTATTTAATAATTTATAAATTATTATCAATAATTTTTTTAATATTATCTTCTGGCATTGCACCTACTGCTTCATCCACAACTTCTCCTCCTTTAAAAACTTTAAAAGCTGGAATTCCTTGAATACCATATTTTGCTGCAAATTCTTGATTATCTTGTACATCATATTTTACTACAATTGCTTTTCCTTCATATTCTTTTGCAACTTTTTCTACAACTGGTCCCATCATTTGACACGGTCCACACCAAGGAGCCCAAAAATCTACAAGAACTGGAAGAGTAGAATTTAACACTACTTCTTCAAAATTTGAATCATCTACTTTAACTGCCATATTTTTATGTTTAAATTATAATTTTTTTTACCAAAATAAGTATATCACTATTTTTCTGCTACTTCAAGAAAGTTTATTCCATTTGTAAAGATTGCATATGAAAATATTACAGCAAGTAATCCAAGAGTTGCATACATAATTTTTGCTTTTGCTCCGTTTACTCTATCTGAATCTCCAGCAGAAACAGTGTATTCCATTCCTCCAATGATAATAAAAACAACAGCTAAAATACCAGCAAGGTTTAGTAAAATTTCTATAAATTTATAAAGTATATGATTTGTTTTTTCATCTGCTTCATCAATTCTATCAATTTTAGGAAGCCCAACATTTTGATCTGCAGAACTTACGCTTAAATCTCTAAGAATGCTTTGTATTCCATCTGCACTGGCTGATAGATTGGTATAATCAAAATTATTTAAAATATATAAAGTGTAGATTAGCAACATAATAAGAACTATTGTTGATATTATTTTTGCAAATTTTTTAAAAAATAATGTAGAAAACATAAAAAATATTTTTAATAAATAGATAATTTATACTGCTATTGGTGCTTTTATTGTTGCTTCTGGGTTATAATTTTCAATTTCAAAATCTTCATATTTAAAATTAAAAATATTTGTAATTTTAGGATTTAATTTTATAGTTGGAAGTTTTTTAGGCTTTCTTGAAAGTTGCTCGTTTACTTGTTCAATATGATTGTTGTAAATATGTAAATCTCCAAAAGTATGAACAAAATCTCCAACTTTAAATCCACAAACTTGTGCTATCATATGTGTTAAAAGTGCATAACTTGCAATATTAAAAGGAACTCCTAAAAAAACATCTGCACTTCTTTGATATAATTGACAAGAAAGTTTATTATCAGCAGAAACATAAAATTGAAAAAAACTATGACAAGTTGGCAACGCAGATTTATTATTTGCAATATTTTCTTCAAAACTTTTACTCTCATCTGGAATAGCCATAGGATTCCAAGCCGAAACAATATGTCGCCTTGAGTATGGATTTGATTTTAAATTTTTTACAAGCTCTGAAATTTGGTCAATTCCTTTTGAATTTTTACAGTTTGGGTCGCAAAAATTTCTCCATTGAGCTCCATAAATAGGTCCAAGCTCTCCATCTTTATTTGCCCATTCATCCCAGATGTGAACGCCATTATCTACTAAATATTTAATATTTGTTTCTCCTTTCAAAAACCATAAAAGTTCGTGAATAACACCTTTTAAAAATACTTTTTTGGTAGTGAGCAATGGAAATCCTTTTGATAAATCACATCTAATTTGACGACCAAAAACACTTCGAGTTCCTGTGCCTGTTCGGTCTTCTTTGCTTGTTCCGTTTTCTTTTATATCTTTTAAAAGTTCTAGGTAATTTTTCATGAGTTTAAATTAAAATTTTTATTTTCTTAAATTTTCTATTTCTATTTCTTTTCCTTCAAAATCAAGTATTGCATTTAAAAATGAAATACATGTTTTTTTTGAGTTTTCTGATCCAAATATTCGCTTAAACGCGAAGTCTGTTCTGGGTGATATGAATTGCATAAATTTTTTGTTAAATTATTATGAATTGCATAAATTTTTTGTTAAATTATTATGAATTATGATATGTTTATATTTTAACATGGTTTATCTTTTTTTGTGTAATAAAAAATCAGATATTGTTATTTTACTTTATAGTGAGTTAGAGTATAATTGTTATTAAATACATATTATAAAAATATATGATAGATATTCAGGATTTTAAAAATGATATTAAGCAAATATTAAATAAAATAAATATAGGAATAGAGTGTGTAAATTTGGATGAAAAAGAAAAAAAAATTAAAGAGTTAAAAACAGAAACAGAAAAATCTGATTTTTGGGACAATGCAAAAAATGCAGGAAAAATTTCTCAAGAATTGGCAGAATTAGAAAAATCAAGAGACTTATGGGTAAATTTAAAGTTGGATATAAATAATATTTCGGAGATGTTGGAAATGTTAGAGCTTGAATTTTCTGAAAATATTGAAGAATTGGGTAATTCTGAAGATTTTAAAGAAATTGTATTAGAATTTAATAGAGTGCAAAAAATATCAAAAATTGCAGAGCAAGAATTATTACTTTCTGGTGAATTTGATTCACGAAATGCATTGCTTGAAATTACCTCAGGGGCAGGAGGTACAGAGGCTCAGGATTATTCTGAAATGCTTTTGCGAATGTATTTGCGTTTTTGTGAACGAAAAAATTGGTCTGTTGAAATTATAGAACGGTCAAATGGAACAGAAGTAGGAATTAAATCGTGCTTGCTGGAAATTAAAGGACATAATGCATTTGGATTATTAATGGCAGAAAAGGGGACTCATCGTTTGGTTAGACAGTCACCATTTAATGCAAAAAATTTACGACAAACTTCTTTTGCGGGAGTAATGGTAACTCCAGAATTGGAAGATGCAGATGTTTCAAATATAGAAATTCCAGACTCCGAAATTAGGATTGATACATTTAGGTCTTCGGGGTCTGGTGGGCAACATGCCAATAAAACAGATTCAGCAGTAAGAATGTTGCATTTGCCAACAAAAATTACAGTAGTGTGTGAAAGTCAGCGTTCTCAGCATCAAAATAAAGAAAAAGCGATGCAAATTTTAAAATCAAGAATTGTACAAAGAATGCGAGAGGAAGAAGAAAAAAAAGCCGCGGAGGTAAGAGGTGAGTATACAGAAGCGGCATGGGGTACACAAATCCGAAATTATGTTTTGCATCCGTATAAATTGGTAAAAGATTTGCGAACTGGGTATGAAGTAACAAATCCAGATTTAGTATTTGATGGAGATCTAGATGAATTTCATCAAAAATTTTTAGAATGGAAGGCTGGTAATGTTTGAGAAATAAAAACTTGCTCTTTAAATTAAAATATAGTAAAATAATTAGAAGTGTTTTTAAGGGCTTCAAAACACACAAATAACAAACATATATTTTACACATACAAACACAATGTTAGACATACTTTTACAAGCAACAAAATATCCAACCGAATTTTTTCTTTGCATTGTTATAGCTCTTTTTCCTATTGGAATTTGGATGGCGATATTTTTAAATAAAGCAGAAAAAAATCCTTTTCATATTATTCTTACATTTATATTTGGAATGATGTCGGCTGGAGTTATATTATTGTATCAATCTTTTTGGGGCGAGGAGTCTTTGAATTTTATATTTTTTGGGATAGAAGCGTATAATTTTAAATCGAATATTGCATCTCTTGTGGTTGGTGCTGTGTTAATTTCATTTTTAACATATATGGCAGTTGGTTTTTTGGAAGAAGTTTTAAAGCATTATGCAGTGGTAAAAGCCGATAAGAATATTATTTCTAGTATTGATGAGGCTATTGAATTATCAATTATTGCGGCCTTGGGGTTTGCATTTCTTGAAAATATTGCATATTTCTATAGAGAATTTTTGGGAGGTGGCATGAGTCCAGAATTTTGGACGCTGGCTATTCAGCGTTCTATATTTGTTGTATTTGTTCATATTATTTGTTCTGCGATTTACGGATATTATTATGGATTGGGAATATTTGCAAAACCGTATATGCAGTATGAATTTTCTCAGAATAAAAAAACTTTTTGGTTTTCAAATGTTTTACATAAAATATTGCATTTAAAAAGAGCGATGGTTTTTAGAGAAAGAATGATGATGACAGGGGTTTTAATTGCAACAATTTTGCATGGATTATATGATTTTGCGATGCACCAAAATCCTGTTTTGCATTTTGGAGATACGGCAGTGCAATTACATGTAATATTGTTGCCTGTGATGTTGGTTGGAGGAATTTTATTTCTTACTTTTTTATTGAAACTAAAAGAGAATATAGAAGAATTTGGAACTTTAGAAGTTGAATATGTTTATAAAAAAATTGATGAAGATGAAATTGTAAATATTTATAATGTAAAGCCTAGATTGTCTAGATTTCACAAAGTTCATGCTGTTTAGATAAAACAACCCCACTAAGTCCAAAAATAAAAATAATAAATAGTGAGTAAAATAATGAATTTATAAAAAAGCTTTGAGCAAAAAATCCAAGAAAACTTGCTAAAAATCCAACAGTTGCCCCGTATAAAATAGTACTGTTTTTGTATTCTCTAGATTTCCATAAAAGTTTTACAGTAAGTCGAAAATAAAAATATAAAAATGCTATTAATCCAAAAATTCCAGAAGTGGTGAGTGTTGTAAGTAAAGAACTGTCAAAACCTCCAGAAGAATGAATATTTTGTGATTTATAAAGTCTGATTGTGTTGAATCCAATCCCTGTCCAAAAATGTTCGCTAGCGAGTTTTAATCCTTGTTGCATATTTTCTACTCTCAGTCGTGCGGTTGGATCTGGCATAAATAATGCATCTGTTTTTGTTACAGAAATTGCAGAATTTATACCATCTGTAATTCGTTCTGTAGCTCGTGGTGAAAATGGTAATAATAAAATTATTGCAAAAGAAAGTGTTAATAATAATCCTCTAAAATAAATAATTCCTAAAATAAATGTAGGTAAAACAAATGCAAGTAGTGCAGATCTTGAATATGTAAGAAGTAATGCAATAAGTAATAAAAGAGTTATAATTATAAAAAATATGGTAATTTTTTTGTTATAATATTTCTTAAAATTTTTTGAGTTATTAGAAAAATTTAATGATAAAATAGGGTGTTTTTTAGTATATACTCCAAAAATTCCTGCAAGAATAGAAAGAACAAAAGAAAAAAAGCTTCCTAAAAAATTTGGGTCAAACCATGTAGAAAGTAATCTTCCAATGTGTGGATCCCATCCTTTTTCTGCCATAGCTCGAAAATCTGGATATAAAAAAAGTTGTAAAAATCCTAATATACTCAATATTACAGCTATGAAAATTATAAGTTTTATAAAAAAAATTTGCTTTGTTCCTTGTAGGTTTTTTGAAAAATTACTATATTCAGAATATGTGATAACTGAAAATAAAAATAAAAAAGTGTATCTAAATAAGTAAAATCCACTGGTTAAAAATTCGTTTATATTTAAATCTATTCCTGCAATTAATAACGAAAGTAAGAAAATAACAAGAATAATAATTCCTTCAAAAAATAATGGAAATTGTTTCATTTCTTTCCAAATATTTTTTTTTTGTAAAATTATTTTTATGCACCATGAAAAAAATAAAAGAGGCAGAAAAATATCTAAAAATAAAATTGCTCCACCTGCTATTTCAAATCGAAAAAATTGACCAAATAGCGTTGAGAGTAATGCTGTTAAAATTCCGTAGTAAATCATTGTTTTTTGCAAAAAATAAAATTATTTAATTCGAGATTTAAATTTTGCAACAATTTCAGTAAGTGTAATTTCTTTTTCAGAAAGTAGTACCATCATATGAAAAAGTAAGTCTGCAAATTCTCCAATAAACTCATCTTTGTCTTCATTTTTTGCTGCAATAACAGTCTCTACTGCTTCTTCTCCCACTTTTTGAATAATTCGATCTAATCCATCTTTATATAAAGATGCGACATATGACCCTTCAGGGGCATTGTTTTTTCTGTCTAATACCGTTTCATACACTCCCCATAGTAATTCAGCATCTGTTTTTTCTTTGTTGTCAACATTATTAAAAAAACAAGAATCTTTTCCTGTGTGGCATGTTGGTCCTGTTGGAGTGCAAATATATAAAAGTGTGTCTTCATCGCAATCATATTTTATAGATTCAATTTTAAGAAAATTTCCAGATTCTTCTCCTTTTGTCCAGAGTCTATTTTTTGATCGAGAAAAAAAAGTAGCATTTCGTGTTTCTTTTGATTTTTCATATGCTTCAGCAGAAGAAAATCCAAGCATTAAAACTTTTCCACTTGTTTTGCTTTGAATAATTGTAGGGATAAGATTATCGGAGTATTTAGAGAAATTAAGAGACATAAATTTTTATAAAAAAATAAGTAATTTGTAATTATAGACGTGTTTAATTTTTTTTTATTGAAGATAAATAATTAAATCTACAATTCCAAGAAAAATACCAAATTGTGCAGGTGTTTTTGTGAGTTTAGATCCTAAATACATATCAGCCAATCCAAGAACAATTGCAATTGTTCCAAAAAATTCTCGAAATGTGAAAAGTCCAATAATTCCTGAAATTATAGAAATGAAAAAGTATATTTTTATTTTTTTTATTTCTTCCATATTTCCCATCATACTTGCAATTGGGTTGTTTGCACCACCTCCTGACTGTTCTTGTGCTTTTTTAAACATTTCTTCAAATGGATTATGAGAAGATTGAGATGAATTATCATCAGCCTTTATTTTTGTAATTTTAGGTTTTGATGTATTTGTCGCAGAATTTACAACTTCTACATCATCTACTGTTATTTTTTCTATATTATTTTTACTCATAATTTTAATTTAATTTAGTATTATTATAATTATTTATTATATTTAAATATTAACATGAAGATATAATTTGATGCTATAAAATTTATTAAATTAATTTTTCAGCTTATATAACCATACATACAGATAAAAAACACTTTGAAATAAGAATAAAATTGTATATAATTTTTTGGCATATTATTATTTTATCTTATTTATATATGTTATTACACGAAGTAGGGCCAAATAAAGGGGCTCGAAAGTCAAGAATTCGACGAGGTCGAGGAGATGCATCTGGATACGGAAGTTTTTCTGGAAAAGGATGTAAAGGTCAAAATGCACGAAGTGGTGGTGGTGTTAAATTAGGTTTTGAAGGGGGACAAACTCCACTTTGGAAACGAATGCCAAAACTAAAAGGATTTCGAAATCCTAATCGAGTAGCATTTTTAGCTGTTAATCTTCTAAAAATCGAAAATAACTATGAAAATGGTGAAACTGTTAATGAACTAACTCTTCTTGAAAAAGGAGTTATTAGCTCTACAAATAGTCCTATTAAAATTTTAGGAAGTGGAGAATTAACAAAAAAAGTTACATTTGAAAATGTAGCATTTTCTTCTGGAGCAAAAGCAAAAGCAGAAAAATCAGGATCTACTATTGTAGGTGCAGACGCTGAATAATTTTTAGTGTTTTTATCGTTTTACATATACATATATGAATTTATTAGCTCAAATCTGGCAGTCGGAAACACTGCGAAAAAAGGTTTTTTATACAATCTTAATTTTAGTTGTATATAGAATTTTGGTTCAAATTTCTGTTCCAGGGGTAGATATTGATGGGGTTCGATCGTTTTTTGCATCTGGAGAAAATTCTGTTTTTAGCATGTATTCAATGCTAACAGGGGGAGCCATGGAAAAATTTTCTATTTTAATGATGGGGTTAGCTCCATATATTAATGCATCGATTATCATGCAATTGATGACGGTTGTGCTTCCAAAACTTGAAAATCTTCAAAAAGAAGGTGAGGTGGGTCAAAAGAAAATTAATTTTTATACACGAATTTTAACTGTGATTTTTGCTTTTGGGCAATCCTATGGAGTTTTGTATTATATTGGCTCTGAAATCCCTTCTGTAAATCTTGCAAATATGCAAGAAATCTTACCATTAATGCTTGTTATTACAGCAGGAACAATGGTTTTAGTTTGGCTTGGAGAGCAAATTACAGAAAAAGGATTAGGAAATGGTATTTCTTTAATTATTTTTGCTTCTATTGTTTCAAATATCCCAACAATATTTTCAAATATTCTAGGAAGTGTTGGAAGTCTTACGGGTGATACTGGAAAACTTATTCCATTTGTTGTTTTCTTAGCTTTAGTTGTAGTTCTTGTAATTTTAACAATACTAGCAACAGAAGGGCAAAGAAAAATTCCAGTAAATTATGGAACTGGAGGACAATCAATGGCTTCTAATTTACCAATTAGAGTGTTGCAAGCTGGTATGATTCCAATTATTTTTGCATTATCTCTTGTTACTTTTCCATCTGTAATTTTACAAATGGTTCAGCCTGAAAATTCACCAGTTGCAGATTTTATTACTCAAAATTTAAATCCTGGTTCGGCTTCTCCATACTTTTTTGCAATTTATACTGCATTAATTGTATTCTTTTCTTATTTTTACGTTTCTATTGTTTTTAAAACAGAAGACATTGCTGAAAATATTCAAAAAAGAGGAGGGTTTATTCCAGGATATAGACCTGGTCGAGAAACTGCAGAACATCTTTCAGAGGTTTCATTTAGGTTAAACTTATGGGGAGGATTATTTCTTGCTTTTGTAGCAATTATACCTATGGTTTTTACAGCTTTTTCAGATACTCTTACTTCTCAAGATTTAATAGTTTCTGGTTCTGGTATCATTATTATTGTTGGTGTTGTGTTAGATCTTATTAGAAGAATTAATGATCAACTTGTTACTCAAGATTATGATAAATTGAAATAATCTTGAAATAATCTTGAAATAATAAATATTCTTATTTATTTTTCAAATACTCTTTAACGTCTAAAAAGCTGGTAGCAATTTTGTTATCAGCTTTTTTTACAGTATTTTCTCTGTATACATGTTCTGTGTATGCAACGCAAAATCCGTATTTTTGTGGCACCATGCCTACATCATTTGAGCCATCTCCAAGTCCAATAATTTTAATATTATTTTCTAAATTAAACTCTATTAAATTATTTTTTATTAAAAAAATTGTTTTGTCTCGTTTTGCTGTATCAGAAAGCATTTGACTGTTTTTAATGTCAAGTCCAATAATTTTACAATCAAGATTATATTCAAAGCAATTTGCATAAGTTTGATTTTTTAAAATTTGTTTTTCATTTTCTGGAATATTTAATTCTTTGATTTTTAGAAAAATAATTTCTTTAAATCCTCCTGAAAAAATAAAAAATTTAGATTTTAAACTTCCATGGTTTTTAATTATATTATTTAATAAATTTTCAACATGATTTGAAAAATGCATTTGATCTTTAGCAATTGTTCTTAAATTGTCTATAGAAATAAGAGAGTTTTTCTTTTTGGTGTATTCTACTAATATATTTACTCGTTTTTCTAAACTTTCTTTAAAAGAAAGTTTTTTTATATTGCTGTTAAAAATACCATTCATTTGAGAATTTGTAATTTCTTCAATTTGTTTGCTGGCTTCAGGTCCAGCAAATTTAGCAATTTCATCCAAAATTTCTTCTTGCATTAATGTTGAATCATTATCTGTTATAAGTGAGTGCATAAAAATTTATTTATTAAAATTTGTAAGTTTTTTTCAAAATTTATTTCTGAATATTTTTCATATTTTCAGAAATTTTTTTTCTATTTTTATTATCTGTAAAATATTTTTGATTTTCTGTGTTTTCAAATATTTTTATTGCAGAAATTAAATTTTCTGTGGTTTGTTGATCAAAAAAAATTCCATTTTTTTTATCTCCATCATCAAAGACCATGTTGATAGCTCCTCCTTTTTTTAGTGCTATGCAAGGTGTTCCAGAGCATAATGCTTCCATTGGTGCAATTCCAGCATCTTCATTTTGTGGAAATAAAAATGCTTTTGCTTGTCCAAGCATTTCTATTAATTTTTTATCTTCTACAAAGCCTAGAAATTCTATATTTGTTGCTCCATTTGCAAGTTTTTTTAAATGTTCTAGTTCTGGACCTCTTCCTCCAATTTTTAATTTTTTATCTGGCATTTGCTTAAACGCTTTTACTAATAAATCAAATTTTTTATATGGAATAAGTCGTCCAAACGAAATATAAAAATCTGATTTTTTACTGTCTAATCCTTTTGCAAATTTTTGAAAATCTACAGGAGGTCGTAAAATATCAGCCTCTCGTCTGTAATATTTATTTATTCTTCGTACTACATATTCGCTGTTTCCAATATATGCATCTGGGCGTTGTGCAGAAACAAAATCCCAAATTCTATCTTTTGTAAACATTTTAGGGAAAAGTGGTTTGAGTGGTCTTAAAATTTTTGGAATATTAATTCCTTCTTTTAAAAAATATTGCCATTCATCCCAAAAATATCGTGTTGGAGTGTGGCAATAGCACAAATGTTTTGTGTATTCATCTACAATTACACCTTTTGCAATAAATGTTGAAGATGATAGAACGAGGTCAAATCCTCTAATGTTTAATGTTTCTATTGCTGTTGGTAAAAAAGGGTAGAGTACTTGATGTCGTTTCTTTATAAAATTGGGTAATTTTTGAAGCCAAGTAGTGTGTACTTTCGAATTTTTAAATTTAGGAAAATTTTTAGAAATATATACAGGTGTAAAAATTTCTGCATTTGGATAGAGATTGAGAAAACTTTCTAAAACTTTTTCTGCTCCACCTTGAGTAGTAAGCCAATCTGCAACAATTGCAACTTTTAATTCTTTTTTCATCATAAATATTTTTCTAGGCAATAAATAGATAATAAAATTTATATTTTATCATAATGATTTTAAATAAATGGTATCATATTTTGTAATAAAATGAAATTGTAGAAAAAAATATTGTAATACACTATATAGTATGATATTATATAAAATATCACAATATATAGATATTTTATTAAGTTATTTAAAAACAAAAAAACATGACAGAATTAATGAAGCCTCGTCCAATTTTTAATAAAGATGGAGATGACTCAGTGCAAAATAGGAAAATTATAAAAGGGGATACAACAGGAATATTTAATTTAAATGAGGTTAAGTATTCATGGGCAAAAAATATGTATCAGGTTATGATTGGAAATTTTTGGGTTCCTGAAAAAGTAAAAGGATTACCCGATGATGCAACAATGTTTAAAAGTTTGAATCCTGCAGAGCAAAGAGCATATAAAGGTGTTATTTCTTTTTTAACTTTTTTAGATAGTTTGCAAACTGTAAATCTTCCGCATTTTGCCGATTATATAACTTCTCCAGAGGTAAATTTAATTTTATCAATTCAGTCATATCAAGAAGCTATTCATTCTCAAAGTTATGCAACTATCTTAGAAACAGTAGTTTCTGCACAAGAGAGAGATGAGATTTATTATTTTTGGAGAGATGATAAGATTTTGTTAGAAAGAAATGCATATATTGGAGATTTATATCAAAAATTTTTAGATACTCCAAATGATGAAAACTTTTTTGAGGCAATTATTGCAAATTATTTGTTGGAAAGTTTATATTTTTATAATGGATTCGCATTTTTTGACACTCTTGTTTATAATCAAAAAATGATTGCAACAGGGCGTATGATTTCTTATATTCGAAGAGATGAGCTGACTCATGTTACAATTTTTGCAAATATTATTAAGGAAATTAAAAAAGAGTTTCCTGAAATGTATAATGAAGAAACAATTGTAAGAATGACAAAAATAGCAGTTGATCAAGAAATTCAATGGACAAATCATATACTAGGAAATGATATTGGTGGAATTACAGAGGCATCTACAGAGTTATATACAAAATGGTTGGCAAATCAGCGTATGCTTACTCTTGGGATTAATCCAATTTATCCGGATGTAATAAAATCACCATATAAACATTTAGAACATATGGAGGATAATAATAGTGAAAAAACAAACTTTTTTGAAAGTACTGTGGTAAATTATACGCAAAGTTCAAGTATGAAAGGTTCTTGGGATTTTTAATAAAATTTAATATAAACACATGTATATTCTGGAAAATCCTGCTGATTATTTTTTATTAGGTGTTGGAATTACGACTATTTTGTTTATTGTTTATTTTGTATCAAAAAAAAATGAGATTGAAAAACAGGCTGATTATATAAGATTGCTAGAATCGGAAAATTTTGAAAATAAGGCAAATTTGCAGTCTCAAAAATATAAAATTTTAGAATTAGAAAAAGAAAAAAGATACATGGAAAAATATAATGAAGAGAAATTAAATGAAAAATTGGAAAAATTAGAATTTTCTCGTATTTCTTTGGAATCAGAAAAAAATAAAATTCTAAAAAAAGAAGAAGAAATTTATAAAAAACAAGAAGAGAAAAAATATAAATTGTGGACAGAGCATGAAGAAAATGTAATTTCTAAAATTAAAAATCTAGCCAAAAAAACAGAATATAATTTTTCTGTTTTTGATAATTTAAATATTCCAATAGATTTTGAATTTAATGTAAAGCCAGATTGTATGATAGAGTTTTTAGATCAATATGTTATTTTCGATGCAAAAAAATCTAAAAATCCGCAAACTTATATTGATGCACAGGTAAAACAAACAGCAGAAAAATATTCTTCACAAAAATCATCTGAATTATTTGAAAAAATATATTCAACAATTTTTTTTGTTATGCCAGAATCTGATATTTCACAATTAAAAAAAACAGAATTTCAAGAAAATGGATATACTTTTTTAATAATTTCGGAAAGTCAAATTTCTTCTGTTTTTTATTTTTTGAAAAAAATATCACAATATGAAAAAATTTCAAATTTTAATCCGCAAGAACGAGAAAATTTGATTCAATTAATAGCAAGTTACGATACTCATATTTCATATCAAAATGCTGTAAATTTTGTGTTGGCAAAACAATCATTTGCTTTACGAAAAAATAAAAAATTACTTCCAGCTAATTTTGTTTCAGATGTAAATATAATTCAAAAAAAAAGTAAAAATAAAATTTTAAATCAGTCTGAAATTTTAAAATATGCAAAAAATCAAAATATACAAAAAAAAGAAATTTCAGATTTTATAAAACCAAATCCTGAAATTTCTGTTGATATAATGCAAGAAACTGAAAATTTAGTAAAAAATATAAAAATAGAGCATGTCTAAAATTATATTTAAAAATTATTTGCTAATATAGCTTTTAATAATACTGATTATATTTTTTGCTCCAGATTTAAAAGCAATAATAAGTCTGGCAGGTTGCCATAAATAATTTTGAAATAATTCAAGAGTGTCTTGAATTTCTGCAGTTAATTTATTTATATTTTTAAGAGTATTGGATAGTCTAAAAAGTATTGGAATTAATAAAAAAGCAACAACTATTAAGAAAAACGAAATAGCTAGGTATAAAATACTGAGAGCATTTGTAATTAAAAAATCAATCATAGTGTTTTTTTGTAAAAAAATATAAAAAATACAATTATTTTAATTATATAGTATATGTATTCCCAAAAAATAACAAATTATGATACTATTAAATTATAAAAATTTAATATATTGTTATCATGAATGAAATAATTGTACGATATCCACCTTCTCCAACAGGTTTTTTTCATATTGGAACAGCACGAACAGTTCTTTATAACTTTCTTTTTGCAAAAAATAATAAAGGAAAAGCTATTATGAGAATGGAAGATACTGATAAAAATAGATCTGAAAAACAATATGAAGATAATATTTTATCTGGGATAAAAAAGCTTGGAATGGCTTGGGGAACTGATTGGGCTTGTTCAGAAGATGAAATTGAATATCAAAGTAAACGAACAGAGATTTATACAAAGTATATAAAGCAACTTTTGGCAGAAGATAAAGCATATTATTGTTTTTCTACTCCTGAAGAGTTGAATGAATTGCGAGAAAAAGCCCAAAAAGAAAAAAAAGCATTTAGATATCCAGAAACATGGCGAAATGCTGATAAAAAATTGGTGCAAGAAAAACTGGATGCTGGAGAAAGAAGTGTTATTCGATATAAATTGCCTAAAAATATTTCTGAAATTACTTTTACAGATGCTGTAAGGGGGGAGGTGACTATCAATCTTGCAGAACTTGATGATTTTGTAATTGCAAAAAATTTAACAACTCCTTTGTACAATTTTTGTGTAGTGATAGATGATAATGACATGAATATTTCTCATGTTATTCGTGGAGAAGATCATATTTCTAATACTCCAAAACAAATTTTATTGTTTAAAGAATTTGGTTTTGAAATTCCAACTTTTGCGCATTTGCCACTTATTTTAAATGCGGATAAATCAAAATTGTCAAAACGAAAAAATAAAGTTTCTGTAGATGATTATCTTGCAGATGGATTTTTACCAGAGGCTCTTATTAATTTTTTAGCTCTTTTAGGGTGGAATACAAGTGATGAGCAAGAAATTTTTACATTAGAAGAATTGATAGAAAAATTTAGTTTGAATAGAGTGCATAAAGCAGGAGCTATTTTTGATATTGAAAAATTGAAATGGATTAATCAAGAATGGATAAAAAAAATGGATATTTCCATGTTTTATTCAAAAGTTTTAGAATATTGGAATAGTGAAGATGTAAAAAAATCTGAAAAATATAATTTTGATATTTCAAAATTTGGAGATTTATCAGGTTGTGAAGAAAATAATAAAAATATAAAATTCTTAAAAGAAGCTTTATCTTTGGTAAAAGATAGAACAAAACAACTTTCTGAAGTTTTTGAAAATTTAGAACTTTTTTATACAGATGATAAAAATCTTCAATATTCAACAGATATTTATTTTCATAAAAAAATGAAAACAAGTAGTGAAACAGCAGGGGAGTCATTAGAATTTGCAAAAAAAATTATAGAAAATTTAGAAGATAGTTTCGAATTTACGGCAGAAAATCTGAAAAATATTTTTATTGAAAAAATTAAAGAAGCGGGATTTAAAAATGGCTATATTTTGTATCCACTTCGTGTAGCACTTTCTGGGTCAGAATTTTCTCCAGGAACTTTAGAATTATTAGAAATTTTTGGAAAAGAAAGAAGTCTTATTAGAATTAAAAGAGGGGTAGAGCTAGTAGCTTAATTTTGTACAATTAAAAATTTAATCAAAAAAAATGCCACTGGATACATATTTAATTATTGCAATTGTTGTATTTTTTACTTCAATAATTTCATCTATTGCGGGTTTTGGAAGTGGTGCAATTATTATTGCACTATTTTCTTTTTTTTTATGATATTAAAATTGCTATAGGTTTGGCATCTGTGATTTTTATATTTGCAAATGTAAATAAAACGCTTTTGTTTTATAAAACTGTGGATTGGGCTTTTGTAAAAATAATGTATATAACAATGATTCCTGCTTGTTTTTTAGGATTATATTTTTTTAATTCGGTAAATTCTACTTTTATTAAATATTTTTTAGCAAGTTTTGGAATTTTTATGATTTTAGATCATATATTTCCTTTTCGTAAAACAAAAAAAATAAAAAATTTTACAACTCTTAAAATTTTAACAGGAGGTTTTTTTATGGGATTATTTTCGGGGCTTGCTTCCAGTGGATTTATAAAAACTTTTCTTTTGCAAGCAAGAGGTTTATCAAAAGAATTCATGGTGGGAACTGGTGTTATTTTAACTTTAGGAGTAAATATTGTAAAACTCCCAGGTTATTTATATTATGATTATTTACACGTAAATGAAATTTTTTTGCTGGCTCCTTTATATTTTGTAAATTTAGCAGGAAGTTTGATAGGAAAAAAAATACTTCAAAAAATTTCTAAAAAATTATTTGAAAATATATTATTGGTAATTATTTTCTTAACAGTTTGTAAATATTTATTTTATTAATTTTGTACAACATAGCTCAGATTTCGTTCTTTTTCTTTGCATCTGTGGCTCCAAAAATTATTTGTGCATTTTGTGCAAATATCTGTAAAGAAAATATTTTCTGGGCTTATAGAATTTTCTATAAGCTCTTTTTTTATAATTTCTTGTAAATTTATAAAATATTGAATTTTATTATCTGTAGTTTTTGTTGTGATATTGTCATGAAAAAAGTTTGGAGTTTCTGTGTATGGATTTGTAAATTCACAGCAACATGAAAGAATGCTGGGTGAAAAAAATACTTCAAAATCTTTATTTATTTCTGATGTGAAATTTTGTAAAAATTCTGATGTTATTTTGTTTGCAACTCCTCTCCAACCTGCATGAAGTGCTCCAATAATATTTTTTGTTTTATGTTTAAAAATAAGAGCCATGCAATCTGCAGTTTTTATAGAAAGTGCAATATTTTTTTCTTGTGTCCAAATTCCATCACAATCAAAAAACTTAAATTTTTTTGCATTATTTTTATTTTCTTTTGTAATTTTAATTATTTTTTTTGAATGCGTTTGTATAGGTTGAATTACAGTTATTTCTGTATTTTTTGCAATATCAGAAATAATAAATTTTTCTACAAAATCTATATTTTCAGAATTGAAATTGTGTGGTTTTCCAAGAAATTTATGTGTTTTTTGATTATTCATTATGTGTTCTTTTTAAAAAAAGTAAGTAAAACAATTGTTCCGAAAATAGAAGTCTTCCAAAAAAACATTGCGCCAAGTATTTTTCATGAATATATATTTTTGTGATATTACTCATCTTTTATTAAAAAATTTTAAATATTACTGATTTTTTTTGTATTTTAAAACTAAAATTTATTCCATAAAACTTGATTTGTTACTTCATGATGAAAAATAATTTCTCCTGTTTTTATAGTATTCCCCAAAGACTTGGGAGATCTTTCTACTGCTTCTTTTTTAATTTCATAATATTTATTATGAGTTTCTTGTCCTAATAATTTTTGAAGATATTTTGATGCTTTAAATGCCGAAATAGATTCACTAAAATTTTCATATAATTTTTTGATAGGTTTTCTGTTTCTAAATTCAATCATTTCTGTTCGTTCTGTATTTGTTGCATTTACTCCATCTAATCCTGTTTTTAAGAGTGTAAACATTACCGTATATGGGTTTGCATCTGGAGACACTGGACGAAGTTCAATTCGTGAAGATTTTTCATTGGCAAGAGGTATTCTAACTATAGATCCTCGGTCTCTTGCTGATTTTTGAATAGCATTTGGTGCTTCAAAATTTGGATCAAGTCTTCTGTATGAATTTACAGATGGGCAATAGATAGCATTCATTTCTTTTGCTCTGTGTAAAACTCCGGTGCAAAAATTTTGTCCAAATTCAGATAAATTATCTTCACCTCCATTTTTATAAAAAATATTTTTACCATTTTTAGCAATACTCATGTTGATATGCATACCAGAGCCATTTATTCCCGAAACTGGTTTTGGAAGAAATGATGCAGTAAACCCCATAAGTTTAGCAACTTGTCTTGCTACTAATTTATATAATAAAATTTGGTCTCCGGTAATAAGAGCATTTGTGTATTTGAAATTAATTTCAAATTGGCTTGGAGCAACTTCACCATGGTCTTTTTCATTTTCAAATCCTAATGCTCTTTGCACTTCTGCAACAGTGTCAATAAAAGCTCGTAAATCATCCTTTGGTAAAGCGTTAAAATACCCTCCCATTGTTGCAATTTCAAATCCATTAGTGTTTGTATCTGCATAATGTTGTTCTGAATCTACTCCTT
>Ga0256914_1001747_pt1 | contig 18977 bp, 18 predicted proteins | sample HulkmetaG_FD_191571 | JGI IMG/M metagenome (GOLD analysis project Ga0256914, IMG submission 191571) | Hydrothermal chimney microbial communities from Main Endeavour vent field at the Juan de Fuca Ridge, Pacific Ocean - Hulk | ecosystem: Environmental > Aquatic > Marine > Hydrothermal vents ... | reverse complement strand
TTGCTGTTCCACAAACCGACGAAGGGACGATAGGACGAAAATGGACGAAGAAAGATGCAGATTTCGTCCCCTTTGGTCACTTTTCGTCCATGTTCGTCGGCTTGTTCAGCGGAAAATGTTTGATAAGCCCGTTGATGCGTCATAAAAAGTTGCACATTGGGTTATACTTTTATAACTGCACAGGTCTTCGTCTGAAACTTTTTAGCACATCAAGCACGCATGATGGGTGCAATTTCAGTCCATTCGAAGATTGAGCGACACACCTCCCCCAAGATGCACTCTCCCCCACTTTTATCTGTGTGAACTTTATGTCCCTCAATGTTTCTGAGCCTGCTGTGCGCTCGGGCGATTTACGCCGGGTTGCGCAGGGGCGACGCAGCTTCTGGGCCACACTGCTTATCATGGCTGCCATGCTTGGTCTGCTGGGCACGGCTGCCTGGATGAACTGGCTTGACCCCCTGGAAGCCCAAATTCCCCAAAGATTCCAACTTGCCGCACGCATCGCACTGGCGCTGGCCCCCGCCTTGCTGAGTTTGATTCTGTTTGCACTGCTTACCCGCAAAAATGATATGGTCAGCCGGATTGTGTTTTTGCTTTGGCTGGTGACGGGAGCGCTTTATCTGGTGACCGTTCGCCCCGTCGCCAATTGGCTCTTTCCGCTTGAGTCATGGATGACCGCACTATGGTGGTCTAACTTGTTGGTGCATTTTCTCATCACCGCCACGTTGGAAATGTTCCTGGTGTATCTGGTTTTGCGATTTGGTGTGTATCCGGGCGGGGCTTTGCAAACCGTTACCGATGGCCCGATTTACGGCGCTGCCGCAGCACTGGGCCTGGCTACCACCCTCTCGCTGCAGCCATTGCTGGCTGGTGAGATAAGCAGCATCAGCGATTTTGCTCTCTGGATTGGAACGCTTGCTATGGGTTACACCGCGGTGGGGGCCATGCTGGGCTACTTCATGGCCCAGGCCCGCTTCAAACGAATGCACCTTTTTTATCTGGTGGCCGGGTTCCTGTTTAGCACCCTGCTGCACACCCTCTTCTTCGTCCTGTACCAAGCTATCAGTGCGCAAATGGCACAACTTCCGGGCCTGGGCGGCTTGATTTTTGCCTTTGTCTTTGCGCTGATGAGCTTCCTCTTCATCTATTGGCGCTTGTGGCTAAGCCGCAAGGATTTCATGCGCATTGCCGCATTGGTGGAAATCAAAGAGGAAGCGGCCCGCCCCCGCTCATTGTTGGAAGATGTCATTCATCTGGTTGAAACCCAGCAAATCGATGTGCGCCCCTCACCTCCCTTACCCCCGGTACAACCCGCATCCACCACCGCAGCCGTTGGCGAAATCGCCGATTTAGAGAATAGCTGGGCCACCCTCATCCAAGAACAGGAGGCGAGCCATGACCAGGTTTAATGACGCCTTTGTCGACATCGAAGATTTTCAGCCACCCAAAAAGTGGCAGGCTCGCTTTAGTAATTTGCTGGTGTGGTTGATGGTGGCGTTGCTGCTAACTGGCGGTTGGCTTTTTAGAGACTGGATGATGAATCAGTTCGGCAATCTGGTTTTAATCGAGGGCGAACCGACCATTTCCTATCCGGCCAAATGGAAGCCTCAGCCCGTTGCCGAGCAACTTTTTCAGGTCATCGAACCGGAAAGCACAGCAGCTTTTGCGCCCAACCAACAAGTTGCCGTGCTGCCTATGCCAGATGAACCCTTTGATTTATTTTGGCCCGAACAGCGCCCCACCCAACTCGTCGACTATCACGAGCGGAGTCGATTGCTAACCTCCATAGCAGATGGGCGCCGGGCCCTGCTGATGACCTATAGCTTCATCCCTCAGGAAAATGAAGCGACGCGCCCGGTACGTGCCGTGGCTCAGGATTTGGTTTTTGAACTGCACGAAGGGGAACATACCCGCATGGTGGTGGTAACCATTCGGGCCACCGAAGCCGATTGGGAACGCATTGGGCCTTTGGCTCAGAACATTTGGCGCCACATGGGCGTAGTGTTGCCGTAACGAATGCCTAATGCGGCCAGCCCGCCCTTCCCAAAACAAAACGCATCCCACCCGTTTCCAGGGGGATGCGTTTTTGTTGTGAGGCAAAAAGTTGCCATCGTCAGTTTATGTCTAGAGCGCAGCAGCCTGCTTCAGCACCTCTGCCTTGTTGGTGCGCTCCCAGGGCAAATCGATGTCGGTGCGGCCAAAGTGACCGTAAGCAGCGGTCTGCTGGAAGATGGGGCGACGCAAATCAAGATCATTGATGATAGCGCCCGGGCGCAAATCAAAGTGTTCTCGCACCAGCTTTTCGATGAGTTCATCATCCACTTTGCCCGTGCCAAAGGTTTCGATGCTGATGCTCAGAGGCTCGGCAACGCCAATGGCGTAGGAAAGCTGGATCTCGACACGATCGGCCAGGCCCGCGGCCACCACATTTTTGGCCACCCAGCGCGCGGCATAAGCGCCCGAGCGATCCACCTTCGTGGGATCTTTGCCCGAGAATGCGCCGCCGCCATGACGCCCGACGCCGCCGTAGGTGTCTACAATAATCTTGCGCCCGGTGAGCCCGGCATCGCCCATGGGGCCGCCCGTTACAAAGCGCCCGGTGGGATTCACAAAGATTTTGGTGTCTTCATCGCACTGGCCACCCACCACAGGCTTGATTACCTGCTCGATGATGTCTTCACGCAGTTGTTCCTGCGAGACATCGGGGGCGTGCTGGGTCGAGATGACCACGGTATCTACACGTTGCGGCTGACCGTAGGCATATTCCACTGTTACTTGGCTTTTGCCGTCCGGGCGCAGGTAGGGCAATGTGCCATTTTTGCGCACTTCGGTCAGGCGGCGGGTGAGTTTGTGGGCCAAACTGATGCTCAGGGGCATGAGTTCGGGGGTTTCGTTACAAGCAAAGCCTACCATCATGCCCTGATCGCCAGCGCCGGTGGCTGCAATTTCTTCATCAGTCATCTTGCCTTGTTTGGCTTCCAGCGCTTTGTCTACACCCATGGCAATATCGGGCGATTGGCGGGCAATGGCAACTTGCACCGCGCAGGTGTCGGCATCGAAGCCGTAGGCGCTATCGGTGTAGCCGATTTCGCGCACTGTTTTGCGCACCAAATCATCGTAGTCAATATCCGCGGTGGTGGTGATTTCGCCCAAAAGCATGACAAAACCGGTCTTGGTTGCAGTTTCGCAGGCCACGCGGGCCATGGGGTCCTGGGCCAGGATAGCATCCAGCACGGCATCGCTAATCTGGTCACACATTTTATCGGGATGCCCTTCGGTCACAGATTCACTGGTGAAGAAGAGCTTGGGGGAGAGCATGAAAGTTGTGCTCATGGCTGCCTCCTTGATGGAGTTGAGTAGTTTGAAAGACTAAATAGACAAACTGCGGGCGTTCCCGCATTGATACCGGTAAAAAACGCTCGAACAGTAATGGACTGCGTGAGATAAACCTTTACGCTCAGGTTCCGACAGTCCAGGAGTTCAGATATTCTTCCTGTTCGGGGGTCAGGGTGTCGATGCCAATGCCCATGGCTTCCAGTTTGAGTGCGGCAATGGCGTTATCGATTTCACGAGGGACATCATAAACCTTACCTTCCAGCTTGCCCTTTTGCTTGAGCAGATATTCGGCAGCCAGAGCCTGATTGGCAAAGCTCATATCCATGACTGCGCTGGGATGTCCCTCGGCCGCGGCCAGGTTGACCAGGCGCCCTTCGCCCGCCACGTAAATGCGGCGACCATCGGCCAGGGTGTATTCATCCAGGAAATCACGTACCCGGGTGACTTTTACAGCCATCTCGCGCAGGCCAGCCATGTTGATTTCGATATCGAAATGACCGCTGTTAGCCAAGATAGCGCCATCGCGCATGACCTCGAAATGGTTGGTGTTCAGCACGTGCATATCGCCGGTGGCACTGACAAAGATGTGGCCTTCCTGGGCTGCTTGCTGCATGGGCATCACACGGAAGCCATCCATCACAGCTTCCAGCGCCCGCAGCGGGTCTACCTCGGTGACAATGACATTGGAGCCCATGCCTTTGGCTCGCATGGCAATGCCCTTGCTGCACCAGCCGTAGCCGCCCACAACAAAAGTTTTGCCAGCCAGCAGCACATTGGTGGCCCGCAGCAGGCCATCCATGGTGCTCTGGCCTGTGCCATAACGATTATCGAAGAAGTGCTTGGTTTCGGCGTCGTTTACAGCTACCACCGGAAAACGCAGTTGTCCCTGGGCCGCCATTGCTTTCAGACGGATAACACCGGTGGTGGTTTCTTCGGTGCCACCAATGACATTGGAGAGCAAATCGCTGCGTTTGGTGTGCAGCATGGCCACCAAATCCATGCCGTCATCCATGGTGATGTTGGGACGGGTATCGACCACCGCGCTCATGTGCTGATGGTATTCTTCGTTGGTCTCACCTTTGACTGCGTAAACGGGCATTTCGTAGTAAGAAACCAGGGCCGCGGCAATGTCATCCTGGGTGCTCAGAGGGTTGCTGGCGCACAGGGCCACTTCGGCACCACCAGCCAGCAAGATGCGCATAAGGTTGGCAGTTTCGGAGGTGACGTGCATGGCAGCACCGATGCGGATGCCCTCGAAGGGGCGTTCTTCTTTGAAGCGTTTTTCGATGAGATCCAGGACAGGCATCTCTTTGGCGGCCCATTGCATGCGGAACATGCCTCGTTCGGCCAGGTTTATATCTTTAACGTGAAAATCTTTTGCGGTCATGTAGGACTCCTGTATGAAACGGTTGGTAATCAGTATCTTTTTGCAACGACTAACGTACCCGACTTCAATCACCACAAAGACACTAAGAACAGCAAGAATTTCAAACCTTTTTCTTTGTGGCTGCGTGTCTTAGTGCTTTCTAGCCGGGCGACCTTAGTCGTAACGTTTTTTTTTGTAGTGAAAGAATTCGTAGAATTTTACAGTTTGGGAGAAGGGGGAGAGAGCTGTAGCATCTCAATAAATCATGTTGCGCACCAAACGATTGCCCGCCTGATTCTCAAGCAAGGCGCTGGTTCTCTGCTGGGCAGGCAACAAAAGGGATAGCTCTCAACCGTGTAACATCTGTCAACAAATTATTCCTGACAACATGCTTCCAGAATCGGCAAGTCGCCGTAGTTTTGTCGGACGCGTGCCAGGAATTCGGCCCGGGTGTAGGCGTGGTTCTGGGTTCCCATTTGCTCGATGACGTAAACGGCACTGCTGTTGCCCAGTTTGAGGATGGTTTCCCAATCGTAGCCAGCTTTTAGGCCCACCAGCAGGCCGGCGCGAAAAGCATCACCCACGCCGGTGGGCTCGCGCACGGCCTCCGGCTGCGCAGCGGGCACGCGCACTTCGCCCGCGCGAGTGAGCACGCTGGCGCCATCGGGCCCGCGGGTAACAACAATGGCCTCGACTAGCGCCAGTAGACCTGCTTCATCCAGGCCAGAAAGCTTTTTGGCCATTTCCAGCTCATAATCATTAACCGTAAGCACATGAGCTCCCTGCAAGCTGCGCATGAATTCATCGCCAGAGATGCGGGCCAATTGCTGACTGGGATCATAAATGAAGTTGACGCCCATGTCGCGGCAAGCCTGGCTGTGGTTTTCCATGGCTACGGGGTCATCGGGCGAGATGATGACCCAATCAATGCTCTCGGCTCCGATCTCGCGCAAGTCGATTTCTCGGGCCCGAGCCATTGCACCGGTATGAAAACTGGCAATCTGATTATGTTCGAGATCGGTGATGACGCTGAAGGTGGCGGTGAACTCATCCGGGAACACGCGGATGAGCGAGGTGTCGATGCCGACCGATTCCAGCCAGGCCTTGTAATCCTTGAAATCAAGGCCCGCAGCCCCCACGATTCGAGGGCGTTCGCCCAACAGGGCCAAATTATAGGCGATGTTGGGGGCAGTGCCGCCACGATGCCGTTCTTTTTCATCCACCAAAAAACTAAGCGAAATTTTGTCTTGTCCGGCCAGGATGTGTTCTTTGAAATAGCCGGGAAAGCGCATGAGATAATCCCAAGCGATGGAGCCGGTAACAATAATAGACATAGTTGTAGGATTGGGAATGGGAATGGGAATGGGAATGGGATTGGGAGTAGGAATAGGAGTAGAGTAGGATCGTCCTGATTCTATTCCTGAATGCTGTCGATGAATGCTATGAACTCGGTTAGATCGGCCATGACCGCATCCGCCGCCCGGCTGACTGCCTGGGAGCGAGGACGCACCGCAATGGCGTGCCCCACCTGCTCAAAAGCAAGAATATCAGTTTCAGAATCGCCCGCGGCCAGGACATGAGCTGGGTCAATGCCTCGGCGGCGAATGATTTCTTGCACCAGCGGGCCTTTGCCTGCGTAGGGCACGCGCACAGTCATGCGTCCTACGATGCGCCCGCGGTCGCGGTGCAAGATGTTGGCATGCCAGGCATCCGCCTGCAAATCTGCGGCAACATCCTCGACATTGACATCAAAGCCGGAACTAAGCAATACACTGGGGATGCCCCGCTGGCGCAGGCCCGCGGCCATCTCGAATGCGCCAGGCACATAGGGGGTTTGCCGCAAAATGGCTTTGGCTTCGGCCACGGTGCGCCCGTGCCAGGCCCAGGCATCCAGTTGTGCAAATTCGTGGTAGGTGATGTTACCCGCCACAAAGGCCTGAAAATGGCGCCTGCCTGCTTCGGATGTGCCAAAATGACGGTGAAGCAAGCTGTAAGGGTCAACGACCTCTTTGAGAACGCCATCGACATCGAGAATGACCAGTTCAATGGGCATGGGCAAAAAAATGAAGAGATGAAGCGTGAGAAGGGATGGGCTATGAGCCAGCACGACAGCGTGAGACGTTGGCAACATAAAAAAAACACGCCCGGAGGGGCGCGTCAGGCAAAGACTGAGCCATAGCTCTCATCTTTCAGGGGTTTACGCCGCCTGCCGGAATTGGCACCGCTTCTGCGAAGATAGCATGGCAGATGGTTGCCGGGGAGTCGTCGGGCCGGTCCCTCGTCCCCTCTGGATGAGAATCCAGTCGATTATAGCGTTGTCAAATACAACAGCCCAGTTTAGCACAGCGTTAGGGGTGTGTCAAAAATGAATAACGCTGGCGGTGCGGTGGGAGCGCGAGCAGGCTCACATGGCCGAGGGGCAAAGGTCGGCCAGGGGGCAATGTTGGCAAGCTGGTTTACGAGCTTTGCAGATGCGCCGCCCGTGGAAAATCAGCAAGTGCGAAATCGCAATCCAGTGGCTGCGGGGAACCAGCGCCATCAAATCTCGCTCGACTTTTTTGGGGTCGGTGTGCCGGGTCAGGCCCAGGCGCTTGGCGATGCGTTTGACATGGGTATCCACCACCACGCCATCAGCGATGTTGAAGCCTACGCCCAAAACCACGTTGGCAGTTTTGCGGGCCACGCCCGGCAGTTTTAGCAAGTGCTGCATGTCGGGTGGAATTTTGCCGTGGTAGTCGTAGGCGATGCGCTGGCTGGCCTCGTGGATGAAGCGGGCCTTGTTGCGATAGAAGCCCGTGGGCCGCACGATGGCCTCGATCTCCGCCCGGTCGGCATCGGCCATGGCCCGCGGCGTGGGAAAGCGCTCGAACAGCACCGGTGTGACTTTGTTCACCCGCTCATCGGTGCATTGGGCGGAGAGGATGGTGGCCACCAAAAGCTGCCAGGGGTCGTCATGCGTCAGTTCGCAGTGCGCGTCCGGGTGCGCCGCCTCCAGGCGACGGAGGATTTCGTGAATGCGGGCTTCGGGCGTAAGATTCAAGGGAGCCTCGGGGGTGATTGGGGAGCTGTACGTGTGGGACCTGTCGTTTTGCTAATCTACTTCCATCCTACCCATGTCGCCGCCGCATCAAGTCCAGCACTTTGGGCATGGCTCCGGTGTAGGTCCGATACAACATCCGATTAGGGGCGTAGTCCCAGGCGCCAATCCAGCGGGTGAAGCGTCCGCCAAAGCCCTCCTTAAAACGATACACGCCCCACATGGGATCGCTCTCGTCCAGCTCGTTGGGTGCGCCCCACCAATCATAAGTGGTGCAACCTTGTGCCATGGCCCAGCGCAGGGCCTCCCATTGCAGCAAATAGGTGGGCATGTTGCGGCGTCCCTGGCTGCTGGATGCGCCGTAAAAATACCAGGCTGTGGGCCCGAATCGAAACAGGAACAGGCCAGCCACCGGTGCTTTTTCAACACGGGCCAGCAATAATTGCCCCATGCCCGCACGTTGCAAAGTTCGCATCACTTGCAAATAGTAGGCCCGCGGGCGGATGAGGAAGCCATCGCGGGCCGCGGTTTCGGCGTAAAGTTCGTAAAAGGTATCAAAATCGCCGCTGGGGGCCACCACTACGCCACGCCGCCCAGCTAAACGGATGTTGTAGCGAGTTTTTTGTTTCATGCTGGCCAGCAACATTTCTTCGCCTACGCTTAAATCTGAAAGTACGGTGTTGCGAAATTGCACTTGATCGGCGCTGAACACCCAGCCGCGTTGTTGCAGCAAGGCTATCAACGCCCGCCCCAATGCGCTCTCCGCGTCTATGTCGGGATCGATTTTGATGAAGAGTGCCTTGCTGGCCCGGGCATGAGCTTCCAGCTCGGGCAGCACTTTGTGCCAGGCTGCCAGCTCCGGGCGCACCACGGGACCTTTGGGCGCATATTGAATGCGGATGGGGAGCGGGCCCAGCTTGCGGGTGAGAATGCTGGCCGCGGCCAGCGGCGATGCCTCATCCCCCCACACCTGACGCTGCACCGACCAAATGGGCGCTTTGAAATGGGCCCATTGGCTGCTTTGCAGAATGTGCGGGCGCTGAAACCGCAGCAACGCGGCATCGAAGCGGGCGGGATCGTTATCAAATAGTGGCATCCCTTCTCACCACAAATTCACGCAAGTCGGAATTCAGCAGATGACGCAGCTCGCAGGCATCTTCACTATCGGTTTGCACAAACAAAAACCCAAAAACGGGCCAGGTTCGCCAATCCAACGGGCGCACTTCCAGCACGCGATCAAACGAGAGTGTGGCCCGATCGTATTCGAACTGGCGAATGTCATCGCCGGGAATACCGGTACTGTTATCCAGCACAATCATGGCGTAAACTTCATCTCCCTTGCTTTCGAGCAACTCGGGCCAGTTGGGAGGCTGGTTTTGCAGATAAGATTGATAGGGATTCAGGCCAAAGGAGCGGGCGGTCATGTCGGCGGTGGTACACCAGCCGCCAAAGCGCATGGGATTGATTTCGATGGGTTGCAGCACGCCCTCGGGACTCAGACGTAGCTCTGCGTGCAGCGGAAAGTTGCGTACATCGGCCAAGCGCCCGATGGTTGCCAGAAAATCGGTAAATCGGGGCAGGTTGGTTTCGATGATGTGGCGAGAGGTGACATAGACACGATCGCTGGTATCGGCCTCGGAAGAGAAGAGGTGTTTGTAGATGCCCACGATGTGTGGCTGTCCCTCTTCATCGAACCAGGCGTCGATGGCATATTCGTCGCCCGGGATCATCTCCTCGATGATGAATTGCGAGGCATCCATAACTTGGGGCGGGTAAAGATGGCGCACCATTTCGATTTCGGCATGAATGGCAGCCAATGTTTGCGGCCAATCTTCGGGTGCGCTCACCTGATAAACCCCCATGCTAAAAAATCCCACCGCGGGTTTGATGATGAAAGGCACAGGAACCGATGCAATGTCCAAAGTGTCTAGGCCCGTATCTGAAATGCCCCGAAAATAAAAGTGGGGATATTCCTCTTGCAGCAGTTGCCGGAAGCGTAGCTTGTTTTTGAAAAGATCGATTTTATCGGGCAAATCGCTAAAGCCCAGGTTTTGGGCAATCCAGCCGATGGCGTTTTCGGAGTTGGTGTACAGGCGGGGATGGGCGGCTGCCCGGGCCCGAGCAATGGCTTCATCCTCACCAATGGTGGGGATTTGCGGCTCTAAAAAGGGGGTGGCTGCAGGGGTAGTCACTACCGGAAACTGGTAGCGGCCCAGTGTGTTTTTGAGAAAACTGGAAACGTAGGGTTTGTCGAGAAGAATCACAGGCATTCAGGCCAACCAGTCATCCAGTTGCAAGCCGGGGATGCTGGCAAAGTGGCAGGTGTTGTGAGTGATGAATGGAAGGTTGTTGGTAAGTGCAATGCTGGCAATCTGCAAATCCAGGTCGGCCAAACGGGCGCTATGTTGTTCAAGAGCAGCTTTGCGTTTGCCAAACTGATGAGCAGCAGATTCATTAAAAGGATGAATGTTTTTCCAGCAAAACTTCGTCAGGATGGAGGGGGCGCAAGCGTTCTATCATGTGGCGATGATATCACATGGCAAGTAACGATACAGGTAGTGCCTTTCAATCCTTTGCACGAAGGCTCGAAGGCGCCGAAGAGGGGAAGTTCTTTCTTTCTTCGTGCCTTTGTGGCTTCGTATCTTCGTGGTTTCTAGCCGGGCTACCTTAGTAGTAGCCTTTTCAGAGATTATTTACCATGGCGATATGATTATCAATGATTACAGCTCATCAGGCCCGAGCGCTTGCAGCTTGCTTCTTTTTGCTTTTGATGGCTTTGCCGCGGGCGTTGTGATCCAGCTCTTTTTTGCGGATGCGCAGCGCATCGGGCGTGACTTCCAGCAATTCGTCATCGCTGAGGTATTCAATGGCCTCATCCAGCGAAAATTGGTGGGGTGGCGTGAGTCCGGCGCTAATATCGGCAAAGGCTTTGCGATGGTTGGTAAGGTGTTTGGTTTTGCACACATTGATGACCAAATCGTCGCCGCGGGCGTGTTGGCCCGTGACTTGTCCAGCATACACCTCATCACCAGGTTTTACAAAAAGCACACCCCGCTGTTGGGCATTGATGAGTGCATAACTGGTAACGGCACCTGTTTCCAGCGCAATCAGCGAGCCTCGCTCCCGGCCAGGAATATCGCCCATGTAAGGCTCGAAGCCGTGGAACAGGGTGTGCAAAATGCCGGTGCCGCGCGTGGCGGTAAGGAATGGCTGCCGAAAACCCAGCAGACCGCGGGTGGGGATGTGATATTCCAGATAAACCGTACCATCATCGCCGTAGCGCATATCCAGCATGTGACCACGCCGGCGGGCCATCATTTCGGTAACAACGCCCAAATAATCGTTGGGAACTTCGATGAAAACATGTTCTACCGGCTCTTTTTTGCCCTCAGGTGTTTCTTCCATGATGACTTCGGGGCGGCTAACCGAAAATTCGTAGCCCTCCCGGCGCATGGTTTCGATGAGAATGGCCAGGTGCAATTCACCCCGGCCCGAGACAACAAACCGATCAGCGCTATCGGTCTCCGCCACACGCATGGCCACATTCTTTTCAAGCTCACGAAAAAGACGTTCCCGCAATTGGCGACTGGTGACAAATTGGCCCGAGCGCCCGGTAAAGGGACTATCGTTGATGCTGAAGGTCATGCGTACGGTGGGCGCCTCGACACTGATGGGAGGCAAAGGCCGGGGATCATTGACATCGGCGATGGTTTCACCGATGCCCACCTCGGGCAGACCCGCCACCGCTACAATGTCACCCGCGGTCACTTCCTCCTGCTCGATGCGCTGCAAATTGCGGAAAACAAAGACCTGGGTAATTTTGCCCGCAATCTGTTGGCCTTCCCGGTCGATGCGCACCACTTGCTGCCCTTTGCGCAACGTGCCACTAGAAAGACGTCCTACTGCGATTTTGCCCACGTAGTTGCTGTGATCCAATGTGGTTACCAGCAAACGAGCCGGCGCGTCCATCTCGACCTGCGGTGCGGGCAAATGTTCGAGGATGGTGTCGAACAGGGGCGTGAGGTCATCTTGCAGCGAATCAGGCTCGTAACCGGCCCGGCCTTCCAGGGCAATGGTGTAGATGATGGGAAAATCGACCTGTTCATCGCTGGCGCCCTGGTCGATGAAGAGATCAAAAGTTTCGTTGATAACCTCTTCGGGACGGGCCGCGGGCCTATCGATTTTATTGACCACAACAATGGCTTTATGCCCTTTTTCGATGGCCTGACGCAACACAAAGCGGGTTTGCGGCATGGGGCCTTCCACCGCATCCACCAGCAGCAGCACACCATCCACCATGTTCATCACCCGCTCTACTTCGCCACCAAAATCGGCATGGCCTGGGGTATCAACGATATTGATGGTGGTTCCTTTGTATTGGATGCCGGTGTTTTTGGCAAGGATGGTGATGCCGCGCTCCCGCTCCAAATCATTGGAATCGAGAATGCGTTCCGTTACTTGCTGATTGCTATGAAAAACATGGGATTGCTGCAACATGCCATCCACCAGCGTCGTTTTGCCATGGTCTACATGGGCAATGATGGCGATGTTGCGGATGTCGTTTCGGTATTCGGGCATAGGATTGGTTACACAGATGTACGTTGGAAAAAAATAACGATAGGGGATGGACGGAAGACGACCGGTCGTTGTTCCATCGTCTGTGCCCCATCCTCTATCGTCCTGTTGAAGACACAAAAATCCCCGGCAACCTGCGCCGGGTGTAAGTGCATTGTATGCTATTCCGGCGGGGAATGCAAAAAGCCCTGTCCAAGAAGTCACCAGCCTCAGGCATTCATCAATACGCTTCGCGTACAATCACCCCCATGGCATTGGGCCCGATAAAGGAGGCCAGGGTGGCATCGTAGACATCGGTAAAAATGTTGATTTCGGGACGCAGGTCTTCCAGGCGTTTAAGCAGGGCGGTGGCTTCGCGCACATTGTTGTGCTGCAACAGCGCAATCTCTTCAAGATAAGCAAATTCGCTGATGTAATCGTAAAGCTTGTCCACTGCCCCTACAGCATCCCGTGCCTTGTCCATCACCAGCAAATTGCCCTCTCGGGTCTCCACCATGGCCCGAATCCCCAACATACCCCCCAAACAAGCCTGCGATTTACGCAAGCGGCCATCCCGCTCAAGATAATTCAGGTCGGATGTGAGGAAGGCCAGAAAAACAGCAGGAATCCGCCCGCGAATTTCACGGCCTATTTCCTGCGCATCAGCGCCCGCTTGCGCCATCTCCGCGGCTTTCAGCACGATTACGCCCAGGCCGCGACTCAAGGTCTCGCTATCGATAACGGTAATGCGGGTATGGCTGCGGATGCTCCCTGCTGCGGTGCGGGCCACATCCACCACGCCATTCAGCTTACGCGAGGTGTGAATCGAAATGATGTGATCCGCTTCCTGGCTGAGCTGATAGTAGAGATCAATCAGTTCTTGCAGTTGTGGCGCTTCGGTAACGGGCAAAGGATTGGCTTGGTCGAGTTGATGAAAATAATCCTCATAGGAAAGTTCGGTTAGCTCTTTGTAAATTTTGTCGCCAATGCGGATGCGCAGGGGAATGATAGAAATGTTGTACTTTTCGATCTCTTCGGGGGTGAGATGGGCACTGCTGTCGGTGACGATGTGAATGTTTCTCATGGCAAAAGTTCGGATAAATGGGGCACGCGCTGCGCAAATCGCGGCGACAAAGCGCTACGGGCGCTGGATGCTGTCTGAATTATGTTAGATTGTCCCCATTATACACCATTTTTGTTAATTTTGAGATGAATTTTGATAAATTTATGACTTTTTTCCTAAAATCCATGTGCCTATTGTTGCTGAATCGGGGGAGAGGTGTTTGGGTGGTGGTTCTTTTTGGCTGATGGTAACCGTTCACCGCCATCCAGAGCGAACTGTCCAGGCCACTTATGAATCTAGGAGGAGGTGGCCGAGAAAGGTACAGGATGACAAAAAGCGCTGCAATCTTGTTTCAGCGCCAGCCACACAGAGACAAAAATTTGCGTGACTATGAAGGCTGTGTTAAAGTATGTGTTGCGCCCCGAACCGGGGCTTTTATTTGGCGCATGACCTGGCTTTCTGCCAGACATCGCTTTTGTCCCGCTTTGAAAGCAATCAATTGCTATATTTTGGAGAATGAATCATGGCAAAATGTGAAATTTGCGGACGAGGTCCTCAGTTTGGCAACCATGTTAGCTTCTCGCAACGCCATGTCAAGCGTCGCTTCAATGCTAACGTCCAAAAACGTAAAGTGCAAATCAACGGCCAGGTACGCCGCATTCATATTTGCACCAGTTGTCTGAAGACGCTGTCCAAGACTTCAGCTTAAAGCAATCGCCAATTCCCATGCTGGGGTTGGCGATTTTGCTTTGCGTAGCAATTGTCATAAACTATAACGAGTATCCCGTGACGGCGATGTGCATCCCAAGTTCTTCGGGCAGGAAATTGCCGGAACGCAGATGGATTCGGTGCATGTCGAGGCGGATGTGCTGGAGTTGCCCGCACATCCTTTCTTTTTGGGCGTGCAGTGGCATCCCGAGCGCATGTTCGAGCTGCCTACTGAACACCGAAATTTGTTCAAAGCACTGGTGCAGGCCGCCCGCCAAGCATAGCTTCTAATCTCTTCACGCTCCCCCTTCATCACCATGCAAATTTTTACCACCACGAACACCCCCGCACCCTCAGAGTCCACCCCCATCGCCCAACCCCAAATAATCCGCACTGCAGATTACGATTATCAACTTCCGCCTGAGCGCATTGCCCAAACGCCCGTGGAGCCGCGCGACCACGCCCGCATGATGGTGCTACATCGCCAGACAGGCGAACTGGAACACAAGCGCATTCTGGATATTGTCGATTATCTCAAACCGGGCGATTTGCTGGTGCTCAACGATACCCGCGTGATCCCCGCCCGACTGCTGGGCCGCAAAGAAACTGGGGGGCAGGCCGAAGTCTTTTTGCTGCGCCCGCAGGATGAGGGGCGCTGGGAAGCCCTGGTGCGGGGCAAAAATCTGACAACCGGCAAAAAAATCATCATCGACAATGACTCGGGCCCGCAAGTAACGGCCACCATCGAAGCGGAGCTGGAAGGCCCCAAGCGGCTGGTCAGCTTTGATCAGGATCTGGACGTGGTGCTGGAGGACATCGGGCAAATTCCCCTGCCCCCCTACATCCACCAGCCCCTGCAAGACCCTGAACGCTATCAAACCATTTATGGCTACAAAGAGGGTGCGGTGGCCGCACCCACCGCGGGTCTGCATTTTACCGGCGAATTGCTTATGGATTTGCGCAGCCGCGGCATTCAGTTTGCTTATGTCACCCTGCACGTAGGTTTGGGAACTTTTCAGCCAGTCAAAGAGGAGAATGCGCTGGAGCACAAAATTCATAGCGAGTGGATGGAGATGACCAATACCACCGCCCGGCTCATCAATGATACTCGGCTGGCGGGCGGGCGCATTGTGGCCATTGGCACCACCAGTGTGCGCGTGCTGGAAACTGCGGCCAAAATTCCACTGGGCCTCAAACCCAGCGATCCTGCGCCTCCCAATTTGGTGTGCGGCTGGAAAACGGTGGGCGCGTTTAGCGGTGAAACCGATCTTTTCATCACGCCCGGGCATCATTTCCGGGCCACCAATGTCATGCTCACCAACTTCCATCTGCCCAAATCCACCCTGCTCATGCTGGTTTCAGCCTTTGCCGGACAGGAAAACATCAAACGAGCCTACCGCGAAGCGTTGACCAACGGCTATCGCTTCTTCTCCTTTGGCGATGCCATGCTCATCATCTAAAACAAAGAGGCTGGGGTGCGTTTTAGTTTGGGGGCGCTTTTATTTTTTGGCCGGGCGGATGACGAATCTGCCCTGGAGAGCCCCGCTGCGGAGCCGGATTCGCAATCCGGCGGGTTTTACAATGCCTGCCCCAATTTTGAAACGCACCCAAGAGCCTGCGCCGGCAATCTCTTTTGGTAAGTTTGTGGTAAAATGTTACTACTAAGGTAGCCAGGCTAGAAACCACTAAGACACGAAGCCACGAAGGCACAAAGAAAGAAAAAGTTTTGAAATGCTTGGTGTTCTTAGTGTCTTTGTGGTGATTGAAGTCGGGTACGTTAGTCGTTACAGTAAAATAGCGTAACGATTGGCCGCAGCCTGATGGCAGGGCCGCCGCATCCCGCACCGCTTGCTTTTCCGCTCATTGGAGCTGTTCTCATGCCAGAAAATGCTATCCAGCGCCCAACTTTGTCTATCGTAGCGCCCGTTTACAACGAAGAGGCGATTCTCCACGAACTCTATAACCGCATTTCCGAAACCATGACCGCTCTGGATGGAACCTGGGAATTGGTGCTGGTGAATGATGGAAGCTGGGATCGCTCCTATGAAATCATGCAGGAACTGCGCCAAAAGGATGAACGGGTGCGTATTGTCAATTTTTCGCGCAACTTCGGGCATCAAATCGCCATTACTGCGGGAACCGATTACGCACAAGGGCAAGCTGTGGTCATCATCGATGCCGATTTGCAAGACCCACCCGGTGTCATTCTGGATATGGTAGCCAAATGGCGAGAGGGTTACGAAGTCATTTACGCCATCCGCAAGCAGCGCAAAGGGGAAACCTGGTTCAAGCTGGCAACGGCTAAGATCTTCTATCGCATCATCAACAAAATTACGGGGGTGGATATTCCCCTGGATACGGGCGATTTTCGGCTTTTGGATCGTAAGGCTGTGGATACGCTGCGCCGCATCCGCGAACATCATCGCTTTATGCGCGGGCTCTCGGTGTGGATTGGGTTCAAGCAAACAGGTGTGGAATATGTGCGTGAAGAGCGTTTTGCGGGTGAAACCAAGTATCCTCTGAGCAAAATGCTTCGTTTTGCATTGGATGGCATCACCTCGTTTTCATATTTGCCCCTGCAACTGGCCACTTATCTGGGATTTATCATTGCCGGGCTGAGTGTTTTGGGCATTTTGCTCACCATTGTCTGGCGTCTTTCCGGTAGCCACGCCTTCGAAGGACAAGCCACGACCCTGGTCATGGTTCTCTTTTTGGGCGGCATCCAGCTCATCTCGTTGGGCATCATCGGCGAATATCTGGGCCGCATTTATGATGAGGTCAAACAGCGCCCGCTCTACATCGTGAATGATGCGTTGGGCTTTGATGAGGACTGAGACAAGGCTTTTGAGTGCAGAGGGCGGCGCCCGGGCACACCGGCGCGCCGTGGATAGCGCTTCGGGGTCTCTGCCACTTTTTCGATAACCACCACCTGACGTTCTTCGGGCGTGTCTGGTATGGTCACCCTTTCTACGCCCGCCAACTTGCCTCCCAGCAATGTTATGGCCGCGGCAGCCGCGGCGACTTCATCGGGTGCTTTGGGGCCTTTGGGTAACAGGATGAGCCCGCCCACCGCGGCCAGGGGCAGGGTCAATTCCACCAGGGTGGGCAATGCGGCTACAGCTCGGGCCGTAACCAGATGATACCGCTGCCGATGCGCGAGTATCTGGCCCGCGTCCTCGGCCCGCAAAGTCAGCACCGAAACCTCCAATCCCAATGCGCTGGCGGTCTCGGCCAAAAAACGAGCCTTTTTGGCAATGGATTCGATTAGGGTGTAGCGTAGCTCGGGCCAAAGAATACTCAGAGGCAGTGCGGGGGCGCCCCCGCCGGAGCCTACATCCGCGGCCAGCCACGCCTGCGTGCGCAATGTGTCGGGCGTTTGGCCCGCGTACCGGGCGATAACTGGCAGCAACGCCAGTGCATCCAAATGGAATTTGCGAATCAGCGCAGTTTCATCGCGCAAAGCGGTGAGATTGATGCGACGGTTGGCCGCGAGCAGACGTTCGGTGTAAGCACGAAACAGCGCAAACTGCTCGGGCGAAAGAGAAACGCCCATCTCGCGGGCATGAAGGATAAAAGTTTGCCACGGCATGAGGGCATTATACACCAATTTGCCGACGTCTGGCAGTTTCAAACAAAGTTGCCTTCAAGACCAAAACCAACTATCCTAAATGCAAACACGCCCCTCAGATGAACCACACTTGACCATCAATCGCTATCTTCTTCCCCTGCTACTCATCCTGCTGCTGGCCCGATGCGGCCGCGGGCCTCTTGCCCCCCTCCCAGCCTCCCCCCGCCCGGCTGTCGGTCACAGGGGGAGGAGCTAAATTCTCCCTCCCCCGAAAAGGAGCGCAGCGACTGTTGGGGAAGGGTCGGGGAGGGGGCAAAAACCGCTCTCCACTCCAACCTGTTTGCTTTTACCCTGCCCCCCTCCCAGCCTCCCCCCGTTTCGGCTGTCGCCTCACAGGGGGAGGAGCAGGGTTCTCCCTCCCCCGAGAGCGAGTGAAACGAGCGTTGGGGGAGGGCCGGGGAGGGGGCAAAAACCGCGCTCCACCCCAACCTATTTGCTTTTACTCTTGCCCCCCTCCCAGCCTCCCCCCGTTTCGGCTGTCGCCTCACAGGGGGAGGAGCAGGGTTCTCCCTCCCCCGAGAGCGAGTGAAACGAGCGTTGGGGGAGGGCCGGGGAGGGGGCAAAAACCACGAAAAATCCCATGAAACCCGAAGATCCCTTCCAGCACGACTTGCGGGCGCCCAAATCCACCAACGAAGCGGCCAAACACTTGCGCAAGCATATGACGCCCGCGGAACAGGCGCTGTGGCAACGCTTGCGGCGCAATCAACTGGATGGCTGGCACTTCCGGCGTCAGCATCCGGTGGGCAGCTTCATCGTGGATTTCTTCTGCGCCAAAGCGAAGCTGGTGGTCGAGGTCGATGGCGGGATTCACCAGCAGCAGCGGGCCTACGACGCAGAGCGCACCCGCCTGCTTAAGGACATCAAAGGCTATCGTGTCATCCGTTTCAGCAATGACGAGGTTCTGAACGACATCGAAAGCGTGCTTGCGAGGATACGCGAGGCGTTGAACTGACCCCCCTCGGCCTCTTGCCCCCCTCCCAGCCTCCCCCCGCCCGGCTGTCGGTCACAGGGGGAGGAGCCATCCGTTGCATACTTTCGTTGCAAACCAGCAGTTCCGCCCCCGCGAGGTGGAAGCCGAAGCGGGCGACTTAACATCACATCTAATCTTCAATCTCCCTGACTCTGAGAAGAAAATTGACAAATGGGTGAGAATATGATGGAATTTGATTATGAACCAGACGCCCGAGCAGAAAGCGCGTGAGAAGATCGACCGGATGCTGATCCAGGCGGGATGGTCGGTGCAAAACCGGCGGGAGCTGGATTTCGGTCGCGGCGCGGGGGT
>Ga0256914_1001746_pt1 | contig 18980 bp, 10 predicted proteins | sample HulkmetaG_FD_191571 | JGI IMG/M metagenome (GOLD analysis project Ga0256914, IMG submission 191571) | Hydrothermal chimney microbial communities from Main Endeavour vent field at the Juan de Fuca Ridge, Pacific Ocean - Hulk | ecosystem: Environmental > Aquatic > Marine > Hydrothermal vents ... | reverse complement strand
ACTGTATTTGCTGGATCCGGCCACAGGGGATAGGGTATTAAAAGCGGGGCAGGACTTGGGCGCTCGTACCTCTTTAACTCGCATTCCCGCGGGAAAAGGATTAAGCGAGCGTCCCTTAAAGGATGGGCGATTACACTACACCCCAGATGTCCTGGAAGAAAAGGATTACATCCCCGGAATCGGTCAAGGCTCAGAAGTGGATGTCCCAATCCGCGCCCACGATGAAGTAGTAGGTGTGCTTGTCATTGAGTCTGAACACCCCCATGCCTTTGATGAGAACGATCTCAACTTCTTCATGGCAGTGGCCAATCAAGTTGGGTTGGCCATTGAACGCGCTATGACCTATCACCGCATCCGAGACACGGAACGGGCTGAACAGGAGCAACAGAAACGCTTCTTACAACGAGTTCAGCGCCAACAACAGGCTATTGCTGAACTTATTACTCACCCTGCAGTTAGTGAAGGATATGCACACGAAGCATTTCGGCTTTTAACGGAAGTCATTGCCCGCACATTAAACATTCATCAAGCGAGTGTGTGGGAACTCTCGCGGGATCTAAGTCAAGCGCGCTGTCCGGATTTGTTCAACGCCTTGCTGCGGGAACACAGGAAAGGGCGCACATTCCCCCTCGAGAAGTGGCAAGAGTTATTGCAAATGTTGGGCCAAGAACGTGTGTTGGTTGTTGAGGATGTACTTCACGATCCAAGAACGATGAGCCTCTCTGAATATTTCTGGCAGAAACGGCGGGTCCGAGCGTTCTTAGTAGCCCCGGTTCGTGTGCGAGGAACGCTGGCCGGCTTCCTGGTGGCCGAACACTTACATGCGCCGCGCGAATGGACGTTGGACGAAATACGGTTTATGTCCGAGGCAGCGGATATTGCGGCCCAAGTTATCCTTCATGCTCACTTACGAGAATGGATGGAGCGCTTAACCATCCTCAACGAAGTTTTCCTGGACATCACCGCGCTGGGAGATGTCAATGTTCTCCTCCAAAAAATCGTGGAACGAGCCGTCGCCTTGCTGGATGCCGAGGCCGGCTTATTCCTGGAAGCCGATTCAGAACGTGAGCACTTAATCGTTCGAGTAACGTTTGGCCTGGATGCCCCCCTTGAAGGCCTGGAGATCCCCGATACCGAAGGAGCCATTGGGTACGTTCTCCACACACAAGAGCCATTACTCATCGGTGAATACCAAACGTGGCCAGTGAAAACGAGTGTGTACGCACAAATCCCCCAATACCACGCGATTATCACGGTACCTGTCCTCTGGCAGGACCAAATTAACGGCGTACTCCAATTGCTCCACTCTCATCCCCACCACTTTACAGAGGAAGACGTGAAAATACTCAATTTCTTTGCCCGCCAAGTCGCGATTGTCCTTCATAACGCATCGCTGCTAGAGAACGAACGTAGGCGGAGACAAGCACTGGAAGCCCTACATCATGCCAGCGTGGACATTGCATCTGCCAATGACCTATCCGCGGTTTTGGAACGCGTGCTTCAATTCGCGGTGAGTTTGCTCTCGGCCAGTAACGGACACATTTTTCTCTACGATGGTGAGAATCTGCACTTTGGCGCTGCCTGGTGGCGGGAGGAACAACACCGACGTCCTTACACACAGCCGCGTCCCCAAGGCATCACGTACACCGTTGCCCGAGAGGGCAAGCCCATTATTGTCCCCGATGTAAACACTCATCCCCTCTTCGAGGCATGGAAATGGGGGGGAGCCATTGCTTCCTTCCCGCTAAAAGTACGAGATAAGGTCGTTGGCGTGATGAACGTAGCCTTCGATCATCCTTACGCATTTCCCGAAGAAGAGATTCGACTTATTGAGTTGTTTGCAGACCAGGCCGCCATAGCGATAGAAAACGCGCGGTTGCTGCAAGAGAGTGAGGAACGAGCCCGTCATTTGGCCATAGTACGTGATATTTTGCAACTGCTCAACTCTTCCTTGGACCAAAAGGAAGTGTTCCCTACAGTGGCCCAACGTATCCAGGCATTGACAGGGGCAGCCCATGTCAGTGTGACACTGGCCACGGATGACCGCCAACATTTTATCGTTTACAGCAAAACCTCCCAAGTAGACCTCCCCCCTTCCTATGTCGAACAGGGAATGTACTCCGGCGAGGTCACTTCCGCCGTTGAAGACATCTTAGCAGGACGCATCCACATTACACACGATTTAAGTCAGGAACAGAGTACACCTTTGGAACGCTGGTTATTCCAAGCCGGTCTCCGTTCGCGAGCCAATATCCCCATGCGAGAAGGACAACGTATTATTGGTTCCCTAAACCTCGCCTGGACCACCACCCATGGACTGGATGAGCACCTTATCCCAGTCCTTCAACAAATTGCCGACGCTATGGCGTTAGCCATTGAGCGCAGTCACTTACTGGAGACGATTCAACACCAGGCCCAAGAACTCTCCTCCCTCTATAAGAGTGCCCTTACCCTGGCAAGCACACTGGATCTGGATGTGTTACTAAAGCGGTTGGCTGCACAAATTGAAGCCACGTACCAGCCCGATAGTGTTGCAGTCCTGCGGTGCAACCCTGAACGCGGTCGTATTGAACTGCTCCTTGTGTACGAAAACGGCCAACACCTCTCACACATTGAAGGCACAGAAATCGAACTAGATCAGGTGGGGTTGCTCCGCTGGGTTATTGAACATCAGCAATCCTTGCTTATTCACGATCTAGAGGCGGAACAAGCACAATTACCTATTCCCCCTGTCAAGGTCACGGACTTTCCAATTCGTTCCTGGCTGGGCATCCCCCTACAAGTAGGAGACCGCCTGGTGGGTGTACTCACGTTACAGGCTAAACGTCCCCGCGCGTTTACAGAGCAAGATGTGCGTTTTCTGGAAGCCCAAGCCCCGTCTGTGGCGTTGGCCCTGGAAAACGCTCGGCTGTACGAACGTGAGCACACAGCGCGTATGCAAGCCGAACGTTTGTTCCGGGCTGCCCAAGCGCTCAGCAAAACCCTGGACTTAAATGCGGTCTTTTCGCGCATTCTTCACGAATTACGAAATGTGGTGCCTTACGACAGCGCATCCGTACAGGAACTGCAAGATAAAGAGCTGGTTATAATTGGAGGGGATGGTTTTCCCAACCTGGAAGAATTACGCGGCATTCGTTTTCCCCTGGACAGTGTTGAACACCCCAACGGGCTGGTCATACGTAGACGCAAGCCTGTCATTTTGGAAGATGCGTCTAAACAATATCCCGCCTTCAAGAAAGAGCCCCATGCAGCGGCACGGGTCCGATCCTGGCTAGGGGTACCCATGTTATATGGGGATCGTGTTATTGGCATGATTGCGCTGGACAAAAAGGAGCCCGGGTTTTATACAGAGGAACACGCGCGCATTGCCATGGCCTTTGCTGCGCAAGCAGCGGTAGCAATAGAAAATGCGCGGCTCTTCTCCACTGTACAAGAACAAGCGCAACGGATCCAACGCATTCTTGATGTGATGCCCGAAGGAGTGGTGTTATTCGATGCGGAATACAAAGTCTCCGCTGTTAACCCACGAGGTCAGGAGTATCTCCCCGCGTTAGGGGTCACGTCGTTAAAAGAACCCATCAAAGAGTTGGGGGGACATCCTATTCAGGAGTTACTTAAGCCATCCCCGACCGGTTTAAGTCACGAGATAAAAGGGAAAGACCAGCGCATATTTGAGGTCGTAGCAGAACCCCTCGTTCAGGGAGAGGAAATCGGGGGATGGGTGATGTTGATTCGCGATGTGACCCACGAACGAGAAGTACAGCGCCGTATTGAACAACATGAACGATTAGCCGTTGTCGGGCAACTCGCAGCAGGAATAGCCCATGATTTTAATAATATACTCCAGGGCATTATTGGATTTTCTGAAATGTTAGCAAAACGAGAAGATTTGCCAGAAGATGTGCAAAGACGCCTTAAACTTATTGCCAAGCAGGGCAACAGAGCCGTCCACTTAATTCGGCAAATACTGGATTTCAGCCGGCATACCCAACCCCGTTTTCACGTGTTCGATATGCGGGACATGGTCGATGATCTACGTGTGTGGTTACAAGAAATATTACCCTCTCACATTGATTTACGTGTGACCACATCCGATGAACCCTGCTGGGTGTATGCAGATCCTGTACAAATACAACAGGTATTTATGAATCTTATATCCAACGCGCGAGATGCTATGCCTGACGGTGGAATTTTGCACGTTACTGTATCCTGTATTACAATCGGGCCCGAGGATGACCCGCCTATACCCGAACTACCACGAGGCAAGTGGTCCGTCTTAAGAGTATCAGATACCGGCGTCGGCATCCCGGCAGAGACACTACCCCACATCTTCGAACCCTTCTTTACCACTAAGGATGTCGATCAGGGTGTTGGACTTGGATTAGCACAAGTTTACGGAATTATTCAACAGCATAATGGATATATAGATGTACAAACAGCACTGGGCAAAGGAACAACATTTAGTGTATATCTTCCTTATTGGGTACATCTGGAGGAGAATGACTATCAACGTACCGAAGGTCATATTCAAAATCACACAACGTCCCGTATATTAGTCATTACCCGTGACGCTGGGCTCTTAAAGGAAATTGGACCGGGATTGACTACCCTAGGATATCGAGTAAACGCTGTACCAAATACAGAAATGGCGCTACACATACTTTATGCTCGAAAAATTCAAGTGGAGGCCATAATAATTGATGCTCAAAATCGCCCACCCACGGGGATATTACAGGCATTGGCATCTACATTCACTCACGGCAAGTACCCATCAATTGTTGTACTTCAATCCCAAAAGTGGGTTTCGACTAACAACATTAAATTTGAATTTCCAGTAGCATTTATACAATGGCCACAAGAGCGAAAAACATTATTCGACATTTTAGCACAAGGGAGGAAAGCAGGTTCCCATGGCGACAGTCCTTCTCGTAGATGATGACGAAATCGTGAGAGAACTATACGGTGCATGGTTAGAAAATAGCGGATATCAAGTGCTCACCGCAGGTTCTGCCGACGAAGCCCGAGCCGTCTTGGAAAACGCGGATGTAGACGTCGTGGTCAGTGATATCCGCATGGCCCATGAAACCGGCATAGACCTTCTTGCCTGGGTGCGACAGCACGATCCGGATTTGCCCGTCATCCTCGTTACAGGCGTACCCGCGCTGGAGACCGCCGTCGAAGCAGTCAGGCGCCAAGCATACGATTATCTGGTCAAGCCAATTCAAGAAAACATATTAACTCGTAGCGTTAAACGCGCGGTTGAACACCGTCAACTCACGCGCGAGAAACAACGACTGGAGCGGGAAAACCTCCAATACCAAATGCACCTCGAAGCCCTGGTGGCCCAACGCACCGCGGCCCTCCAACAACGCACTCGCCAGTTAATGCTCCTCCACGAGGTCGCCCACAGCATAGCCCGAATACGGGAGGAACAAGCCCTCTACGAACAAGTAGTCGAACTCACACAACGCATGTTCGGGTATGCCAGTGTTTCTGTTTACACCGTGGACTGGAATCACAACGTGCTGAAACGAGTGGCCATTTCATCGCCCCGCCAAAGTGCACATCCTCCTTATACCCAATCCTTAGATCGAGGACTTCTGGGCAAAGTGGCACGAGAAGGACGTCCCTTGGTCGCGAATGACGTATCACAATACTCCGAATTCATTCCGTGTCCGGATGTCCAGTGTCAGGCCGAGGCTATTTTCCCTATCCGTCAAGACGGCAAAGTCATCGCGCTGCTCCACGTGGCTGAAGATGAAAAAGATGTGTTCGATGAAACAGACGAAATAGTCTTGCGTACATTGAGCGAATACTTGAGTATCTCCGTAGCCAATGCTCGTCTGTTCCACCAACTTCAAGAGGCGTTAAAAGCCAGGGAAGAAATCCTCAACAACGTATCTCACGAATTACGAACTCCGCTCACGATTATTCGAGGATATGCGGAACTCTTACTGGAAGGAGTGATTGGGAGCATCGACGAAGAGACGCGAGAAGTAGTGGATATCATGCTCCAACAAACCAAGCACCTTACGTACTTAGTAGACCAGTTGGTGGCTTTCCGCAAATTGGAACGCGAGGGTATTACCTTAGAACGCGTGAACTTTGGCGAATGGTTGCGTCACGCGGTTGCCCCTTGGCAGCCGGTGATGGAAGAGGCAGGGCTCTCGCTCCAGTTGGAAATTGGTAAAGATTTGGGATATGTGTGGGGAAATCTGGACTATCTGACGCAGGTTATCAACAACTTGTTGGACAACGCCCGCAAATTCAGCGAAACAGGCCAGCGTGTCATTGTTCGCGCCTGGAGAGAAGAGTCTACCGTATATGTCTCTGTGCAAGACGAAGGACAAGGCGTCCCTCCAGATCAGTTAGAACGCATCTTTGAACGATTTTACCAGGTAGACGGAGGCATTACTCGCCAATTTGCAGGCATGGGATTAGGACTCGCGCTGGTAAAGGAAATTATCGAACGTCATAATGGGAGAGTCTGGGCAGAGAGCGACGGAGAGGGGCAAGGGCTTACTGTAACGTTTACCCTGCCCCTGGCAAGCCCTGCTGCAGAATAGCCTAACCTTGGCACCTATACCTATATCTTACCTATAGCGCGCAGCATATCCTCGTTGGTGGTAAAATGGAAAAATGGCAAGCCTCGCTCTTTAGCCTCCCACTCCTCGACCTCCAACAGGCGCAACCAATCTTCTTTCGTCACCACAGGTTTGCCTAACACCTTAAACCGATGTTCCAAAGCCTTCCAATCAATCCCCTGACCGGGAGCAAGGGTCTGCAAATATTGCCACACAGCCTCTGCCCCGCGTTCCCCATCCTTGCGAGCCGTGCCAACCAAGCCATTGCTCGCTTCCCGTGCCCATCCAGCCAAAAACACACCCTCAATAGGCGTACCCGATTGAGGATCATATGCTTCGTAAGAAATGCCATCCACAGGAAAGCGCGGGTGAGGATTCTTAGCGTATGAAGTGCCCTCGCGCGGGAGCCCAAGCCGCGGATCCACCGCATCACCAATGCAGAAAATCACCGTATCCACAGTCAACGTGGCAAAAGTGCCCAACCCCACGGCTCGCGTCCGGTCGCCTTGCCAAACCAACTTTGTATCCTCCACCTCAAGACCACGTACTCGGCCAGATGCATCCGGGAGGATGCGCCGAGGGGAAGAAAGAAATCGAAAGCGGAAACGGGTGGCAGAAACGGGAGGGAGAGATTTCTTCTGGGCGCTAAGAATGTACGCCTTAGCCTGCTCAGGGTCTTGACCGACCGCCCGCATACGATCAGACACTCGTAACATTTCCTGCTCGAAATCTTCCCGGTCCATATTTGCAATAACGCGAGCGAACTCCTTTTTGTCAAATTTGACCTCTGCAGGGCCCCGACGGGCCACGGCAATGACTTCGTCTACGTGTAAATCCCGAATCAAATACGTAGCAATATCGGTCATCACATTGCCTACCCCAATGAGGGCAGCCCGCCGACCGATCTCAAAGTGCTTCTGACTATAAGGGGGAAGACCATTGTAGTGATAGACAATTTCCTTCGCATGATACACCCCTTGAAGGTCTTCGCCGGGAATGCCTAACGATTTAACACCCTGCGCTCCAGTAGTCACAAGAACAGCCTGAAACCCCAAATCCCAGAGATCCTTCAACGTTAAATCCCCGTCTTCGCCCACAGTCACATTTCCCAGGTAAATAATGTGATCAGAGCGCAATTCACGCACAAACTGACGGCGCAAACCAGATTTCATCTTGTATTTGTCATAATAAATCCCATACTCCGCCAAGCCGCCAGCCCGAATATCACGATTGAACAACACCACATAGCCCCCCTTCTCTGCCAGGCGACGAGCAGCAAAAATACCCGCGGGGCCCGCCCCCACAACAGCGACCCAGTACGCGCGGTCAGCAAGTTCGCTAAGCCATAGGTTGAGCGACAATCCCTTTTCCATACTCACCTCTCCTCCACCGTGCAGATTACAAAGATGAACGGATGAAGGTCATATTTTGCTTGTCCTGACCATTGCCACACCAAGGCTACTCAACAGGTTTTACCACTGAACCCGTGTGTAAATTTCCCAAAGGTGGAATTTTGCGCGGGAAGATAACACAACAATACCCCCCATGTCAACCGTCGAGACCTGCGGGCATATTGGTATCTGCTCATGCTTGTTCCATATGACAAAGATCATTTGCCAAACTTCCCGTGCTTCCTTATAATTTCACGTACTTTCCTTTAGTTTTACTTAAGTTCCAGGAGAACAGACGTGGCGGAACGCGTACGCATCGGAACCCGGGGAAGTGCCTTGGCGCGCTGGCAGGCGGAGCACGTGCGCCGTTTGCTTCTCCGCGCGTGGCCAGATTTAGTCGTAGAGGTGGTCGTTTTTACGACCCGCGGTGACCGAGAATTGGCCAAGCCGTTGCCTGAGATCGGCGGCAAGGGGCTTTTTACCCAGGAGTTGGAGGAGGCACTGCGGGCCGGGGAAATCGATCTGGCTGTCCATTCCCTTAAGGACCTGCCCACGGAGATGCCTCCGGACTTGACGTTGGGTGCAGTGCCTCCCCGGGAAGATCCCCATGACGTACTTATCTCCCGCCACGGGGTTCCCCTGGCCGACCTGCCCACATCACCAGCCATTGGCACCAGCAGTAATCGTCGCGCCGCCCAGATCCACCTGGCCCGTGTGGATGCCCACATTGTCCCCTTGCGTGGCAATGTAGACACGCGCGTGCGCAAGGCCCTGGCTGCGGATGGTCCTTATGACGGAGTGGTGCTGGCCCGCGCGGGGGTGATACGTTTGGGCTTGGCTGAACACGTCACACAGGTCCTTCCCTTTGATGTGATGCTGCCTGCGCCCGGTCAAGGGGCACTGGGCGTCCAGTGCCGGGCGAGGGATGCGCGAGTGCTACACCTACTCGCGCCGTTGGATGACCTGGACACCCGGGCGGCAACCCTCGCGGAGCGCGCGTTCCTTGCGGGAATAGGGGGTGGCTGTGCTATGCCCGTTGCCGCGTTAGGTCAGGTGCAGAATGGTCGCGTGCATCTGCATGGGTTGTACGTGAAAGATGGCCAGCCCTTCCGCGTGGAAGGAGAAGCCGACCTGGATGGGGCAGAGATGTTGGGAAGAAGTCTGGCAGAAGAGGTATTGCGGCAGGTTGCACGTTTCACATGGCAAGGGGGAAAGGAGTCAGAGGGATATTCAGGTCTCATCCCAGCGGGGGGCGAGGGGGAAAGGAAACAGGTATCTTCATCTGAAGGACGGGCTCTCCATGCAGCCACTGTCTTGATTACTCGGGCGAGGGAACAGGCAGACGCGTTGGCCCGCCGGGTGCGGGAGATCGGGATGATACCCGTAATCTACCCGACCATCCGCATTGCTCCGCCTGAGGATGTGACTGTCCTGGATGCTGCGCTGACCCGTCTGTTGGAGGGGGCGTATGATTGGTTGGTGCTCACCTCGGTGAACGGGGTGCGCTACGTGTGGGAGCGCCTGCAGGCCTTGGGGGCAGGGGGGATTCCTGAAGGCGTGAAAGTGGCAGTGATTGGCCCAGCAACAGCCCAGGCTCTGCGCGACCACGGTGTACGCCCCGCGCTGGTCCCGGATGAGTTTGTGGCCGAGGGATTGGCCGCGGCACTGGGGGATGTCCGGGGCCAGCGCTTTCTCCTGGCCCGCGCGGATCGGGCTCGCCCTGCTTTGCGGGAAATGCTGACGGCCCAAGGCGCGCTTGTGGATGAAGTTATGGCCTATCGCACGCTTATTGCACCGCCTGACGAGCCCCCGCCGAATGTGGACGTTATCACCTTTACCAGCCCCTCCACCGTGCATGGATTCGTCGCGGCCTTAAGGGGACGTTCTTTGCCCCCCCACACGCAAGTCGTGTGCATTGGCCCCATCACCGCGCAGGCTGCTCGCCGCGCGGGGCTTCCCGTCCACGCTATCGCGCGGGAATACACGGTGGAGGGGATAATCCAGGAAATTGAGCGTATGAAGTTAAACGTTGACCATGCCCAATGAGGACGGCCCTCTGTAACAGGACAAGGGCGTTTGTCCGACACATCATGTTCAATGTTCGGTGTTAATTGAGCGAGATGTTCATTCGCCAGTGGGAGGCTACTTGTCATGTACACTCTACCTTTATTCCCAACAGCCCGGCCGCGGCGGCTGCGATGGACGCAAACCATCCGCCGCATGGTAGAGGAGACGCGCCTGAGTGTCGATGATTTCATTTACCCTCTGTTTGTGGTTCACGGGGAAAACGTACGGCGAGAGATTCCCTCCATGCCAGGGGTGTTTCACCTGTCCTTGGACCAGTTGCCCCGGGAAGTGGAGGAGATCAGCACGTTGGGCATCCCTGCAGTCATCCTCTTCGGATTGCCCGCGAGTAAAGACCCTGTTGGCCGGGAGAATTTTGACCCTGAAGGGATTGTCCAGCGGGCCGTGCGGGTCATCAAAGAGGAAAATCCCGACCTGACCGTCATCACCGATGTGTGCATGTGCGAGTACACGGATCACGGGCACTGTGGCATTGTGCGGGATGGCATCATCGTCAACGATGAGACCCTGGACATCTACGCGCGAGTGGCCGTCTCCCATGCGGCCGCGGGCGCGGACATGGTCGCGCCCAGCGGGATGATGGACGGCCAGGTGGCCGCGATCCGCCGGGCCCTGGACGACGCAGGGTACGCCCACATTCCCATCATGGCCTACGCGGCCAAGTACGCGAGCAACTTCTACGGCCCCTTCCGGGATGCCGCGCAGAGCCCACCCCAGTTTGGCGATCGGAAGAGTTATCAGATGAACCCGGCCAACGCGCGTGAGGCCCTGCGCGAGGTCGCACTGGATGTGCAGGAAGGCGCGGACATCATCATGGTCAAGCCCGCGCTCGCGTACCTGGACATCATCCGTCAAGTGCGGGACACCTTCCCATTGCCCGTGGCCGCGTATAACGTCAGCGGCGAGTACTCCATGATCAAAGCGGCCGCGCGCAACGGCTGGTTAGACGAGCGAGCAGTCGCGCTGGAAGTGCTCACTGCGATCAAGCGCGCGGGCGCGGACCTGATTCTCACCTACTTCGCCAAGGACGCGGCGAAATGGATACAGGGAGCATAATCAATTGACACCCATTCACTCACGGAGGTCCTTATGACACACACATCATCCACATCATCACCATCCTCGCGACCCACGACCGCGGCCACGCGCTCATCCAACGGCCGTCGTCGTTTTGAGCAGGCCCCTATGTTAATTTACTGGGAAGTCACGCGCGCGTGCGATCTGGCCTGCCGACACTGTCGAGCCGAAGCCCAACCCCATCGTCACCCCCTGGAACTCTCCACTGAGGAGGGGTATCGGTTGCTGGAACAACTGCGCGCCTTCGGGGATCCACCACCGCACATCGTGTTCACCGGCGGCGACCCGCTGAAACGCCCCGACCTGTTCGATTGGCTCAAACGGTCGGTGGATTTGGGTTTCCTTACAGCGATCACGCCCAGCGGCACCTACGCGCTCACCCGGGATGTGGTCCAGCGCTTTAAGGATGTGGGCGTGTGGATGATGTCCGTCAGCCTGGACGGCTCCACACCCGAACGCCATGACGGCATTCGTCAGGTACCCGGAACCTTCGAGCGCACCGTACAGGCCATCCGTTGGGCCAAGGAGGTGGGGTTACCCTTGCAGATTAACACCCTTGTCTGCGCGGAGACTTACGACGACATCCCCAACATTGGCCGCTTACTGGCGGAGTTGGGCGTGGAACGATGGAGTGTCTTCTTCCTGGTTCCCACAGGGCGGGGAAAAATCCTGGGCGACATCACGCCCGAACAGAGCGAGGAGTTGCTGAACTGGCTTTACGACTTCAGCAAGGAAGCGCCCTTTGTGATTAAGACCACGGAGGCCCACCACTATCGCCGCATCGCGCTGGAGCGGGCCCGCGCGGAGGGAGACCAGAAGCGACTGCGCGCCCTGCGTCGCGGCTTTGGCGTCCGGGATGGCAGCGGTGTCATGTTCATCTCTCACATTGGCGAAATTTACCCCGCGGGTTTCCTGCCTATTGTCGTGGGTAACGTGCGCAAGGATGACCCGGTGGACGTGTACCGCAATCATCCCTTGTTCCGCTCCCTACGGGACGCAGACCAGTACAAGGGGAAATGTGGAGTGTGCGAATACCGCCACATTTGCGGTGGGTCCCGGGCTCGCGCCTACGCGCTTACTGGCGACCCCTTGGAATCCGATCCGTTGTGCGTGTATGTACCGAAGACGCGCGTGCCCCTATCGGTGGAAACCGCGGTGGTCCCCTAGGAGAATGTGGAGAGCGATCAGGCGGCACACGTGATACGTCACACAACAGGCGTCAAGTGTCATGGAGGGGGAGGAAGGCCCAATGCGCGTGGTGGTGATCGGCATGAACTACAAGACGGCTCCGCTAGCCTTGCGGGAACGGCTGGCCCTGAGCGATTCGCGCATCCGCGATCTCTTATCCAAGAAAGTGCCCGAGCCGGGCCCCCAGCCCGCAGAGCGAGTGCTCCTGTCCACCTGCAATAGGGTGGAGGTGTACATGGCCTTGCCTGAAAATGTGAACCCGTGGAGCGTGTTCACGCGACACGTGCACAGCCTGGACACCCTGGCCGATGTAGACCTGGCCGCGCACACGTACACGTACGAGAAGGGGGACACAGCGCGGCATCTCTTTCGGGTGGCCTCCGGCCTGGATTCCATGATCCTGGGCGAATCCCAGATTTTGGGCCAAGTGGCCCACGCGTATCAGTTGGCCCAGGAGGTCGGCTCCGTGGGCCCCTACCTTTCCCGCCTGTTCCAGATGGCCGTACACGTGGGAAAGCGCGCCCGCTCGGAGACAGATATCAGCCGGGCTCACGTCTCTGTGGGGTCCGCGGCCGTACACCTGGCCCGAGCCCACGTGCCCGATCTAACCCAGGCGCGAGTGTTGGTCCTGGGCGCAGGGCAAATGGGGCGCCTGGTTGCCCGCTACCTTCACGCGTTGGGGGTGCGGGATATACGACTGGTGAATCGCACTTTCGCGCGGGCTCAGGTCCTGGCGCAGGAGGTAGCAGGTCGCGCGTTCCCGTGGGAAGCGCTGGATCGGCTTTTGGGAGAAGTGGATGTCGTTTTTGTCACCACAGGCGCGGCTGAGCCTGTCCTCACCCGGGATCAGGTGGCGCGGGCGCGGACAAACGCGCGGCATGCGCGTTTGCTCGTTGTGGACATTGGCGTGCCCCGCAACGTTGCCGCGGACGTGAACACTCTGGCCCACGTAGAGGTTTTCCACATTGACGCGCTTCAGGACATCGTGGCCGAGGGAGTGGACGTGCGGCGTCGGGCTGTTCCCCAGGTGGAGCGGATAATAGAGAACGCGGTGGCCGAGTACGTGCGCTGGCTTGACGCCCGAGCCGTCGCGCCCACTATCTCCGCGCTTTATCGCCGAGCCGAAGACCTGCGTCAACGTGTCCTGCACCGCACTCTGCGCCGCTACGCGGATCGGCCCATTGATCCCGAAGTTGTGGACGAAGTCACCCGCATATTGGTCGAAAAACTCCTCCAAATTCCTGCTCGCAACTTGCAAGCAATGGCCCGCAACGGGGGAGTTCAGGGATACGATGGGGTATTGCGCGAGTTGTTTGAATTGGAGGTGAGGAGCAACGATTAAGAGGTGATGATTGAACGTGCTGCATAAAAACTCGGCAACACATAAGGAAGTCATTCAATATTCCAGTCCTTTTATTGTCCATCCCTAATCTTGTACGGAGGCTTAATGATGACTTTTTCCGCACCATCGCCATCCTTTTCTACCTCTCAGGTTCTATACGACCGCGCGCGGCGGGTTATTCCCGGCGGCGTGAATTCCCCTGTGCGCGCGTTCCGAGGTGTGGGAGGGACGCCGCTGTTCATCGAGCGGGGCGCGGGGCCTTATATCTGGGACGCGGACGGTCATCAGTACATTGATTATGTCCTCTCCTGGGGACCACTCATCCTGGGCCACGCGCATCCCGAAGTGGTTGATGCGGTCAAGCGCGCCGCGGAGCAGGGGACATCGTTTGGCGCGCCTACCCGTTTGGAGATCGAACTGGCCGAGATGGTTATCGAGATGGTGCCCTCGGTGGAGATGGTGCGCTTCGTCAATTCGGGCACGGAAGCCACCATGAGCGCGCTGCGGTTGGCCCGCGCGGTCACGGGCCGCCCCAAGATCATTAAATTTGAAGGCTGCTACCACGGCCACGCGGATGCCCTGCTTGTGCGCGCGGGCTCAGGCGTGGCTACCCTGGGTCTGCCCGATTCCCCAGGAGTCACTCATGGAACCACCCAGGACACCCTGGTGGCTCGCTACAATGACCTGGACTCTGTGAAAGCCCTGTTTGACCGCTATCCAGACGAGATCGCGGGTATCATTGTCGAACCCGTGGGTGGAAACATGGGCGTGGTTCCACCTGTCCCGGGCTTTCTGGAAGGCCTGCGAGCCCTGTGCGACCGCTACGGCGCGCTCCTCATTTTCGACGAGGTGATGACGGGATTTCGCGTTCATCTGGGAGGGGCGCAGGCCCTGTATCACGTGCAACCTGATATCACCACTCTGGGCAAAGTTATTGGTGGGGGACTCCCTGTGGGTGCGTACGCGGGCCCACGGCAGATTATGGAGCACGTCGCTCCTGTGGGTGCGATGTACCAGGCCGGCACCCTCTCGGGCAATCCGCTGGCCATGAGCGCGGGCTTGGCCACGTTGCGTATTCTGCGAGAGCCGGGTGTGTGGGACACGTTGGTGGCTCAGGCTGAACGCCTGACCCAGGGGATCGGCCAGGCCGCGCAGGATGCGGGTGTGCCCGTGGTACAGACGCGGGTAGGGACCATGTTCAGCCTCTTTTTCATGGACGGCGATGCGCCTACCTCCTGGGACGACGTCAAGCGCGCACACACCGAGAAGTACGCGCGCTGGTTCTGGGGCATGATTGAACAGGGGGTCTACTTCGCGCCCTCTCAGTTTGAAGCAGGGTTCATCTCGTTGGCCCACGACGATGATGTCATTGACCGCACCATTGCAGCCGCACAGAAAGTATTCCGCATATTACGAGACGCGTAGGATGTGATACACAGAACGCGTTGCACATCACACATCCCATCCCAGGAATGCCCTTATGATCCAACCGACATTACACTCAACAACCCAATCCATGACTTCTCCTTTCTTGGCCGCGTGTCGGCGGGAACGAACAGAGGTCACGCCGGTGTGGTTTATGCGCCAGGCAGGACGCTACATGCCTGAATACCGTGCGTTGCGAGAACGTTATTCTCTGCTGGAGATGATCCGGACGCCAGAACTGGCGACCCAGGTGACCTTGATGCCCCGCCGCCTCGGTGTGGATGCGCTTATTCTCTTCGCGGACATCCTGCTTCCTTTAGAGCCCTTGGGCCTGGGCCTGGAGTTCGTCCCTGGACGTGGTCCCGTGCTCCAGCATCCTATCCGCACGCCCCAGGATGTGCGCCGCTTGCGTCCTGTCACTGTGGAAGAGGACCTGGGTTTTGTCCTGGAGACGGTGCGCCTGGTACAAAGCGAAGTCGGAGGCCAGGTGCCCCTCATTGGCTTCGCGGGCGCGCCTTTCACTCTGGCTTCCTACATGATCGAGGGGGGGAGTTCCCGGCACTATCTGCGAACCAAGCGCTTCATGTATGAGCATCGGGACGCGTGGCACACGCTGATGGCTACCTTGGCCCACGTTACTCTGGATTACCTGCGTGCACAGGTTCGTGCCGGTGCCCAGGCCGTTCAACTCTTTGACAGTTGGGTGGGTGCACTGTCGCCCCACGATTACCGCCTGTATGTGTTGCCGTACACCCGTCTCATTATGGAAGGACTGGCGGATTTGGGCGTGCCGCGCATTCACTTTGCCACCGGCACCGCGGGCATGCTGCCCCTGCTCAAGCAGGCTGGAGGCGACGTCATCAGCGTGGATTGGCGCATTGATCTGGATCGCGCCTGGGACACCCTCGGTCCTGACGTGGCTATCCAGGGGAACCTGGATCCAGTCCTCCTCCTGGCCCCACGTGATGTCCTGGCCAACGAAGTGCGCTACATCCTCCAGCAGGCGCAAGGTCGTGCAGGACATATCTTCAACCTGGGACACGGCGTGCTCCCGGAAACGGATGTGGGGAGTGTGGAGTTTGTGGTAGAAATAGTGCATAGGGGAATAATGAGATAGGATGTAAAGACGTAAGTGTATTGTGATCAAGATGGATTGTATCCAGCAATCACAGCATGAAGTTGGCTCAGTATCACTTGTAAATCATCGTACACGAGGAAACTCGCAATGACCGAGAAGAACCATCTTTCCAATCCAGATCGTCCTATCGCGGTGCTGTTGCTCTCCTACGGGGGACCGGATTCGCTGGATGATGTACCCGCGTACTTGAACAACATCCGCGGGGGACGTCCTACCCCTCCCGAATTAGTAGAGGATGTAAAGCGTCGCTACGCGCTCATCGGCGGGAGATCGCCCTTGTTGGAACGCACTCAGGCTCAGGCGCGCGCGTTGCAGGCCTGGCTTGAGGGTCACCTAGGTCCCGGTTATCGCACGTTTGTGGGGATGCGCAACTGGCACCCCTTTATCCACGAGGTTCTACCTGACATCCTGGCCACGGGTGCGGGGACCTTAATTGCCATCCCCATGTCGCCCCAGTACTCCCATGTCAGCGTGGGTCTGTACCGAAAGGCACTGGAGGAGGCGTTGGCCGGGGTAGATGCTCCCTTGCGCGTTCACTTTGTGGAACGGTGGGGGAATCACCCAGGTTTTGTGGCCGCGTTTGCGGAGAAGGTGCGACAGGCGCTGGACGCAAAGTTTCCCCCAGATGCGCGAGGACGTGTAGCCGTGATTTTTACCGCGCACAGTATTCCCATGCGCTTCGTGGAGATGGGGGATCGGTATCCCCAGGAAGTGGAGGAGAGCGCTCGGTTGATCGCCGGTGCGGTGGGCTTAGGAACCTGGTGGGTCGCGTACCAGAGCGTAGGCGCGGCAGGTGGTGCGTGGTTGGGCCCCAACGCGGAGGACGTGGTCGCGGAGCGGGCAGAGGAAGGATATCGTTACGTTCTCATTGTCCCTGTGGGGTTCACCGCGGACCATGTGGAAATCCTGTACGACATCGACATTGAACTCAAGACCCACGCGGCTAGCCTGGGCGTCCACCTGGAACGCACCGACTCCCTGAACGACAGCCCCGCCCTTGTCCAGGCGTTGGGAGAGATGGTAAAAGAGTATGTGGAACTCGGTGCGACCGAGGCCGCTAAAGAAGGGGGCTGAACGTGGGCGGGGGTGTTTGACTCTGACTTTTAACCTGCATGTCCCACAGGAGATAGAGGAATGATAACAAGAGCGCGAGGACGAAGGCTTCAAGTGGTCGTCATTGGCGCGGGGATTAGTGGTCTGGCCACCGCGTACTACTTACAAAAGCAGGCTCAGGAACAGGGGGTAGCCCTGACAATCCACGTCGTGGATCGGGCTGCGCGTGCGGGTGGGGTCATCTCTACTGTGCGGGAGGATGGTTTTATTGTCGAAGGCGGACCCGACTCCATGCTTTCCTACAAGCCTGCGGGGGTGCGTTTGCTGCGGGAATTGGGTTTGACAGAGGAGATTGTGGGAACGTCACGGGAGAACGCGGGGTCCTTTGTCTACTCCCGAGGACGACTTCACCCTCTGCCGGAAGGGCTAACTTTGATGATTCCCAGCAAACTGGGCCCTCTTTTCCGCACTCAACTCATCTCCTGGCGAGGAAAAGCCCGGGCCGCGCTGAATGTCCTTTACGCGCCACGCCACAATGGACGCGATATCTCCGTAGCCGAATTCGTGGAGGATCACCTGGGCCGTGAAACGTTCGAGCGCATTGTGGAACCTTTATTCGCGGGCATCTACGCGGGGGACGCGCGGCAGTTGAGCCTGGCCGCGACCTACCCCCAACTCCTGGATCTGGAACGGGAGTACGGGAGCCTACTGCGGGGGTTGCTTATCATGCGTCGCCGCCGGGAACAGATGCGGCGTACCCGGAGCACAGGGGAGGCGGGACTGACGCCCTTCATCACCTTGCGCACGGGATTGGCCCGTTTGGTGGAAGCCCTGGTGGACGCGTTAAAGCGATCTGGGGTCGTTTTCCACTTTGGATGTTCCGTGAAACGTGTAAAGTATCAGATAAATGGGAATGAAGAATATCGTTGGAAGTGGCACATAGATTTCCACAGGGCGCCAACACTTGAGGCGGATGCCCTTGTATTAGCCTTGCCAGCGCATGCAGCCGCACGAATTGTGGGCTCTGTGGACAGGGATCTGGCTCAAGTGTTGGAAAGCATCCCCTACGCGTCCAGCGCAACCGTATCTCTGGCCTACCGGCGGGAGGATGTGCGTCATCCTCTTAAGGGATATGGCTTTGTGGTCCCCAGGGTGGAAGGGCGCCCCCTTTTGGCTTGCACGTGGACGTCTAGTAAGTTTCCCCACCGAGCCCCCCAGGGATACGCTCTCTTCCGGACGTTCTTTGGTCGCGCGGGCGCAGACGAGGTTGCCTCGCTGTCAGAGGCCGATCTCATTGCACTGGCCCGCTCCGAACTGAACATGATCATGGGCATTGATGCCTCTCCCACTCACGCGTGGGCCTTTCGCTGGCAACAGGGATTGCCTCAGTACACGGTGGGCCATCTGGAACGAATCCGTCGCATAGAGGAACGCACGCGTGCGTTGGGTGGGTTATACCTGGTCGGTAACGCATACCGCGGCGTGGGTATCCCTGATTGCATAGCCAACGGCGAACGGGTCGCGCGGGAAATTGTTGAGGCGTCTAGTACCACCCAATAAAAGGGATCGTCCCCTTGGCCGCAGCCATCGTCCATGGGTGGAATCCGCACAAAACGCCCGGCAACTGGAAGTTGCGGGCTTCATCTGCAAAGCCCCCTGACGGGGGCTGCGATTAACCGCTCCCGCGGTTTCGCCCC
>Ga0256914_1001745_pt1 | contig 18984 bp, 18 predicted proteins | sample HulkmetaG_FD_191571 | JGI IMG/M metagenome (GOLD analysis project Ga0256914, IMG submission 191571) | Hydrothermal chimney microbial communities from Main Endeavour vent field at the Juan de Fuca Ridge, Pacific Ocean - Hulk | ecosystem: Environmental > Aquatic > Marine > Hydrothermal vents ... | reverse complement strand
ATTTCAGCTGGTAAAGCCGTTTTAAAAGTTGTAGTTGCCGCATGAGATTATCATAGCCAAGAGAGGGTTAAAGTAGGATAAAGCCCTTTTTATAATATTTACATCATATTCGTATCTGAAAAAAGCTTAAAAAAAATAAGGTATCTTTTGAAATTAGACTATTTTATATGACAAGATTTGCACACTCCGCTACCCGTATTTGAAGTTCTCAAAAAGAGTCCGTTTGCATTGTCATGAACATCGTGACACGACGCACACTCGACCTTACCGTTAAAAAGTTTGAGTCCGTTTATAGGAGATGCCAAAAATTCGCCGGGTCTATGCGCGAACGATGCCGCATAATTAATGGATATGGGGTGATCGTCGGTAAGATCGGCACCTATCTGCCATGTCGTATCAGGATATAATCCGCCGCCGCCGGGACGCGAAAAGGGGTGACAAGCCGCGCAGTTTGGATCTTCTCCTCCTCCCGGACCGGCCAACCCGCTACCCGAAGCATTGATGATACGATGAGTCGCTCCCGCGTCAACGGCGCTGATTCTTCCTTGTGCGTTTACGCCGTCATGACAGCTTAGACAAGCCAAAGAGACCGAACTGGGACTTCCTGGAGTTTCATCATACAGTACAAATGCACTTACATCGGATAATCTTCTGTTCCATATCGGCGCTTTACCACCGTCACCGTCGATCAGATCCGCATTCGCAGAGTGAGGCGTATGACAAAATATACAGATTCGATTGCTGGCATCCGAACCCACGCCGTAATAGTTCGTAGCACTAAGATCATGCTTGGAACCTACGATGGAATCGGTCGCCGCTATCATAGGAAAGAGCAAAATAAAAGCGAATATACCTGTTTTATTCATTTACCTTATCCTCTCTTCTTATCATATGATCGACTTTTATCTTTTCTCTAAGGATAACTGTCATAGTTACCTCCCCCTCGTCTGTGACATCTACAAGCTCTGGTTGATGAGTGAGCATTAGATTTTGCCATATAAGGAGCCTTTTCGTATCCATCAAGCTTCAAAGAGTCTCCGTTATAATTATAGGGCTGAGGAAAACTATCATAACCAATCAATCTTGAAACCGGAGATCCATGAGGAACCGCTACGTGACAGTAAACACAAGGATAATTCGGGAAATCCGCATTAACCATATTACTTGATTTGAAACGGTGAACATTAGCGGCTTCGAGATTGTGACAGTTTTTACAAAAAAGCCCTTCGTCACCACCGTTAAATATATCTCCCACCGTATAAAGAGATCCGTCCGGTTTTTCAGGCCAGTAATTGTTTTCACCCTTCAACATGAATTTATAGTTAGATCCGTGAGGGCCTCTTGGATCTCCTCCGATCTCGTTGTCCGCACCATGACAATCCGAGCAATACATAGTTTGATTTCCGACATTCGTATTCCAAGGCGGTAAAAGTTGACCGCTGCTAAGCGATTTAGGTTCGTATGAGCCGGGCATAGTATTTAAAGACATAACGACCGGATGAGCAGAGCGGTTATTTGGATTAAACTCCCAAGCTTGATCCGTCGCGTTTATACCCTCTCTTGCCAAAAGATGTGCGCTAGTACCCTCAACCGCAGTTCCCAACGCCCAATAAGAGTGGCATTTCATACATATTTGATACTCTTTCGTTGAAGATTCAAGCGTCGTGAAAGACGTAGGCTGACTCCACCTAGGCGTCCATACCGGCTCGACACCGCTTACGCCTCTTAAAACGGCGGAAACCAAATTCGTAGGGGTGGAGGGATACCATTGTCCTTTATCAACATGGCTTTTACTACCTAGTTTGTGCGGATTATGACAATCGGTACACTCGGCATGTTTTGAATCATCCCAACTAAGTCCGAGACTTCCCGACGGATTTCTGTTAACGCCGGTTCCGTATAGAGTATCAAGATCCGTATGCACCCCGTCGATCTCGGATACCGGATGAGTATATGACCTAAGAAGAACGGACTCTATATCCGGAGCCGAAGTGGGAGCCCCCGTTCCATGACATGAAGAGACGCCGGCGGACGACGCAGCTCCTTGAAAACAGGTCTGCTGTTCGACTTTTCGGAGAAGATAGGGTTTTCCCTCTCCGTTGTGCGGAGTATGACAATTCGCACAAAAAAGATCAGCAGGATTGTATGTTCCGTATTTACTCAAAACTTCGGTATCTTTGTAAGGCATACCCGTCACTTCATGAGTGGTCGGCCAAGGAGCACCGCCGCTTTTATCATGACAAGCTATACAGGTATCACGAACATTTTGACCATGATTTGCGCCCGTATTCACTCTGAGAAATTTTTTATTTTCGGTGTGGGGATCATGACAAGAGGAACACTCGATATACCTCTTACCGCCCATCTGATAGAGTCTAATGGGAGCATCGGGATTCGCTTTAAGCTCGCTGTTTCTACTTCCCTCTCCGAAACTTATACTTACGTCGGGATTGTATTCGTAACCTACGGGATGGTGAGTGGAGAGATCCGTTCCGATATTCGCTACCAAAGTTTGCGGCATCATGCCTCCACCGTCGGTTCCCGTCATATCTATAAGCGTATCACCCAAAATATTTCCTCTAACCATATAAACGTCTCCTATGGCTATCGTTCCGTCATGACAGCTTAAACACTGCCTGGAGAGAGATCCGGGTGTTCCTTTCTCAATCCCAAGACCGCTAGGTTTAGGATAGTTCAACCGATCGAGATAATCGCTCTGGTATATCGTATATGCGCTTGAAGGCATCGATCTGTTCCATAACGGCCGCCCCTGCTGCGCGGAGTGAGGAATATGGCAAAACACACAGATTTCGGTTTCGTTTGTGGATTTTATAGTACCGGTTCCAGTTACAGAGAGATTGTGCTTCGTATTGTCGATCACGGCATTTCCTGTGCTCTGTATTAAGACAAAAATTAAGATAATTTTATTTATAAGACTCAATATTATTCTCCTCTTCACTCCGGATATTTATGAGTTTTTATTATAGCTCATTGTATCTAAGTATTACTGTATTATCGACAAATTAAGATGTTTCTTTAAGGTAATATAAACAATACTAACTATACCTTTTTCAAAAACTTAGTTAACAATACGATTCTGGTCGAGTTGACTTTTCCCTCTATTTGCCGCGGATTATCGGTTAACGAAATATTTTTAACGACAGTTCCCCTCTTTGCGGTAAACCCCGCACCTTTGACTTCGAGATCTTTTATAATCGTCACGCTATCACCCGCTTTCAAAGGTGTACCGTTAGTATCTTCAACGATCATTTCATCATCGGAAGATCCCTCTTCATCAGCCCATTTTTTCAGATCGTCATCCAAATAAAGCATATCGATAAGATCTTGATTCCCCAATCTATTCAACAGACGATACGCCATCACTTGCACCGCTGGAATTTCGCTCCACATACTTTCATTTAAACAATGCCAGTGACTCTCGTCCATCTTTTCGGGGTTTTTTATCTGCTCCAAACAAAGATCGCATACCAAAATAGACTTTTCGAGATTCTCATCCGAACCAGAGACTTCGAAAACGGTTAAATTTTCACTTTTCGAACAGAGTTCGCATTTACCGCCGCTTCTTTTTATCATCTCCTCTTTTGTGCTCATTAAAATATTCTCCTTCTCTTAAATCGATTCATTATACAAAAAATCTATTGACAAAAAAGCCAAAAATTTTTATACTTCGATAAAAAAAGAGAATAAATGAGAAAATACGACCTCGTCGTCATCGGTGCCGGAGCCGCAGGAATGATGGCCGCGATTATCGCCGCAAGACGCGGTAAAAAAGTTTTAATTCTTGAGAAATTATCACAACCGGGAGCCAAGCTAAAAGCGACGGGCGGCGGACGCTGCAATCTTACGAACACCCTAAACAAAGAGGAATTTATCTCCCGCTTCGGAAAAAACGCAAAATTTATGACAACCGCTTTGAATAATTTCGACAACGAGGATCTCAGAGATTTTTTCCTGCAACTGGGTGTAAAAACTCACTCACCCGACGGTTATCGAGTATTTCCTACCACACATGATTCACAAACTGTTTTGAACGCTTTGATTAAAGAGATCAAACGACTTCAAATCGAACTAAAGCTCTCTCAAAAGGTTCAAGCTCTCTTGATAAAAAACGATAAATTTCTATGCGTCAAAACTAAAAAAGATACATTTTATACACAAAATGCAATCATCGCAACCGGCGGTCTGGGATATTCGACTCTAGGTGCGGAAGGAGACGGATACGAACTTGCAAAAAAACTCGGACATACGATAACGAAACTTTATCCGGCGATGGTAAAACTAAAGACTAAAGAGATGTGGACGAGAAACTGTCGTGCCGATACCATCTCAAAAGCGACGATAAAAATCGATCTGCCGAAAAAAAGGAGAGTCACTGCAACCGGAGATCTTATTTTTACGAAAAACGGAATCGCCGGTCCCGTAATTCTCGACTTCTCCAAAGAGATAACACCGCTTTTTGAAAAATATGACGAAATTCCGCTGCTACTGAATATGACTCAAGGTATGAATGAAGATCAGATTCACTCGTATTTAAGAAAAGGTTTTATTAAAAACCCTCAAAACTCCGTTTCACGGCTACTATCGTCACTTCTTCCAAAATCGGTAGCGACAAATCTGTGCAGACTCTGCGAAATAGAACCTTCGGAAAAGTTAAATAAAATCGATGGTAAAAATCGAGATAGCTTGATCAAAATTTTAGCAAAAACACCGATCACCGTCATCGATCATGAGGGCTTTGAAAAGGCGATGATAACAAGAGGCGGTATCAGTCTGAAAGAGATCGATCCAAAAACGATGCGAAGCAAACTTGTAAAAGGTCTGTATTTTTGCGGCGAAATCGTCGATCTCGACGGTCCTTGCGGCGGATATAACCTGCAATGGTCATTTACGAGCGGCTTTTTGGCGGGCAAAAGTGTTTAACCGTTTTCTTAGCAAAATTTGTATAAACTACCTTTCATAATCCGGTTAAATATTTTTTCCTTAAATACCTTCAAACCGATACAATAGGATAGTTATTTTGTACAAAAAAGCCTGGAACTTGATCGACCGCAGCAAACATATCGTATTGATATCACATATAAATCCCGATGCCGACGCACTGGGAAGTTCTTTGGCGCTCTATCCCATATTGAAAGAGATGGGTAAAAAAGTCTCCGTCGTCAATATGACTCGGGATCTGCCCAAAAGGTACGATTTTCTACCGAATTTTAAAAAGATAAAATCGGCTCTTCCTCAAAATTTCGATCTTATCGTAAGCTTTGACTGCGGTAGCTTGGATAGACTGGGAATAAGCAAACAAGATATTCCGATAATAAACGTCGATCATCATAAAACCAACACATTATACGCGGATATAAATCTTATAGATACTACGGCAGCGAGCGCCTCATGCGTCGTACTAAATCTTTTAAAAGAAAACGAGATTGCGCTTAGACGCGACGTAGCTACTTGTATATATGCGGCACTTGTCGAGGATACCGGTTTTTTCAGCTATGAAAACGTTAAAAAGGAGACATTCGAAACCGCCGCTTCACTCGTAGAAGCAAAAGCCGATCCCGTCTTCATCGCGCGAATGTTAAACGAAAGAAATTCACTCTCCAAGCTAAGACTTATATCTATAATGACGCAAAAGTTACAACTTGTTAACTTTGGCATGGTAGGATACGCGATTTTATCATTAAACGATTTCCGAAAAAGCGGCGCGCTTCGCTCCGACAGTGACGAATGCGTCGATAAAATCCGCTCTTTAGCGACGGTTGAGTTGGCCATACTTCTCATAGAAGAATCTAAGGGATATAAAATTTCACTAAGATCCAAAGAGAAGCTGGATGTCTCCCAAATAGCTTCCTTTTTCGGAGGAGGCGGACATAAAAGAGCGGCCGGATTCACGATAAATCATAAAGATGAAAAAAAGATCATAAAAGAGATCATAAATAAGGCGGGCATATGAACAAAGGCATAAAAAAAGCGAGTTCTTTGGGTTCATTTATATTTATACTTTTTTTAATAGGCACGATTATCGGTATATATTATGCCGTAAAATCACCTGCGTTTGAGAAGAACAAACCAATCATCAATCTACCGATAGAACGATTTTGGAACAGTCATAAACCTTTTAACGTTACCATAAGCGACGATCAAGGATTAAAGCGAATCAGAGCTTACCTAAGCGACAAAAAAGAGAGAATAAAAATTGCCGATATTACATTTAAAACCCCGCCCAAAACGTACGATCTAAAAATAAAATATCCCAAAATAGGTTTTGAATACGGCGATAACGATCTAAGACTTACCATCTTGGCGACAGATACCAGCAAATGGAACTTCTTTAAAGGAAATAGCGCAAGAAGAGAGTCCAGATTAAAAATAGACAATAAAAAACCGGATCTCTTCTCATTGACCACTTCATACGGAATCACAAGAGGCGGCAGCGCACTTGCCATATTTAAAGCGACCGACGAAAATCTTAAAGAACTTTATATTCAAACCAACTTCGGGAAAAAATTTGAACCTACACCCTTTTATAAAGAGGGTTATTATGCCGTTTTACTCGCTTGGCCGCTAAAAGAGAAAAGGTTCAGCGCAAAAGTCGTAGCCATAGACGAAGCCGGCAACAAAACCAGAGCCAGACTCAGTTTTTTCTTGAAAAGCAGAAAATACAGAACCTCTTACCTGAAAGCCAAAGATAGTTTTATAAACGGTAAAATTGCCGATTTAGCGGAGGACGAGCCCGAAGAGACTCAAAATCTCACACCCACCGAAAAACTTCGTTTCGTTAACGAAGTTTACAGAACGAAAAACGATGCACTTATAAAAAAATATACATCAAAAGTCGATCACAACATAATCGAAGAGTTTGACATAAAACCGTTTTATCCTCTTAAAAACGGAAAAGTGGTCGGAAGTTTCGGCGATCATAGATACTACTATTATAAAGATAAAGAAAATATCATCAGCGAATCTTATCACCTAGGAATCGATCTTGCGAGTATAAGAATGGACGATATCCTTATAACCAATCCGGGCGTAGTCGTCTATGCCAATTACAACGGTATTTACGGTAACTCTTTGATAATATATCACGGTCTGGGACTATATACCGTTTACGGACACTGTTCCACTCTCTTAAAAAAACGAGGCGATGTGGTAAAAGCGTCCCAAGCGGCGGCAAAAACCGGAGCTACCGGTCTGGCGCTGGGAGATCATCTGCACTTTAGCACGATGGTACAGGGTATATTCGTACGCCCGGCAGAGTGGATGGACTCCAAATGGATTCGAACGAATATAATCGATGTTATAAATACCGCAAAAAAGATGATAGACAAATAAAGAGGAACTTAGATGAAAGCGAAACAAAAAACCATAAGAATATTTGATATCGAGATCACGAACGATGAAGATTTTTTCGCATATATGGATAAAAACCTCATCCTTCTAAAAGATTTCTTTTTACTCTTAAACGGTCAAATAAGCGACGAGGTAAAAAAGTATCTCGACGATCACGGTATATGCTTCAAAATCGCTAAAGAATGTAATATAAAGATTTCTTCTAAGCATAATTCGTCCGAAAATCGTGCTATAATGCCCAATAAACCAAAAGAGAGTAAATCTTCAAAAGAGACGAAGATAGAAATCGTAAAACAGAGAGTTAAAACTCTTGTTATCGAAAAACCTATTCGTTCAGGTACGGAAATAGAACATGACGGCGATATTACCGTATTTGGCAGAGTCAACAGCGCAGCCAAAGTGATCGCCGAAGGAAATGTGGAAATTTACGGTATCATAGACGGTTTGGTTCAATGTGACGGAGACTATATGATAGTTCAAGAGCTGGGTAAAGGCCATATAATATTTAACGGCGACATACTCGATCGAGATCTATTTGACAAAAATGTGAAAAAGATCACAAAAGACAAAGACGGTATCTTGGTAAAGGATCTGTTTGAAACAATTAACTATTAAAAAAACGATAAAGGGAGTCGGTATCGGTCTTCATAAGGGAGAGCCGGTAAGATTCTCGCTTCAACCGCTTGATACCAACAGCGGCATAGTGTTTTTTAGAAGCGATACCCACACCTATATCGAAGCGAACCCCGAAAACGTCGTTGATACTCAAATGGCAACGGTTATAGGCTCCCAAGGAAACAGCGTATCAACTATAGAACACTTGCTTTCGGCTATTTACGCCTTTGGAATAGACAATCTCCTCATAAGGATAGACGCCTCCGAAGTTCCCGTTATGGACGGAAGCAGCGCCAGTTTTTGCATGATGTTGAGCGAAACGGGAATAGAAGAACAAAACGCTAACAAAAAGATTATGATCATCAATAAGGAGATAGAGATTAAAGAGGAAAACAGATATGTCAAAATATCTCCCGATCCGAATCAATCGTATCATTTTCAGATAGACTTCAATCATCCGACGATCGGTTTTCAAGAATATAATTTCGATTTTAGCAAACAAGCTTATATCGACTCCATCTCCAGAGCCAGGACTTTCGGTTTTTTAAAAGACGTACAGATGCTTCGCGCGCAAAATCTGGCACTGGGCGCTTCTCTTGAAAATGCGATAGTACTGGACAACAATAAAATAATAAACAGCGACGGATTAAGATACAACAATGAATTCGTACGCCATAAAATTCTCGATGCGATAGGGGATTTAACACTTTTGGGAATGCCCTATATCGGAAAATACGAATCGTTTGCGGGAAGCCATCATCTAAATCATCTGCTCACAAAAGAGATACTCAAAGATAAAGAGAACTATATCGTAAAAGAGATCGAAACTCAATCGGACGAAACTTTTTCCAAGGTATATGCGTAATTTGAAAAAACAATCCGTCGATATCTTGGTTATATCGCTAAGCGCTCCCGTTTTAGTAGGTATATATCATAAAAACGGTCTGATCGAAAAATTTCAAAGCGATCGAAAGACAACCGATATTTTGCCGAAGATATTCGATGATATTTTAACAAAATACGAGATCGAAAAACTCTTTTTCGCAAGAGGACCCGGAAGCTTTATGTCTATCAAAATCACCTATATTTTTCTTCATACTCTCTCGATCGCATTAAATGTGCCACTTTTTGCAACAGATGGTTTCGCTTTTAACAATAATTCGCCGATAAAAGCTATTGGTAGTCTATATTTTATACAAGAAAATGGTAATATTACGCCACGAAAAATCGATACAAAAATCAAAAAGATCATGCCATTTGCGCTACCGAAGCATCTGGATACCAAAATTTTTTCAAAAGATACGAAGCCGCTATATATACTGCCGGCAGTTTAAGAGGATAATAGTTGACTATAGACGTACCCGCCACAAGTGCAAATCTAGGACCGGGATTTGATACTTTAGGTCTGGCGCTTGACTTAACAAACCATATAGTAATAAAAGAATCGAACTTTATTTCCATAGCGATAAAAGGCGAAGGCTCGGGAAGACCCAAGCTAAAAACGAATAATCAATTCGTAAATATCTTTTATAATTTTTATATAAAACTCGTCGGCAAAAGAGATAGTTTTAGGTTCGAATTTTATAACAACATACCGTTTTCAAGAGGTCTTGGAAGCTCATCCGCCGTCATTGTCGCGGCAATCGCGAGCGCATACAAAATGGCTGAAGTGAAACTTTCGCGTGACGCGATTTTAAATAAGGCTCTTTTTTACGAGCCCCATCCCGATAATATCGCACCGGCGGTTCACGGTGGTTTTACGGCTTCACTCGCTATCAAAGGCGAAAAAGTTACGACCCAAAAAAAGGAGATCCCTTCATACTTGAAAGCCGTCATGGTCATTCCCAACCGCCCTATGTCCACCAATCAGTCTCGATCGAAACTGCCTAAAACTTTCTCGATACAAAAAACGGTTTTTAACATTTCTCATGCCGCCGTTTTGACAGCGGCTTTTTTCAACGAAGATTGGAAAGTGCTAAGAACGGCCTCGGAAGATATGATTCATCAAAACACCAGAATGAAAATGATGAAAGAACTTTTCGAGGTACAAAAAGTCGCTCTTTTAAACGGTTCTTTAATGAGTACTCTTTCCGGAAGCGGATCATCATTTTTCAATATGGTTTATGCCGACGACGCGGCATATTTACAGCAAAAATTAAAAGCTCGTTTCCCCCATTTTAGAGTGGAAACTTACAATTTTAACAATATCGGCTACAAGTTCGGAAATTAATAGTTTCTTTAAGGTAAATTATTATAATGTACAAAATTATTTAACTATGAAAAATCCCACCAGGATGTGCATATACTGCAAAAAGAGGAAATCCCAAAAAGAGCTTATCAGATTGCAGTGTATTGACCAAGAGTTAACATATTTTACCGGCATCGGCAGAAGTTTCTATCTATGTCATGATTGCTCTTCTTGCGGAGAGAAAAAATTATTGAAATCACTCTCAAAAGAGTGCAAAAAAGAGATTAAAACTATAGATTTGGAGAGTTTATTAAATGGATAAAGTTCGTATTAACGAAGTCGCGCAGGAGCTTGGCATCGAAACAAAAGATGTTTTAGCCAGAGCCAAAGAGATCGATCTACCGGCAAAAGCTGCCAACAGCGCAATAAGTATAGCCGATGCGGAGGTTTTGGCAAATTATATTCTCACGGGTGTGGCTCCCAATAAGGAGAAACCGACAGAAGAAAAAAACACAAAGAAAAAAGAGACGAAAAAAACAGCCTCGAAAACGAAAGAAGCATCTCCAAAAGAAAAAAAAGAAGAGACTAAGCCTACAAAGGAAGAAGCCGTTCAAAAAAAAGAGCCAAAAGAAGCTGTCGCAAAAAGTCCCAAAACGAAGAAAACCGTGCAAGAAAAACCCCGGATAGATGAGATCGAGATTGAAACGCAAACAAAAACAGCCGAAATTAAAGAAGAGCGACCTCAAGAGAAAAAAGAGTCTATAGCACCTCCGCCAAAGAGTTTAAAAAAAAGACGAGGAATTATGATCGTCAAGAAAAAACGCCCCGCAAAAGATGAGAGAAGATCGATTCCCGGAATAACTCAAATGCCTTCGATCGTCGAAGGCGTAAGTAAAAAAAAGAAAAAAGTTAAAAAATCGGCGAGTCCGAAACAGAGCGTGTCGCAGAAGCTGGATATTTTCTCACAAGGAGATATCGCGAACATAGAAATCATGAGCGATGATGAGATGGTCGTTTTGCATGATTTCAGTTTCGACCTTGAGGATAGAGAAGAGGCGGAAAAAGAGCAACAAAGAAAAAAGAAAAAATTCGAAGCCGCGAATATACGCACGACAAAAAACAGCTCGTTCGTTCAACAGCGAGGCATAAGCAGAAAATCGAAGAGGAAGAAGAGAAGAAAAAAAGAAGAAGAAGGAAATACCGTCATAAATCATATAGAAATTCCGGAAGATATCAGAGTTTACGAATTTGCCGAAAAGCTAAACCGCCCTATAAGCGACATTATAAAAGTATTGTTTTCGCTCGGGGTGATGGTTACGAAAAATGATTTTCTCGATAAGGACGCGATCGAAATACTTGCGGATGAATTCGATGTCGAACTGACTACAATCAATCCGCTCGATGAATTCGACTACGAAAAAGAGTATGTCGAAAGCGATGAAGAGGGAGAGACAAAACCACCCGTTATCACTATTATGGGGCATGTCGATCACGGAAAAACCTCGCTTTTGGATAAGATAAGATCTACAAAAGTAACTTCCGGAGAACACGGCGGTATAACTCAGCACATCGGCGCATATACGATCAAAAAAAATTCGCAAGATATTACATTTATCGATACTCCAGGACATGCGGCTTTTACCCAAATGCGTTCAAGAGGAGCGAAAGTAACGGATATCATCGTTATAGTGGTAGCCGCTGATGACGGAGTAAAACCTCAAACCAAAGAGGCTATAGAGCATGCTAGAGCCGCCGACGTTCCTTTTGTCATAGCTATAAACAAAATCGACAAACCGGACGCAAATCCCGATCTTGCCAAAGCGGGACTTGCCGAATTGGGAGTTACTCCTGTCGATTGGGGCGGGGAGTATGAATTTATCAACGTCTCGGCACATACGGGCGAAGGAATAGACGAACTTCTTGAAGTACTACTCTTACAAGCGGAACTACTGGAACTCAAAGCGAACAAAGATACAAAAGCGAAAGCTTTTGTAATAGAAAGTTCTCTCGAGAGAGGACGAGGTCCCGTCGCGACCGTTATAGTAAGAAACGGTACTTTGCATGTCGGAGATACTATCGTCTGCGGTGTCGCTTACGGAAAAGTTAGAGCGCTTTTAAACGAAGACGGGGAAAATCTTAAAGAGATATATCCGGGTATGCCCGGAGTTGTAGTCGGACTTAGCGAAGTACCTAACGCCGGCGATACGCTTGTCGCGGTCGAGAGCGACAAAATAGCTCGCGAATACGCACAAAAAAGATCGGAATATATCAGACAAAAAGAGCTCTCGAAATCTACGAAAGTCACGCTTGAAGAACTCGGAGCGAAAATCGCCGAAGGTCAGATAAAAAATCTTCCGGTTATTTTAAAAGCCGATGTTGCAGGTAGTCTCGAAGCCATAAAAGGCACTCTTGAAAAACTAAAAACCGACGAGGTAAAAGTCAATGTCATAAGTTCGGCGGTAGGCGGAATCACAGAAAGCGACATAACTTTAGCGGAGGCTAGTGAAAACTGTGTTATTTTAGGTTTTAACGTCAGACCTACCGGAAGCGTAAAAGAGAAAGCGAAAAAAGCCGGAATCAGCATAAATACATATAATATTATCTACGATCTCGTCGATGACGTCAAAGCTTTATTAGGAGGGCTTCTCTCCCCTGTCGTTAGAGAGGAGCAACTAGGTCAAGCCGAGGTAAGAGAGGTATTTAAAGTACCTAAACTCGGTCTAATCGCAGGTGCCGTGGTAACGGACGGAGTTATAAACCGTGGAGCGAAAGTTCGTGTCATTCGTGACGGTGTCGTCATATACGAGGGCGAAGTTTCATCACTAAAACGCTTTAAAGACGATGTCAAAGAGGTTTCAAAAGGGTATGAATGCGGTATAGGAGTTGAAGGATACTCGGATGTACGTCCCGGCGACTTCCTTGAAAGCTTTAAACTCATTGAAGAGAAAGCGTCACTGGAGTAGAAGATGGATAAAAGCATAAAACTTTTACGGGTGGAATCTGTTTTAAGAGAGCTTATTCCTGAAGCCATTAGCGGACTTGACGATACCCGCATCAACAATATCCCTGTCATCGACGTCAAATGCAGTAGAGGCAAATATGACGCAAATGTCTATCTCGATCCTTCGTTTGTGGATGAGGATGAAGAGAGATATATTTTGACACATCTAAAAAAAGCGAGCGGATATCTGGAAAACTACTGCAAACAGGCCGAAGGATGGTATAGATGTCCGAAATTTCATTTCAGCTTCGATCACTCTTTGGAGCGACAAAATCATATGGACGCGCTTTTTAAAAAAATAGAAAAAGAGTTGAATATATCAAATGGATAAGACGACGCTACAAAATCTTCTCAAAGAGTGCGACGTAAACCTTTACGATACCGAAATAGTCAACGAAAACGATCATACCATTTACAGAATCTACATTACGGCTCAAAAGGCGATAACGCTTGATAAATGCACAGAAGTTACAAAAATCATCTCTCCGATTATCGATCTTCATCCTCCCGTAAAGGGTGAATACTTCTTAGAGGTCAGCTCGCCCGGTATCGACAGAAAACTGACGACTATCGATCATTTCAAATACTCTATCGGAGATTTGATCAAGATAAAACTTCAAGACGGTACGAAGATAAAAGCGAAACTTCTCGATGTAAAAGATGATAATATCTTGATCTATGATAAAAGCGACAAAGAGAACAAATCAATACCGTTTAACGTGATATCAAAAGCCAAAACATATTTTGAATGGTAATCGACTACTCTTTTTATATGCGGCTATGCCTGAATGAAGCATGGCGATACCAAGCCCTCACCTATCCCAATCCGCCCGTTGGGTCGTTAATATTGGACAAAAACGAGAAAATCGTAACCATCACGGCTCATAAAAAGGCCGCAAAAGCCCATGCCGAACTGCAAGCTTGCATAGAAGCGGTAAAATCTTTCGGGGACAAAAAGATCGACAAGCTCTCTTCGCCCTCGCTGAAACATAACTATCTGTTACAAACATATAAAAATCGATTCAAAGGTTATACTATTTTCATCACACTTGAACCTTGTATGCACGAAGGCAAAACCCCATCTTGTGCATTATTGTTAAAAGCTTTAGGTTTCTCAAAAATAATCATCGGAACCGACGATCCGAACAAAAGTGCTTCCGGAGGAAAGGAGTTTTTGGATAACAAGGGAGTGAAAGTCGTCATGAACGTATTAAAAAACGAATGCGATAAATTAATTTTTCCGTTTAAAAAATGGCAAAATCATGAAAGTTTTATATTTTTCAAACTAGCTAAACATCAAAACGGCACAATAAGCGGAAAAGAGGTCTCTTCAAAAAGTTCTCGAACTCTCGTCCACAAAATAAGAGAGAAAATCGACCTTCTTATCATCGGAGGCGATACGGTAAGGGCGGATAGACCCGTATTGGATACGAGATTAGCTGATGGCGGTCGCTCGCCGGATGTTCTCATATATACTTCAAAAGACGATATAGATAGAGATATTCCCCTCTTCAAGGTAAAAAATAGAAAAGTCTTCATCGAGAACGATTTCGATAAAATCCATAACTATAACCATGTTATGATAGAAGGGGGAGAGGGAATGTTTCACCATACAAAAGATTTTGTCGATTATTACCTTTTTTTCACGAGTGATAATTTCAAACCGGGCAAAAAAATAAACCTCAACGCTAATCTGAAAAGTTTACATTGTTTCAAAAATTGTTCTGATACAATAGAGTGGTTCGAAAATATTTCCAAAGGTGAATCAAAATGTCTTTAATTAAAGCGGTCGTATATATTTTTATTTTGATTTTCTTACAAGCCTGCAGTTATAGAAGTAGTGAGTTCTTCGAGGATATCATAGCAGAAAATAAAGTCATAAAGGCCGACGGCCGATATAAAGGAAAAGTTAAAAGAGACGCAAACGCACCCATCATAGAAGACAAAGAGAGATTGAAAGAGGAGGAGTTACTAAAACCGATCTTTTCACGCGGAAAAATCGTATCCGTTAATTTCGATAAAGACTATAATTTATACGTATATACTTTTATAGACGATATAACTAAGAAACCCATCACTTTTTACTATGACAAAAATATACCGTATGGAAAAAACAGAAGTTTCAAAATAGAAGTGAGAGGGAATTATCTGTATAAGATAACGACTATAAATGAAAACAGCGGCTCAAAAAGTACCGATACCTTTTCTACGTCACCTAACGATAAAAACTATAGAATAAAACATAGAAAAAGAAGAAGATCGTTTATTAGAACACCCATAGAAGAAAAAATCAACACTTTATAGTAAAGAACGATTAAATATTAACCGTTCATTTACTTTCATACTCTATACTTTCAGAGTAAACAAATTCATTCAACACTCCTTTTGAATTGAAGTGTTTCATGATGCGGGTCTTGAAACATTTCGCATGTAAGGCGGTTTTTGCGGAAACGCCGCCTTGCAAGCTAAAATAAGTATAGAACAAAATTCCTTAAACTTTTCAAAAATTAAAATAGTTTAATATTTTTTCTTTATCATAAGAGTAATAAATGAAACATATAACCACTCTTTTCAAACAATCGTATGAGATCAAAAAATCGACTTTTCACTCCTTTTTAGTTCCTTTTTCTCGATTTCAGCAAACTTTATATAATTTAAAAGGGAAATATCAAAAAACAAATCACATAGTTTGGGCTTATAGATATTTAAACGATTACGATCAGATAGAAGAAAACGGCAACGACGACTCGGAACAGGAGGAATGGCAAGAGCTTACGGCGAAGCTGCGAAAAGAGTTATACAAAACTCCGTTCTCGAGCCTTTTGTAAAAAAAGAGCCGTTTACTTTAAAGACACCCTACTCTACGGCCAAAAGATATGAGCATTTTTTGAAAAAAGAGAATATAGAGTTTTCAAACAGAGAGTTCGGAGCAACGGAAGTGATCTGGCATCTATATTTAAGCGGTGATCAAAAAGATAGATTGATAACTTTTAAAAACTCTCTCTAATATAAAGATCACTTCTTATCGCACTCATTCGATTCATCAGGAAAGATATTATAAAGCATCATAGGTATATCGAATTTCGTCAACTCTTTACCGGTCGTAAAATAGTAAGGAATGAGTTCCAAGAATAGATAAGCCAAAAGAAGCATTGGATAAAATAGATATACCAAAAACATGAAAGTTCTTAAATTATAAAGTCGCCTTACCCATTTTACGGCTATCTTTGATCCTCCCATACATAAAACAGCTTCAAACGCAACTATAAATCCGACTACCAAATATGTTAAAATCAAAGCATATAAAACAAAAAGAGACCAAATAGACACTATCTGCTCTCTTTTAAAAGAGCATTCATCTCATCTTCGCTAAGAAGTGTCACCCCAAGGGAGTTTGCTTTGTCATATTTGCTACCGGCATCTTCGCCATAAATCACATAATCCGTCTTTTTCGAAACGCTGTTGGTTATTTTTGCTCCGACCGATTCAAGCAGGCGTTTTATCTCATCTCTAGGACGACTCATACTACCGGTCAATACAACCGTTTTATCGGTAAAAGCACTCTCTTTTATCTCTTTTTTTTCAGGTTCTTTGGGTTTTATGATCTTAGCTAGTTTTTGCACGAGATTTTTATTTACTCGAATAAACTCAAGTAACGACCAAGCCATCTCTTCACCAAAGCCGTCTAAAGCAATCAACTGATCGTATGAGACTTCCATAAAATCCAATCCGAAACTATCGCACAGCTTTTTACTTGCAACCTCTCCTATATGCTCTATTCCAAGTGAATTTATAAATCTCCAGCACTCAGTCCCCTTTACTGCTGCAATAGAGTTTAAAAGATTTTGTACCTTCTTCTCTTTGAAGCCTTCAAGCTTGAGTAAATCTTCGCTTTTTAAATAAAAAAGATCAAGTACACTTTTTATCAATCCTTCTTTGTATAGTTGCTCAACTATCTTTTTCCCAAGACCATCTATATTTAAACACTGCTTTGATGCGAAGTAGATAATAGAGTTAACTACGCGTGCCGGACATTCAAGGTTTTGACACTTAATAAGTGCTCCTTCATCGAGCAATTCTTTATCACAGACTGGACAAGATTTTGGGCGTTGTATCTTTTTCTCATTTCCAGTTCTAAAACTATCCAACACTTTTATAATTTTTGGTATGACATCTCCACTTCTAATGATGATAACTCTATCACCTATACGAATATCCTTTCGTTCTATCTCATCAAAATTATGAAGTGTAGCCCTCTCAACAACAACACCTTCAATTTCAACCGGCTCAACAACCGCCACTGGTGTCACAACCCCTGTCCTTCCGACTTGTAATATAATATCTTTTATTTTAGTACTTTTTTCTATAGCTGGAAATTTATATGCACACATCCAACGCGGATATTTTACTGTATATCCTAAAACATTTTGAAGTGCTATTTCATCCACTTTTACTACCAAGCCATCCATCATGACAGGAAAATCATCTCTCATTTTAACAGTTCTTTTATATATCTCTTCTATACAATTTTGATCGTCGCATTTTTGATGAAAAGACGGTGACAAAAATCCAAGTTTATAAACAAATGACATTTTCTGGCTTAAAAGAGGAAAATCAAGAGTATTCTCTCCTATTCCCCATGGATAAAAGAAAAGTCTTCTTTTGGCTGTAATTTTTGGATCCAACTGTCTAAGACTCCCAGCCGCTGCATTTCTAGGATTTGCAAAAATCATTTCACCTGCTTTTTCGCGCTCTTTGTTTATCTGAAAAAAATCATCTTTCCTTATAACTACTTCACCTCGAATCTCAATAAGTCCGTCATAATCAATCTTTATGGGAATAGACCTAATCGTTCTTGCATTTTGAGTGACATCTTCACCTTCAACTCCGTTTCCTCTTGTGATCGCTCTTTTTAAAAAACCATCTTCATACAAAAGATTTAGACTTGCACCATCAAATTTTGGCTCACAATAGTATGACGGTTTTGTATCAAGATTTTTCTCAACTCTCTTTATCCACTCCTTAAGTTCGTTAAAATCAAAAACATCCTCCATGCTCCACATTCGTTTTATATGTTTCGCTTTAACGAACCCCTCTAAAACTTCACCTCCGACACGCGAAGTCGGCGAATCGATCTCTTTTAAATTTGGATGCTCCTTTTCAAAACGTTCCACCTCCTTATAGAGTTTGTCATACTCTTCATCGGTAACTAAGGGATTATCCTTAACATAGTAAGCATAGGCATATTTTTTTAGTAGATCAACTTTTTCTTTATACTCTTTTTGTCTCATTTAGTTCCTTTAATGCCCAAATAATACTATTTTTTTACAAAAAAAATCCATAGAATTCAACGATATATACGATCTGCCGATCTTAGGATAAATAGATTATAAATAAAGGTAAAATTGTGTTCACTGCTATAAAAAAACAGGTGCAAGATTATCAGGTTTGGCTCGATATCGCTACAGATATAGATCTTACTCCCTATAAAGTTATCAATAGAATGGACTTTTTGACATTCGTTTTTGTTCTTTTTGTCATGTTCTTAGGATATTTTCTAACTATATCGTTCCATCCCAATCTGACACTTTTTGCGATGATCATGCATATAGTACTTGGGATAAACATCCTCCAAGCAAGAGCCATAGTATCCGAAGCTCTTGACGATCTTGAGTCGCACAGACCGCTAAATCCGAAAGTAGCTCAGTTTTTAAATCGTCAATATTCACTTTTTCTAGTCTCGCAAGGGAAAAACCCTCTAAGCGAAGATCAGATAGAGTCCCTTGAGGTTCACACTATAAAATATATTGAA
>Ga0256914_1001744_pt1 | contig 19033 bp, 15 predicted proteins | sample HulkmetaG_FD_191571 | JGI IMG/M metagenome (GOLD analysis project Ga0256914, IMG submission 191571) | Hydrothermal chimney microbial communities from Main Endeavour vent field at the Juan de Fuca Ridge, Pacific Ocean - Hulk | ecosystem: Environmental > Aquatic > Marine > Hydrothermal vents ... | reverse complement strand
GGAGGGATCGTGGACCCCTCTCCACGAGGAGACCTTGTGGCCGTAGGGTTTGTTGATCTCCGCCTGGACGTTGCCGGAGGCCACGTTCCCGTCGTGGCACCTGAGGCAGTTCTCCTCCTCGGAATCGAAGAGGAGGAGGCGCTGGGCGTGGCCCGCACCGTGGGGGGTGTGGCAGTTCTCGCAGGCGTTCTCCTCCACGGTGGTGAAGGCCGCCTTGGGCCAAGGATTCAGGCCCGCTCCGTTCCAGCCCGCCGTGGACGTGCTGTGGGAGCAGGCGCTCCAGCCGTCCGGGTCGTGGCAGGACAGGCAGATCTTGGACCTCCTCCTGTCGGCCCTCAGGAACATCCCGTGCATGTCCTTGTGGGGATCGTGGCAGGAGGTGCACTGGACCATCCCCCCGGAATCGAGCCGCACGGGCGGGACGATCATGGACGGCGCCCGGAAGCCCCGGCCCGTCCCCCCCTTGGAGGCGGCGTAGGAGAAGGAGACCGGGTGGTCGTCCTGGAGGTTCGTTCCCAGGTGCCCGCCGCCGCTCTGGAGGTAGCGCCTGCCCGAGGCCATGGGGATCTCCGACTGGAGGCTCACCACGCTCCCCAGGGCGATGGTCCCGTCGTGGCAGGACAGGCAGAGTTTCGTCGTGCCGTTGGGCTGGGAGACGATGCCCGGGGTCAGGGTGGAACTCTTGTAGGTCAGGTAGGTGGTCACCGAGTCCTCCCGGTTCCAGAGAGGCGCCTGGGTGCGCGCCCCGTGGGGGGAGTGGCAGAAGATGCAGATCCGGGTCTCGTTCAGGGCCTTGTAGGGACCGGGCCCGGAGACGGAGAGGTTGTGCCTGGTGTTCACTATGGAGGTCTGGGCGGCCGGGGCGGGAGCCAGGAGCAGGAGGGCCGCTCCCGCCGCGGCCGGGAGGGGGGAAAAGGATCCGGGGACGGTTTTCCTTCTCATTTCGGCTCCTTGTGGAACTGGAAGACCTGGACTCGGGAATTCCCGCCGTCGGAGACGAAGATCCGGTCCTTCCCGTCGATGCAGATTCCCGAAGGCAGGTAGAACCTCCCCAGGCCGGATCCCCTGGAACCGAAGACCAGGAGAAGGCGGCCCGAGAGATCGAAGATCTGGACGTTGTCGAACATGCTGTCCACCACGTATACGTGGTCCATGGAATCGAGGGCGATCCCCTTGGGGCAGGCGAAATTCCCGGGGCCCCTGCCGGGGATCCCGAAGGAGCGGATCGGCCTCATTTCGGGATCGAGGACCTGGATCCTGAAATTCATGCTGTCCGAAACCAGGACCATGCCCCTCTTCGAGACGGCCACCGCCGTGGGATAGTTGAATTCGCCCGGCCCGGATCCCCGCCTCCCGTAGGCGGCGAGGAAGGACCCGTCCTCCCGGAAGGCGAGGATCCTCCCTCCCGTGGTATCCACCACCAGTAGCCTCTTCCTTGTTGGATCCCAGGCGATCCCCGTGGGCCTTCCGGGAGAAATGCCCTTGCCCGCCTCCCCAAGAGGCCGCCCCGAGGCGTCCAGGATGTAGATCTTCCCGGCGGCCGAGTCGGTGACGAAGACCTTTCCACCCGGGCCGAGGGCCACCCCCACGGGGGAGCGGAAGGAACCCGACCCGGCGGAGGTGAAGACCCTGTGGGTCCCGGAGGAGAAGGAGATCACGTGGACCGCCCTGAGGCCCGGGTCGGCCACGTAGAGATTCTGTTTTCGATCAATCGCAATTCCCGAAGGGGCCACGAGGTGCACCTCCCCGGCGCCGGCCAGGAGGTTGGAGAGCCCTTCCCAGAAGCCCGTGCTCCTCTCCACGTCGCCGCTGCCCCCGTAGGCCAGGAGAAGCTCGATCCAGGGGCCCTCGGGCTTCCTGGGCCAGGTCAGAGGCTCGGCCGGCTTCCGCTTGAAGACCGGCGGTCCCCCTGCGCAGGAGGCCAGGAGAAGCCCGACCGCCAGGGCCGCCGGGAAGGAAAGGAAGCCTCTGTCACCCACTAGAACCTCCTCTCGAGGAAGATTTCGAGTTTCACGTATTCCTGGTCCGAGGAGATCCGGAACCGCTCCTTGATGTACTGGAAATCCGCGCCGATGGTGGTCTTCCGGAACTTGTGGGAGAACCGGGCCTCCAGATCATAGCCCTTGCCGTCGTCGCTGCGAAGGTGGGTCTCCCGGTAAGTCCCCCTGAGAGAGATCCAGGTCGCCTGGGGGGAACCGGACTCGAACTCCACGAAGAGATCCCTCCCCCGCTCCATGTCGTCCGAGTCGGGGTACTTGGTCCACCAGGACCCGACGCCGTGGTGCCAGCGGGTGCCCCGGCCCAGGTCGACCCCCCCGCCGAGCTGGAAGTTGAGCCTCTCGTAAGGGGTGAGCCGGGACTTCCGGTCTTCGTACTGGACGGAGAAGGAGTGCTCCCACCGGAAGATCTCCGCCCGGGCCCTCTTGATCCTCAAGTCGTCCAGGGTCTCCTCGCCCGTTCCCGAGAGAAGGTTCTGCTCCATCCGGGAGAGCCCGGCCTCGAAGGAGAAGAAATCCAGGATCCTGAACCCCAGGCCTAGATCCCGTCTCCTGGTCTCGAACCGCCTGTCCCGGTAGGGCCGGTAGTCGTAGTCCACCAGGATGGTCTGCCCGTCGGAGATCCTGCTTCCAATGGGGATGTCGATCCGGACCTGGAGCCCCACGTAGCTCAAGGTATAGTCCCCGGCGGCCTGGGAGTAGACCGTGAGCCCCGACTGGTCGGTGATCACGATGGAGGAGAGAATCACGCCGGAATGGTCCAGGTAGATGGGAACGCCCCGGGTGACGGCGTGACCCTCGTCCAGGACGCTCACGACGAGATCCCGGAATTCCTCGTCCTGGATGGTGTATCCGACCTGGTAACTCCCGAAGATGCTCCCGAAGAAGGTGCTCTTCCTGTAAGCCGTCCCCACGTCCCCCCCGTACCGGTCGATCCGCCCCTCGGTGAAGTCGCTCCTCTCCGCGCGGCCCGCCAGGTGGGAGTCCAGGCTCTGGTAGAGCTTGTGGTGGAGGGAAGAGCCCAGGCGGAGGTTCTCGTTCTCCGACCCTCCCCTTCTCTCGGAGCGGTCCCAGCCGAAGGTGTGGATGGAGTACAGGCTTTCGAGATACTGGATCCTGAGGTCGGCGTCGTATCCCCATTGCCGGTTGGAGATGTGCCCCGTCTGGTCCCGCAGGAAGACCCTGTTGGAGATGCTGGACTTGCCCCCCCCGTCCAGGTCGTGCCTGGTGGAGGCGAAGGCGAACAGATCGTTGTACCTGGTCGAGGTGTAAAGGGTGTTCACCCTGTTGTATTCCACGGAGTAGTCGTAGTAGGCCCCCTTGTCCGAGCGGTTCCCGTAGAGGTGGAAGTTGTCCCTCCTCTCGTCCCGGAAGTCGCGCCACGTTCCGTCGTAGGTGTAGTGGTGGTAGTGGAAGGTCGAGGGGATCCACCACTTCCTGGCCGCCAGGTCCATGCCGGACTCGGTGATCACCGCCTCGGTGGGCTTCGCGAAGAGCTGCCGGTTCCGGCTCTCCTTGCGGAGGGAGTAGAGGTGGGTCGGATAGGGGTGGTCCTTGAGGAAATCCAGGTCCCCCCTGTAGCCCAGGTTCCGGTTGTCGATGTTCCCGCCCAGGTCCGTGTAGTCTCCGCCCGTCGTGGACTGCTCCAGGCCCAGGTCGGCCCGGAGCCGGATCCGCAGGAGCTTGGGATGGTAGTAGTAGCCCAGGAAATCCAGGAGAAGGTTCTCGCGGAACCGCCGCTCCCAGTAGGAGAGGTCCACTCCTCCGGCCGACGTGGTGTCCTTCCGGTAGGTTCCTGTAAACCGTAAGGCGCCCTTGAAATCCTGCAGGTGGAATCCGCCCTTCTCCTGGGCCGCAAGGACCTGGGGGAGCAGGAGGAGGGCCAGGACGGCAAGGGGTCCCTTTCCGCGGACCGGGCGGAAAGGGAGACGGGAACGGGGCCTCTTTTCGGTTCCCCCCCCCATCAGCCTCTACCGGTCCGCTCCTTCGAAGGGGAGGGTTTCTTCCGGGGGGAAGGACCCGCCGGGGACTTCCCGGCCGGCCTGGAGGCCGCGCCTTCCCGGGCTTTGCGCAAGGAGGGTTTCAGGCCCGGCACGGCCGGGCCGCCGGGTTTCCTCTTCCCTCCCCGCGCAGGGGGGTGGACGAGGTCGGGCCGGCTTCCGCCGTGAGGGTCGTGGCAGGAGGTGCACTCCCTGCGGATCCACCCCTTCTCGTCGTGGAGGTCCATGGTGACGAAGAGGTCCTTGGTATGGCACTGGAAGCAAAGGTCCCTGACCTTCTCCTTCTTCACCAGGTGGGGAAAGGGGGACCGGTGGGGCATGTGGCACGTCTCGCACCGGCCCATGGCCACGGGGCCGTGGACGTACTTGGTCCCCGGAAGCTCGTGGCACTTCAGGCAGAGTTCGGCCAGGGGAAGGACCAGTCCCGGAGTGCCCGAGAGGGCACTGATTCCGCTGCGGGAATTCTTCCGCCTCATGGGAAGGCCCTTGTGGCAGAGGTTGCACTTCTTCTCCTTGTAGGGGGCGTGGAGGGAGGCCTTGGAGACAGGGCCCCTCCGGGCGGAACCTCCCGGGCCTCCTTTCTTCCCCTCCTTCTTTCCTCCCCCCTGGTTCAGGGGGGGGACTCCGTCGAAGAAGAAGGTGAGGACCCGGTGGCGCGTGGCCGCGCCGCAACCCAGGGCCAGGACGCCCGATAGAAAGGCCAGGCAGGAGAGGATGGAGACCGAGGGATGGGACGTCACGGTTCGCTGGTTCCTCCTGGTGCAGGGAAGGAGAGGACGTTCCATGATCATGACGGAAGAGAAGAAGCGGGGAAAGAGCCGTCCCTCCGGAGAAAAAAAATGGAGGATATGATCAAGAATATTCCTCCGGAAACCCTCCCGCTTTCCTCCTACCGGCCCCCTCCGGACCTCCCCATGGCAAGGAGAGTTGGCGCCTTCCTTCCAAGAGGAAACCATTCCTTTCCGAAACGGAAGGAGAGGATCCACGAAGGGAAGGGGCGGAAATGGTCCGGAAACTGTCTCTCCTCGCGTCCCTCCCCCTTCTCCTGGGGGCGGGAAGTTTGGGTTTCGGTAGGGCGGAGAAGGGTGTACCGCGCCGGGAGATTCCTCCCTCCGAGGGATGCAGGGAGTGCCACGCCTTTCCGGCCGGAACGAGTCACCCCCTGGGAGGAAAACCCTGGTTTCCCGTGGACCTTCCCCTGGAAGGGGGAACCGTGGGGTGCCTCACCTGCCACGACGGGAGGGTCCTGTCGCCGGGCCACACCGAAGTGCGGGGAAATGCCTTCCTGAGGAAAGACCGGGAGGGACTCTGCCGGACCTGCCACAAACCAGGACCCTCCACGCGGGGAAGGCTCGTCCACGGCCTTTCCGGCGGAAGGGCCCACATGGTCCGCAAAGGAAACCCCTCGGGGCCGGCCGGGGGAGGACGCCTCCTGGACGAGGAGAGCCGCCGGTGCCTCTCATGCCACGACGGGAGCCTCACGAAGGGTGGGACCATGGGCAAAGGCGGGTCCACTGCCTGGGAGCGGCTCAGGGAGAACCATCCCGTGGGCGTGGCCTACGATCCCGCCCTGAGAAAGAGGGGAAAATACGCCTTCCGTCCCGTGGGCTTCCTCCCCGAAGCCGTGGACCTTCCGGGAGGCAGGGTGGGTTGCGCCAGTTGCCACGGCTTCTACAATCGAAACCCTCACCTTCTGGTGATCCCCAACAGGGGAAGCAGGCTCTGCCTCTCCTGCCACGTCAAGTGAGGCGACGTCGGGCCCTTCCCGGCCGGGGCGGAGAGGCTTCCCCCCCGCGGGAGGGCCCCCACGATCCCGAGGACCTACATGCGAAGGTTGATCCCCCCGGCCCTCATCCTTGCGGCCTTTCTCTTCCGGATTTCGCCGGCCCAGAAACCGGACAAGTTCCATCCATCGGGAAACAAGGTGGTCGCCCTCGTCGGAGACGTGAAGATCACCGGCCTGGACCTCCTCAAGAAGATCGACAGCCTGATCCCCCTCACCTTCTTCCACCGCCGGGTCCCCGAAGGGAAGATGAAGACCTTCCGGGAAAGGGCCCTGCGGGAGCTGATCGAGGACACCCTGATCTGGTTGGACGCCAAGGACCGGGGGATCACCGTTTCGGAGAAGGAGATCCGGGATCGCTTCGAGAAGGCCCTGGCCCGGGGGGGGGAGCGCTACAAGTTCATCACCCCCGAGCAGAAGGCCCGCATGTTCGAGTCCATGAAGCCCCTGGTGATCCGCCGGATCCTGATCGACAAGAACGAGGCGCGCTTCGAGAAGACCCTCCCCGATGTGGACATGGAGGAGCTGAAGCGCCTCTACGACGCCAAGAAGAAGAAACCCCTGGCGCCGGAGGAGGCCCACTTCCTGCACATCTTCATCCGGGTGCCCCCCACGGCGACCAAGGAGGAGATCGAAGCGGCCCGCAACAAGATCGGCGCGGCGGAGATGCTCATCAAGGAGGGCACTCCATTCGGAGTGGTGGCGAAGAAATTCTCCCAGGACGAGTTCGCCTCCAAGGGAGGGGACATGGGGACGGTCTCCCGGGCCTTCTTCCGTTCCCGGGTCCTGGCCGACGCCGCCTTCTCCCTGAAGGAAGGGGAACTCTCCCCGGTGATCCGGACGATCTACGGCTTCCACCTCATCTATTGCGTGAAGAAGGCCCCTCCCAGGGAGCTCCGCTTCGAGGAGGTGAAGGACCTCCTCCGGGCTCAGCACCGGGAGGAGCTCCGCAAGAAGGCCAGGGAGGCCTGGCTTGCGGAAATCCGCAAGCGACACCCGGTGAAGATCCTCGAGCCCGACCTCTACGGGCCGCGGCCCCCCGCCTCCCGGCCCTCCGGAGGGACCGGGAAGGGAAAGAGGCCCTGAGCCTTCTCAGGAGGAGGCCTTCCCCTCCCGGGCGACCACCCCCGCCTTCCGCCGGCGGACCGCCAGGAAGGCTCCTCCCACGGCGAGGAGTTCCAGGGCCACGAAGAGGCTCACGTAGAGAAGCCCGCCCTCGGCGGCACCGTAGGAGTGGAGCCCCGTCCCGAGGACGAAGTTCACACCGTAGTAGGTCATCAGGACCCCCAGGAAGCCCAGGATGGAGAAGAGGGCCAGGCCGAAGTCCTTGATCCATCCGGCGAACCGGGCGTGGACCAGGAGGAGATAGATGAAGAAGGTGATGAGGGACCAGGTCTCCTTGGGATCCCACCCCCAGTAGCGTCCCCAGCTCTGGTTCGCCCAGACCGCTCCCGTGACGATCCCCGCCGCAAGGAAGAGGAGCCCAACCTGGGTGGTCTTGAAGATGAGCCTGGAGAAGGAACGGGTCAGGTCGGTCTTCTCGGGCTTGAAGACCATGGCCCCCAGGACCACGTGGCCCAGGCCCATGGCCAGGGCGAAGGCCGAGTAGGAGATCATGACGGTGATCACGTGGAGGGAGAGCCAGTAGGTGTGGGCCAGGACGGGAAGGAGGGGATTGATGGAGGAGTCCAGGGGGAGGTTCTCGGCGAAGACCAGGGAGAGGAGACCCAGGACCGAGGCGGCGGCCGGGAAGACCCTCTTCCGGTAAAGGAAGCCCATGACGAGGCCCAGGGCGATGACGGCCCATCCCATGAAGACCAGGGATTCGTACATGTTCGCAAGAGGCGCCCGCCCTCCGATGATCCACCGCAGGGCCACCCCTCCCGTGTGGAGGAGGAAGCCCCCCGAGAGGAAGACGTTGCCGGCGATCCCCCCGGGACCGGGCTTGAAGTAGGCGAGGAGGGTGAAGGAGAGGAAGGCGAGGAGATAGAGGATCCAGGCCCAGAAGAAGGGAGAGAGCCTGTTGTAGAAGAGCTCCAGGTCCAGCTTGCTCCGGGACGGATAGGCCCCCGGGTTCACCCGGGGGAGGGCCGCGGAGAGCTCCTTCGCCGCCGCCAGGAATCCTCCGGCGTCCCCCCTGGACCAGGCCGAGGCAAGGGCCAGGTAGGCCCGGCGGACCTGCTCCTCCCCGGGAGTGGCCGGTTTCTCCAGTTCCTTTGGTGTACGCCACTCCGAATCTCCCGGCCTAGGGGGCACGATCCGGAAGGCCCCTCCTTCCCGGTCCAGGCTCTTCACCAGGCGGAGCTTCTCGTAGACCTCGAGGGCGTCGTCCTCCAGGCGGGAGTGGGCCTCCTTGCGGGCATGGGCGGAAAGGCACCGGTCCACGATCTTCCGGAAGCGCTCGTTGCCCAGGAGCTCCTCGTAGGAGTACCTCCTCTTCGACGGATCCAGACCCACGGCGGCCTTCAATTCCCGGCTGTCCACCCGGATCCAGGGCCTGGACCGGAACCACTTCCCCGAGAAGTGGAAGCCCCAGAGGATCCGGAGAGGAGTCATTCCCTCCATGGACTTCCTTCCGGAGAGGGCCAGGACCGTGTCCCTTGCGAAGGTGTCCAGGGGTTTCAACCGCCCCCCCTGGAGGACGGCCCAGCCGGCCGTGACCTCCACGGGAAGGCCTTCCCCCGGCGGGGCCGCCGGGGAAGAGCGGGCGGGAAGGAGAGGGGGGAACAGGGCCAGGACCGCCGGAAGGAAGAGCCGGGCGGCCTTGGCGGAAAAGAGGAATTCCAGGGTGTTCATGGCCCGTTTCCTTCGCTGTCTTTCCTCCCGGCGCGGCCCCTCCCGGGAACCAGGTACCACCCGACTCCCAGGAGGAGAAGAACGAAGGCCGCGTAGACCACGGGGGTTCCCGGGTCCCGGGACACGGTGAGAATGGTCACGTCGGGCCGCCCGGGTCCCCCCAGGCGGTAACTGGACTGGAAGAACCGGTAGCCCTCGTAGGAGAGGGGGCGGTTCATGGAGATCACCCGCTCCAGGGGAGGGCCCCCGCCCTCTCCGGGGAGGATCCGGACCCGGCTCCTGTAGTCCGCCGGCCGGTTCGTGCCGGGATAGGTGTGGAGCTCGAAGTCCAGGAGTTCCACCTGGAAAGGAAGGCCCAGAGAGCGCCTACCGAAACGGAGGACCAGGTCCCGGTCCCCCAGGGGAATGGTCTCGCTCCCTCCCGGCCCGAGGCGTGCCTCCCCCGACTTTCCCTGGAAGGAAGCCCCCGCCACCAGCCAGGGACTCCCCTCCTCGCCGGGAAGGGCGGGCCGGACGTCCATCCTGGCCCGGGCGTGGGGAAGGAAGCGCTTCACCATGAAATCCAACCCCAGGTTCCCCAGGACGATCCTCTTCCCCGGCGGGCAGGGGAAGGCCTCCCCCCGGCCCACCGAGGCGGAGAGCTGGACGAAGAGGTCGTTCCCGGGTCCCACGAGTATACTCACAAGCGGAACACTTCCCACGCCCGAGGCCTGGAGCCGGACCTTCTCCACCAGCCCCTTTCCCTTCCTTCCCCGGACGACGCCGAACTCGGGAAAGAGGCTGAAGGCCGTATGGGTCTCCACGAGGCCGCCCTTTCGGATCTCGACCAGCACGGCCGGGTTGACCGGCGCCGAAGGATCGTCCTCCAGGCCCTCGGGGCCCACCCTGGCCCGGGAGAAATACTTCAGGACCCGGGCCTCCCGCCCCCCTCCAAGGGGGACCGGCACGCCCAGCTTCTCCGGCAAAGGAAGGAGGACGGGAGGGGCTCCCCCGCCGGGGAAGATCTCCACGATTCTTGGAGCCCGGTCCAGGGCCTTCTTCCTCTCCCGGAAGAAGGCCGGATCCCGGGCCAGGAGGATCTCCACTTCCACGGGCCCCAGGTTCTTCCGGCGGAAGACGGGGTGGTTGGCCAGGACCCACTGGAACCCGTGGATCCTCCTTCCCGCGATCAGGAACTCCACGGCCGGAGGATCGGCATCCCCCCCCGGGGCCAGTTCCGCCCGGGGAACCCCGTCGGGCAGGTAGCGGACCACCCAGAGAGAGGGACGATCGGGCCCTTCCTCCAGGAGGGGGACCCCTTCCAGGGAGGAATCCCGGGGAAAGGGGAAGGTCCAGGTGGTGCCCCCGGCGCCTCCCGGGGCCTCGATCCCCGAGGCGGCCTTCTTCCACCTGGCAAGGAGCTGGAAGTCCTCCAGGTAGATACGGTCCGAGCGTTCCTTCTCGGCAATGGCCATCCTTCCCTCCACGCCGAAGGCGTGGGAGATCCAGGCCCCGGCGAGGAGGAGGACGATGGCCGCGTGGGTCACGAGGAAAGGAATCTGGCTCCTGCGCAGGGGAAGGCGCTTGATCACTGCGGCAGTCAGGTTGACCGCAATCAGGAAAAGGGTCACCTGGAACCAGGTGCTCCCGTAGACCAGGCTACGGGCCGCACCGGCGCCCCTGCTCCTCTCCACCAGGGTTCCCCAGGCCAGGGCCAGGGCCGAGGCGGCCAGGAGGAGAAGGGTGAACTTGACGCTTCCCAGGGCCCGGACCAGGCGCGCCGCCGGGGTGCTCGAGGTGGAGATGGGTCTCATGTTCTCTCTCGTAGGTCGCCCGGCGCCGGGAAGGAAGGACCGGCGCCGGGGAATCCTACAACGCAAAGATCCGGGCCGGGGAGGAGATTTCAAAAAGGGCTGGATACTTTTTGGGGGTTATCCGGAAAAAAGAGTCCAGCTTCTCTCCTTCCGGGCCGCCGGATTCGGTATTTGTAAGGCCGGCGCGGGGACGGAGGGGCCGGAAAACGGCGGTTTTGAAGCAACCGGTCCGGCAAGGGGAACAGGGGGAACTCCCCGTTCCGGGCCCTGGAGGAGGAAATACCTGCGGAAGAGGTAAAGATTAAAAACCTTTCATCATTTTCTTGAATCAAGGTGGTGCGGAAACCATGGTTCGGCGCCTAATTTTTTTCCCTCGGGACCTGGACAAGGGAAAGGATATGGGCCATTCTTTCATTGTAGGTAACGAAGAGCGGGAAGCGCCGCGGCGGCGACTTCCCTGGTTCCGCCGGGCGGGCCCCTCTTCGACGCGTTCTTTACGAAAGTTTCCCCTTTTCCCCATTTCCTTTCAGGAGGGTATCCTATGAAGAAGTCACTTCTCTTCCTGGCGGCGGGAGCCCTGGCTTGGCTCGCAACGCCCGCCACATCCCAGTCCATCGTGGGTTCCGCCCACGATTTCAGCGGGGCCACCTGGAATCCCACAGGTGAGATCTGCGTGGTCTGCCACACGCCTCACAAGGCCGACACGAGCGTGACCGACGCCCCCCTCTGGAACCACCAGGTGACGAGCGCCACCTTCCAGGTCTACACCAGCAACACCTTGAACGCCACGGTGGGCCAGCCGAGCGGCGTCTCCAAGCTCTGCCTCTCCTGCCACGACGGCACGGTGGCCCTGGACAACTTCGGCGGCAGGACCACAGGGACCCATTTCGTCACGGGCAACGACCTCATCGGGACGGACCTGCGGAACGACCACCCCATCTCCTTCGTCTACGATGCGGCCCTGGCCTCGGCGGACGGCGGTCTCTACAACCCCACCACCCAGAACTCCGGCCTGGGAGGCACGATCGATTCGGACCTCCTCTTCAACCACAGGCTGGAGTGCGCCTCCTGCCACAACGTCCACAATGAATCGGGCGTGGGGAACCTCCTGGTCAAGAGCAACGGCGCAAGCGCCCTCTGCCTGACCTGCCACGCCAAGTAAGGTCCGGCGGGGGAAGCCCCCCACTTCCAGGCGGCGCTCCGGCCCCACGAGGCGGGCCGGGGCGCTGCCTTCGCAAAGAGGACCTACCCCTGGAAAGACCGAGCCCCTTTCGGCCCCTTCGGAGGTGACGAGAAACTTGCCTGCTTTCCGTGAGCTCTTCCTCTTCTCCGCCCTGGCCGGAGCGGCCCTCCTCGCCTCCTGCAGCTCCACGCCGCCTCCCAAGGAGAAGAAGGCGCGGCAGGAACCGGTCTTCTTCCCCGCCCCTCCGGACCCTCCGAGGATCCAGTTCCTCCGGTCCATCTCCCGGGCATCCCAGGTCGTCCCACCCCCCTCCGGCCTGGACAGCTTCCTCTTCGGGGAGAAGGCCGCCCCCAAGGGCGGAATCGCCCGGGCCTACGGGGTGACCTTCCACGAGGGATGCTTCTACGTCACCGACTCCAACCTGGCCAAGATCTTCCGGATCGATATCAAGGGAAAGAAATTCGAGGAGGTCCCCCTCCGGGGCAGGGCCGCCGGCGGAACGCCCAAGACCATCGACTTCTCCGGGGACGGAGAGGTCTACCTGGCCGTCCCCGACAGGGGCCAGGTGGTCGTCCTGGACGAGAACTTCAAGTACCTCCGTGAATACGGCCCCTTCGGAAAGAAGAGCCGGCCCGTGGACGCAAAGGTCCTGGGGGACAGACTCTACGTGGTGGACGTCTGGGCGACCCAGGTCATCGTCCTGGACCGAAAGACGGGAAAGGAGCTCTTCCGCTTCGGAAGCGGCGGGCCGCCCCGGCAATGGATGCGGGCTCCCGTAAGCATCGCCTTCGACGGCCGGGGATTCGTCTACGTCTCCGACACCATTCACGCCAGGGTCTACGTCTGGACCCGGGACGGCAAGTTCGTCCGCTCCTTCGGAGGGTGGGGGAGGACGCCGGGCAAGTTCTCCCGGCCCAAGGGGATCGCCGTCTTCGGAAGACTCGTCTTCGTCCTGGACGCGGGCTTCGAGAACTGCCAGGTCTTCACCCTGACGGGGAGGATCCTTCTTCCCTTCAGCGGGCCGGGCCTGGCGCCGGGGCGGCTCTACCTTCCCGCCGGGATCTGGGTCGGCAAGGAGGGCCTGGATCTTTTCGCGGACCGGATCTCCCCGGATTTCCGGCCCGAGGCCCTGATCGCCGTCACGAGCCAGGTGGGCCCCAACCAGGTGAGCTTCTTCGCCCTGGGGCACTCCCGGAAGTTCAAGTATCCCCCCGAAACCCTTCCGGATTCCCCTCTCGCCGAGGAGGCGCCGGGAAAGAAAGAGCCATGAGACGCCCCCACCCGACTCTCCATTGGAAAGCGACCGCCTCCATGGCGGGACTCCTCCTTCCGGCCCTCCTGTCGCTGGGATCCTGCGGCGGCGGGGAGCCCTCCCAGGTCTCCCCCCAGGCATCCCCCCCTTCCGCCGCGGGCCGGCCGGGCGGAACGGAAGGGACGGGCACCTTCCTCGGAAAGGTGGAGGAGGTGCTCCACTCGGGGGGGTACACCTATGTGCGGGTCCGGAAAGGAACGGAAGAGGTGTGGGTCGCCGGCCCGGGGAAACCTCCCGAAAAGGGGGAAAGGCTGGCCTTCCTCCAGGGAGTCCCCCTGGAGAACTTCCACAGCAAATCCCTGGGAAGGACCTTCAGAAAGATCTACTTCGTCTCCCGTTTCCGCCGCGCTTCCCAGGTGGGCAAGGCTCCAGGCAAGGAAGCGAATACGGAAAAAAAAGTCCGCGAGACCCGGAACCCTCCCGGGGAGATCTTCACCGTTGCCGCCCTTCGCAAGGACAAGGCCGCCCTGGAGGGAAGGACCGTCCGGGTCCGGGGCGAGGTGAGCAAGGTCAACGCGGGAATCATGGGGAGGAACTGGGTGCACCTGGTGGATCCCGGCGCCCCGGCGGGTGCGGCCGACCTGGTCTTCACCACGAAGGATAGGGTTTTGGAAGGGCGGATCGTCCTGGTGAGGGGAGTGGTCCGCCTGAACAAGGATTTCGGTTACGGCTACAAGTACGACCTCCTCATCGAGGAGGGCGTCGTGGAGAAGGAGGAGAGATGAGGCCGGAGGATTTCCGGCCGATTTCTCTGTTTGCGCCTCACTTCTCGATTCGAAACACGAAAACGAAAAAAGGGAATTGCGGAGAAGCGCCGGAGGTGGAATAATACTTTGGTGTCCTTACTATCCCGCCCGCCCCGGAGACGGGGAAACCGGATCTTTTCGTGCGGAATTCCCCCGGGGAGCGGGAAAGAGACGACGGAGGGTTCTTTCATGAGAAACCAAGGCTTGCGGGCGATCCTGCTCCCATCCCTCCTCGCCCTCGCCGCTGCGGCCGGAAGGTCCCAGATCACGGGGAGCCCCCACGATTTCAGCGGCAGCTCGTGGAACGGATCGGGCGAGATCTGCATCGTCTGCCACACCCCTCACAGGGCGGACACATCCGCCCAGGGCGCGCCTCTCTGGAACCACTCCGTCACCACCGCGACCTTCACCCTCTATTCCAGCCCCACCATGAAGGTCCAGCCCGAGCAGCCCCGGGGAGTGACCCGGCTCTGCCTGTCCTGCCACGACGGCACGGTGGCCCTGGACTCCTTCAGCGGAATGACGGGAAACACCTTCATCTCGGGAAACGCCCTGGTGGGGACCGACCTGTCGGACGATCACCCCGTGAGCGTCAAGTGGAAACACCAGAACAGCCTCCCCAGTTGCAGGAACTGCCACGACGTGCACGGAAACATGTATTCTTCGCCCCTTCCCTTCTACGACGGCTACGTGGAGTGCGCCACCTGCCACGACGTGCACAACGGCACCCCGGGAAACGGCCACCTCTTGAGGATGACCATGGCGGGCTCCCAGTTGTGCCTCCATTGCCACGGTAAGTAGGGAGGGGGAAGGACCGGAGAGGAGAGGACGCCATGAAGAGCTGGTGGACGAGAACCCGGATCTCCCTCGCGGTGATCCTGGCGGCTTCGGCCGGAACGGCCCAGATCGCAGGGAGCCCCCACGATTTCAGCGGCAGCTCGTGGAACGGATCGGGCGAGATCTGCATCGTCTGCCACACCCCTCACAGGGCGGACACATCCGCCCAGGGCGCGCCTCTCTGGAACCACTCCGTCACCACCGCGACCTTCACCCTCTATTCCAGCCCCACCCTGGTGGTCCAGCCCGAACAGCCCCGGGGAGTGACCCGGCTCTGCCTGTCCTGCCACGACGGCACGGTGGCCCTGGACTCCTTCAGCGGAATGACGGGAAACGCCTTCATCACGGGAAACGCCAAGATCGGCACCGATCTCTCCGACGACCACCCGGTCAGCATCAAGTGGAAGCACCAGAACAGGGATCCCAACAGGCGCCTTCCCAACTGTTTCAACTGCCACAAGCGGGGGGGCTGGAGGCCGATCACCAGCGAACTTCCCTTCTACGACGGCTACGTGGAGTGCGCCACCTGCCACGACGTCCACAACGGGACCCCGGGAAACGGCCACCTCTTGAGGATGACCATGGCGGGCTCCAAGTTGTGCCTCCACTGCCACAAGAAGTAGCCCCTGCGGCTGGCGCCCCGCAGGAACGCCCTACCGGCCACCCTTCCCCGCCGGGCGTGGATCAGCGGTCCGCGCCGCCGCCGGACTCCTTCCCGCCTTCCAGGCCCAGCCTCTCCAGGAGGGAGGGAGTTCCCCGCCCCTGGTAGAGAAGGATGTGGCAGGTCTCGCAGGCGTTGGGAATGGTCCGCCCCTCCCGGTCCTTGTGCTTCCCGTCGTGGCAGCGGTTGCATCCCCTGTGGTCGGTCCGGCTCCTGTAGGTCCCCCAGGTGATTCCCATCTCGGGATAGACGTTCCTCTCCCAGATCCGGGCCAGCTCCTCAGCCGCGGCATGGACCAGGGGCATGGAGCCGGGCGGAAGGGGCTCGGTCTTGCCGTAGAATTCCTCCAGGTAGGCCCGAATCCCTTCCCTGTGGTTCCCCCTGGTCCACTTCTTCCTCAAGGCCTCCAGTGCGGCCTTCTTGATGAAGGGCAGTTTCCTGGAGATCTTCCCCACGGCGATGGAGCGGTCCACCTCTTCCGAAGGGTCGTGGAACACGTGGCTGGGCTGGTTGTGGCAATCCACGCAGTCCATGGTCCTCGTCTCGCCGCGGGGAGGATTCGCAGGATCGTAACCCGGGGAAGTGAAGATCCTGACCCGCCCCTGGTCGTCCTCCATCTTCACCCAGGGTATCACCGAACGCTTCCGGTCCTTGGAGATGTAACTCACCTTGATCTTGTGGAAGACGTGCCAGTGGATGCCCACGGGAGTTCCGTCCCTCCTCAATCCCCCGGTCTTCATGAGGAGGAGGTTGGTGAAGGGGGTGACCTCCCGGTCCGGAAGGTATGCCCGCTTCACGACCAGCCTCTCGCCCTGGAATTTCTCCGGCCAGTGGCACTGCTCGCAGGTCTCCCTGGCGGGGCGCAGGTTCTCCACCGGCGTGGGTATGGGTTTCTGGTAGGTGTCGAAGAGGACGGCGAAGACCTGGCGCAGGCCTGAAAGCTTGGATTTCACGAACCACGACGCCCCGGGCCCGATGTGGCACTCCACGCAGGACACCCTGGCGTGGGGTGAAGAGAGATAGGCCTCGTACTGGGGACGCATCACCTTGTGGCACAAGGTTCCGCAGAACTCCACGGAGTCCATGTAATGAAGCCCCTCGTAACCCGCCAGGGCCAGGACGGCCAGGTTGACGCCCGTCAGGATCCCGACGGTCTTGAGGATATGGATGGGTGCGTCCTTGCGGGCAAGGAGCCGCTCCTTGAGGGTCTTCCGGTGGACCAGGAGGCCCAGGGGAATCAGGGCAAGGCCCCCGGCGAAGACCCCGGGAAGGACCAGGAAGACCACGAGCCCCGCGTAGGGGCCCGACCAGATCCCCGCGGCAAGGAGGAGAAAGGCCCCCACCATGGCCAGGAAGGCGCTGGTGGTGAGGACCGACCCGGCCAGGGTGATCCAGTTCGAAGTAAGGAGGGAGAGAAAGGAGGAGAGAAGGGTTTTCCACCTCATGGGGAGGTTCCTTGCTCGGCCGCACACCCCCGGCCCGGAAGGGCCGGGGGAGAAAGGGGAATCAATACTTGACGGGCTTCTTCCTGTCGTAGGCCTTGGGCCTGTGACAGCCCGTGGCGCAGCTTCCCCCCGTGGGGGTCTTCTTGAAGACGTTGTCGAAGGCCCAGGACCCGAAAGGCACCTTCTCCCGGACCAGCTTGGGCTGGGAGCTGGCGTGCTCGGCGTGGCAGGCCCGGCAGGTCCGGCCCTTCTTCCGCATGGTGTGGAGGTAGTGCAGGTTGGTATCGCCGTTGCGGAAACCCGTGGCGCTGGTGGTGTGCTTCTCCGTCACCAGGCGGGAGTCGTGGCACTCGAAGCAGGCCAGGTAGGCGCCCTTCTTCCACCGGGCGTAGAAGGTCCCGGGGAAAGGGAAGCGGAGCAGGTTCACGTAATCGCTCCCGTGGCCGTTGTGGCAGGCCGCGCAGTTGCCGACCTTGACCGGGCCGTGAAGATATTTCTTCCCCCGAATCTGGTCCAGGATGCTGGGGATCACCCTCTCCCTGCCGCCCTTTCCCTTGGGAGGGACGGTGATCTCCTTGGCGTGGCACTCCAGGCAGAGGTCCTTGGACTTCTTCTTCAGGAGGAACCTCTCCATGGAGAAGTGGGGCGAATGACAGTTTGCACAACGGTGGTTCTCGGTCAGGGCCCCGTGGAAGACCTTCTTCTTCTCCATCTCGGCCAGGAAGTCCTTGTGGCAGGCCATGCAGTCGGCGATTCCCTTTCCCTTGAGAAGGTTGGGGTCGTCGGACTCGTGGGCGGTGTGGCAGGTCGTGCAACCGTCCTTCACCGCCTGGTGCACCGACACGGCCTTCTCCATCTCCACCTTCTTGTCCTCGTGGCAGGAGAGGCAGAGCTCGGTGGGCTTCTTGAGGAGGAGGTCCGGCTGGCTCGAGAAATGGGGGCTGTGGCAGACCACGCAGGCCTTGACCGCCACCGGCCCGTGGACCTTCTTTCCCTTGGTCCCGACGTCGGGGTGGCACTTGGCGCAGGAGGCGTTGGCCGACTCGAATTTCAAGAGGTTCCTGGACTTGCCTCCGTGCGGGTCGTGGCAACTGAGGCAGGTGTCGTTGAAGGGCTTGTGGACGCTCCCGTGGAAGCCCTTTCCTTTCCCCTTCCCGGCCCCCTCCTTGCCCTTCCCGGCCTTTTCGGGAGCCTTTGGCAAGGGCATCTCGTGGCACTGGAGGCACATGGAAGGCTTCCCTCCGTCGACGAGGGTGAATGTGTGCTTGGCCACGTCCTTGAACTTGTGGCACCGCTGGCAGGCGTTCTGGACCAGGGGCCCGTGGACCACGGGCTGGGAGACCACCCCCTGGTGGCACTCCGATGTCAGGCAAGTGCCCTTCACCTGGGCGGGCTTTGGCGGAGCGGGCTTCTTCTTCTCCGTCTTCTTCACGGCCTTCCCCGGGGGTTGTTGGCCGAGCATGGCGGCGGAGACGCCCAGGATGGGAACGAGGGTGAGGGCGAGGACGGTTTTCATTTCAGACTCCCGTTGCCGAGGATGCTCTGCATTTCACCTACGAAGATGAGGACCAGGAAGAGAAGTCCCACCATGAAGGCGCATATCCCGAGTACCCGGACGAGGAGGAAGCGCTTTCCCCTCCGGAAGGAGACGATCCGCTTTTCGAGTTCGCCCGAGGCGAGAAGCCTCTCGTACTCCAGGGGGTGCTCCTCCTTGAACTCCTCCTCCGTCATGCAACCCGTGAAGATCACCGGGTCGATGGGGAACTTGGAGGGCCTCAGGTGGACGTTGAAGAAGTGGACCAGGAAGATGATCGATGCCGCCAGAAGGGCCTCGATGGAGTGGACCACAAGGGCGACGTTGAAGATCCAGCCCGGCAGGAACCGGGAGAAGAACTCGGGGAACCAGAGGAGCAGGCCCGAGAGCCCGATCACCGTGACGCCCCAGAATTCCCCCCAGTAGTCGAACTTGTCCCAGTAGGTCCACCGGTCGAACTTCGGCCTGGGCCCCATGAACAGGAACCACTTGAAGTGGCCGATCATGTCTTTCAGGTCCTTGGGGGAGAAGACCATGGAATCGGGACCGAAGAAGAACCTCCCGATCCGCCGGATCCCGGCCTTGCTGAAGATCTTGGCCAGGAACCCCAGGTGCATGACCACGTAGACCAGGGTCAGGAAGGCGCAGAACCTGTGGATGACCCGGGCGACACTCGGACCGCCGAAGAAGTTCATCACCGAGGAGGCCCAGGGGGAATCCGCGAACTTCAAGGGCATCCCCGTGGCGACCAGGCCCAGGAAACTCACGATGATCACCACGTGGGTGAGCCGGTGATAGAGAGGGTACCTCTGTATGAACCGCGGGTTCGGTCCTGCATGGTGACGGCCGTGCCGCAGGATGTGCACCGCCTCGCGAATGAACCATAACACCGTATGGAGCCCGAAGAAGGCGATGGTGCAGACCAGCAGCGTGGTCATCAGGAACC
>Ga0256914_1001743_pt1 | contig 19039 bp, 16 predicted proteins | sample HulkmetaG_FD_191571 | JGI IMG/M metagenome (GOLD analysis project Ga0256914, IMG submission 191571) | Hydrothermal chimney microbial communities from Main Endeavour vent field at the Juan de Fuca Ridge, Pacific Ocean - Hulk | ecosystem: Environmental > Aquatic > Marine > Hydrothermal vents ... | reverse complement strand
ATAATCTCAAATAAGGGAAGGATGGATTGCGTTTGAAATGAATGTTGGATAGTAACGATACAGGTCGTGCCCTTCGTGGCTAAGTAGTTTGCAATAAGTTTCCTAATGTAACTACTAACGTATCCGACCTCAATCACCACAAAGGCACAAAGACACTAAGAACACCAAGCATTTCAAAGCTTTTTCTTTTCTTCGTGCCTTTGTGGCTTCGTGTCTTCATGGTTTCTAGCCGGGCTACCTTAGTAGTAACGAAACGTGAATAGTTACTTTGGATAACGACCGGCTCATTTGCCAGCACCGATGCGGGTGGGCCTGCGATTGAACAGCTTAAACGAAATGATGATCTTTTTTGAGCTGGCGTACCCGCAGGCCAATGCCACCCAGTCGCCCGGACATGATACCCAAAATGGCCACCATGAGGACATCCGCTACCACTTGCCAGCCCGATGACTTGCCGGCAATGAATTTGATAATGACCAATCCCCAGATAAGCACGAAGTAGACCTTATCAAATGAGAGGGTAACAAATTGATGCTCGGCGTGCGCGGTCATGGGAACCAGGCGGCTTATCCAAAAACCAAAGGCCAGCGCAGGCAAAAAAATCACTGCCACAGCCCACAAGGGGAATCTTCCCTGACTGATATCCTGATAAAGTGCCAGAGAGAACATGACCGTGAAGAGGGCAAGAATGCCGGTTCGCATCCAAATTTTGGCCCGGCTGCGTTTGACTACCGGGGGTTTGGCCGGTGCAGATTCAGGATTTGAACTCATCGAATCACCTTTTACAGACAAATGATCGTGTTGCGTAGCAAGATGGTTAAGGCGCTGCATCGTTGAAACCTGAGAAAAACGCTTGCGCATCTCGCGAAGGACGGAAATGGATGCGGCGCTAAAATTCGTCATGGCAACCACAGATGGCACAGATTTTTGAGCCTTTCTTTCCTTTTTCTTGGTGCTCTTGGTGGTGTGCTCTGGATAGCAACGAATCGTCACACTTCAACTTTCATAGCATCACCTACTTAACTATACTCAAAGGTGTTGCTCTGTGTCAAACCTTGTGTTTCTATGATGTTGCCCCGGCGCGAGACACTGCCATTTAGGGGCTTTGCATCACCAGGGGCAGCCAGGCCTGCGTTATCAAAGCCTGATGCCCGAAGTTAAAGGTGTAGCTCTGATTGGCCATCACGGTGAGCAGCACGCTGTCTACCGGTTGGGCAGGTGTCCAGCCGATGGGCTGAATTTCTTTGAGAATGTAGGTGTCAGGGGCGATGTTCTCGAATTGATAGAACCCGCGATTGTTGGTAACAACGGAGTGAATGCTGTTCGTAGACTGGTTGATGAGTTCCAGGCGCACATTTTCGATGCCAGGATTGTAGTGTGGCGTGCCGCTCTGTTGTCTATCGTGAAAGACGATGCCGGAGATGATGCCGGTATCAGGTACGGGCGTTGCAGTGGGGGGCGGTGTGGGCGTGGGAGTCGGCGTGGGCGGGATTTCGTCGGGAAGGTAATAGCGCACTTCCAGCATGGGGCGGTAACGCTCAATCGGGTAGTTGCTGGCCGCCAGATGCCATTCTACTTTGTTGGCATAGGGACGCAGCATCATGCCAAAATTGCGGTCAGGATGATCGACCCAGCGTTGCACCAAGGGGGTGATGTAGGCGCTGGCCCAGGCTGAATGTTCATACTCAGCTACGCCGCCCAGATAAGCGGTATCCCAGGGTAAATCGGGATGATCGCTGGGACCATCCGCGCCCTCTGCATCCCACAACAGGCCGTCATGGGCCTGAAACCACGTGGCCTGATTTTCGTTCCAGGGCTTGTTCAGATCAAAGGCATTCAGGTAAATGCGGGCGGCATTGGTTTGGCGCACCCCCTTGACGATGACTTTGGCTTCGACAATTTTGCTCCCTGCGGGGATGCGGCGGGTATCGAAGCGTAACAACGCGCTGCAAATGCTCTGGATGGCAGGATCGCCATTGGCCCGAACCGCCAGGATTTGTTCCTGTCCGTGGTTAAGATTGCCCGCGGTGTCGCTATTGTTCGCACACCAAGTTCCAATCCAGGTATCTTCTACGCCCGAGTAGCCCTGATAGCCCTGACGCAGCAGCATATATTTGGGCTCGGGCGTGGGCGTGGGAGCACCAGGGCCCGGAGTGGGCGTGGGCGTAGCGGTGACAATGGGGGGCGGTGTGGGCGTGGGGGCTACATCGTCTCTGAAAACGCGCACCCGGTGGAAGGTATCATCGAAATCATTACTGGCCAGATAAAAATCGGAACCGGCATGCGTCCCGCCGCCAGGCAGGCGATCGCTAAAACGGGCATCGGGCAGGGTAAAGGTGTGGGTCAGCCATTCACCCGAATCATGCTTGTGTACTGTGCCCGCCAGTTTTTCGGCATTATCCGCGGCATCGTAATAGAGCGACCACGTATCTGTGCCCTGATCCCAGTAGATGACTTCGATTTGCACCGTTGCAGACTGATTTTGATACATCCAGGCATTGGCAACATCGAAATACATGTTGTTATTGCCGGAACTGCGGTCGGTGCGGCGGGTGTAGCGTCCCTCTTTGGTCCCGGACACGTGCCATTGAGGCACTGTTTGACCCCCCACCACATCATCATTTTGATAAAGCCAAAAGCTGTAATTACCGCGAGCAGGATAAAAGTTGAATTCGGTCTCGCGCAGTGCCACCCACACCGAGTCCGTATTTTCAATCTCGGCGCCCAGATAATGTTGGGCAAATTCGAGATATGGGGCCCGATGGGGGTCTGTGACCAGATCGCGGGAGAAGACAAAATAATCGGCATGGCTGGCCAGGCCCGCATAAACGCACCACATGGTAATCCCGGCACTGGCTTGGCCCGTTTGCGTATCCAGGCATTTTTGCGTGGCATAGCTTTCCCAGCCAATGGGCACACTGGGCCACCAAGTGTAAATGGGGTCCCAAATGCCAGATTTGTGATAAGATTTGGCCGGATTATCCACCAGTGCAAAATCCATATCGGGTGTAAGGCCATTATTTTTGACACCCATGCCCAACGAGGCCGCGTAATCGGTGAGGATGCGGCGCTGCGAAAGGGAACCCTCAGAGATGCCACCTTCGCGAATGATATAAGCGGGGGCATATTGGTAGAGCAGTGGGGTGTTCTGGAAGGCCTGCGCGAAAATATCCATGATATCCATGGAGGTTTGTACCCACACCTCGGGGGTGAGGCCCGCGTTGTAAAGGCACAGGAAGTCGGAGTTATCGCTGGGCTTGGCCTCGCCAAAGATGCCCGTTCCAATTTCGATCCAAGCCACGCGCGGGTCATTGTCGTAGCGCTGGGCAAAGGCCTGAATAAATTCCTTATATTGTTTTTGATAGTACGCGCCCCAGTAGCGCGGGATTGCCCATTGCATGGTATCGCAGCGCACCACACTGGTTTCATCTTCCCACAGCATCCAGGGCGGAATGGTGTGACCGCCGCAGCAGCGCCCATCATAGACCGAAAAACCGATGTTGGCAGCCTTGCCCAATCGCGACTGGGTTTCCAGCCAGTCATCTACCGGAGACCAGTCGAAATACTGGTCGCTGAGTTCGATGTCCTGCCAGAAGAAGGTCATGTTGGCCCCGGTGAGAAAGGGATAGTCGCTGGGGCTGCTTTCACCTTTATCCAGGAAGATGTAGATGCCAGGATAGGGAGCGATGGTGCGATTTGATTTTTGGGGAGCCAAGGCGCGGGCAGGTGCGGGCGTAGCGCCCGGGCCTTGCGCCCGCGTGCCCGGCGTCATCAAGAGTAAGGTGACCGCGGTGGCCACAAGAATCGTAAAAAGTAGCAGAGATTGTCGGTTGGTTTTCATTGTTTTGTGCCTGATTGGAGCGACATGCTTCCGGGAACAGGAACGAAAGAAGCATGGCGAGGGAGATGTGAGTGTACTTTATTCCGATAAATCCGTCAAAAGAGGGTGAGTCAGGAGATTGATTATTACGGGCAATAGCTTTGCACCTTCTGGCCACATCTGCGACCACAGATTTCACAGATGGCACAGATTTTTTTGGTAACGACTAACGTACCCGACTTCAATCACCACAAAGGCACAAAGACACTAAGCACACCAAGAATTTCAAAACTTTTTCCTTCTTTGTGCCTTTGTGCCTTGGTGCTCTTGGTGGTGCGCTCCGGATAACGATGAACCGTTATTGTTCAACTTTCATAGCATCACCTACTTAACTGCTCCGCTTGGCAAAGTGTAAACAACTGGGCTATGATTACCGCGACACTTCTTCTTTACCAGCCCATGATTTTTTCATCACTTGTTCGCCAAAAAGAGCGCTGGTTGAGCCTGCTCGTGCTGGCAGCAGGTTTATTGCTGGCTGTACTGCTGGCTTGGGCCCTGCTAAACCGACCCGCTCTCGCCAACCAACTCATTGCTCTCATGGCCATTGCTCTGACTTTGGGCATGATTGCGCGCAATCCGCTACACGCCTTTTTGCTGTGGATTTTCTTTATCCCGTTGGCTCCTTTTTGGCGATTCGATTTGCACATGCCCGCAGGCATTCCCGATTTAAGTTATACCCGGGTGGTGGGCAGTTTTTTGGCCATTTACCTGGTGGCGCAAATTGCCCGCGGACAGCGGCAGCTTTTACACCTGACCCTCTTTGATCTTACCCTGCCCTTCTTCATCTTTCCGCTGCTATGGTCTGCGATGCGGGCTTATTCCGGCTGGCTGTGGGGCTTGCAAACAGTTTTCGATGCCTTTTTGATGCCCATCTTCGTCTATTTTATCGCCCGGCAACTGGTGCAAGAGCCAGATGATTTTCGAATGCTGGGCAAAGTGCTCATTGGCATTACCGCGGTGATTGCCGTGGCCAGCATCGTAGAACAAAGCACTGGTTTTGCACCCTTTCGTGCCTCGAACACCGCGCTGATTTACAGCGGCGATATTCGCAAGGTGGGCAGCTTTTTGGGAAATCCCGCCTATGTGGCTTTGGCGCTGGCCGTGGTGGCGCCGCTGGCCATGATGCTGGCCATCGAGCAGCAGACCGTGCGGGGTAAAATGCACTATGTGCTGGCGCTCTTGCTGCTGGAAGGGGGCATTGTGGCCACCTTCAACCGTTCGGGATTAGGGGGCGGGCTCATCGGGCCGCTAGTCTTCTCTTTTCTCAATCGACGCCTGCTCAAGGTGGTTTTGCCCACCTTACTCATCATTGGGCTGCTGTTGGGGTTGGGCTGGGGAATGATGCAGGATAGCTCCGCAGCCCAGCGCCTGAGTTCTGAAAGCCCCATCGATTATCGGATGCGGGCGCTGAAATATGGCCTGGAAATTCACAAAACCTCTCCCTACATCGGGGTGGGATGGGCCTGGTTCGGGCGTTTGGCTGCTGAGCGTGGCTTTCGCGAAAATGGCATTCATGTTCTTAGCAGCACCCACAACTCTTATCTTAATTTTTTGGTTTCTGGCGGCTATCTGCTGCTGGGCGGTTATTTGCTTTTAGCTGCAGGTCTGGGCATGACGTTGCTTACTTTGGGCTGGGCCCGACGCCGGTCGCGACGGTTCTTTCCGCTGTTCATTCAGGCAGCTTTTGCCAGCTATTTCGCCTACTTTATTCCCATCGTGGCCTTTGATAACGCCTTTTCTATTTACGCCAATCTCATCTTTTTTGCTATCATGGGGGGCGCAATTTCTACCACGCTGGCCGGGGGCTCCTTTACCGATGCCGGGCGCCCGTTGCCCCGCGCGCAAACATCCCTCCCGGATGCCGCTCCGTAGCCCATCTCCTCACCACCCCTACCCATGAATCTCTACAACCATTTCCTGCGTACCGCTGTTTTGCCCCTGGGCGCGCGTCTGGCTGGATTTTCTGAAACCATGCCTTATTTGGCCGCACTGGAAGCCAGCCAATGGCACTCGCCCCAGCAGCTACGCGACCTGCAAAATGCCAAATTGCGGCGACTCATCGCCCACGTTTATCAGCATGTCCCCTTTTATCGGCAGGTCATGGATGAGCGCCATCTGCGCCCAAGCGACATCCAAACTACCGATGATCTGGTCAAGCTGCCGGTGGTAGATAAATATGTGCTGACCAACAACTACCCCGATTTCATGCGAGATCAGTCTATTGCCCGGGATGATTTGATTCCGGTGACATCCAGCGGGTCCACGGGCGAGCGTCTGCTTTATTGGACGACCAAAAGTCAGAAAGCTAAAAAATGGGCCGGGCTCTTTCGGTTTTGGCAGATGGCCGGGTATCGATTCGGGAAGCGCTACGCCACATTCACCGTGTCATCCAACCGCGGCTTGCGCGGGAACCCCTTGCTGAGCAAGTTGGAATGGCAGATGCTGCGGCATTTGTGGCTGCCCATGATTCAGATTACCGATGAGCGTCTGCTGGATTATGCCCGACGCATCCAGGCTTTCAAGCCGGTGATGCTCCGTTCCTATGCCTCTACCGTGTATTTTTTGGCCCGATACATGGTCGAAAACCATATCAACGTCTTTGTGCCCGCAATCATCACCACCGGCGAAACCTTGTCCGCGCCCATGCGGGCCACCATCGAGCAAGCCTTTGCGCCGGGCAAGGTCTTCAATGAATATGGCGCAGATGGTATGCAGATTGCCGGCGAATGCGATGCTCACACGGGCCTGCATCTTAATGCTGAAACCATTTTTACCGAAGTTTTACGTGATGGGCAGCGGGTGCCTGATGGCGAAATGGGGGAGCTGGTGTTCACCAATCTCGAAGCCACCGCCACCCCCTTCATCCGTTACAATGTGCAGGATGTGGGCGTTTTGAGCCATGAGCCTTGTTCTTGTGGCCGCGGGCTGCCACGCCTGACCCATCTTGAAGGACGGCTGACCGATATGTTTGCCACTCATGATGGGCGCTGGCTCAGCGTGCATCATTTTACCGGCTTTTTCGGGCATCAGCCCTCGGTAGAGGCATTCCAGGTTATCCAGCACAGTGTGGATGAGGTGGAAATCAAGCTAGTGGCCCGACCTGAGTTCGATGAGTCGGTGCATCAGGCCATTCTTGATACTTTTGCCGATTATTTGGGGGAGCGCATTCATCTGACCTTGACCTTTGTAGATGAAATCGAAACCACGCCTTCAGGCAAACGTCGCTTTTTTATCTCCAATGTGATGAAGAAACCGGGTAATACTTTGGGAATCGATCACATGGAGCCGCGGTCGTGAGCGATTTTAGGGGTTTGCGGATTGCCATTTTGGGGCCTTTTCCGCCCCGGCCCGGCGGTGTGTCCATCCAATGCGCCACGCTGGCGACCAGCTTGCAAGAGGCCGGGGCCCGAGTCATCCGCATCAACACCGATGTGCCAGGCGTGCGGGCCCGTGGGCGTGCGGGCAAGCTGATGATGCCAGGGGCGCAGGTGACGCACATCTCCCAAGCCTTGCGCCGCACCCGCCACCAGTGGGATGTTCTGCACGTGCATGCGGCCTCGTGGTGGGGATTTATGCCCGCGGTGCTGGGCTTGCAGGCGCTGGCCTGGGGTAAAAATATGGTACTCACCTATCATGGCGGCGAGGCTGAGCGCTTTATGGCCCGGCACAGCCGATTTGTCACGCCTGTGCTGCGGCGTTATGATCATTTGCTCACGCTGACTCCCACCCAGGCCGCTATTTTCGCCCGTTACGGTTTGCGACCTGAGGTGCTTCCCAACATCGTGCCAGGGTCACACTTTGTATTTCGCCCGCGCGGGCCGGTGCATCCACGATTGTTGTGGGTGCGGCATTTTCAGGCGCATTATCGGCCTCAGGACGCGCTGGCGGTGTTGGCAAGGGTGCGGCAGATTTATGCCGATACCACGTTGACGCTGGTGGGGGATGGCCCCCTGCGCCCGCAGCTTCAGGCGCACGCGGGCCCGGGCGCGCATTTTGCGGGCGCACAGCCGCCCGAGTCTTTGCCCGCTTTTTATAACGAGGCAGATATTTTTCTCAATACCTCGGCCATTGACAATTTACCCCTGACCCTCATCGAAGCCAGTGCCAGCGGCCTGCCCATTGTTTCTACCAATGCCGGCGCCATTGCCGATCTCATCCAGCATGAGGCCAACGGTCTGCTGGCCCCGGTGGGCGATGTGGCCATGCTGGCGGAGCTGGTGCTGAGTGTGATTTCCCGGGCCAATCTGGCACGACAGCTTTCGTTGGCAGCCCGTGAAAATGCCCGGCGTTTCGATTGGTCTGCTATCGCCCCGCAACTGGCTGCCTGCTATGCCCTGACGTGAGTGTAGCAGCGCCTCTTGCCATCAGTTAGTTCTTCCATCTATCTTTATGCAAATTCGACCTATTCTGCGCGGCCTCAAAAGCTACCTTCCCATTTCTTCCGTACCTGCAAGCACAGGAGGAACCATTTCGGCGCGTTATTGCTACGCTGTGTGGCTGCGGCATCAGGTTTTGCTGGCCGAAAATGGCCTAAATCCTCATCCGCAGGTCATTGCCGAGCTGGGCCCGGGCGATTCGCTGGGCATCGGATTGGCCGGCCTGCTCAGCGGTGCACAGCGTTACATCGCTTTGGATGTGGTGGCCTTTGCCACGCCCCAGCGCAATTTAGCCATTTTTGATGATTTGGTGGCGCTGTTTCGGGCCCGGGCCCCCATTCCCGATGCCCGGGAATTTCCGCAAGTCTTCCCGCGGCTATCCAGCTACGCATTTCCTGCCCACATCCTGGATGAGGCCCGATTGGCGCAGGCTCTGGCGCCGGCCCGGATTGAGCGTCTGCGCGCGGATTTAGCAGCGCTGCACCATCCCCGGCCCCAAAGCGCTATCAGCTACATTTGCCCCTGGACCGACGCCGCGGTCATGCAGCCCGATTCAGCAGATTTCATCTTTTCGCAGGCGGTGCTGGAGCATGTGGATGATATCGCGCTCACCTACCGCGCTTGTCATCATTGGCTGCGGCCCGGTGGCATTACCTCGCATCAAATTGATTTCAAAAGCCATGGCATTACCGATGTGTGGAACGGACACTGGGGGTATCCCGACTGGTTGTGGCGCATCGCCCGCGGGCGCAAACCCTACTTTCTCAATCGGGCGCCCCTTTCTGCGCATTTGGCGGCCATGCAGCAGGCCGGGTTTAGCCTTTTGCAAGTGCTGCCTGTTACACGTGAAGGTGGATTGAAGCGCAGACAACTGGCAACCAGCTTCCGCAGCATGAGCGATGATGATCTCATTACCAGCAGTGCCCATGTTTTGGCTCGTAAAGCGTAACGACCAACGTACCCGACTTCAATCACCACAAAGACACTAAGACACTAAGAACACCAAGCATTTCAAACCTTTTTCTTTTTTTGTGCCTTTGAGGCTTCGTGTTTTAGTGGTTTCTAGCCGGGCTACCTTAGTCGTAACCGTAAAGCGCAGTAAAACATCATGTGTGAGTCAGTGTTCGGAATTGGCAGATAAAACTGGTATCGGTATAATTTGTCATCATTTGTAACGACTAACGTACCCGACTTCAATCACCACAAAGGCGCAAAGACACTAAGAACACCAAGCATTTCAAAGCTTTTTCTTTTCTTCGTGCCTTTGTGGCTTCGTGTCTTCGTGGTTTCTAGCCGGGCTACCTTAGTAGTAACCATCATTTTCTCGTCCATTTTCATCCACATCTGCTAAACTGTAGCTGTTAAGTAGTTGATGCTATGAATTCGAATGTAACGGCACACCGCTATCCAAAAAGCATCACCAAGGCTAGCGCCGAATCCATTTTCGCCGTTGGTCAAAATACGCATCCACTTAATCGTCCAGCAGTCACCCCATCTCCAATACCCAAAACCCAACCCTGAGGTGTCATCTTGACAACCCCTTTACGCGCTGCGGTCATTGGCGTAGGCTCTATGGGTGCTAACCACGCCCGGCTCTATGCCCGCATGCCCCAAACCACCTTGGTCGCTTTTTCCGATTTAGATGCAACCCTGCGCGACCGTTTTGCCCGTACTTACAAAGCCACACCCTATGTCGATTATCGAGAGATGATCGAAAAAGAGCATTTGGATGTGCTAACCATCGCCTTACCCACCCATTTGCACCGCATGGCCGCGCTGGACACCATGGCCGCGGGCATTCATACCTTTGTCGAAAAGCCCCTGGCCGAATCGGTAGCCTCGGCCCGCGAGATGATTGAAGCCAGCGAGCGGCACAATGTTTTGCTGGGCGTCGGGCACATCGAACGCTTTAACCCCGCGGTAATCGCACTCAAAGAGCGTTTGGACGCGGGGCAGTTGGGCAAAATTTATCAGGTCAACGCCCGCCGCATCGGGCCCTTTCCACCCCGAATCAAGGATGTGGGCGTCGTTTTCGATTTAGCGACCCACGAAGTCAACATCATGGAATATCTCACCGGTGTGGGCATCCGCAGCGTGGTCGCCGAAATCAAACAAACCCTGCACGATAAACATGAAGACATGCTCTCCTGCATCCTGCGTTTTGATGGCGATGTCATCGGAACCATGGATATCAACTGGCTTACCCCTACCAAAATTCGACAACTGGCTGTTTTAGGAGAACGGGGCATGTTCTTGGTCAATTATCTTACGCAAGAGCTGTGGTTCTACGAAAACCGCTCCGCTCAAGACCATTGGCAGGGCTTGGTGACAGTGGGCGTCACTGAAGGCAGCGTTATCAAATATGAACTCACCCGTGTCGAGCCACTGCGCGCCGAGCTGGAAACCTTTGTCGATGCCATCAATCATGGCTACAACGGCCTGGTCAATGGCGAAGAAGGCTTGCGCGCAGTTTTTCTGGCAGAGCAGATTCTGCGGGCCAGCCACGAGCAGCAAGTGGTCAAGTTGCCACCCTACACACCCGTACCTGCCCGGTATCGGCAAAAGGGACAGCGCCGTGACTAAAAAACGCCACTTTTTGGTGGTACTGGGCGCAGGAGGGCACACCCGGCAGATGTTGCGTTTGGTGGAACTTCTCGGGCCCGATTATGACTACAGCTACGTCATCTCCAAAAATGATCCCGTTTCTGTAGACAAAATAGCAATTCCCGGGGAAATCTTTTACATAACGCAGCCGCGAGAGAAAATTCGCGGGCGCACAGATGGCGCGTTTACCGTCCTGCGGCGGATGCCCATCTCGGTGTGGCAAGCCTGGCAGATTTTAAGCCGTTCTCGCCCTGACGCCATCTTTGGCGCCGGGCCCAGCCTGCAAATCCCCATCGCCATAGCCGCCAAAATGCGGGGCATCCCTCACATCTTCATCGAAACCGCCTCTAAAATCGAATTTCTAAGCTTTACCGCCCGTCTGGTCTATCGCCTTCATCTTTATAATCGTTTTTACGTGCAGTGGGAATCGCTCACCGAGATGTATCCGGGCACGCGCTATGCGGGGAGGCTGCTATGATTTTTTGTACCGTAGGAACCACCGATTTCGATGATCTGCTGCGGGCCGTGGACGCGTTGGCTCCTGCATTGGGCGAGCCAGTCATCTTTCAGATAGGGCAGGGAGCTTACGAGCCGCAGCATGGCCAGTGGTTCCGTTTTGCCCCCGACATCTCCAGCTACATCCGCGAAGCCAGCCTGGTCATTGCCCACGGCGGCTTTGGCACAACGGTCGATGTGTTGTACGCGGGCACGCCCCTGGTCAGCGTTCCCAATCCTGATCGCTTTGACAAACATCAGGAGCAAATTTTACGCCAATTCGGGGACGAAGGCTATTTAGTGGCCTGTCCCCATCTGGACGACCTGCCCGCGGCCATCCAAACAGCCCGCACAGCCACCTTGCGGCCCTATCAGCCGCCTCAGACCACCCTGCATCTTGAAATCGCCCAATTTGTCTCATCCCTGAGATAGCTATCAGTCAGGTGAGGGCAAAGAATTGCGTCATGCGGGCCAGCGTTGCGCATCTTGGCATTTGCCGCAAAACCAGCCCCTTATGATATGATTCCGCCCGTGCCCGTGGCAAAACGTATAAAATGATTCTTTATGAAGGTTTTGTCATCTTTGCAGATTACGATCTTCATTCGATTTTCATCTCAATCTACTAGAATAGAGGCTAGGCAGATAGCATGTGTATCATTCTCGTCAAAATAAACTTGAGTCTTGGACACATCCTCTCTTCCTGCCCACAATTCACGGAGGTCCTTCCTAACCATGCACAAGAAGACATTCTTGCTGCTCGCGACAATCGTACTTCTGTTGACGATTCTTATTTCAACCCCCGTCGCTTTCGCAAAAACACAAACTTCGCAAAATAGCAGCGCACCGCAGCTTGATTCTGGTGACACCATCGAACCAACCCCCGCACCTCAACCTGAGAGCGCAAAATTTGTAACACCGCCCGGAGGCGATCCCGCCTTCTACATCATCGGTGGCACCTGGGATCACCGCACTGGCCAACAATTTCATGCTGATGGTGTTTATCAGTTTTGGACATGGGCAACCTTCAACACCGCTCCGGGCCAATATAATTTTTCCCGCTTGGATCAGTGGGTGGCTGCAAAATTAGCAGTAGGTTACACCGGCATTGGTGTTGCCATCAACACCTACACGGGCCGCCTCTCATCACCTTGTGGCGTTGTCGATCAAGGAGTCGATGCCATCCCCGAATACGTTCAAAAAGGGCGTGACGGTCAGATGGGCACCAGTGATGATGCTGTTTTGGTGGCAGATGTTGCGGATCAGCGCAATTATGCTGGTTGCACCAATTATGGCGGCGACTGGTATGTGCCTGACTACAACAACGATTATTACTGGGAACAGTACAATAAATTCATTCACGCTTTAGCCGACCACCTGCTAGACGCCTCCTACCGAGACAATATCGGCTGGATTTCCATTGGTACAGGCAAAGATGGTGAGAACATTCCTGTCGACAACACCGACGATGACTTCTTGCTGAAGCATGTTTCGGTGGCCGATTGGGTGACTTACGAAAAAGCGGTCATGGATATGTATGCCGACGCGTTTTATGATGGCTCCGGCTTCCCGCGGCTTTCACTAACCGTGCAAAATGCCCCGGCTTACCGCAAATTCTGGGAGCGCCGCGACATTGCCAGCTACGCCAATCAAAAACGCATTGGTGTTTCCATCAACGGCATGACTTCCGACTTTGTGGGCTCGCTCTTGTGTGACGATCCGAACCCTACCACCAACTGCACCGGCATGTACGACCAAGCGGTGCTTTATCAGAACAGCATCCCCATTCAGCTTGAAACCTACGGTTACATGACAGGAACCGAGAACGAGTTTTACGCTGCTATGGCTCGGGCTTTGCATTTCCATACCGACTACATTCGGCTTTCCGGCTTTTGGACCTACCCGGGCATGGATACGCAGCTCAATCGTGACATTGCCAAGTGGACAACAAAATACATGGGCAAAGGCTTCTTGCCTGGACAAGATGAGCCGCCCAGCATTTGGTCCCGGATGCGTGAACACCGTAATCCCCTCTTCCTGAATTATGCCTGGACTACCAGCTCCAGCTCCTGGCCAGTTATCGGAAACTACGAATTCTTCCTTACGCAAAAAGATTACTCCGACTTCCAGGCAGTGACCATCCCTGTCACCGATGATCCCCGCATCACCTGGACTGGTAGCAACAGCACCACCGCCTATCAGAAACGGTGGCACAAAAACACCGACCCCTACGATCCACAGATGGGGCGAGCGGGCCTCTACCGTCTCAATCGTCCAGATACGGGCGTGCAAACCCAGGTCGATCCTGGCTGGGTGGCCCGTCGCACCGACCAAGCCACCAATCAGGTGCGTTTCATCTTCGATGCTGCTGATCGCTATTTCGATCACACCCAAGCCGATAGCTTCAAGGCCATTGTCACGGTAACCTACCAGGATGTAGGCTCCGATAAATGGTTCCTGCAATACGATAGCACCACCGGCCCGAAAATTGCAGTGCCCTACGCCATCAACAACTGGACACCGCAGCTCGGTTTGGCCCTGGATGGCGGTCTGCCCACCTCGGGCGTGCTGAACACCACAGACCACGCAGTCACGAAAACCGATAGTGGACAGTGGAAGGTTGCCACATTCCTCATTGAAGATGGTAGCTTTAACAACGGCCTGTTCAACGGCGAAGCCGACATTGCCATCGACTCACGCGATCCCGATACCGGCGCATTGGATGGTAACGAATACATCCATCATGTAGACATCCAACGGGTCGATGCTTTTGCGCCCCCGGTCAAAACTGGCGTGAAAGGCTTTGTTTACGCCGATATGAACGAAAACGGCGTGCGCGATGCCAATGAACCGGGCATTCATGGCGCAACAATCAAGCTGCAGGGCGCGACCAATTATCAAACCACCGCCACCGGCAGCGGCTACTACGAAATGAGCGACGTAGCGCCGGGACAGTACACCCTTTCGGCCACTGCGCCCGCTGGCTACGAACAACTCGAACCAGCCAGCATCGCGATCTTTGTAAGCACCAACAACATGCTGCGCGTCGACTTCAAACATCCTCCTGTCGAAATCAAGCGCTACCTCTACCTCCCGCTTATTCAAATTCCCTAATGCGCTCAACGCCCCACCCTGGCTGCGTGCCGGGATGGGGCGCTTTCTCCCTCTCCCCGTCAATCTTCGGGAAACCTTTTCATCTACGACAAGGAAGCACACAACCATGCTGACAACTCAATCCCGAATGGTCACGCCAACATTACGTTCAGCCTCATCCCGTTTCGCCAACACCGATACCTACATCACCGTCCGTGTGCCTGTTGCCGGGCTGCCCACCCATTATCGTGTGATGAAGCGGGTCTTTGATTTTACCGTGGCGCTTTTGGCATTGATTGTACTGGCTCCTGTGTTCCTGCTTATCTTCCTGGCCATCAAACTGGATGATGGCGATCCCGTTATCATTGTTCAAAAACGAGTTGGCTTGGGCGGCAAGGTCTTTGATTTCTACAAATTCCGCTCCATGATTCATAATCTGGATCATTCGCAAGCGAATCGGGAATTCGCCCAGAAGGTTATCCGGGGCGAGATTACGCAGGCTCCCAAAGAGAATGGGGGCTTGCTCAAACCCAAGCATAATGGTCGGGTCATCACCCGTGTGGGCAAATTCCTGCGCAAAACCAGCCTGGATGAATTGCCACAGCTTTTCAACATTCTCAAAGGCGATATGAGTCTGGTAGGCCCGCGTCCTTCCATCGATTACGAAGCCGAAGCCTATCTGGATTGGTACTTGCCCCGGCTCTCGGTGCTGCCCGGCATTACCGGCCTGGCCCAAATCAACGGGCGCAGCAGCATCCCCTTTCCCGAGATTGTCAAGTGGGATGTGAAATATCTCAAAAACGCCTCCTTCTTGCTCGATTTTCGAATTCTGTTGCAAACCATCCCCGTAGTGATTGGCATGCGCGATTCCGGCTGAACGAAAATAAAGCCATCGATTTGGCCTGATTTTTGAGAACGTCCCATTTGGTTATGAACGCCCCGAAACCACCGGGGCGTTTTTTTGTGGGATTGGGAATGGGCGCGGAATGTGATACAATCCAGGTTAGTCAACGATGATTTCCATCATTCACTCATCACACCTTTCCCTATGGCAGATTTATCACTGGTTCATCATTTTGTACAGCGTGTCTCCGATAACGTGTCGCGCGTCATCCTGGGTAAAAAACAAGCAATCGAATACACCATGCTGGCCTTGTTGTGCGAAGGTCACCTCCTCATCGAGGATGTTCCCGGTCTGGGGAAAACCATGCTGGCCCGAGCCATGGCCCGCTCCATTGGTTGCGACTTTAATCGCATCCAATTCACCCCCGATATGCTGCCCAGCGATGTTACCGGTGTTTCGGTGTATAATCAAAAGACCCGTGAATTCGAATTTCGGCCCGGGCCCATCTTTGCGCAAATCGTCCTGGGCGATGAAATCAACCGGGCCACCCCCAAAACCCAGGCTGCGCTGCTGGAAGCCATGGAAGAACGACAAGTGACCATCGATGGCAAAACGTATCCCATGCAGCGCCCCTTCCTGGTTCTGGCCACCCAAAATCCCATCGAATACGAAGGAACCTTCCCACTGCCCGAAGCCCAGGTCGATCGCTTTCTCATGCGCATCAACTTGGGCTATCCTCAACGCCAGGATGAGATTGCCATCCTCGATTCCCAGCAGGATCACCACCCCATCCATGATTTGCAGCAAGTGGTCAGCGATGCCGAGCTGATGGAGGCCCAGAACGCAGTCAAGCACATTTACATGGATGAGCAGCTCAAGAGCTACATCGTCACCTTGTCGCAGGCCACCCGAGAGCATCCCGATGTTTATCTGGGAGCCAGTCCCCGCGGTTCATTGGCCTTGTTCCAGACTGCTCGGGCCCGAGCAGCGTTGCAGCAGCGCGATTTTGTACTGCCCGACGACATCAAAGCACTGGCTGTGCCCACCTTGGCCCATCGTATCATCATCAGCCCTTCTGCCCGCATCAAAAACATCAGCGCCGAAACCATCCTGCGCGAAATCATGGAAACCATCCCTGTGCCCGGCTCCCGGGTCATTGCGTCTGCCTGACAGCTTTCGGTCTTCATCGTGCGTCTACCCACCTGGATTGCCCTGATTGTGTGGTTGCTAAGTGCTGCGGCAGCCCTGAAAACAGGACGCGATATTCTCTACAACACCTTCTATCTCATCACCCTGACCCTCATCCTCTCTTGGATTTGGGCCTGGCAAAACATCCGCAACCTGGAAATCTTGCGTCGCGTGCGCACGCCGCGTAGCCAAGTGGGCAGGATTGTCGAAGAATCCTTCGAGGCCCGCAACCAGGGACGGCTTCCCAAAATCTGGGTCGAAATCACCGACCAGTCAGACCTGCCCGGCCATCGCGCCTCCCGAGTTTTGGTGGCACTCAAACGCAAGCGCAAGCACATCTGGAAAGTGCGCACTCCTGCCGTGCGTCGCGGACGCTACCATCTGGGCCCTGTGCAGCTTCGCAGCGGCGATCCTCTGGGCATCTTCGAGTTTAAACGCCCCATTCCTGGCTATCACAACATCCTTGTTTACCCCGCCACTTACGACATCCCGGGCTTTCAGCTTCCTCCTGGCCGGGCCCCGGGGGGCAAAGTCGCCCGTTTTCGTACCCATTACCTTACCACCAACGTGGCCTCGGTGCGAGATTACGTCCCCGGCGACAGCTTCAACCGCATCCACTGGCCCTCATCCGCCCGCACCGGGCGCCTGATTGCCAAAGAATTTGAGCTGGATCCCACCAGCGATGTTTGGCTATTACTGGATTTGGATGAATCCTGGCACGCGGCCTCTCCCTTCGAGCCAGCCATCCCCACGTTTATCCCCGCGGCCTCAGGCCCAAAGCCACGAAAAAGTGAACCTGCCCTCCTGCCCGCCACCATCGAATATGGCACAGCCGCAGCCGCGTCCATTGCCCAACGCTATCTCATCGAGCGCCGGGCCGTGGGACTCATCACCTATGCACCCCAGCGCCAAATACTGCAACTGGAACGAGGTCATCGGCAATTTACCAAAATCCTCGAAACCCTGGCCGTAGTCGAGCCCGGGCCCAGTGTCAGCTTTGACCGCGTGCTCGTTGCCGAAGGCCACTTTCTTTCCCGTAACACCACCGTTGTTGCCATCTCAGCCTCTGCCGACAACGCCTGGGTCAGCGCATTACGAGATTATCGGCGTCGCGGCATCAGCGTTACCGCCATCGTCATCGCTGGCGCCACCTTCGGTCCCCTGCCCCCCTTTCAGCCCATTCTGACCGAACTCTGGGCCAGCCAAATCCCCGTCTATGTTTTGCGGGCCGGAGACAGCATCTCAGCCGCACTTTCACGCATGGCCCTGCCCGAATCCTAAATTCCCCCATCTCAGCATCTCACGCCAATTGCCGCCATGATTTACATTCGCCGCCCTACCCTGCACGATTTGAACGAATGCGCCCAACTGGATGCCTCGTACACCACCACCAAAGTGTGGCAGATGAACCTGCAACCTGCCTCTAACCAGTTTCGGGTACAATTCAATCTGGTGCATCTGCCCCGCCCCATGACCATTGCCACCCCCCTGGAAGAGCGTGATTTAACCAAAGCCTGGCAACGAGGTGATGGCATTTATGCCGCGCGGCGCGTGAACAAAATTTTGGGCTACATCCACATGGCCATTCAGCCGCAAGATAAAATCGGATACATCCATCGGCACGTTGTAGCCCCCGATTCTCGCCAGCAAGGCGTTGGCACCGCCCTGCTGGCCCGAGCCATTGAGTGGGGGCGAGAGCGGCATTTGCGCAGTTTCGAGATTGCCCTGAGCACGAAAAACCATCCTGCCATCGCCTTTTATCTTTCCCAGGGCTTCACCTTTACCGGTTTTAGCGAACGCCTGTGGGGCAGACAAGAAATCGTCATGCACTTCTCGCGAGTCGTACGTTAACAACTTTCGTTATCGCTACATCTCTTCGTGGACACTGTAGCGGAAGCGCTTTCGGGCATTGAGCATGGCCCGCCGCAAAATTTCATGCACCTCATTAGGCTGCTTGATATTATTCAGCGAGGTTTCCGGCAGCGATGGATCGGCACTTTTAATGAGAATATCACCAATGCCCAGGGCCCGCTCCGTCACACTTTGATGAAAATCCAGATCCTGAATCCGAATAAGCTCAATGTCATCCCGCTCCTTACCCAGCAGCCCATGCACAATGCGCACCCGCTCTGTGGTAATCTGATAACTGGTGACCACCGAGAGGAAGGGGCGTCCTTCCCACAACACCTCCTCATCACTTTCCAGCACATTACCAACACCTGAGCTGCGAGATGGCAGGCCCACATCCTCCAAAGCCTCATCCACCAGCACCATCACACCATCCAGCAGAGCATCTACCAACGTTTCCAGCTCATCAGCCGGAATGCTGGCCGGTGGATGACCACTTTTAGCCATACTCTTCCAGACACGTTCTCGGGCCTGAGTTTTCATTTGTTCAACAGTGGACATAACGGGCCTCCCATGAGCGAAAAGAATTGTTACGACTAAGGTAGCCCGGCTAGAAACCACGAAGACACGAAGCCACAAAGGCACGAAGAAAAGAAAAAGCTTTGAAATGCTTGGTGTTCTTAGTGTCTTTGCGCCTTTGTGGTGATTGAAGTC
>Ga0256914_1001742_pt1 | contig 19051 bp, 15 predicted proteins | sample HulkmetaG_FD_191571 | JGI IMG/M metagenome (GOLD analysis project Ga0256914, IMG submission 191571) | Hydrothermal chimney microbial communities from Main Endeavour vent field at the Juan de Fuca Ridge, Pacific Ocean - Hulk | ecosystem: Environmental > Aquatic > Marine > Hydrothermal vents ... | reverse complement strand
TTGCTGTTTCCCAGGTAAACCTTTTGCTTTTTCAGCTCGTCGGCCACCAGCTCGGCGATGTCGCGGACGACGACGTTCTCGGCCTCGTCGGCCGCCGCCTCGCTCTCGAACATCTGCGTACAGAACGGGCAGGCGGTGGCCACCACCTCGGCGCCGGTGCCCTTGAGCTCGCGGTAGCGGTTCTCGGGAATGCGCTCGGCCCCCTCGGCTTCCTCTTTCCAGAACTGCGCGCCGCCAGCGCCGCAGCAGAAGGCGTTGTCGCGGGTGCGGTCGGGCTCTTCGATGATGAAGCCCAGGCTGCTGACCACGTCGCGCGGGGCCTCGTACTCGCCGTTGTGGCGGCCCAGGTAGCAAGGGTCGTGGAAGGTGGCCTTGTGGCCCCGGTCGAGCGGCTTGACGTCGAGCCGGCCTTCGGCAATGAGTTCTTCGATGAACTGGCTGTGGTGGACCACCTCGTACTCGCCGCCGAACTGCGGGTATTCGTTGCCAATAGTGTGCATGCAGTGGGGGCAGGTGGTGACTATCTTCTTGGGGGCCACCTCGTTGAGGGTGGCGACGTTCTCGGTGGCCAGCTGGAAGAACAGGTACTCGTTGCCGGCGCGGCGGGCCGAGTCGCCGGTGCACTTCTCGCGGGTTCCCAGCACCGCCCAGTCCACGCCGGCGGCGTTGAGGATTTCGGCCATGCTGCGGGCGATCTTCTGGGCGCGCGGGTCGTAGCTGGCGGCGCAGCCTACCCAGTAGAGCACCTCGGGGTGCGGCTTCTCGGCGGTGGTCGGCACCTCGAAGTCGAGCTCCTTGGCCCAGTCGAGCCGCTTTTCCTGACCGATGCCCCAGGGGTTGCCGGCCCGCTCCATGCCGCGGAAGGCGTTTTGCAGCTCGGCCGGGAAGTCGCCCTCCATCAGCACGCGCTCGCGGCGGATGTCGACCAAATGCAGCATCTGCTCGTTGCCCACCGGGCAGACGTCGACGCAGGCCATGCAGGTAGTGCACGACCACAGCGCGTCGGCGTCGAGGGCGAACTCGAGCAGCGGCCGCGGGCTCGGCTCGCCGGCGGCGAAGCTGGCCAGGATGTCGTTGAACTCGTAGCGCTCGTTGATGATCAGCGCCGCCGGGTTCAGCGACTTGCCGGTGACGTTGGCCGGGCAGACGTCGGCGCAGCGGTTGCACATGATGCAGGCGTAGGGGTCGATCAGCCGAGGCCAGCTAAAGTCTTCGAGCCTGGCGACGCCGAACGACTCGGCCGACTCGTCTTCGAAGTCGATCGGGTCGAGGACGCCCGGCTTCTCGGGGCGGAAGGTCAGCTTGAAGGCCGAGACCATCAGGTGGATGTGCTTGCTGCGCGGGAAGTAGGGGATGAAGGCCAGAATCGAACCCAGGGCGAACCACCAGAACATGTGCTCCAGGAAGACCTGGGTCCCCTCGCTCATCCCCGAGAAGAAGAGGCGGCCGATAGCCGAGGCCACCGGCTGGTACGGGTCGGCGCCCTCGCGGGCGAGCTGCGCCGCCTTGGAAAGCAGCCGCGAACCGACGTGAAAGATGATGAAGGCGCCGACTATCGCCGAGTCGCGGGGGATGCCGGCGGGAACCTTCTCGTGGAGCTTGACGCGCGGGTTGAAGGTGAGCTCCGGCGCCGGCAGCACGAAGCGGCGGATCATGAAGCCGGTGATGCCGACGAGCACCGCGACGGTCAGGATGTCGGCCAGCAGGTTGTAAGGGTTCCACCAGCCACCCTGGGCGTGCAGGCCGACCATCCCCTCGAGCACGTCCACCAGGTTGACCGCCAGGTAGTACATGAACCCGTAGAAGGTGAACGCGTGCAGAGTCGAGACCAGCGGCCGCCGTTTGAATACCGTCTGCTGCGTGATAAAGAGCCACAGGGCCCGGCCTATGCGCTCGGGTAGGTGGTCGAGCCGCCCCGGCGCCGGCTTACCGCGGACGACGGCCCGGTAGATGTTGTAAAACCCCTTGCCGCCGAAGTAAGCCGAGGCCATGACCGCCAGGATGAAGAGGACCTTTTCCCATGTCGTCAGCATGCCTACCCCCTACTCTTATACTCGGTTCAATATTATCAGAAGGCGGTGGGACATCCCGCCCGTAATCAGGCTCCGAAGAGACGGTTCCAGTTTTGAATCAGCCAGTAGGAAACGGCGAAGCCGAGGATGGCGCCGGCGGCCACCTCGAGGTAGGTGTGCCCCAGCAGTTCCTTGAGCGGTTTGGGCTTGAAGCCCTCGTGGAGCACCGTCCGCAGCTCCTCGACCAGGTCGTTGAGGAGCTCGGCCTGCTGGCCGGCGGCGCGGCGGATGCCGGTGGCGTCGTACATGACTATCAGGGCGAAGACCAGCGAGATGGCGAAGGCGCTGCTGCCAACGCCCTCGACCAGGGCGACGCCGGTTATCAGTCCGGTGACCATCGCCGAGTGGCTGCTGGGCATGCCGCCCGACTCGAGCAGCCTGTCCCAGCTCCAGCGGCGCTCCAGCAGGTAGTAGACGACCAGCTTGATCATCTGGGCGCTGAAGTTGGCCGCCAGCGCCGCCCAGAGGATACGGTTGGCCAGCAGTTCGCTCATCCCCGCCTGCGCCTCGCCGCCCTGACCGTATTGGCCAGCAACATGGCCACCGTCATCGGCCCGACCCCGCCGGGAACCGGCGTGTAGGCCGAGCTCTTCTCGTGAGCCGCCGGGGCGATGTCGCCCACCAGCTCGTCGCCGACGCGGCTGATGCCGACGTCTACCAGCACCGCGCCCTCGGCGACCATCTCGGGCCCGATGAAGCCGGGTCGCCCGACCGCCGCCACCAGCACCTCGGCGCGGCGGGTGACCGCCGCCAGGTCGCGCGTGCGCGAGTGGGCGACGGTTACGGTGGCGTTGCGCCGCAGCAGCAGCGCGGCCAGCGGCTTGCCGACGATGTTGCTGCGGCCGACGATGACCGCTTCCCTGCCCTCGAGCTCGATTCCGTAGTGGTCGAGCATGCGGATGATGCCCGCCGGCGTGCAGGGCTCGAGGGTCTCCTTACCGGCCCAGAGCCGGCCGACGTTGTAGGGGTGAAAACCGTCGACGTCCTTGGCCGGCGAGATGGCCTCGATTACCCGCCCCTCGTCAACGTGCTCCGGCAGCGGCAGCTGCACCAGGATACCGTCGACGCCGTCGTCGGCGTTCAGCTCGTCGATGAGGCCGAGGAGCTCCGCCTCGCTGGTGCTGGCGGGAAGGGCGATTACCTGGCTGTCCATACCCAGCTCCCTGGCTCGCTTGTCCTTCAACCTGGTGTAGGAAACCGAAGCCGGGTCGTCGCCCAGGCGCACCACCCGCAGGGCGGGCGTGTAGCTCAGACCGGCCAGAACCTCGCGCAGCTCGTCGTATAGCGCGCGCGCCACCGCGTGTCCTCTCATCTCCAGGGGCATAGGGCCTCCTCTTCAGTCCTTCTTGGGGACGGTCTCGAGCTCGCCGGCGTCAATCCGCCTCTTCAGGCGGGCCAGAACGCCGTTGACAAACTTGCCCGAGTCTTCCCCGCCGTACTTGCCGGCAATCCGCACCGCCACTTCTATCAGCGGGGCGAAAGGGGTGTCTTCATAGAGGGCTTCGTAGGTGGCCAGGCGCAGCACCGCCAGGTCGGTCTTGGACATCTGGTTGAAGTCCCAGCCCTCGACCGTCTCCGCCAGAATCCGGTCCACCTCGCTGGCGTGGCTCTGGTAGCCGCGCACCAGCCGTTCGGCGAACTCGGTTCCTTCCCGGTCCAGCGGCTCGTCGCCCTCGTAGTCGTAAGCGGCCAGGGCGTGCCGCCAGGCCTCGCTCAGGGGAACGTCGCCCTGGGCGTGCTCGAAAAGCGCCTTGAAAGCCAGCTCCCGCGCCTTACGCCGCATCTTCCCCCTCGGCGGTGACGTCGACGAAGACCACGTCCACCGCCTCCACCTTGAGGCCGGTGGTGGCCGTCAGCACGTCGTAGACGCTGCGCTGCACCTTCTCCGCCAGCGCTCTCAGCGGTTCGCCGTAGCGGGCCACCAGTTGCAGCTCCACCCGGATGCGGCCGTTCTCGCGGGCTACCCGCACCGGACGGCTGCGGCGGCCCGAGAGCACGTCGCCGACGCTGCGGGCGCCGGCGCTGGCCAGGCGCACCCCCTCGAGCCCCTCGAGGGTCAGGGAGATGGTCTCGATAATCGCCGAATCGCTCAGGTCGTAGTCAACCATAGTTTCACCTTACCCCACCAGCGTTACTCCGACATCCGGCGGGCGATGAAGTTCGTGTAGACCGCGCCGCGCCGGAAGAAGGCGTTGTCGAGCACCTTCTTGTGGAAGGGTATCGTCGTCTTCAGGCCGGGTCCGTCGATCACCGTCTCCGCCAGCGCCCGCTTCATGCGGCGGATGGCCGCCGGCCGGTCTTCGGCCCAGACGATTATCTTGGCGATTAGCGAGTCGTAGTGGCTGGGTATCTTGTATCCGGCGTAGACGTGCGAGTCGACCCGGACGCCGGTGCCCCCCGGCCAGAGAACGGTCTCGACCTTGCCGATGGCCGGGCGGAAGTTGCGCTCGGGATCCTCGGCGTTGACGCGGACCTCGATGGCGTGCCCGCGCGACTCGACGTCTTCCTGGCGCAGGCGCAACCCCTCGCCGGCGGCGATGCGGAACTGCTCGGCCACCAGGTCGACGCCGGTAATCATCTCGGTAATCGGGTGCTCGACCTGGATGCGGGTGTTCATCTCGATGAAGTAGTAGTTGCCGTCGCGGTCGACCAGGAACTCGAGCGTCCCCGCCGAACGGTAGCCGATGTGGGCGGCCAGCTTGACGGCCGCCGCGGTCAGCCCCCGGCGCACCTCGTCGTCGAGGGTCGAGGGGGCCTCCTCCAGCAGCTTCTGGTGGCGGCGCTGGATCGAGCAGTCGCGCTCCCACAGGTGGACGACCCGCTCCCCGTCGCCCAGAACCTGGACCTCGACGTGTTTGGGTTCCTCGATGTACTTCTCCAGGTAAATCTCGGGATTGCCGAAGGCCGCCCGCGCCTCTTCCTGCGCCTGGGAAACGGCGTTTTGCAGATCCTCGGGGCCGTGGACCAGGCGCATGCCGCGGCCGCCGCCGCCGGCCGAGGCCTTGAGGATGACCGGGTAGCCTATCTCGCCGGCCGCGGCCACCGCCTCCTCGACGCTCTCGAGGGCGTCGGTCCCCGGCACCACCGGCACCCCCGCCTCGCGGGCGATGCGGCGGGCGGTGGCCTTGTCGCCCAGGAGGCGCATGTTCTCGGGGGTGGGACCGATAAAGGTAACGCCGTGCTCGGCGGTCATCTCGGCGAACTGGGCGTTCTCGGCCAGGAATCCGTAGCCGGGGTGGATGGCGTCGGCGCCGCTGATGACGGCCGCCGAAAGGATGTTGGGGATGTTCAGGTAGCTGGCCGTCGGGCTGGCCGGGCCTATGCAGATGGCCTCGTCGGCCAGCAGCACCGGCAGGCTGTCGGCGTCGGCCTCGGAGTGAGCGATGACGCTGCGCACCCCCAGCTCGCGGGCGGCGCGGATGATGCGCAGGGCTATCTCGCCCCGGTTGGCGATGAGGACTTTTTTGAACATGCCCCTAGGCCGGCTCCACCAGGAAGAGCGGCTGACCGTACTCCACCGGCTCGCCGTCTTCGACCAGGACCTTGCGGATGACGCCGGCCACCTCCGACTCGATTTCGTTAAACAGCTTCATCGCCTCGATTATGCAAACCACCTGGCCCTTCTCGACCCGGTCGCCGACCTCGACGAAGGGCTGGGCGTCGGGAGCCGGCTTCCGGTAGAAGGTGCCAACGATCGGGGCGGTAATCTCGACGCAGCCGGGGCAGTCGCTTTCGTCCGCCGCCGGAGCCGCGTTATCGGCCGGACTGGAAGCGGGCGGCGCGGCCGTCTCCGCCGGCGGTGGCGCCGCCGGTTGCGCGGCGGGGGCCGGCACCGCGGCGACTGTCGTCTGCACCGGCGCCGAGCGGCGCACGCTCAGCTTGTACTCCGGCGTCTCCAGGGTCAGCTCGTTGGTCTCGGTGGCCACCATCGCCTGCAGTATGGCCTTGATTTTCTTGATGTCCACGGCCGCCTCCCTAGGCCCGGCCGGCGTACTCGCCGGTCCGGGTGTCTATCTTGATTACCTCTCCGGCTTCGATGAAGAGGGGAACGTTGACCACCGCGCCGGTCTCCAGGGTGGCCGGTTTGGAGCCGCCGGAGGCGGTGTCGCCCTTGATACCGGGCGGCGCCTCGACCACCTCGAGCTCGACCACCGTCGGCGGGGTAACCTTGATGACCCGTCCCTTGTAGACGTCGCCAATCAGGGTGACGCCCTCTTTCAAGAACTTTGCGGCCTCGCCGGCGACGGCGCGGGGAACGTGGTACTGGTCGTAGCTCTCCAGGTCCATCAGCACCAGCTCGTCGGCCTCCGGGTAGAGGTACTGCATCTCGCGGGCCTCGACGTAGATGTCGTTCAGCTTCTCGCCGGAGTTGAAGGTGCGCTCGACGGTCGCCCCGGTCTCCAGGTTCTTGAACTTGGCGACCACCTTGGCGCCGCCGCGACCGATTTTCTGGTGCTGGTAGTCAACGCACTCCCACAGGGCGCCGTCCATCTCCACCTTGGTGCCCGGTCTGAGGTCGGTTACGCTAATCATGCTTACTGGCCTCCTTGATTCATTCTAAGACTGCTCCTCGAAACGGGTGACGTTGGGCCCCAGGCCCAGCTTCTCGATGTACTCCAGGTAGTCGCTCTCGCTCAGCGGGAACTTGCCGGCCAGCGCCACGAAGAGGGCTTCCATGACGTTGGTGCCGAAGCTGCGGCCATTGAGCCGCGGAGTAGTGGTTACCAGCATGGCCGCGCCGCGCTCCTTCAGCATCTCGACGTCGGCGCTGGTGGTGGTATTGGTCAGGATCGTCTTGCCGGGTATCCGCTCGGGCATGAAGCGTTTTATGTAGAGGAAGTCGCCGGCGATGACGTCGGCCCAGTCGTAGTACCTGCCGCGCCAGTCCTGAATCTGCTTTTCCTGCTTCTCACCGGTGGGGTAGAGCCAGGTAAAGGGGAGCTTGGTGAAGACCGGCAGCAGCAGCCGGGCCAGCAGGCGCAGGCCGCGCAGGGTACGGATGGGCACGGGCACGCCCAGGCCGAAAATCAGGTCGCCAAAGACCATCTCCGCGCCGTGTTCCCACAGCGCCTCGGCCATCCCGAAGCGGTCGACCGCCGAGGTCATGACCACCTTGCGCCCCTTCCAGCCGATTTCGGCGTCCAGGTCGGCCACCACCTTGCGCTCGAGGGTGTGCTTGAGGCCGGAGCCATCGACCACCGGCGTCCGCTGCGCCGCGCCCGCCAGCTTCAGGGCGTCGCGGATGGTATAGCGGCGACCGGCGGCGTAAAGGTAGAGGTCTATTCCGCCCAGGCCGATGGCCGCCACCTCGGGGTCGGCGTCGAACTTCTTGATGAGCTCGATCGCCTTCTCGAAGCTGCCGTCGGTGCCGACGCGCTCGAGCACGAACTTCTCGCCCAGCAGCTCCACCTCGGCCGAGGCGTTGCGCTTTGACGACCCGATGGATACGCTGACGACCCGTTTCATATCTTTCGCCTACCCTTCCAGCAACTCCTTCATTCGCGCGACGACGTTCTCGACGGTAAACCCATACTCACGGTAAACCACCGGCCCCGGGGCGCTGGCCCCGAAGCGGTCCACGCCAATCACCGCGTCGGCGTAGCGCTCCCAGCCGAGCGTCGCTCCCGCCTCGATCGCCAGCCTGGGCAGCTGTGGCGGCAAAACCGCCTGGCGGTACGATTCGGGCTGCTCCTCGAAGGCCTCGAAGCAGGGCAGGCTGACCACGCGAACCGGCCTGCCCTCGGCGGCCAGCGCCTGCTGCGCCTCCAGCGCCAGGGCCACCTCGCTGCCGGTCGCCACCAGCACGCCTTGCGGCGGCTGCTCGGGCTCGCTGAGAACGTAGCCGCCCTTCAGGGCCTCCTCGGCGGGGGCGTACTTTTCGCGGTCCAGCACCGGCAGGCCCTGGCGGGTCAGGATGAGCGCCGTCGGCCCGCCCGCGCGCTCGAGCGCCATCCGCCAGGCCACGGCCGTCTCGGTGGCGTCGGCGGGCCGGATGACCCAGAGCCCCGGCATCGCCCGCAGGCTCATCAGGTGCTCCACCGGCTGGTGGGTCGGCCCGTCCTCGCCGATGGCGATCGAGTCGTGAGTCCAGACGTAGACGGCGGGGATTCCCATCAAGGCCGCCAGCCGCACCGCCCCGCGCATGTAGTCGGAGAAGACCAGGAAGGTGCCCCCGTAGGGCCGGTAGCCGCCGTGGAGCACCAGCCCGTTGATGATCGCCCCCATGGCGTGCTCGCGAACGCCGTAGTGCAGGTAGCGGCCGGTGGGGTTCTCCGGCGAAAAGTCGCTCATGTCGGGCGCCTTGGTGTTGTTCGAGGGCGTCAGGTCGGCGGAGCCGCCCAGCAGCTCCGGCAGGCGGGGCGAGAGCGCCGCCAGCACCTGCCCGCTGGCCTTGCGGGTGGCAATCTTCTCACCGGCCGCGAAGGAGGGCAGGTGCTCGCGCCAGTCGGGCGGCAGCACCCGCTGCACCACCCGGCGGGTGAACTCCTCGCCCAGCTCGGGGTGCTCCCAGGCGTAGGCCTCGAAGAGCTTCTCCCAGCTCTCCTGCGCCGCCAGCCCCTTGTCGAGGGCGCGGCGGAAGTGTTGGTAGACCTCCTCGGGAATCTCGAAAGGCGGGTAGGGCCAGCCCAGCTTCTCACGGGCCTCCGCCAGCGCCTCGGGCCCCAGCGGGGCGCCGTGGGCGTCGGGCGTGTCTTGCTTGGGGCTGCCGTATCCGATATGGGTGCGCACGGAGATGATGGTCGGCTGCGAGGTATTGGCCCGGGCGACCTCGATAGCGGCGCGGATCTCGCCGGTGTCGTTGCCGTCCTCGACGACCAGCGTCTGCCAGCCGTAGGCCTTGTAGCGCCCCAGCACGTCCTCGCTGAAGGCTATCTTGGTGGTGCCGTCGATGGAGATGCGGTTATCGTCCCAGAGGACTATCAGCTTGCCGAGCTTCCAGTGGCCGGCCAGGCTGGAGGCCTCGCTGGAAATGCCCTCCATCAGGTCGCCGTCGGAGGCGATGACGTATGTGTAGTGGTCGACTATCTCAAAGCGTTCGCGGTTGAACTCGGCCGCCAGCTTCAGCTCGGCCAGCGCCAGGCCGACGGCGGTGCTGATGCCCGAGCCCAGCGGGCCGGTGGTCACCTCCACGCCGGGGGTGTGGCCGTACTCGGGGTGACCCGGCGTCTTTGAACCCCACTGCCGGAAGCGCTTGAGCTCCTCCAGGGGAAGGTCGTAGCCGGTCAGGTGGAGCAGCGCGTAGAGCAGCATCGAGCCGTGGCCGGCCGAGAGCACGAAGCGATCGCGGTCGGGCCACTCCGGGTCGGCCGGGTTGTGCTTCAGGAAGTCGCGCCAGAGAACGTAGGCCATGGGCGCCGCGCCCATCGGCATGCCCGGGTGGCCCGAGCCCGCGGCCTCGACCGCGTCGGCCGCCAGAAAGCGGATGGCGTTGATCGCCAGCTGTTCGATGGAGGTTTCTTGCGTCATCGCCGTATATCATACCAGCCGCCGCACCACCGCCACGAAGCGGGGGGCGCCTGCGCGCCCCCCGCAACCGGATGGCGCCTTTCTACTGCCAGACCCGGATAATCCCCAAAGCTTCACCTTTCGCGCTGCCGCCGACCAGGATCCGGCCGTCGGGCTGTATCAGAATCGTGGAGGCGTAGCTATCGTAGCCGCTCTCCAGAACGAAGGTCGCCACTCCATCGTCGCCGAAATCGGCGTCACGGCTGCCGTCGGCCAGGTAGCGGACCAGCGCCAGCTTCTCTTCTCCGCTGCTGTCTCTGATGAGCCCGGCGGCCAGGATCTTGCCGTCGGTCTGCACCGCAACGTCGTCGAAGCGCTCGTAGTCGCCGCCCAGGTCTTCGAGAAGCATCCCGGCGTCGGCAAACTCGCTGTCGAGGCTGCCGTCCGGCAGCAGTCGCGACAGCACGATCTGATACTCGCTGCCATCGTAGCTGCGACCAACCATCACCAGCTTGCCGTCGGGCTGCAAGGCCAGGGCGTCCGCGTACTGGTCGTCACCCTCAACGTCCAGCGTCACCCAGCCGCTGGAACCGAAGCTGGTATCGAGGCTGCCGTCGGCGTCGAAGCGAGCCAGCGCGATGTCATAATCGGAAGCGCTGCTGGGCCGGGTTTCCCCCAAGACAACGAACTTGCCGTCGGGCAGCCGCACCACGTCAACTACCCGCACGCCGACCGAGCTGTCGGCATAGGGCTTTACCAGCAGGCCGCCGCTACCAAAGGCCGGGTCCAGGTCGCCATTGTCTTTATAGCGGGCGAACCCCACGCGCTCCACGGTGGTCGAACCGACCTGTTCCCGGATCCAGCCGACGACGGTTATCCCGTCGTCGCCCACAAAGAGGGCCACCGGACGCTCGTAAGCGCTGGAATCGAAGTTGGTGTTCTTGAGGTACTCCTGCTGACCGTCGGAACCCAGGCGGCCGAGTATGAAGTCGCCCAGACCACCCCCGGCGAAGAGGACGTCGCCGCCCTCGAGAACCTGCACGTCGACCACGTAATCGCTATCGTAATTGATAGTCACCTTGCCGCCGCTGCCGAAACCGCCGTCGTAGTTGCCGTCGGCGTCGGTGCGCAGGAAGACGTAGTTGGACGAGTGGTCGCCGCTGTCGTAATAGCTGCCGGCGGCGACTATTTTCCCGTCGGCCTGCAGGGTCAGGGCGCTCACTTCGAAGATGGGTACCATCATCGGCTCGACCAGCTTTCCCTGATCGGCGAAGCTGGCGTCGAGGGTGCCCGAGTCGCCGCAGGTCAGGCTGACGTCGGTCACGTCGGCGCCGCCAACCTGACCGGCGCCGTTCTCGATTATGCAACCCTGCGCCGCCGGGTTGGTGGCGATCTCGACCCGGTACTCGGCGCCGTCGGCCAGCGCCGTCGGGAAGGTGAAACTGCCGTTTTCGGTCAGGGAAAGGGTCTGGCCGCTGACCGCCTCGAGCAGGGCAATGCCCTTGCCGGCCCCCAACCCGGAAATGCTGCCCCCCACGGTATAGGTCTGCGGCGCGCCGCCGCCGCAGGCGGCGAAAATGGCCATGAGCACAAGTATAGCCGGTACCATCACTACGCGTTTCGGATTCATGTTTCTCCCTTCTTGCCAACTATCGTGCTACTACATTTTTGTACTGCTTCAACCAATGATAACCCCCGCGCCGGGGCACCCGTCCCGTAGCGCGGCCTGTGGCTTACCGGCTAGTCGTTGAGGGCTTTCTTGATAATTTCGGGCGCGAACTCGGCCAGGGCCCGGACCAGGCCGGTCACCCCGCGGGCGCGACCGGGGGTGATGTACACCGGCACCTCCTGGGCCTGGGCCTCGGCGCGGACCGGCTCGGAAAGGTCGTGGCCGACGTAGGAGCTGACGATCATGATTCCGTGGGCCCGGCCGAGCCGGCTCTGGATGCGCCGCAGGCTCTCGCGGGCGGCGGTGGTCGAGTCGGAGTCGAACCAGTCTACTTTGAGGCCCATCTCCTCCAGGCGGGGCTTGAGGCGGCTGCGCAACTGGGTGTGCCCGCCCAGGATGATCAGGTACTCGCCGTTGAAGCGGGGCAGGCCGGCGGCCATCACGTTCTCGGTGGTCTGACCGGCGAGGGCGTCGGGTGCGCCTTCCAGCTCGGAGAGCTTGGCCGAGGTGGCCTTCATTTCCTCCAGGTAGATTTCCAGGTCGGGGTCGTGGGGGTTGAGGAAGAGCAGGTTGCGCAGGAGCTCGCGGGCCAGCTCGAGGTCCTTTTCCTGATAGTAGGCAACCTCCAGGGCCCGCTTCCAGATCTTGGCGGCGTCGCCGAAGCGAGCCAGGCGCTCGTACTGCTCGGCCAGGTCGAAGAGCAGTTCCAGGGCGTGGTGGCGGCGGCTCACCTCCTCCTCGAGCAGCTTCAGGGCGTCCTCGGCGCGGCCCCGCTGATTGAGGGCGCTCACGTAGGCCACCCGGGCGCTCTCGGCCTCCTCGCTGGCGGCGAAGGGGCGCGAAAGCCGGTAGGCGCACTCCAGCTGCTCCAGCGGGGCGTCGGGGGTCTTTTCGAGCGCCGCCCACAAGACCCGGAACGCCTCCCAGGGGCCTTCCAGGTCTTCGACCAGCCTGACCAGCTCGCCGAACTTCTCCTGGGGCAGCTCGGCCAGGCCGGCCTCGCCGATGGCGTTCCAGAACTCGCGGGCCAGCACCTTCTCCCCGGCCGCGGCGGCCATCTGGGCCATGCCCAGAAGCCGTTCCGCCGAATACGGGTAGAAGGCGTGGGCTCTTTTGTGGGCCCCGAGAACCGTCGCCAGCGGCGCCCCCTGGCGCTCCAGCACCTCGGCCAGCAAGCGGTAGGCCACCCCCACCGCCGCTCCCTTGATGGTCCGGGCGGCGTCTTCAAGCAGGCGGCGGGCCTCCTCCAGCCGCCCCTGCTCGGCCCGCAAGCGGCCCAGAGCCAGCAGCGCCAGCGGCTCGCCGGAACGGGCCACCGCGTCGGTCAGGAAGGGTTCGACCTCCTCGAGGGCCGCCCTGTCCACACGCTCCACCTCTTCGGCCCCGCGCACCCGCAGTTGCGCCAGGGCCATGCCGACCGCGCCGCTGGCCTCGCCCTGTTCATAGAGCCGGCGGGCGTAGCGCTCGGCCCTGCCCCACAACCCCTGGCCCAGAGCGGCGTGCAGGCCCAGGTAGAGCAGCTCGCGGCTCAAAAAGCGGGGCGAGAGGTCCTCGGCGTACTCAACCCGCCGGCTGACCTCGGCCAGCCTCCCCTCGCGCAGCTCCCGGAAGAGCCGCTCGCCGTAGCGGTCCACCACCCGCCGCACCTCGTCTTCGGGCGGCTCGCCCTCGACCGAGGCGTAGGCCCTCAGCGCCTCGTCCAGCAGGCCGGCCTGCGAGCAGGCCCGCGCCAGCGCCAGCCGGTAGACGTCGCCGCGGCCTGCCAGACGGCGCAGCAGCGGCAGCGCCTCCTCTCCCCTTTCCAGCTCCACCAGGGCCAGCGCCCGCAGCGCCTCGGCCTCTTCGCTGCCCGCCTGGGCCAGCTCCGGCTCCGCTTCGCGCCAGCGCCCCAGCGCCGCGTAGGCGCGGCCGCGCAGCTCGGCGGCGGCCGGGCCGCGCGCGTCCTCGAGCAGGGCCAGCGCGGCGGCGTACTCCTGCCGTTCCAGCGCCGCCTCCGCCAGGGCGAGCAGGTCTTCTTTCTCCCCGGCTTCCCCGCCGGTCTCCTCCGCCTCCTCCGGCGGGGCCCCGCCCGCCTCCGCCGCCGCGCAGATCTCCGTAGCCGCGGTCAGGCGCTCGCCGCGCAGGGCGTGAACCAGCACGTAGTCGCCGGCGCCGCTCTGGGTGACGGCGGTAAAGCCCATCTCCAGCAGCAACCGCGCCAGCGCCTCCGGGTTCTTGCCCAAAAAGGGGCCGTGCCCGTAGACAACCTTCCCGCCCGGCTTCAGCAGGGCCTCCAGACGCGGCAGCCGCTGGCAGAGCTCGAACCTGCGGTAAAACTCCCCCGCGTCTTCAAGCTCGGCCGGCAGGCCCTCGCGCAGGTACCCCTCGGGCATCACCGAGAGGAGGAGCACCGCGTCGTAGGGCTCTGCGGGCTCGAACTCTTCAAACCAGCCGGTGTGCCAGACGGGCTCGAGCCCCAGCTCCTTCCCCACCTCGCGACCGCGTTCCACCGCCGCCTCCACCGGCTCCAGAGCGTGCCACTCCAGGTCGGGCCGCAGCTGCATCAAGGCGTGTAGCAGCGCCCCGCTGTAGGCGCCCACCTCCAGCACCCTGCCACCGGGAGGCAGCAGGGCCGGCACCTCGGCGGCGTAGTACTGCAAGAAAGGGTAGTGCATGGCGTAAATCAGCGACTCCAAACGCTCCCGGCCGGGCCGCAGGCTGAGCTCGTAGAATCTTCGCAGCGGCTCCCGGCCGGGCTTGCCCAGGTAATCGCGCCAGGCGGCCAGCAGCGGCCGCCACTTCCTGGGCGAGCCGAGCCGCCGCGCCAGCTCGCTTTCGAAGCGGCCCGGGGCAACGGGTCCCTTTACCTGGTAGTGCTCGCGCAGGTAGCGTTTTAAATCAAGGTTCATAGTTCTGCTTCTTATTGTACTTCTCGTACTAATAACTATCTACAACTACGTTCAGGAGTGGCTCGCCGGCCAGGTAGCGCCGCACCTGCTCGCGCACCAGGGCGTATCCCCGCCGCCGCAAACGCGGCACGATAGCCGCCCGGTGCGGGCTTATCCAGAGACCGGGCGCGCCCCAGAGCGGGTGGTCGGGGGGCAGGGGTTCGGGCTCGGTCACGTCGAGGGAGGCCCGCAAGCGGCCGGCGCGCAGGGCGGCCAGCAACGCCTGCTGGTCCACCAGGCCGCCGCGGCCGGCGTTGACCAGCAAGGCGCCTTCGGGTAGCAGCTCCAGAAAGCGCCCGTTTACCAGGCCGCGGGTCTCTTCGGTAAGCGGCAGCAGCAAAACGACGACGTCGGCCGCGGGCAACAGCCCCGGCAGCTCGTCCAGGCCGCGCACGCCCGGACGGCGGCGGCGGGCCACCGGCGTGATTCTGACCCCGAAGGGGCGCAGCCGCGCCGCCGTGGCCCGCCCGATAGCCCCGTAGCCCAGCAGCAGGACCCGCTTTCCGTAGAGCTCGTCCAGCCGCTCGCTCCCCAGCCAGCGACGCTCCCCCTGGGCGCGGGCGAACTCGGGCACCAGCTTCAGCTGCGCCAGAATGGCGGCAAGCACCCACTCGGACACGGCCACGTCGTGAACACCGCGACCGTCGGCCAGAATCACCCCCGGCGGTACGTGGGGCCTGATCCAGTCGACGCCGGCGGAGATGGTCTGCACCACCCGCAGGCGCGGCATCCTGCTCAGGTAGCCGGTCATGAACTGGCGGGTGGCCACCAGGAACTCGGCCTCCAGGGCCTCCGCCGCGGGCTCGCCCCTGGCGGGGAAGTAGACGACCTCGACCTGCGGGTCGAGCCCCGCCAGCAACCGCGGGGACGTACCTTCAAGAACCGCCAGCTTCACGCCACTCCTCCCGGGTAATCTCCATCAGCACGTCGGTCTTGCCGCCGGGAAGGTCTTCGTGGCCGACCGTCTTGAAGCCGGCCGCCTTGAAGGCCCGCTGCGCCCGCTCGTTGTGGCTGAAGGTGCGCAGCTTGACCTTTTCCAGGCCCAGCCGCCCGAACGCGTAGTCGAGGGCGGCGGCCACCGCCTCGCGACCGTAGCCCTGCCCCCAGCGGTCCTTGCGGCCGAGGATTATTCCCAGCGTCGCCTCGCGGCGGCTCGACTCGTAGAGCTCGAGGGTGCCCAGCCATTCGCCTTTTTCGTCGAGGATGACGAAGCCGATCCGGTCGCCGCGCTTTATCTCGCCGTTGACCACCCTCTTGAACAGCCACAGCGGCATCTTCAGCGGCCGGTTGCCGTTCCACTCGGCTATCTCCGGATCGCGAAAGCTCTCCCAGAAGCGCCGCCACTCTTCGGCGCTGAGGCCGTTTTGAAACGGCTTCAGGGTCACCCGGCCCCGCCGGGGCCAGTCGGGCTCGAGGCGGCGCGACGCGCTCATAAAAGTAGATTAGCCCATCGCCGCGGCGATGGGCTAATCGCAACCGCTCCAGGCTTACGGGTAGAGACCGCGCAGAGCGCGGGCCTCCAGGACGCGGGTGGCGGCGACGATGTAGGCGGCGGTGCGCAGCAGCACCTTGCGGTCCTGGGCCACCTGCCAGACGGCCTCGAAGGCCTCGCGCAGCACCCGCTCCAGGTTCTTGTTGATCTCCTCTTCGGTCCAGAAGTAGGAGTTGAAGTCCTGCACCCACTCGAAGTAGCTGACCGTCACGCCGCCGGCGTTGGCCAGCACGTCGGGAACCACGACGATGCCCCGCTCGGCCAGGATGTCGTCGGCCGCTGGCGTGGTGGGGCCGTTGGCGCCCTCGGCGATGATCTTGGTCTCTATCTTCCAGGCGTTCTGCTCGGTAATCTGCCGCTCCAGCGCCGCGGGAATCAGGAACTCGCAGGGAACGGCGAAGAGCTCCGGCGCCGGCAGCGGCTCGGCCTTGGGGTAGCCGAGGACGCCGCGGGTCTCGGAGTTGCGGACGTACTCGAGCAGGTCGTAGGGGTCGATGCCGGCCTCGTTGATAATCGCGCCGGTGACGTCGGAGATGGCGACGATCCTGGCGCCGTGGTCGTAGAAGGCGCGGGCGGCGGCGTTACCGACGTTGCCGAAACCCTGAATGACCACCCGGCTCCCCTCTATGGGCAGGTTCATCTTCTCGGCGGCCGCGGCGGCGGTAAAGAAGACGCCGTTGCCGGTGGCGTCCTGCCGACCCAGCGAGCCGCCGATGGCGATCGGCTTGCCGGTGACCACGCCCGGGGTGGTGGAACCGACGTTCATCGAGTAGGTATCCATCATCCAGGCCATCTCGCGCGGGCCGGTGCCGACGTCGGGGGCGGGGATGTCTTTCTTGGGGCCTATCAGAATGCCTATCTCGGAGGTGAAGCGGCGGGTGATGCGCTCGAGCTCGCTCGGCGAGAGCTTGCGCGGATCCACCCGGATGCCGCCCTTACCGCCGCCGTAAGGCAGGCCGACGGCGGCGTTCTTGATGGTCATCCAGGCCGAGAGCGCCATTACCTCGGAGAGGGTGACGTCCTGGTGGTAGCGGATGCCGCCCTTGGCGGGTCCGCGCGAGGTGTTGTGCTGAACCCGGTAGCCTTCAAAGTGGACTACCGTGCCATCGTCGAGGTGGATCGGCACGTCGACTATCAGAATTCGCTTGGGCCGCTTGAGCGTGTCGACCCAGTAGGAGAGCTTGCCCAGATAGGGCGTGACCCGCTCCACCTGTTCCAGGTAGATGCCCCACGGCCCCTTGTCGCCCTCGGGCAGGTACGAAATCGGTTCGCTTTTCATGGATACACCCCCTGCATAGCCGTGGCTATGTTGATGCGCTCGACCCCCAGCTCATAAGCCGCCAGCCGCAGGTCGACGCCATGCTCCTCGGCGTAGCCGCATACCTCCTGCAACGTCTGCGAAACGCGGCGCTGCATGGCTTCCCAGACGCGCTCCTCTGACCAGTTGAACATCGAGAAGTTCTGGACCCACTCGAGGTAGTCCATCGCCAGCCCGCCGCCGCCGGCGAGCAGGTCGGGCACCACCGGCGTCTGCAGCTCGCGCAGCCGGGCGTCGGCTCCGGCGGTTATCGCCCCGAAAGCCGCCTCGACTATCGTTCCAGCACGAATCTGGTCGACGTTGCTCTCGTTAACGACCCCCTCAACCGCCGCCAGGATCAGGTAGTCGGCGTCGAGGCCGACCAGGGCCTCGCGGCCGATGGTGTGCGCACCGGGAAAGTCTTCGACGCGGCCGGTCTCCTTGTAATGCGCCTGCAGGGCCGTCACGTCGATTCCCTCGGGCTGGTAGACAGCGTTCCACTCGTCGGAGACGGCCACGATTCTAGCCCCGGCCTCGCTGAAAAGGCGGGCCACCGCCCGGCCGACCTTGCCGTAACCCTGAATGGCCACGGCCGCCCCGTCCAGGCTGCCGCCGCCGACGCGGGCGAACTCTTCGACCGCGTAAAGAACGCCGCGACCAACCGCTTCGCCGCGCTTGCTAACGCCGCCCAGCTGGGGCGGCTTGCCGGTGACCACGCCGGGCTCGGTGAAGCCGCGGTTCGTGGAGAAGGTGTCCATGATCCAGGCCATCTCGCGCTCGCCGGTTCCCAGATCGGGACCGAGAATGTCTTTGTCGGGCCCGATCACGTCCACCAGCTCGGCGGCGTAGCGGCGGGTAACCCGTTCCAGCTCGCCCTGCGAGAGCGACCTGGGGTCGATCGCCACGCCGCCGGCGGCCCCGCCATAAGGCAGGTGGAAGACGGCCGACTGGACCGTTGCCAGCGCCGCCAGGCCGACGCTCTGCCCCAGGGAAACGCGGGGATGGAAGCGAACGCCGCCGCGCGAGGGGCCGAGGGCGATGTTGTGAACCACCCGGTAACCGCTGAAAAAATGAACCGTACCGTCGTCTAGCTGGACCGGTACGGTCAGGGCTATCGTCCGTCTCGGGTGGGTGAGGTACTCCACCGTCGCCGGATGGGCCTCGATGTGCGTCAACGTTCGCTCGAGCTGCGCAAGAAAGTCGTGCCACAGCCCCGGTTCTCCGGGAGGCTTGTAGGCGCTTTTGAGCATGTGCACCTCCTCTGTCGTCGCATGACGCTTGATATTACTGCAATCGCCGCAGTTCCGCGAGGGCCAATTCTTCCAGTGCGTCGCGGGCGCTGGAAGGAGCCAGCGGAGCCAGCGAGCTTACCGCCTTTTCCACCCGCTCCCCGATGGCCGCGGCCACCCGGGAGGCCACGCCGCTTTCCCGGGCCAGCCGGCGCAGCTCGGCTACGTCGCCCGGCTGTCCTGCCCGCCGTAGCAAAATCTCGCCGACCCGCTGCGGGTATTCCTGCAAGAGCCAGTAGGTAATCAGGGTAACCTTGCCCTCGCGCACGTCGCCGCCGACCGGCTTGCCCAGCCGGCTCTCCTCGCCCATCAGATCGAGGTAGTCGTCGCGCATCTGGAAGGCCAGGCCGTAGTGATAACCATAGTCGCGCAGCGCGGCGCGAGGCTCGCCGCCAGCCTCACCGAGCAGGGCCGCCCCCTCGGTGGCGGCGGTCATCAGCGCAGCGGTCTTGCCCTCGATGATCCGGTAGTACTGCTCCTCGGAATATTCCTGGTAGGCGGCTACCTGGAACTGGAGGACCTCGCCCTCGGCCAGGCGGCGGGCCGCTTCGGCGAATAGCTCGACCAGCTCGATCCGGCCGGTGCGGGCCAGCAGGTGCAGGACCCGGCTCAGCAGATAGTCCCCCGAGAGAACCGAGACGGCGTTCCCGTACTTGCGAAAGGCCGCCTCGCGGCCGCGGCGGGTTTCGGCGTCGTCAACAAGGTCGTCGTGGAGCAGCGTCGCCGAGTGGAGCAGCTCCACCGCCAGCGCCAGCTCCATCTCGCCGGGTACCCCGCCCAGCGCGGCGCTGGCCAGGAAAGCCAGCCGGGGGCGGATCCTCTTGCCCCCGGCGGTGACCAGGTCGTCTTCGATCAGCTG
>Ga0256914_1001741_pt1 | contig 19054 bp, 14 predicted proteins | sample HulkmetaG_FD_191571 | JGI IMG/M metagenome (GOLD analysis project Ga0256914, IMG submission 191571) | Hydrothermal chimney microbial communities from Main Endeavour vent field at the Juan de Fuca Ridge, Pacific Ocean - Hulk | ecosystem: Environmental > Aquatic > Marine > Hydrothermal vents ... | reverse complement strand
TCTTTCGGTTGGTGAGAGAGTAAAAGTAAAAATACTTTCGGTAAAAGGGCACAAGGTTGAGCTTGAATTGATTGAAAAGTTGTGAAATAAAAATTTTTTAAACAGCTTTTCAAACAATTTTAGATAAAATCTCACCTTCAAAGTGATAAGTAGGGATACGCAAGCCGAACGGACTTTGAAAAACGAAATTTTTATAAGGAGAACTTCATGAAGAAGATTCTATTTTTGATGTTCGCAATAGCGACAGCAGCGTTTGCCGGTGAAGAAGCCGCAAATGAAACACTTAAGGCGTATTCGGTATTGGCTGCCGGTGTCGGTCTCGGTCTAGCAGCGCTAGGAGGCGCTATCGGTATGGGACATACTGCCGCGGCTACGATTGCAGGTACGGCGAGAAATCCCGGTCTTGGCGGAAAATTGATGACTACGATGTTTATCGCACTTGCGATGATCGAAGCCCAGGTTATCTATGCGCTTGTTATCGCATTGATTGCACTTTACGCAAATCCGTTTTTATAATCGATAAAAATGCGGCTCGGTTTTGCAATCGGGTCGCTTAACAAACTTTATTTTGTGCGACCGTGGTGGAATTGGTAGACACGCTATCTTGAGGGGGTAGTGCCGCAAGGTGTGGGGGTTCGACTCCCCCCGGTCGCACCATTTGATATCGATATAAGCCCATTTTTAGTAAAATCTTTCAAATTCATATAACTCAGGGTAGTGCATGCAAAATATTGACGAAGTTTTAAGCTCTCACAAGTTAACTCATGATGATTATCTTCATATAAAAAAAATTTTAAAAAGAGAACCGAATCTTCTTGAAATCGGAATATTTTCCGCAATGTGGAGCGAGCACTGCTCATATAAATCGAGTAAAAAGTATTTAAGCGGTTTTCCGACCGAGGCTTCTTGGGTTATACAAGGTCCCGGAGAAAATGCCGGTGTAATCGACATAGGGGACGGAATGGCGGCCGTTTTCAAGATGGAGTCGCACAATCATCCCAGCTTTATCGAACCGTATCAAGGAGCTGCGACCGGTGTGGGCGGAATTTTAAGAGACGTCTTTACGATGGGCGCAAGACCCGTAGCGAATCTCAACGCTCTTAGATTCGGTAACGTTACTAGAGAGGATAAGATAGGCCGCCACCAACGCTATCTTGTCAGAGGCGTTGTAGAAGGTATCGGTGATTACGGCAACTGTATGGGAGTTCCGACCGTTGGAGGCGAGACGTTTTTCGATGACGCTTACAACGGAAATATACTCGTAAACGCGTTTACTTTGGGAGTTTGTAAAAGCGACGAAATTTTTTACGGCAGAGCCGAAGGTATCGCAAATCCCGTTATCTATGTCGGCAGTAAAACCGGTCGCGACGGTTTGGGCGGTGCCGTAATGAGTAGCGACAGTTTTACTCAAGAGAGCAAATCTTTAAGACCGACCGTACAAGTGGGCGATCCTTTTACGGAAAAGCTTCTGCTTGAAGCGTGTCTTGAGCTTTTTAAGAAGGATTATATCGTAGGTATTCAAGATATGGGTGCCGCCGGACTTACGTCGAGTTCGTTCGAAATGGCGGGTCGAAGCGGAAGCGGAATGAGAATGTATCTTGATCGGGTTCCTGCGAGAGAGGAGAATATGACTCCTTATGAATTTATGCTCTCGGAGTCGCAAGAGAGAATGCTTATTTGTGCGAAAAAAGGGTGCGAAGATAAGATTATAGATATTTTCCGTAAATGGGATCTGGACGTGGCTGTTGTAGGAGAGGTGACGGATACGGGGAATATGGAGCTTTTTTGGCATGGAGAAAAGGTGGCCGATATTCCTATAGATCCTATTACCGAAGAGGCTCCCGTTCTTGATAGGGAGATAAAAAAACCGGCCTATCTTGACCGAATCTCTTCGACTACGATAGACGATTTTGAAAGAGTCGGAAATTCTGAAGCTTTCGATAAGCTTTTTAGTTCCCTTGAGGTCGTGAATAAAGCTTGGGTTTATGAGCAGTACGATTCTATGGTTCAGACAAATACCATAAAGCATCCAGGTTCTTTGGATTCGAGCGTCATTCGCGTAAAAGAGAGTAAAAAAGCGATCTCCATAAGTTGCGACTGTAATCCTAGATACTGTTATATAGATCCGAAAAACGGTGCGGCCGCGGCGGTGATGGAGAGCGGTAGAAATGTTGCTATGAGCGGTGCCGTTCCTTTGGCGATTACCGATTGTTTGAACTATGGAAATCCTGAAAACCCTGAGATTATGTGGCAGTTCGCGATGGGGTGTGAAGGTATCAAAGAGGCTTGTAAAGCCTTGAACACTCCCGTCGTAAGCGGTAATGTTTCGCTATATAACGAAACGGACGGAGTGGGGGTTTTTCCTACTCCCTCTATAGCTATGGTCGGTGTTAACGAAGACCAAAATAGAGTTTTACCGTCGTTTTTCCAAAAAGACGGGAGCACTTTATATATATTGGGAGAGGACGGTCGTGATTTCGGCGGTTCTTTGTACATGAAGGTTTTATACGATCGAGTCGAGGGGAAATTGTCCGAAATAGATTTTGAAAAAGAGCGCTCTTTGTGGGATTTTGTCATCGAAGCGAATAAAAAAGCTCTGCTTCTTTGCGCGAAAGATATAAGCGTCGGCGGTAGCGTCATTACTTTGGCGAAGATGGCGGTTATGGGTAAAAAGGGGATAACTTGCCATATAGAGTGTGAAGATGAGAGAGATATCTTTAGCGAAACATTCTCGAGAGCGATCGTAGAAGTGGAAGATATCGAATCGTTTGAAGCATTTGCGAAAGAGAGAAATTTTAAAATAACGAAAATCGGAAAAACGGGCGGCGAATTTTTCAAATGCAACGAGATAAAGAAAAAAATGAGTGAATTGAACGAAATCTATTTTTCGAGATTTAAAGAGGTTATCCAAAGCGATATATGAGTTTGAAGACAATTTATAACAAAAATTATCTACAACGATATATTGTTTGACGAAAATGGAATTTTCTGATATACTATAATTAAATATTAAGATCAAGAGGTAAAAATTGCAAAGATATATGACACTTTTAAAAGAACACAATATAAAAATAACACCGCAGAGATTGGCTATCATAAAGTTGATGGATGAGCAGGGACATATAAGCGTTCGTGAAATTTTCGAGAGAATAAAGGAGAATTTTCCTTCTCTTTCGCTTGCGACGGTATATAAAAATATAAACGCTATGATAGAGAATGATTTTATCAAAGAGCTTAAAATAGTCGGGCTCGATAACAAATACGAACTTGTAAAAGAGAGACACTCTCATATGATTTGTCAAAATTGCGGAGAGATAGAAGATGTTTTTACGGACATCTCTTCATTGGAAAATAGTGTTCCAAAAGAGAGCGGATTTAAGGTTTCGGAAGTATCTGTACAATACTTCGGTACCTGTAAAAAGTGTATCGTATAATTTTTGACGCTTTTTTATAATATACTTCATTAAAAGAGACGATCTTTTGCAAAAACCTAATCTTAGGGATTTGATTACCGAAAAAGTTCTTGTTATCGACGGAGCTATGGGTACTCAAATCCAGAATTTGAAAATTCCTCAAGACGCTTGGGAAGAGAAAGAGGGGTGTAACGAAATTTTAAACGTAACACTCTCATATGAAATCCAAAAAATACACGAATCCTACCTAAAAGCTGGTGCCGATATAATAAAGACGAATACATTTGGTGCGATTCCTTGGGTTTTGGACGATTACGATATCGCGAATAGAACTTACGAGTTAGCCAGAGCCGGTGCCGAACTTGTAAAAAATGCTGTACGAAAGTATAACAGTATCGAAAAACCGCGCTATATAGCCGGTGATTTGGGACCCGGGACAAAACTTCCCTCTTTGGGGCATATAGAGTATGACCGAATGTACGAGGGTTATACGATCGCTTGTGAAGGCTTACTTGACGGAGGGGCGGATCTATTTTTACTCGAGACTTGTCAAGATCCTCTTCAGATTAAAGCCGCTTTACATGCCTGCGAAGATACGGCGAAAAAGAGGGGTGTTGATATTCCTGTTATGGTCTCGGTCACGATCGAGCTTGCAGGAAGTATGCTTATCGGTACCGATGTCAAAACAATCAGCGTGATCCTCGAGCCTTTTGATATTTTGTCTCTGGGGTTTAATTGCGGTACCGGTCCTCAACAGGTGCAAAAGCATGTAAAAACACTCTCTTCCTTATGGAATAGAGCGATCTCGGTTCATGCAAATGCGGGACTTCCTCAAAACAGGGGCGGGCAAACGTTTTATCCTATGGGACCTAGCGAGTTTACGAAATTTCAAAAAGGCTTTTTGGAGTATGACGGCGTTTCTGTTTTAGGCGGATGTTGCGGTACGACTCCTCAACATATAAAAGCGCTTAGCGAGGCGGTTAAAGATATGAGTGTGAAAAAACCTACCGGCTCGCAGCCCAAAGCTTTGGCTTCGCTTTTTGAAACTAGGGATCTTATTCAAGAACCTCCGCCTTTTTTAATCGGCGAGAGAAGTAATGCAACGGGTTCCAAAGCTTTTAGAGAGCTTCTTTTGGCGGGAGATTACGAAGGGACGCTATCGGTCGCTTTACAGCAGGTACGTTACGGAGCTCACGGTATCGATCTTTCGGTCGGATTTGCCGGGCGTGACGAGAGTGACGACATGAAGATTTTGGCATCGCTTTATTCTCAAAAGGTGACTCTTCCGCTGATGATCGATTCCACTCAGACAAAATCGATAGAAACGGCTTTAAAGTGTGTCGGAGGGAAACCGATTATCAACTCGGTAAATCTCGAAGACGGGATGGAGAAATTTGATGAGATATCATCTTTGGCGAAGAGATTCGGTGCCTCTTTAGTCTGTTTAACGATAGATGAGAAGGGGATGGCGAAAGATAAAGAAAGAAAAATAGAGGTGGCGAAGAGAATTTACGAACTTGCGACGAAAAAGCATGGCCTAGATCCTAAAGATTTGGTTTTCGATCTTCTCACTTTTACGGTCGGAAGCGGAGACGAGGAGTATCATAATGCGGCTATAGAGACGATCGAGGCTATAAGAGAGTTTCATAAAATGTACCCGCAGGTCGGATTTGTGCTCGGTGTCTCAAACATCTCTTTCGGACTCGACAAACATGCAAGAGAGTATTTAAATTCCGTCTTTTTGCATCATTGTGTTAAAGCCGGACTTTCTATGGCTATCGTAAATGTTAAAAATACGATTCCTCTTCATAAAATGAGTAAAGAGCAGATCGAAGTATGCGAGGATCTTCTCTTCAACAAAAGAGAAAAAGGTGATCCTCTTTTTAAATTCATCGACTATTTTTGCGGAGTCGAGGTTAAAAATAGAGATGACGAAGATGCCGCCTTTAACGCTTTAAGTACGAAAGATAAACTTCATAAACTTTTGCTTGACGGCGATAAAGAGAGAATGCTTCAAATTCTAAAAAGTGCGAAAGAGGAGATCGCTCCCGAAGAGATAGTAAATGTCGTTTTGATCGACGCTATGAAAGAGGTGGGTGAACTGTTTGGAAGCGGTAAAATGCAGCTTCCATTTGTTTTGCAGTCGGCTGAAACCATGAAAGCGGCGGTTGATTTTTTAAATCCGTTTCTTCCGAAAAAGGAGAAATCCGTTCAAACGACGCTCGTTCTTGGAACCGTGAAAGGGGACGTTCATGACGTAGGTAAAAATCTTGTCGATATCATACTTTCCAATAACGGTTTCAAGGTTATAAACATCGGCATAAAAGCCGATATAGAGACTTTTTTGGATGTGGTTGAAAAAAATCATGTAGATGCTATCGGAATGAGCGGTCTTTTAGTAAAATCGACCGCGGTCATGCTTGAAAATCTCAAATATTTAAAATCAAAAGGCATATCTCTGCCCGTGCTTTTGGGCGGTGCGGCGTTGACCGGCAAATTCGTCGATGAGTATTGTCGAAAGGCTTACGACGGTCCGATATTTTATTGTAAAGATGCGTTTGACGGTATAGTCTCTATGAGTCGTATCGAAGAGAAAAATTTCGATACGGATCTTGGCGGGGATAAAAAGAGTTTCGATATAGCCGTTGTGAAAAAAAAGAGTCAAAAAGATATCCCACATCATTCTAAAATTAAAATGCCTTCAAGAGATATCGTCATACCCACTCCTCCTTTTTGGGGGAGAAGGGTTTTGGACGCAAAAGTGGATGAGTTGGCTTTCGAATGGGTTAATCATAAGATGCTTTTTAATCAGCGTTGGGGTTATGTAAACAAAAAGTTGACTAAAGAACAGAGATCGAAGATGGAGAATGAAAAGCTATGGCCGCTGTTTGAGAAGATGAAAAAAGAGATTCTTGAGCAAAAACTTCTCGATCCGGTCGCTCTTTACGGGTATTATCCTTGTCGAAGCGACGCCGACACTCTTTTGGTGTTCGATGAGAGCGAGGGATGGTTTAGTGACGATGAGATAAATAAAGAGCCTCTTGAAGCTGTAAGAGATAGAGCGAAATATAAGTTCAAGTTTCCAAGACAGATGCGAAAGCCGTATAGATGTTTAAGCGATTACTTTAGAAGCGATCGGCATGATGTAGTGGCTTTTCAACTGGCCTCCGCAGGATCGAAATTTACTCAAAAGGAGCGAGAGCTTTACAAAAAGGGTGAGTACAATCACTATCATCATCTTCATGGTATATCGGTAGAATTAGCCGAAGCGATAGCCGAAATTATTCATAAACAGATAAGGCTCGAACTGGATATCGCCGAAAATGAAGGACATAGCTTAAGAGATGTTAAAATGAGCAGATATCACGGTTGTCGTTATTCGTTCGGATATGCGGCTTGTCCCGAACTGGCTATGAATAAAGAGCTGTTTGAGATGTTAAAGCCCGAAGAGTTCAATATAGAGCTTGGGGAGACTTATCAGATGCATCCGGAGCAGACGACAAGTGCTTTGGTGGTTCATCATAAAGAGGCATTATATTTTGCAATTTAAATGAAAAAACGACAAAATTAAAATAATTTCATTTTTTTCAAAAAAAAGACTAAAGTTTTTTCAATTTATGTCGATATAATACTAAGCTTTAGTTTGAAAAGGATGAAGATTATGAAAAAAATTATCGTTTTACTTAGTTTAAGTACGGTGTTGTTTGCCGGTAATTTATCGTTTGCGATGGAAGCACTTGAGAGAGGTGATTTTAAAACGGCCGTCGAACAGTTTAAAATAGCCGCCCAACAAGGAGATCCTTTAGCTCAACAAAATCTCGCCGTAATGTACAATAACGGATTCGGTGTTGAGAAAGATACGCAAAAAGCATCTTATTGGTTCGAGCAGTCCGCAAGTACCGAGAGTAGCGCGAAAGTGGCTTTGAAATAGACTAACTTTGTAAAAAATCCCCCAATTTTTTACTATTTTTTTGAAGTAGCGATTCAAACGCAGCTTCATCATCCGAAAAAGTATCTAGTAGCAAGTTGTTTTCACCCAGCAGCAAAAGATACTTTTTCCCTTCGAAATTTATTAAGACGACTCTATTTTTCATATCTAAAGCTCTTTGCATTAAAATCTCTATTTTATGTTCGCTTTTTTGTTTTCCAAAAAGCCAGTCGGACGATCTCTTATATAGCCATTTTTTTAGTAGCCATAAAAAAGTTATTAACAGTGCGAGGGTTAGTAAAATCTTTAAAAACGAAGAGCCGAAATCATAGCTTTGTAGCTGCGGTGAACTCTTTTGTTGAATAGGCATTAAAATATCATCGTTGGTTTTTTTTGCGGATTCTTTCTCTATTCTGATTCTAAGACCTGTGTTGTCAATCGTTTTGGAAGCATTAACGACTATTTTTGTTTTTGATTTTAGCTCTATTAAAATTTTATTTTTTAATGAAGCGATCGTCAAAGAATCTATGAAAGCCGAATCAATTTCTTTTTCTATTTTTTTCTTTGGAAAATTTACGTCTTTTAGAGCTAGTATCATGCTGCCTTTTGTTTGAGATTTTGAGATTTTACCGGGATATGGTTCATCGAAAGTGAGCATCAGATCTACTCTATTCGGGTTTTGATATATGTTATATTTTACTAAATCTGTTGCAAAAAGAGCAATACCGAAAGACAAAAAGAGAAAAAATCTGATCACTGTCTCTCTTTTTTAAAGTATTGGATAATGGAATCGGAATCCAAAATTTCGTTTATTCTAATGGCCAAATTGTCTTCATATACCATTACTTCTCCTTTACCGACGATTTTTTTATTTACGTAAAGCTCTACGCTCTCGCCAGCGGGTTTCCCAAGATCGATCACGGATCCTTTTTTAAGCTTGAGATAATCTTCGACACTTACCATCACAGAGCCCAATTCCGTTACCAAAGTAACGGATATATCGATAAGTTTATCATACCCTAGAGGTTGTATGGATTCTTTTTTCTCTTCATTCATAGGGATATTATACCTTTAAGTGGCTTTTATGTAAAATCGGACTATTTTATTGATAGGTAAGCAGTTGTTTTTTGAATTAATAATAGTCGGTATTTTTGTAGGCGCTATATCCGGTTTTTTCGGTGTAGGGGGTGGTACCGTTTTGATACCGATACTGTTGTATCTTGGTTTCGATATAAAAGATGCGATCGGGATTTCGGTCGTGCAGATGGTTTTTAGCTCGCTTTTTGGTTCTTATTTGAATATGAAAAAGGGTTCTTTGAAAGTCTCTTCAACTATCTTTTTCGGATTCGGCGGCTTTTTCGGGGCGCTTGCAAGCGGATATGTGGTACATTCGGTCTCATCCCAAACTCTTACGATAATTTTCGCTTTTATGGTAATGTTCGCAATTTTTCGTTTTTTTCATGCACCGGCGCAAAGCGATAAAAAACCGATAGAAAATAGAGGACTCTTTTTTGTAATCGGTTGTGTAATAGGTGTTTTTGCGACTAGTGTCGGAATAGGCGGAGCTTTGCTTTTAACTCCCGTTATGGTCGGTATTTTGCATTATCATATAAAAGAAGCCGTATCCGCGGCACTATTTTTTGTTGTGTTTTCTTCACTTGCGGGAGTGATTAGTATAGGTAGTTTCGGATATATCGATTTTGAACATGGCATATTGATCGGTATCTCTTCGCTTATTGGTGTTTACGCGGGGATACATATCGCACATAAAACGAATTCAAGAAGGCATAAAAATTTGATTTTGATTCTGAATTTCGTTATATTGGCGATGATTTTTTATAAACTTTCAAGAGGTTAAAATGGATAAAATTAAAGTTTTTGGTGCGAGGGAACATAATCTTAAAGATATTAACCTTGAAATACCTAAAAACTCTCTGGTCGTAATAACCGGAATAAGCGGAAGCGGAAAAAGTACTTTGGCTTTTGATACACTATACGCTGAAGGGCAAAGGCGATATATTGAGTCGTTATCTTCCTATGCAAGGCAATTCTTGGATCGCATAGGAAAACCCGATGTAGACAAGATAGAGGGACTTACTCCCGCTATCGCGATAGATCAAAAAACCACTTCTAAAAATCCCAGATCAACAGTAGGTACGATAACGGAGATTTACGACTATTTGAGACTTCTGTATGCAAGAGTCGGAAAACAGCATTGTCATCAGTGCGGTAAGCCTATTTCTCAAATGAGCGCGTCGGATATTATAGAACAGGTACAAAAACTTCCAAACGGTGCGAAAATTGTCATGAGCGCACCTTTGGTGCGGGAAAAAAAGGGCGCTTTTTGCGATCTTTTGGAATCGCTTACCGCAAAAGGATATGTAAGAGCTATGATAGACGGAGTTATGGTACGACTTGATGAAGAGACGGAACTTAGCAAGACTAAAAAACATACCATAAAAGTGGTAATCGATCGAGTTGTGGTAAAGGAGGAAAATAGACAGCGAATCGCCGAGGGTGTGGAGAGGGCGTTGAAGGAGAGCTACGGCGAGCTTGAAATAGAGATATTAAACGCAAAAGAGATGAATCTTCAAAGCGATCATATACATTATAGCGAGCATTTTGCTTGTTTTGATTGCAAAATATCTTTCGATCCTCTCGAGCCTCTTTCCTTTTCGTTCAATTCTCCCAAAGGCGCTTGTGAAGTTTGTGACGGGCTTGGAATCAGATACGCGCTTGATCTTAAAAAGGTGATCGATCCTCATCTAAGCATAGAAAAAGGTGCCGTGAAGCTTTTGTACGGCTTTAATAAAGGGTATTATTTCAAACTGATGTTAGGTTTTTGCGAAGCCGCGGGAATTGATGTGAGCGTTCCTTTTGAAGAGCTTCCCCCTCATCAACAAAAAGCCGTGCTTCACGGAGGGGTTGAGAGTTCCACTTTTACCTGGAAAAGACATAAAGTGGTACGACCGTTTAACGGTGTGATAAAAATAGCTCATGATATGTTGAAAGATGAAAAAGAGCTCGGTGAGTACATGACCGAAAAAGTGTGCGATAACTGCGGCGGAAATAGATTATCAAAACGCTCTTTAGCCGTAAAAGTGGCTCAACGTACAATAGCGGATATTTTGCAGATGCCCATAGAAAATAGTTACGCTTTTTTCAACGACGAAAAAAATTTCGAATATCTCACTCCCCAGCAAAAATTGATAGCGTCTTCCATTTTGAAAGAGATCAACGAGAGGCTCTTTTTCCTTTACGATGTAGGTTTGGGATATCTCTCTTTGGGAAGGGATGCCAGAACCATAAGCGGAGGCGAAGCGCAGCGAATAAGAATAGCGTCTCAAATAGGCAGCGGGCTTACCGGTGTTATGTACGTGCTTGACGAGCCGAGCATAGGGCTTCATGAAAGAGATACATTAAAACTGATAAAAACTTTGAAAAATTTGCAGCAGAAGGGAAATTCCGTCATAGTGGTCGAACATGACAAAGAGACGATCGAGTCGGCCGATTTTATCATCGATATCGGTCCTAATGCCGGTAAATACGGTGGAGAGGTGATTTTCAACGGTACTCTAAAAGAGCTTAAAAAGGCGAAAACTTTGACGGCGGACTATCTTTTTAGTCGTAAAAAGATAGAGTATTTTAAGAGGCGTCCTCAAAAGAGATGGATCGAGATAAAAAACGTAACTTTAAACAATATCAAAAACCTCGACGTTAAGATCCCGTTGGCGAATTTGGTGGCGGTTACGGGCGTAAGCGGAAGCGGAAAGAGTTCTTTAATACTTCAGACTCTTTTGCCGGTCGCGAAAGAGCTGCTGAATCGAAGTAAAAAAGTTAAGAAAGTCGAGGGTGTGGAATGTCTGGGGCTCGAGCAGTTGGATAAAGTGATTTATCTGGATCAAAGTCCCATAGGTCGAACTCCAAGAAGCAATCCCGCGACTTATACCGGTGTTATGGATGAGATAAGAAATCTTTTCGCAAAGACGAAAGAGGCGGAGATCAGAGGTTATAAGATCGGTCGTTTTTCTTTCAACGTAAAAGGCGGGCGTTGTGAAAAGTGTCAGGGTGAGGGCGAGATAAAGATAGAGATGCATTTTCTTCCCGATATACAAGTTAAGTGTGACGCCTGCGGAGGGAAAAGGTACAACGCCCAAACGCTCGAAGTTCTTTACAAAGGCAAAAATATATCTGAAGTTTTAAATATGAGTGTCGATGAAGCTATGGAGTTTTTTAAAGCCGTACCCAAGATCAACCAAAAATTGAAAACTCTCCAAGACGTAGGGCTTGGTTATATAACATTAGGTCAAAACGCCACGACTTTGAGCGGTGGAGAGGCTCAGAGGATAAAGCTTGCTAAAGAGCTTAGTAAAACGGATACCGGAAATACACTATACATTCTTGACGAGCCGACGACGGGGCTTCATTTTGCTGATGTTGACAGACTTGTAAAAGTTCTTCATCATTTGACCGATCTTGGAAATTCCGTGTTGGTCATAGAGCATAATCTCGATATCGTTAAAAACGCGGATTTCGTTATCGATATGGGACCAGAAGGAGGGAGTAAAGGAGGTCTGATAGTTGATAGCGGTACGGTTGAAGAGGTGGCGAAAAACGCTAAAAAAAGCGGATCTTATACGGGTGCGTTTCTCGCTAAAGAGCTGGGAATCAAGATCTGATATGTCAACGGATACAAATGCGGACATGTCGTATCAAAACGATTTGTCCTATAAATTGAAAGAGTTTTTCGATTCGTTGAAAGTCAACGGCGTAAAGAGAACTTTGAGAAAAATATTTCGTCGAATCTGGTATTTTTTAAAAGGAGTAGATTTCTCTACACAAAATTTGCATGATTTAAGTATAGTGGGAAATCATGCAAATAACGGTACGGCGCTCGTGTCTACGTCAAGAGATTTTCTTTGCGAACTCTTTACCGTTTTACGGAGTTTGGCAAATGAGGATTTTCAAAAGGAGAGATTCGTGGATTTCGGTAGCGGTAAAGCGGCGGCGATAATTCATGCGAGATCTCTCGGGTTTAAAAGATCGCTTGGTGCGGAGTTTGCGAAAGAACTTCATAAGATAGCGGAAAAAAATATAGAAAAGATGGGTGTTGATGAAGTGATTTCATTAAATATTGATGCCGCAGAGTTCATTCCGCCTAAAGATACGACTTTGATTTTTATGTTCAATCCTTTTGACGAGACCGTTATGAAAAAGGCGATTGAGAATATTTTAAAAGCTAAGAAGAGTTTTTTATATCCTTGTTTCCTTATCTATGTAAATCCGACGGTTTTTTATCTTCTTGAAGACTCTTTCGAACTTATCGGTAAAAAAGAGTTCAAAAGCGGAGCGAAGGTTCGTTTCTATAGAGTTTAGATCCGTTTTTTATATCTATTTTAGCGCCGCTAAGCAAAACGAACAAAACGACAATCAACCCGAATTGATCGTTTAAAACTTGTCCGGGAACCCCTCGAAATGCGAAATAACCGTAAGCTAGGGAGAGGATGTAAAGAAATACGATCGATCCTTTGTAGCTTTTAAAAAGCGTACTAAAGAGTTTATTTAACATTGCGCCGATCGTACCGTAAACGAACATACCGATAAAGAGTCCGACTACTTGAAGCGCATAGACGAAATATCCTAAAATTCCGGGTAAAACGATATTCGCGGCTCTTCCTTGCAACAAAAGAGTGTTGACGTCCATTAATTGCATTTTCGCTTCTTGTATGCCTAAAAGCTCGTTAGGAAGCAAATTTGTAAAGGCGTCTTTTATATCTCTTAAATATCTTAGAGGTATGTCGTAGCCGCTATGTTTTAACGCCGCCTCGAGTGAAACTACGGCGTGAGTGAAGTTCGCGACGATGGATGATCTTTGTTCTTGTTCTATTTCGACTCTTTGCGAAAAAGCCGCTACGAATGCATCCCAACCCTCTTTGAAAAAGTACTCGGTCGATTGAAAGAGAATTCTGCCGTATAGTATGAAGAGTATGACGAAAAAGAGAGTCGCTATTAGATACGTCAAATAAAAATTTCTATTATATATTACGGTTAATGCGTAAAGTCCCGAGATTTGAAAGATGATAAAACCTCGGCTGCTTTGCAAAGATGCGGCTATCAGCGTAAAAATCAAAGCTAAAAAGAATAGGATAAGAAAGTAGTTTTTATATATACTTTTTTTTTCCAAAAAATATTTGTAGAAAGTATAATAAAGAAGTATCGTGTTTATCGAAAAAAATCGTAACACGAAATCGAATTTGTGCCAACTCATAGCTCCGCTTCTATAAGATTGGGCTTGTTCTATCGCTTTTAACAAACCTCCGAACTCCCAGACGTAAACTGCTAAAAAGAGATAAAGTACGATATTTGCGAATAAGATCAAAAAGAGTATCTTTTTATCGTCTAGTTTCAAATCCAAGTAAAATGAGTGCCGGGGTTTATAATTTTTGATCATTTCATATCCCGCTACGAAAAACAGATATCCGGCAAGCACTATAAAAGGTGTGAAAGAGTTCTTTGCGAAATAGTATTTACCGTAAGGCATATCGTCGAGTATAAGATGATTTCCATAGAGTATGAGCGCGGAGGGAGCGACGACATATACAAGAAAAAAGAAAAAATTAAAAAGCGTCACAGGATCGATAAAAAAGGGCTTTTTTCTTGTTAGTTCGTAAACTACGATACCCAGACCAAGCAACAGATATATAAAAAGCGCCACAAAATTTCCTTTAAACGGTTTTTGAATTATCTTTATATAATATCGGATTATTTTAAGTCTTGTTGAGTAATATTAAAAATGATTAAAATATTTTATCTATTGATTTTTTTATATATCGACGTTTATGCTCAGGTTGAAGAGAAAGAGAAGTTTTTAGATACGAAACTGCACCTGTGCGCAAACTGCATAAGCGTTATCGACGAAGGTAGCGGCAAAATTTTGCTTCAGAGCTTTAAAAACGAGCTTATTGCCTCTTACGATACCTCCTCTTTGAAGGTAGATATCGAGATAGAAGAGAAGAAAGGCGGTTTGGATATCTCGTATCATATAAAAAATATAACCCGCAAGGCTGTTTTGATGCCCGATCTTTTTGTTCCGGGTATCAAGATGAAGATATCCGATCGGCTTGATATTTTATCTACGAATACGGCTTTGTACATGCAAAAGAGAGATATAACCTCGATAGATCCCAAAAGAGATTATTATAATGTCGGATCCGTGATCTACAAAAAAAGATCGGGTCGGCTTGTCGAAGAGGAGTTTTATTACGGCGGCGATACGTTTAGCCCCTATGCTCCGGTGATAGTCGCGAAGGATTTGAATTTTAGCGTGGGAGCGGCTTTGATCTATCCGTTTTTGGAGTATGGGTACGATGGAAAAAAAGAGGAGGGAAAACATAAAGTTATAAAAAATAAGCTCTATCCGAAAATGCGTATATATAGGGATGGGAATAGTTACAGGTACGCTTTTTTATTTGCGAAAAAAGGATATTTAAAATCTCTATTGCCGGCGAAAAAGAGTTACGATTTTGTTGTGAGCGTCAGATTCGCGAAGCCAAGCGACTACATTTTTACACTTAAACCGTATAAAACGTTTTTATCCAAGAGCTATGAGTGCGAAAAAAGTTCTTCTAAAAATCTCGATCCGATATTGGTCGTGAATTTTGCCTTTTACGGAAGTGTAACCAAAAAGAGTAAAAGGGGCTGGGCGTGGGGGCTTGAAAAGGAGAATGAAAAGGGGGAGTATATACTTCCTCTCAAAGAGGTGAGTGTCGCTTTTAGCGAGTTGATGAGAGAAAAAGGTTATAAGAGGATTATGTTTACGGCTTTTAGCGGTGTATATGATCATAGCAAAGCACCCGATCTTTTTGATGAACTTCCTTTTCAAATTTTGACGAATTTGACGCAAAATATGAGCGAAGAGTTAAACTCCTCTATGAAAATTTTCGTTTCAAACGATCAAAAGATCTCTTTTTGGTGGGGAATAGCCGGTATGACGGTGATCGATAAAGAGGGAAAGTTATTAAACGACGATGTTTGGCAGCCCTATAGCGACAGACCATTCAAACTTTCGAACGAAGACGAGAGAAGATACGCTTTGCGGCAGTTGAGTAAAGCAAAAGAGTTGAACGTAAGCTCTCTTACTCTCGATGCATATGCCAGAATGGAAGAGAAGAGCGCTTTAGAATGGTTGAAACGGATGAAAAAGATAGCGCCGAAGATCGAGTTCGCGCTTGAGATGCAGATAGATTATATGCACAGATATGCGGCTATAACGCTTCAACCCGAAAATCTTATGTTCGAAGATGTCGATCTAAAATATAATATGTTAACAAAAAGAGCCGAACTTGCCGAATATTTAAACGGTGATCGCGAGATAAGAGTTTGGCTTCAAAACAAAGCGGCGAAGGAAAAGGAGAGAGAGTATGTCGAAAAACTGATAGAGCTTGGTTATACTCCGATCGTCTCTTATGAGGATAGTCCTTTATTAGATCATGATGAAAACAATGTCACAAAGAGAATTTTGGATCATCCTGAAATTTTAACTGATGTAAAGGGTGTGGGCGGATCGTGATCTATTTATGATTTTTATCCAAAAGATCAGCTATCTCTTTCATGTTCATCGATTTGAAGTTGTAAAGGGATTTTAAAGTCAGGTAATATTCCAATATCTCTTCAAGCGTTTTTAGATTTTTTGTAGTGTGAGATCCGAAGTTGTGAGGATGCCACCATAGATGATAGACTCTCGCGTTTTTGGCGGCGTAGAGCATATCTTTTTTGATACGGGAGATTTTTATTTTATCCAAGAAAGCCAGTTTTGGATCATACGGTCGTAAAAATCTACTTGCGGGTATGTTGTATGGCCTTTTTTTCGCGATCTCATCCGGACTATATGTATTGTGCGACGAGATATCTATATAGGTATCGACTATCCTAGCCAATTTTTGTCCGTATGAAGTTTTTTCTTTGAAATTTACGGATTTATACATCCAGCTCTTTTCGTTTCCTCTGTAGGCTCTTATGCCAAGCTCCAAGAGAGTTTCGAGATAATCGTCGTTGCATTGATTTCTCGGAAAGACGATGCTGTGGAGTTTTGTTTTCGAGACTTTTATAGCGGAGATTAAGTCCTCTTTGAACAGTCGTTCGTTTTGCCCTTTTTCAAGTGTGTAAAAGTGGGAGAATGTGTGTGTCGCAATCTCCTGATTTTTCGATTTGGAGATGATTTCTATAATTTCGGGAGCGAAATGGCTATTTTTGTTCAAATGCGTATTGTTTCGTATATATTTATAAAGATCTATATTTTCATCTTCGTATTCGGGATAATTTTTAGGTAGATTTTGCATAAGAGTATTTCGATCTTTAAAATATAAAAAGCCGACGACCGCCCAAGTGGCATGAATTTCGTATTGGGAGAAGAGTTTTAGAATTTGAGATACGGCGTAAGCGGTACCTTCGAGATTTTCTTTATATCTCTCTTCGCTTATTACATCTTTCATACCCCAGTAGAGTTCAAAATCGAGTGAGATCGTGAAAATCGCGCCATTATAGTTCATGTTAAAACTCCTCATCTTTCCATTTTTTACTTTCACACTCACGATGCGAAACGAAACAGCGGTTATCGGGATATCCCCAATGAACGATAAGAGGGGTGATCTTTATTTTATCGTGCGTGCTCGAATAGATATCCACGCCAAGTTTTACTCTCTCGTACTCAAAGTACTCTTCACTAAAACTAACAAAAACCATGTGGACATTTTTACTTTGATGTAACCGCCAAAGGGCAAGATCCGTTACTTTATCCAAAAAGCTAGTCAGTATCAATCCGCATCTTGGGATTATCTCTCCGTTTTCATTTACAAAACCGGCTGCTAGATCATGTTCATACTCTTCATCTTTAAGATATGCCTTTCCATCAATTTTTATGAAGCTATTAGATAGTTTTGGATTGTTTTTAAGGGCGTTATAGGCTCTGTTTTTCAGGTTCCTTTCTCTAAGAATTTTTATTGATGATGTTGTTATGTATTTATTGTTTTCAAGAAGATTATGAAGTATTTTATCCAGTTTTTGCATCTGCTGTTCGCATTCGAGATTGTTTAACAAAAGCGTGGGAATGATTTTAATCTTTTTTTTGTATTTTCGGATCAGTTTTTTGCATAGTTTTTCAGAAAATTCGATATTTTGTTTCGCCCATTGAAAATTTTCTTTATGTAGCGGCAACTTGAAATGACCGCACTCAAGTACCACGACCGTCGGCTCCTTTACGGTCGATAGTTTTTTATCAATTAGAGCTTGAAGCGGTGAGAGTTTACTCTCGCACCATAAAGCGAACTTTTCGTCATAAACGGTTTTATCATTTTTGTTTTCACTATTCACTTAATACCCTTTAACCGAAATTGCGGCTATACCATAACTGAAATATAAATATCGTCCAAAGTTTATATTTGTATCTATCATTGCCGTTTAAAAATCGTTTTTTTATGTTTTCGACCTCTTTATAGTTTAAAATTCCCCCTTTGTCGATATAGCTTTTTGTCGTCAAGTCCATCATCATATCATGCAGCTCTTTTTTCAGCCATTTTTCAAAAGGTATGTCAAATCCCATTTTGGGACGATCCATAAGCTCTTTGGGGATGTAGGAGTGAGTTATGTTTTTGAGTATATTTTTTCTGGTTTTGTTTTTGATCTTTATCTCCGCAGGTACGGTAGCCATATACGATATGAGCTCTTTGTCCAAGAAAGGATTTTTCATAGAGATGTCGTAAAACTCAAGAGCGTTGGCCGATTTTATGATTTCGGCATCGTTTAGGAAGGTTTTGAAATATACACCGGTAATTTGATCGATCGTCTGGGCATATTTTCCGAATTTTATCAACTCGAAATCTTTTTGGTTTCGGTCGAAGTTTACCGTTAAAAGTTGCGAGAGGGCGTTATCGGTGAAAAGAGTCATCTTAAGTTTTATGATCTGTGCTATATCTTTAGCTCTTAAAAGAGAGAGAAATTTTTCATATCGCGTTACGGACGGGTTATAGTATTTGATGTTTTTCATCATCGAAATCGGCATATTGTTCAAAATATGAAAAAGAGAGTTTTTCAGCAGATTAGGCATGGATATGATCTTCTCTATCGCTTCGGCGTCGTCGGCGGTTGCGAATATCTCATCTCCTCCGTCTCCTCCAAAAAGTGTCGAAACCCCGTCTTTTTTCGCTATTTGCGCCAACATAACGGTCGGACTGGCACCGTAATCGGCGAAAGGCTGTTCATAGATGTCGGGTAGCGAGAGTATGATCTTTTTTGCGTCGGAATCTTTAAAGTAGTACTCTTTATGTTTTATACCCAGATATGAAGCCACTTTTTTTGCGAACGCGGCTTCGTTTATGCTCTCTTCTTCAAATCCTATCGTAAAAGCTCGTATCGGTATATCGAGCTCCTTTTTTAAAAGGGCGCAAATAGTGGCACTGTCGTATCCTCCGCTTAAAAACGCTCCGATTTCACCGTTTTTTTGAACTCTTTTTTCTATTGAATTTAGTAGAAGTTTTTTCGCGTTTGTCGTGATCGTCGTTTCGGTAGAATCAATTTTAGGATGATCGTAGCATTCTCTTAAAGACCAATAACTCGAAGCGGAAGTTTCGTTAGAGCGTAAATCATGGACGATAAAGTGTCCGGCTTGGACTTTTTTACACATTTTGTAGATGCATTTTGGTCTGAGTATGAAACCGTA
>Ga0256914_1001740_pt1 | contig 19055 bp, 18 predicted proteins | sample HulkmetaG_FD_191571 | JGI IMG/M metagenome (GOLD analysis project Ga0256914, IMG submission 191571) | Hydrothermal chimney microbial communities from Main Endeavour vent field at the Juan de Fuca Ridge, Pacific Ocean - Hulk | ecosystem: Environmental > Aquatic > Marine > Hydrothermal vents ... | reverse complement strand
AATCATCAACGTGGCGGCCGAGGTCGAAGATCAGGTCTTCGCGGACAACACCCATGAGGTCGTTTCTGACCATGCGGACGTAATCTGCAGGGGTATTTTCGCCAATGTAGGTGTTGATAGCGGACAGACCCTGTGCGACAGCACCGGAACGCTCAACAGATGCCTTGTCTACCATGCAGCAGGTGGCTCCGTCGGGAAGCCATTTGCCGATTTCCCATGCAGCACCGCATGCTGCCATACCACCGCCTACTATCAGAGCATCATAGTTGTACTCCTGGACAGCTACTTTGGAAAGATCTGGCTCTGCCAGAAGCTCCCAAGTCGGTTTATTTCGAAGTGCCATTTCTAATCCTCCTTATAAAAATTTATTGGTTCAATTTCGGTTTTGACAATCCGTTTTGTGCCCTTTGTCTTAGAAATCAGACGGTACGCAGGTGACCTTCTTGTCGTCGCCAGACTCGGTGAAAAGAAGCTCGTTGTCCAGCTGATCGGCACCTGGTGAGGGTTTGCCGTCATAGGGCTTAATTGAACCTTCGGGGGTGGTCCTGATCGGGAACTTGAAGCGCTTTACGTTGCCGTTCCTGAACTTGATCGTCCACATGATGGAATCGGTACCGCGCATCGGCTGCACATAACCGCCCATTGGGGCAAGGTCAGCATAGTGGCGGACTTCGATTGCACCCTGAGGACAGATCTTTACACAGGAGTAGCACTCCCAGCACTGATCAGGTTCCTGGTTGTAGGCCTTCATCTCGTCCGGATTCAGGACCATCAGGTCATTGGGGCAGATGTACATGCATGCTGTCTTCTCCCCACCTTTGCAACCATCGCATTTTTCTGGGTTGACAAAGCTTGGCATTTTAATACCTCCTACACGTTTTTTTATTTACGTCCTTGACAATTGATAAGGCGGGCCTGTACGGCCCGCAGCCTCTTACGCTTTGAAATTCAATTTCTACTTCAGGTCTTCAAATGCACCCTTCTTGATCTTAACAGCTCTTGCTTCCGGATTCGAATAGTACTCTGCCAGTATTGCAAGTACCTCGGGCCTTGAGAATTCAGGCGGAACCTCATCGATTTTGCCTTCACTCATGAGGCGGCGGAACTTGGTGCCGCTGACCACAACCCTGTCTTCCTTGTCGTGGGGGCAGGTCTTGAGTGAAGCCATGCCTCCGCACTTGTGACACCAGAATGTCCAGTCAATCTTGAGGGGCTGGAGCTCGAGTGCGCCATCCCACAGCTTGTCGTAGATTTCCTGGGCCTCGAACAGGCCGTAGAAGTCGCCAACACCTGCATGGTCACGGCCGATGATCAGGTGAGAACATCCATGGTTCTGGCGGAATATTCCGTGGAGGAGTGCTTCCTTGGGGCCGCCGTAGCGCATCTCAAGCGGATACACGCCAAGCACCGTGCGCTCCATATTGTAGTAGTTGTCCAAGAGTGCCTTGTAGCACCTCATCCTCCAGTCTCCGGGGATGTCGCCGGGTTTCAGCTTGCCGACCAGGGCGTGAATGAATACGCCATCAAGAACTTCCTGGGCTATCTTTGTCAGGAACTCGTGGGAGCGGTGAATGGGATTCCTTGTCTGGAATGCCGCAACAGTGCTCCAGCCCCTGTCTTCGAAGATCTTCCTGGATACTTCAGGATGCATGTAGGCATCGCCGTACTGCTGCTTGAAATCCTTCTCGGACAAGGTCTTAATCGGACCGCCCACGTAGTATTTACCGGAATTCAGGACCTGCTGTACGCCTGGGTGGTCTTCCTCTGCCACTTCCCAGAACTTCTCAGAATCCGGGCCGTCACCCTTGAAGCAAAGCTCGCATTCCTTCCTCTTGTCCGGCTCCCAGATATCCTGGATTTCCATGGTTGCCATGAGTTCGCCGGTCTCGCTGTCATGAAGGGCTACCTTGTCACCTACATCAATGGTCTTCCTGGTATCTTCATCAACCGACAGGGTAACAGGCAGAGGCCACATTGTGCCCGGGTCCACCTTGCGCAGTTTCATGTCCTCTACTACGCCGTCATAATCTTCCCTTACCATGAAGCCGTTCAGCGGGGTAAACGCGCCCATGCCCAGCATGAGGATATCGCCTGATTCTCTGGATGAGATATTCAGCCTCTTATAGTCTTTTGCGCGCCCAATTTCGTCTTCTCTTTCAGCACCTTTCAAGAGAAGCGGCATGAGCTTCTTTTGTGAACCGTGTGGATTAACTAAAGCCATTGCCCTAAATCTCCTTTCTTAATAATTTTTTTGATTTTTCGAGCCTACTACCCGGGTTATCTAAATGAATTCTCATTCATTAAGGTTTAAAATGAATCTGCGCTCAGAAATGACACATATCTTATATTCCCTGCAGCGAAAATTGTCAAGAGGAATAATTAATCAATCGCTCTTAAAAAGGTTTAAAAAATGGTGCCGAAGGGGGGAGTCGAACCCCCACGGGCGGTTGCCCACTACCCCCTCAAGATAGCGTGTCTACCAATTCCACCACTTCGGCACATGGATGGATATTTTACTTGTTTGGCTTTGCAGCCGGTTTTTCACCTGCTGCGGAACCCGCTCCTGCTGGTGGCGGCTTTGAATCCGGAGCGGCATTGGAGGCCGAAGATGAACCGGCCTTTTCTGGCTGAGGCGCGGCCTGACCGTTATGACCCTGAACCTTTGCTTCGGTGTTGGCTACCGGAGCGGCGGGTTGCTGCTGGGCGGCCACAGGGGCCTTCCCGGCCTCCTGGTCAGCACCAGGCGCTGCAGGCATGGACGGCATCTGTGCCGGTACCACCGGCGCCTGCTGCACCTTTCGCATAACCGACTCCCCCCTGGAATGAATGGACAGGTACGTCAGGGAAAGGGAAGTCAGCATGAATACCACGGCACTAACCGTGGTCACCTTGCTTAGCAGGGTGGCAGGCCCTGTGCTGCCGAAAACGGCCTCACTGGAGCCGAATACCGCGCCAATTTCAGCGCCTTTGCCCTGCTGCAGCAGCACCGTGATTACCAGCACGGTACAAGTGATTACGTGGACGACCACTAAAAACGTATACATTAACTTGATTACCTATTCAGTTTTCCTCAAATTTTACGATCCTGGCAAAACTTTCCGGCTCCAGGGAGGCACCGCCTACCAGAGCTCCGTCCACGTCTTCAAGTTCCATTATCTGCCTGACGTTTCCGGGTTTGACCGAGCCACCATACAATATTCTTGTTTGTTCTGCAACAGATTCTCCAGAACGTTTGGCCAGGGCCTGGCGCACAAAAGCATGTGCCTCCTGAATCTGTTCCACAGATGCAGTCTTACCAGTACCAATGGCCCAAACGGGCTCGTATGCTATTGAAATATATTTAAAATCTTCGGCAGCAACAAGCTCCAGCCCCGAGGACAACTGCCGGGAAAGGACCTCGGCTGTCCGGTCTTCATCCCTCTCTTCCAGTGTCTCTCCGATACAAAGGATCACATGAAGCCTGTGATCCACGCCAGACTTCACCTTTTTTGAGATGAGCTCATGGCCCTCTCCGAATATGTGTCTTCGTTCCGAGTGGCCTATTATCACGATGCCAGCCCCGGCAGAACGGATCATCAATGGGGAAATCTCGCCGGTAAAGGCACCCTGTTCCTCGAAATACATGTTCTGGGCTGCAATTTCCACCCTGGTGCCGGACGTAAGCCTGCATGCATCCCTCAAGCCCACGAAGGATGGGGCTATGACTATCTGTCTGCCGGCAGTATCTTTAATCATGGGCAGAAATGAGGAAAAAAAGTCCTCCATCTCCTCAATTGTCTTATACATCTTCCAGTTTGCCGCCAGAATCGGGGTCCTGTCATTCATGATTTTTCCTGTCTCCCGTTTATTTGCTTCCGCACTCTTCAAGGGCCTTGAAACCTGGAAGGTCCTTGCCTTCCAGCAGCATCAAAAATGCACCTCCACCAGTGGACATATAGGAGACATTATCCGCCTCCCCTGCCCTGTGGATTGCAAGATCCGTGTCCCCTCCTCCAATTATGCTCAGGGCCGGGCTTGCGCCGACTGCATGGGCAAGCTCCATGGTCCCCCTGGAAAAAGGCTCTATCTCAAAGGCCCCCATGGGTCCGTTCCATACGATTGTAGCAGAATCTGAAACCGCCGCCTTGAAGGCTTCCAGTGTATCAGGGCCGATGTCAACTATCATCATGTCATCCGGGACTTTGTCCGCCTTTACCACCTGCACCCGTGCATCTGCAGAAAGACTTTCGGCAACCACGCAGTCCGTGGGAAGCAGGAAATCTGTTCCGGACTTTCGTGCCTGCTCCATTATCGCCTTGGCCGTTTCCACAAGATCGGGCTCAGTGAGCGATTTTCCCACCTTCAACCCCCAGGCCAAAAGGAACGTATTGGCCATGGCCCCTCCTATTATCAGCTTGTCCACCCTGGGGAGGATGTTTTCAATGGCACCAAGCTTGCTCGACACCTTGGCCCCTCCGAGGATTGCAAGAAGGGGACGCTCGGGATCCTTCATGGCCTTTTCAAAATAGGTGATCTCGTTCTTGAGAAGGAAACCTGCCCCGCACACCTCTACAAAGGAGGGCACACCCACCACCGAGGCATGGGCCCTGTGGGAGACCGCAAAGGCATCATTTACATACACATCTGCAAGAGAGGCCAGGGCCCTTGCAAAACCGGGATCGTTGGCCTGTTCCTCCTTGTGGTATCTCAAATTTTCAAGAAGAAGCACCTGGCCTGGCCCAAGGGCTCCGGCCATCTTTTCCACCTCCGGCCCTATGCAGTCTGGGGCCATATCGACCTTGAGGTCAATGAGCCTTGAGAGCCTTTCTGCAACCGGGGCCAGGCTCATCTCGGGAACCCTTTTCCCCTTGGGCCTTCCAAGGTGTGAAGCCACTATCAGTGAGGCACCTTTTTCCAACGAATACCTTATTGAAGGAAGTGCTGCCCTTATCCTGTGATCATCGGTTATCCTGCACTGTTCATCCAGGGGGACATTAAAATCCACCCGCAGGAATACCCTACTTTTTGAGACATCGATTTCATCAATATACTTGATCATGGCCACCTCCCTACCAAAGACGCGACATTACTAACGGCTATGTCTGCCATGCATGTAACCCACAGTATAGGCAGCTGCCATTACGGATACCATTCCAAACATGATTGTTAACATACTTAACATATCCATGGCCATCCCCCCGTTAGCTAAAGATTTCCTGTAAAAGATTTTTCTACATCATCGAGTCGGCAATGGAGGTAGTCCTTTCTCCCAGGAGATTGGTGTAGCTGCCAAGCTCGTTGTCATACCAGCCGTAAACCACCATCTTGGTAATGGGTATGGTAATGGTATCGCATATAATGGTGGTGGACTTGTCCAGCCCCCGGCATGCCTTTCTGGGATCTATCTGGATGGTGGCTGTGCGCGTATGGGTCTCGGTTCCCTCGATAATGGCGGCCGCAGCCGGCATGCCTATGATGTCGCTTGAAACATGCTGCTCTTCGGTAAACATAAGCCTGCCCTTCATTGGACCCTCGGCTGCCTTTTTGTAGATACCGTTTATAAGCTCCCTGTTTATGGGGTTTTCAAGGCTCTCGTCCTGGATGGTCATGACAAGTACGATCAGGGAGCCGGTATTGGTGGGAATGCGGACCGATTCTGCAATGAAACCGATATTTTTCATCTCCGGAATCACCAGCCCCAAGGCCTTTGCCGCCCCCGTGGTGGTGAGTATGATGTTGTTGAAAATGCTCCTGTTCTTCCTGAGGTCCTTGGCCCCGGTTTTGGGCAGCCTGTCCAGCACCTGCTGGCTGCCCGTGGCCGCATGAACCGTCACCATGGAAGCAGAGAGGATATTGGTGGCGCCGAAATGATCCAGTATGGGCTTTACCATGAAGGAAAGACAGGTGGTGGTACAGGATGCCGCCGAGATGAGCTTGTGTCTTTCAGGGATGTAATCATCCTCGTTTATGCCCATGACTGTTGTTACTGCGTCATCCGGCATTTCAGCCGCCTTGTCCCCTATCTTGAAGGGAGCAGAAAGGATTACCTTTTCAGCACCTGCCTCGAGATGCCCCCTGAGGCTGCCCCTTGCATGATCTCCTGAAACAGTGGGGTCCCTGAAAACACCCGTGGTATCCACCACCAGCCGGATGCCGTGCCCCTGCCAGTCGATTCCCTTCGGATCCCGGCTTTCCCTGAGAATAGTTACCGGCACGCCATCAACAGTCATGGTGCCTTTGGCCTCATCCAGATTTTCTATCACCCTCGGGCACTTGTGCCCGTAAAGGTAGGCGCCAAGTCTGCCGTAGGTGCTGTCCCTTTCTATGGAGGCCGCTATGTCCTGAAGCCCTCGGCCTACCTGCCGGCCTATATTGACGACTATCTCGGAAAAGGTCCTGTTGCTGACGTGATACCACAGGCTCAGCTTGCCTATGCGTCCAAGACCGTTTATGCCAAGTTTCATTGGGCGGGTTTCATTGGTGGAAACAGACATGTGGGCACCTCCAATTTTTTATTTTTTAAAATTTTACGTCCTTGGGACCTATGGGCAATCGACGAGCGCCGGGCCCCAGAGGATTCATTACTACATGTAAAACAGTGGCCTAAAACAATACCCTTGTTATATTTATTACTCTATTATCACCAGCCTTATGTGTCCATACGCCGGCTGCATCTTTTACACCAGGGATGCATCCTCCTCCATTCTCGTCTCGTGGCGGCCAAGGTAGACAAAACCGTTCCGGCCGTCGATACTTACATAATCGCCTGACCGGATAACGTGGCCCTGTACCTCGGCCTTACCCTCAAGCTCGTACACCTTCATCTGCTCACACCCCACAACACAGGTCTTGTCAAGCCTGAATGCCACTATGGAGGCATGGGAGGTCTGGCCGCCCTTGGCAGTAAGTATCCCGTCTGCTGCGGAAATACCCCTGATATCATCGGGCACGGTATCGGAACGCACCAGTATCAGCTTGGTATCCGGCTCCCTTTGTCTTATTTCTTCTATTTCCTCCAGGGTGAAGACGGCCTTTCCGCTGAGCGCTCCGCCGCTTACTCCTATCCCCCTGGAAACATAACTTCTTTCCAGCTCCTCGGACGGGACGAACACGCTCACCCTGCGCCTCCTCTTGGTGACCATGTCTCTGGTCTGGAGGATGTAGAGCTGGGAGCCTTCCTCTCCCTCAAAGGTGAACTCTATCTCCTGTGGAGTCCATTTCTTGTCGAAGATCAAATACTTCACCCAGTCAAGCAGGGCCCTGTAGATGTCCGGAAAGCGTTTTTCCATGCTCTCTTCAAGAGGCACTCCAATGGATTCGCTCTGTTCCACGGAGATGGGGTTGGTAGCCACCAGGCCGCTTACGATATCCTCGCCCTGGTTTCCCACGGTATAGTCTCCCCACAGGCTGATCCGGTCCAGTTTCTTGTGCGGGTTGGCAGTAAACACAACACCGGTACCGGAAGAGGATGAAAGGTTTCCGAAGGCCATGGCCTGGACGATTACTGCAGTTCCCCAGTGGTCGGATATCTCCATTATCTCCCGGTAGGCCTTTGCCTTTTCAGACTTCCAGGACTGGAGCACCAGCCTGATGGAGGCAAGCAGCTGCTCAAAGGGGTCATCCTCCACGGGTATCCCCCTTTCAATCACTGCCTCCCGGTAATTGAGGGCCAGTTCCTTCATTTGGTCTCCGCTGAATTCGCGCTTTTTCCTCACGCCACATTTGAGCTTCTGGGCCTCCATGAGGGAGCTGAAGACCTCCCTTTCAAGCCCGTGGGACATGGCCCATGACTGTATGAACCGCCGGTAGTTGTCCCAGGCAAACCAGGCGTTTCCGGTCTTTTCAGCAAGCCCCTGGGTGATCTCCGGGTTTATGCCCACGTTTATGATGGTGGACATCATTCCCGGCATGGAAATGGCCGCCCCGCTCCGGACTGAAAGCAGAAGGGGGTTGTCCCTATGGCCAAAACTCGATCCGCATCTTTCCTCAATCTCCCTTATCCCGTGGCGCACCTGCCGCCTGAAATTGCGGTATGCGCCAGGAAGCTTGTAAAAGAGCGAGTAGTACCTGAAGACCTCCGTGGTCACCACTATTGCAGGGGGCACCGGCAGGCCTTCCTGGGCAAGCAGCAGCAGGTTGTAGCCCTTGTTGCCGAGCTGTATCAGGTTCCCGGTGGACTTGTCCGGCTTGTATATGGAACAAAGGTCCTGGCCAGGGTCGTAGCTCAGCAGCATGTCCAGCTCCCTGGGCTCGAGGAATTCCCTCTGTTCCCGGAGCACCTGGTAAAGCCTTGCAATGAAGTTGTCAAGGTGTTGAAGGCCGAAGGTGGAGGAGATAAGCCCTCTCAGGAACGACTCCGAAACGTGATGGACCACGTCGGTAAGGGATGCGCCTTCGTGCATGGCAGCCTTGTACTTGGGAAGTATCTTGTCAGGCCAGAGCTGACGTATGATCTCGTTCAGGTTGTCCTCGTGAGGGCTCAGGTAATAGACATATATCATGTCCTTAACACCTTCTGAAAGGCCCTTTACTATGTCAAGGTACTGGGTGAAGGAAAATCGCCTCACTCCCAGGGACTTTTCCAGGAGGGTCAGGTAAGTGGAAAATTTCTTGGAATACACCCCGTTAAGCTGGACTGCGCGCCAGAGGAGTTTAAGGTGCCTTAAAATGGTGACGAAGGTTGCCCTGGTGATAAAGGGCACCTCGATTTCCGCTATCAGCCGCTCGAAAAAGATATTGCCGAGGTTTTCCAGGCGGAAGGTCAGCCCCAGGGCATCGAACTTCTTTTCGTGGTATCTCCCGTACATGGACGGGATATCGGCGGCAATGTGCCTCTTGTGGTAGATGCTTTCCTGGACCTCGAACCTCTCCCTGGAAAGTATGATGGATTTCAGGTTTTCCAGTTCGTCCAGAATCACCTTCAGGGCATGTTCGCTATTGGTGGAATCTATGATCTCTATCACCTTGTCCAGGCCTTCAAAGCCCAGTTTCTTTGCCTCTTCCAGGTGATAGCGAATCTCCTGGACACCGAGGTGGTATTTCATGTATTCCAGGCGATACATCTTCACCAGCAGTTCCACGCGCCTTTTTTCGTGGGGCGGCACGTCCGGCACCTGGTCTATGATATCCCTGATCCTCTTTTCCGGAACGTTCAGTAGCACGTCCAGCTTCCTGGCAAACGGTTCCATGCCAAGACTGGAAGCCAGGTATCTTGTGATCTTGTGCACGTGGTCAACGTAAGGCCCGGATGTGGGAATCTGCCCCAGGATCTCCGGTGCAAGGTAGGGCTCAAGCCCGGACTTTTCCCTGGAATACCAGAAACAGAATATCGCCTCGATGAAATCAACGATGAGGTTGTTGCTCTCCACGTGGCTCTGTTTCCTGAGAAAGTGTATGAGCAGGTCCTTTCTCCGGGAAATCTCGTCCAGCTCAGTGGACACATCCCTCAAAAGGCCCTCGGCACCTATCTCGTTGAAATAGACCGGGATGGTCCTGGCAAATTCCTTTACCAGGTTGTAGATGGGCTCTATGTCGCTGTTCAGCAGCCTGGTGATGTCCCTCTGGAAGAGATCCGTATCCTTGATGCAGGTTCCGCCCAGCTGAAGGTTTATGGTTAGGGCGGAAAGAAGGGTGCTGCAGACCTTGGGCTTCAGACACACCAGGTCAAGCCAGGCCCTTATGTTCTGGAGATGTGCAGGATTGCTGAGAACGTGCCACTCTATGTCAACGCCCTGGATGCCCGGGGTCTGGAAACCGAACCTGACCACCTCTTCCAGGAAGAGCTCTATCAGCCTTGTGTTCTCCCTCTGGAGGATCTCGCGTCCAAGTGCGTTTATGCACTGCAGGGCCGTCCGGGGGAACTGCCCGACCTGCTGTTTCAGGAGCGTGAAGCTCCTGGGCAGGACCTTTCTTAGTTCATAAAAGTCCGCAGTTTTCACCAGGCACAGGAGGTTCTTGTTCAGCTGGCGCAGTATCTCCTCGTGTATGAGGTTCAGCCCCTCCATCTCGACCATGTGAAAAAGGAACAGGAGATAGATGGATATCCCCTCCACCTCCCTGCCCTTGTCGTCTTCAAAGGAAAGCCTGCATGGCATCTGGCCCAGTTCCTGGGCGATTTCCTTGTATTTGCGGACAATGTCCATGTAACCGGGAAGCTCGGCCAGGGCAAGCACAGCTCGCCTGCCCTTTTTCCCGGACGCTATGGCGTGTACCCGTTCTATGAGGTCCTCGAAGTAGTCATGGCTTACCGGGTCCAGCAACCCCATTATCCTCTGGTAATCAGAGGGATCGATACGAAGGCCGTAATTCCTGAGACTCTGTTTCAGCCATTTCTGGGGCCCCTCGATGCCGAGCCAGTACTCGTAGGATGTAAGGCGCACCTTGAGCATGAGCTCCTTGCACCAGTGCCAGAGGTCCTGGTGTTCCCCGTTTTCAGGCACCCTGTCGGCAAGCCTTTTCATGAGCCTTGCCAGGGGATGAAAGCTTGTGGCAATGGCTGCGACTATCTCCCTGTCCACCTGGTTCAGGGCCTTGAATATGTCTGAAAAGACGGGAAGGAGCTTCTGCAGGGTCGGCTCATCCGTAACCTGGATGATCTTTTCCATGTATGCCAAAAGGCCGTCTGCCGCTGCAAGTTTCTGCTTTTTCCGGGGGGCCTTTTCGATGAGGTCCAGAAAGGTTTCAAGCAGGACCCTGCAGGCCTCGGTCCCTTCGGGAGAACGGATGTAGGTATTGAAATTCTTGAGGGCGAAGGACCGGAGATCCCCCACCAGGGCGCTCCAGTTCTTGAAGGGATGATGGAGCTCGAAAAGCAGGCTGTCCGCGGCCCTCAAAACACCCTTGTAATCAGACACTGCCTTTCTAAGTACTTGGTATTTCTCGGCAATATGGAGTTTTTTTACCTCTGTCTCCTTGAGATTGACCTTCAGGGCCGTGGACTGCTCGAGTATCTGCGCCATTTTCAGACTGCCTTGTTTTCTTCCATGTAGAGAATGAGGTCCAGGAGCCTGTTGGAATAACCCCATTCGTTGTCATACCACGACATGACCTTGATGAGCCTGTCTTCAACCACCCTGGTGCACTGCGCATCCACTATGGAAGAATGCGGATTCATGAGAAAATCGCTGGAGACAAGGGGTTCTTCCGTATAGCCAAGAAACTTGTTGGCCCCTGCCTTGAGTGCCTCATTCACCTCGGGCACCGTGGCGCTCTTTTCCACGTGAACCACCAGGTCCACCAGGGAGACATCCGGGGTGGGCACCCTTACGGCAAGGCCGTCGAACTTGCCCTGGAGCTCGGGAATCACCTTGCTCACGGCTGCCGCGGCACCGGTCTTGGTGGGAATCATGTTTACGGCTGCCGCCCTGGCCCGCCTGAGATCACTGTGGGGGAAGTCAAGAAGCCGCTGGTCATTCGTGTATGCATGGACAGTGGTTACAAGCCCGCTAATTATGCCGAACCTGTCCATTATGACCTTGGCCACTGGGGCCAGGCAGTTTGTGGTGCAGGATGCATTGGAAATGATATTGTGCCTGACCGGGTCGTAGTCATCCTCGTTGACACCCATTACGATGGTGATGTCCTCACCCTTTGCCGGGGCACTGATGATGACCTTCTGGGCACCGGCCTCTATGTGGCCCTGGGCAAGGGTTGCCTCCCTGAAACGTCCGGTTGCCTCGATCACGTATTCCACGCCAAAATCACCCCAGGGAATCTTTGCAGGCTCCCTTATGGCGGTACAGTGAATCTGTTCCCCGTCAACCAGGAAGCCGTCCTCATCCCACTTTACGTCTGCGTTGAACTGCCCCATAACGGAATCATATTTCAGCAGGTGGGCAAGCACGCTGTTTTCAGTAAGATCGTTCACTGCCACGATTTCAATGTCCTTGAACTCCGGATACATCTTTGAAGCCCTGAAAACATTCCTGCCTATTCTTCCAAAACCGTTTACTCCAACCTTGATAGCCATGGCCATCCTCCTTCTTGAGAGTCTTCTATGTTTAATTACGTCTTGATCCAATATTAAAATCTAAACAACTTTCAGCCAAATGCATCTCCATGACCGAAAAAATTTTTTTATTTTTCCCTGAATTATCAGTGAAACTAAAGCCGAACCTCCTGTAAAATTTTATGGCCCCTGCATTTTCCCCATGAACGTCAAGCGCAACCCGTGAAGCCCCCCTGGTGACTCCGAGCCGCATACTCAGGGACAGCAGCCAGCGGCCCAGCCCCCTGCGCCTGAATTTTTCCTCTACGGCAAGATTCAGGATATAGACTTCGGGCCTGATTATCCGAAAACAGATATAACCCCTTATGTCTGAAACGGCCCTTCCGGCGCAGGCGACCCATAAGAGAGAGGAAGAACCTGCCGACAGCTCTGAATAAATTCCGCTCTTTGACCAGGGACGCAGGTGGGCCTTGCTTTCAATACTGCTGATGGCATCGAGGTCAGAAGGATATGCCCTTCTGACGAAGATGCCCCTGCACCCTTCAGGGCGGATATATGTCAGGGTCTGGCCTGACTCCATGGTATTTGATGAGATTATTTTTTCAGAATCTGGGCGGCCTGATTTATGCTCTTTTGTGCATACTCCACAATGGATGCCGCAGTTTCATAAAGGTCCATGGAACCGTCCCGGCACTGGGAAAGCCTTATGAGCATGGGAAGGTTGGCGCCGGTTATCACCTCGACTCTTCCCTCTTCAAGGAAACTAAGGCACATGTTGGCAGGAGTGCCTCCAAACATGTCTGCCAAAAGCAGCACACCATCCCCCTGGTCCACCTTTTTTATGGCCCGTTTTATCTCGTCTTGCATCTCTTCCACGGACCTTGAGGGATCGATTGAAAGGGCCAGCAGGTTTTCCTGGTCTCCAACTATGAAATTCGTGGTTTGGACCAGCTCTTGTGCCAGGTTTCCGTGTGCAGCTACTACGACTCCGATCATTTATGGTTATCCTTCCCTGTCCAGATCTCTGTGGGTGACAATAACCTCCTGACCCTGGCGTGTAAACAGTTCACCCAGCCATCTTGCCACTGACACGCTCCTGTGCCTTCCGCCGGTGCAGCCTATACCGATTACCAGGTAGACCTTCCCCTCCTCCTGGTAAAGGGGAATGAGAAAGGAGAACAGGTCCTCCAGGCGCCGGACAAATTCCCTGGTATTTTCCTTTTCGAAGACAAAATCGTATACAGGATCTTCAAGACCGCTCAACGGGCGAAGCTCAGGAACAAAATAGGGATTTGGCAGGAACCTTACATCGAAAACAAGCCCTGCATCGGCCGGGACCCCGTATTTGAACCCGAAGGATACCACGTGAATCAGGGGCTTTTCGAGATCTTCCCTTGAAGAATAGAGATCCAGCACCATGCGCCTGAGCTGGTGCACGTTTTTCCTGGAGGTATCAATAAAATTGTCCGCGTATTCCCTGAGGCCCCTGAGCCTTCGTCTTTCTTCCTGTATGGCAGACTTGATATCACCCTTTTTCTGAAGCGGATGCTTGCGCCTTGTCTGGCTGAATCTTTGAACCAGCACGTTGTCCGACGCCCCGAGGAAAAGCACCTCCAGGTGATAGCCCTGATCCTTTACCTGCCTGAATATGGAACCGTACTGGTCCAGAAAGCCCTTCTCCCTGACATCCATGACCAGGGCGATTCTGGTTGGGATCTCCGCACTTTTCTCGCTCAGAGAGAGAAACTCCGGCAACAAGGTGATGGGCAGATTGTCCACGCAGTAGTAGCCCATGTCCTCGAAGGCCTTTAGGGCGGTACTCTTGCCTGAACCGGACATGCCGGTTATCACCACCACCTGGATCTTCTTTTTCAAGCTGTTGTTGTCTCGGGCCATGGACAGGGGATTCAGGCCAGGATGTCCTGGATCAGAGATGATTTTCTGCCTCTCCGATTATCTGTTTTATCTCCATTGCATCTGCGGCATTTCTTATTCTTTCCACCACGCCTTCCATCTTCAGGACCCTTGAAACCCGGGCCAGGATCTTTAGATAGGTGGTGGTGGCATCGTCCGGGGCCAGGAGCAGCACTATGATATAGACGGGCATGGAATCAGAGGCATCAAAGGGCACTCCATCCTTGCACCTTGCAACGAGAATGCAAAGTTTCTGGAGCCCGGGAATCTTTCCATGAGGAATTGCAATCCCCTGCCCGATACCGGTACTGCCAAGTTCTTCCCGCTCGTTGAGGATGTCATAGACCAGTCCGGCATCCACCCCCTCTGCCAGCTTCACAGCCTCTTCGGCAAGTTTTTTCAGGACCTCTTCCTTGGAAGAGGCCTGGAAATCAGGGTCAATGCCCCGGGCACAAAGGTGATTTAATATCCTCACGAATCAAGGTTCCAGCAGTCCCAGACCACCATCCTTGCGCCAGTAAATCACGTTTACCCTGTTCGTATCCGCATTCAGGAATGCAAGAAAACCGCTGCCGCTTATCTGGAGCTGATCGGCGGCCTCCTCGATGGACATGGGTTTGGGATTAATCTTTGTTATGGTTATTACCGGTTCCTGGCCAGCCTCTTCAGCCGGGATCTCCGCACCGTGACTTTCCGCTCCACTGCTGCCGGAATGCCTCCTGCTCTTTATCTTCTCTCGAAACTTTTTCAGCTGTCTTTCTATCTTGTCGAGAACCAGGTCTATTGCGGCCCTGAGGTCATCGTGCTCCTGCTTTGCCGCAGCCCTGATCCCGTCTCCGGATACCACCACCTCCGCGGTATTCCTGAACTTCTCGGCCGACAGTACAACGTGGATATTCATTGGCGAGTCGCTGTATTTCATCAATCGGGAGTATCTCTCCCTGACATACTCTTTCAGATCTTCAGACGGCTTTGTATGACGGAAAGTCACGTTTATCTGCATATACATCCTCCATGTATCGAAATAAAAGACATCAGACCTTTGGGCGCTTTCTCCGGCTGGATGGCAGGATACCCATCAAGTCCCTGTACTTTGCAACGGTACGGCGGGCTATCTTGATATTGTCCCTTGCCAGTATTTCAACAATCTGTTTGTCACTGTAAGGTTTTACAGGATCCTCGGTTTCTATGAGCCGTTTTATCTTTTCCTTGACACTCTGGGAGGCCACGTCCCTGGAACCGTCTCTCCTGGGGAGCCCGGTACTGAAAAAGTACTTGAGTTCAAATATCCCCTGGGGAGTATGAACATACTTGTTGGAAGTAACCCGGCTGATGGTGGACTCGTGCATACCCACGTCCTCGGCGACATCCCGGAGCACCAGGGGCTTCAAGTAGGCAATGCCCTTGTCCAGGAAGTCCCGCTGAAATTTGACAATGGACTGGGTTACCTTGAATATCGTCTTTTTCCGCTGGTGGATACTCTTTATGAGCCAGATGGCGGACTTCATCTTTTCCTGGATGAACTCTTTTGCCTGGTCAGGGGCCTTGCCGTTTTTCACAGCCTCCTTGTAAAAAGGGCTGATCCTCAGGTTGGGCATCTCCTCCTCGTTGAGCGACACCACATATTCATCATCCACCTTGTAGACATAGATATCAGGCACCACATACTGGGTGGCCTCCGAACTGAAGGCACGGCCGGGCCTGGGTTCGAGGCTTTTTATGACCTCTATTGCCTGGACCACCTCCTCTGCACTCCTGCCCGTTGCCTTTGCTATCTGCTGGTAGTTGTGAAGTTCCACCTGGTGAAGGTGTTCGGAGACAAGCTCCTGGACCAGTGGATCGGTAAGGCCGAGATGTCGGATCTGTATGAGCAGGCATTCCCTGAGATCCCTGGCAGCCACGCCCACGGGATCGAACTCCTGGAGCCTGGACAAGACGGCCTCGACCTCGTCCTCCCGGGCTGAACTGGCCTGGGCGATCTCTTCAACCGTGGCCTTGAGATACCCGTCCCTGTCGAGATTGCCTATGATGTGCTGGGCTATGCCACGCTGCCTGTCATCCATGTCGGAAAGCTGAAGCTGCCAGATCAGATGATCGGGCAGGTCGGAACCCGAGGCAACGATGTTTTCGTAGTTCGGGGCCTCTTTTTCCTCGAAAGAATAGGAAGGAAGCGCACGCCTGTATTCGTCGTCCCACACCTCCTGCCAGTTTGTTTCCTTCACCGCCTCCTTTTCCCAGGGGATCTTGGCATCATCAGAGGCGGCAAGATCAGGCACGGTATCCTCGGGCCATTCCGTTTCTTCCCTGGCTCCGGATTCCCTTGACCCGTCTGACGACTGTTCAAGTTCCCCGGTACTGATCTCTTCCAGTACTGGGTTTGCCTCCAATTCCTGATTTATGGTTTCTATTAGTTCCAGGCGGGATAGCTGCAGCAGTTTTATGGCCTGCTGCAACTGGGGGGTCATTACAAGTTGTTGAGTAAGCTTGAGATTTTGTCGAAGTTCAAGGGCCATAACTACCTAAAGTGAAAAGCCTTCTCCCAAATAAATTTTTCGCGCAATGCGGCTTGATGCAATCTTTTCAGGGTTGCCATGTTCAATTACCTTCCCTGAACTTACAATATATGCGCTGTCACACACAGTCAAGGTTTCCCGCACGTTGTGATCCGAGAGGAAAATTCCAATTTTCTTGGCCTTAAGCCCCCTGATAATCTCCTGGATATCAGCCACTGCCAGGGGATCAACCCCTGCAAAGGGCTCATCCAGCAATATGAATTTCGGGTCAGTGGCAAGGGCCCGGGCCACCTCCACCCGCCTTCTTTCACCTCCTGAAAGAGACTCGGCCTTCTGCCCGGCCAGGGCCTTGAGGCCCATTTCCTCGAGAAGGCGGTTGACTCCATCTTCCTGCTCCTGCCTGGTGAGCTTCCGGTTCTCGAAGACTATCCTTATGTTGTCCGAGACGGTAAGCTTCCTGAAGACAGATGGTTCCTGGGGAAGATAGGTTATTCCGAGCCTTGCCCTCTTGTGCATGGGAAGATCCGTAATATCCTGGCCATCCAAAAGGACCCTGCCGTCATCCGGGCGTATGAGCCCTGCTATCATGTAAAATGTGGTGGTCTTTCCTGCACCATTTGGGCCGAGAAGACCGACTATTGAACCGTTTTCGAGCTCGAGGTCCACGCCGTCCACGACCCTTCTCTTCTTGTAGACCTTCACCAGCCCCCTGGCTTCAAGGACGCTTTTTTGCGCAACCGTTTCCATCAATCCGAGTAGACCACCGCCTCAACCCTGTCTTTTCCGGAACTTTCCACCACGCTCCTGTTTTCGTTCACAAACAGGGTGACCTTGTCTCCCTTGATGGTATTCTTGCCGTCCCAGATCCTGGCATCTTTTATGAGCACTATCTTTTCCTGGGGCTTGTAGTAGACCGCTTCCCTGGCGGTAGCCCGGCGCTTGCCCTGGACTATCCGGAGGTGCCCCCTTGCAACGATCTTTTTCAGCTTCCTCTTGTTCTTTGCCCCTTGCTGGCCCGAACCGGCCTTCTGACCGGTTTTTTTGGCATAGTAGACCTCCAGCAAATCGGAATAGATGGTAAGGTTGCCCTTTTTTGCCACGACGTTTCCGGAAAACACGACTGTCCCCTTCTGGTCCTTGACCTCCATCTTGTCACTGGTAATCCTTATGGCCTCGGACTGTTTCTTTCCCGTCTTCTTATCGGCTGAAAATGACGAAAAAGGAAGGCCAAGGATTAAAAGCACGGTAAATACAGACGTTAATATCAAAAAGGGCGTGATTTTACGCATATCGGCAATCTCCTTTTCACTTCGTGCCGGATTTATCCCCGGAAATCAGGGCTTCCGGAGAGGCAAGTGTCAGCCGCCTCTCATTGACATAGTATATCATGGATGTGCCTTTGAGTCTGCTTCCGCTGGCATCCACCATTTCTGCCTGGTCCGGGGCAGTTATAGTCATGCTTTCAGGGTCGTATATGAGCCTGTTGGAATAGAGGACATAATCCCTGAAACCGTCCACTACCACGTCACCTGCCACCTGGAGCCTGCCGTGATCAAAATCGTAATGACCTTCTCTGGCGGAAATGCGCACTGAATCAGGACTGTGGGGCATGAATACAATCTTCACACCTTCGAACCGGCACTCCTTCTTCTTCTCGTAAAACCTGGCCGTATCGGCCTCGACCAGCCACTGGGAGGCCTTTTTCCTGGAGTCCCTGCGGTATCTCACGTCGTAAAGAACCAGATCCGCCTTCAGCTTCTGGAAATCGGGAGACCTGAAAAATTCCCTGTCGGTATCCTCCTGCCAGAAGCTGAACACCGTGACGGCCAGCAAGACCGTAAGCACCGACCATAAAATTTGCTTTTTACCCACGGACCGTGAAAAAGTCAGATTGACGGGCCAAGAAACCTGTCAAAACACCGGGCCCACTCTTTTTTGGCCTTGAGAATAAGCTCGCAGACCTCCCTTACGGCCCCTGACCCACCCGGCTTGGCCGTGACATAATCCACATAATCAGACATGCTGGAGGCCGCATTCTGTACTGTAACAGAAAGGCCCGCCGACTTCAAAACAGGCAGGTCCACCAGGTCGTCTCCAATGGCAGCCACCTTTTCGGCAGGGATTCCCTGCTCCTTGAGTATCTGCCTGAAACATGCAAGCTTGTCCCTGACGTTCTGGTAAAGGAGATCCACGCCGAGTTCCCTGGCCCGCCTTTCAAGTGCCGGGCCCTTTCTGGCGCTTATAATCGCAACCCTGACACCGCATCCGGACAAGAGCTTTATGCCAAGGCCGTCATGCACGTGAAAGGACATCACCTGCTGGCCATCCGTGGTGTAGGTGATGCGTCCATCTGTCATGACGCCATCCACGTCCAGCACCAGAAGCTCGATACCCGCTGCCTTGGACATGAGGAGATCCTTGTGCAGGTGCCCCATCAGACTATCTCGGCAATCCTGGAAAGCTGTGCCAGGAGGCCGTCCACCTGGTGAAGGGGAAGGCTGTTGGGGCCATCACACCTGGCCTTGTCCGGGTCAGGATAGACCTCCATGAACACGCCGCTGGCCCCGGCGGCCACGGCGGCCCTTGCAAGATGGGGCACAAACTGCCGCTGGCCCCCAGAGCAGCCTTCCCCACCTCCAGGCAGCTGAACACTGTGGGTGGCATCAAAAACCACCGGAAAGCCCAGGTCCGCCATTATGGGG
>Ga0256914_1001739_pt1 | contig 19069 bp, 17 predicted proteins | sample HulkmetaG_FD_191571 | JGI IMG/M metagenome (GOLD analysis project Ga0256914, IMG submission 191571) | Hydrothermal chimney microbial communities from Main Endeavour vent field at the Juan de Fuca Ridge, Pacific Ocean - Hulk | ecosystem: Environmental > Aquatic > Marine > Hydrothermal vents ... | reverse complement strand
CACGACAGGGGCGTACGACCAGAAGTCGTGGTGGGGCACGACTACCGGTCCTATTCGGCCTCCATCAAGAACGCGCTCGTCACGGGGCTGATGGCCGCCGGCTGCACGGTGCACGACATAGGACTGGCGCTTTCCCCGATGGCCTATTTCGCCCAGTTCGATCTCGATGTGCCGGCCGTGGCCATGGTCACCGCCTCCCACAACGACAATGGTTGGACCGGTGTCAAGATGGGATGCGACGCTCCGCTGACCTTCGGACCGGACGAAATGGGCGCCCTGCGCGACATCGTGCTCTCCGGCGGCTGGAAGGAGAGGGAGGGCGGGCGCCTCGTGCACCGCCCGGAGGTGCGGGAACACTATCTGGCGGACCTGAAGAGGAGAGCCGGTACGCTTTCCCGTCCGCTGAAGGTCGTCTGCGCGTGCGGCAACGGCACGGCGGGGGCCTTCGCGCCGGAGGTGCTGCGGGCCATGGGGGCCGAGGTCGTCGAGCTGCACTGCGAACTGGATCATTCCTTTCCGCATTACAACCCGAATCCCGAGGACATGAAGATGCTGCACGACATGGCGGCCATGGTGCGGGAGACGGGAGCCGATCTCGCACTGGGGTTCGATGGCGACGGAGACCGCTGCGGCGTGGTGGACAACGAAGGAAACGAGATCTTCTCCGACAAGATCGGCGTGCTCATCGCCCGCGATCTGGCACGCCGTTTCCCCGGCGCGAAATTCGTCGTGGACGTGAAGAGCACCGGGCTTTTCGAAACCGATCCGGTGCTGAGGGAGCTCGGTGCGGAAACCGACTACTACAAGACCGGCCATTCCTACATCAAGCGCCGCACCACGGAGCTGGAGGCGATAGCCGGCTTCGAGAAGTCCGGACATTTCTTCTTCCGTCCGCCGGTCGGGCTGGGCTACGACGACGGTATCGTCTCGGCCATCGCCGTTCTGCACATGCTCGACCACAACCCCGGAAAGAGCATGGCCGATCTGTACCGGGAGCTGCCGAGGACGTGGGGGACGCCGACCATGGCGCCGCACTGCCCGGACGAGGAGAAATACGGGGTGATCGAAAGGGTCGTCGCCCACTACCGCGGGCGCATGGAGGCCGGGGAGACCGTGGCGGGACTGCGCATCACCGGCGTCAATACCGTGAACGGCTGCCGCTTCACCCTCGAGGACGGAACCTGGGGACTGATCCGCGCCAGCTCCAACAAGCCGGAACTGGTCGTCGTCGCCGAGAGCCCGGTCTCGGAGGAGATGATGCGCGCCGTCGTGGAGGACATCACCACCCACCTGGCCGGCTACGGCAACGTCGGGGAGTACAACCAGACGATATGACGGAGCGAGGCGCGGCCATCCGGGATGCGCGGGGCGATGGCCGATCCTGCCGCCGTCCCTTTCACGCCGGCCGGTGGTGCGATGGCCGCCCGGTCCGGATTTTTCCCCACGCGGGACCATATTACCCTTGACTCATTCTAAAAACCGAGTAAAAAGGTCGGGAATACAGGAGAGAAGCCCCGGTGCCGGAGGGTGGGAGAAACTCCCGCGATGTGGCCGGGGCGAGGGGCCGGAAGGTTCCGGCGCCCGCACGGACTTAAGGACTCAGGACCATGCTGATGGACAACCACAATCTCACCCCATGCGGCGTTCGCAGGCAGGACGTCAAGGTGCCGTCGAAGGAGTCGCTGCGCTCCTCCGGACAGGTGCAGTCCCTGTCCCGCGCCCTGAAGCTGCTCAATGCGCTGTCCTATCACCCGCAGGGGCTGTCGCTCTCCGAGCTGGCGCGCGAGGTGGGGCTGCCGAATTCCACGGCGCACCGTCTTCTGACCACGCTCCAGAACGAACGCTACGTCCGTTTCGATGCGGAACGCTCCACCTGGATGATCGGCGTGCAGGCCTTCCAGGTCGGGTCCGCCTTCATCCGTTCGCGCGACATGATCCAGATCGCGCGTCCCATCATGCGCCGGCTGATGCATGCCACCGGCGAGACGGTCAATCTCGGCATCCTCGACCGCTGCGAGGTGATCTATCTGGCGCAGGTGGAGACCAAGAAGATGATGCGCGCGATCGCCGGCCCCGGCGGGCGGGCCTACATCCACGCCTCCGGCATCGGCAAGGCGCTGCTGGCCTTCTCGTCGCAGGAGACGCTGGAGAAGATCCTCGGCTGCTGGGATCCGCGTCCGCTCACGGCGCGGACCATCACCTCGGAGGCGGAGCTGCGCCGTGATCTGACTGCCATCAGGGCCAGGGGCTACGCCATCGACGACGAGGAGACGGCCATCGGTCTGCGCTGCGTCGCATCCGTCATCTTCAACGAGCACGCCGAGCCGGTCGCCGGCATCTCGGTGTCCGGTCCCGCTGCACGCATCTCCTCCCAGCGTCTTGCGCAGCTCGGCACTCTGGTGACCGAGGCCGCCGCCGACATCACCCACGAGATGGGCGGACGCTGGCCGCTGCGGAAGCTCCAGTCCACCGGGTCCTGAAGAATGTCCGGAAACGGCCGGGGAGGGGAACGATCCCCCTTACCCGGACGGCCGGAAATGTGCTAGGCAGGGCGCGAAACGTGCCGGAGGCGGGGGCGTCCGGCGCAGCAGACACGCATACAGTTCAGGTAAGGGAAAAATGTCAGAGATCACCAAGGAAAGGATCACGGAAGCTCTGAAGTCCGTGAAGGCTCCTGGCGGCGAGGTGGACATCGTCTCCGCCGGCATGGTGTCCGAAATCGTCATCGCCGGCGGCAACGTCATGTTCGCCCTGCAGGTCGATCCGGATCAGGCGTCCGCATACGAGCCCGTCCGCAAGGCGGCGGAGGAGGCGGTGAGCGCCCTCGACGGGGTCGAGAAGGTCATGGTCGCGCTGACCGCCGAAAAGAAGCCCGGCGAGGAGGGCGGACGGCCCAGGAAGGCGCCGCAGCCCACCGCGTCGCAGGCTCCGGGCATTCCGGGCGTGTCGCACATCATCGCGGTGGCTTCCGGCAAGGGTGGTGTCGGCAAGTCCACCACCTCCATCAATCTCGCGCTGGGGCTTGCCTCCCTCGGCCTGAAGGTGGGCATTCTGGACGCCGACATCTACGGTCCCTCCCTGCCCAAGCTGCTCGGCCTGAAGCAGGAGCCGGAGCCCGATCCCGAGAACCCGGACAAGCTGAAGGCGCTCGAGGCCTACGGTCTGAAGGCCATGTCCATCGGTTTCGTGGTCGACGAGGCCACTCCGGTGATCTGGCGCGGTCCGATGGTCATGTCGGCGCTGCAGCAGATGATGCACGAGATTTCCTGGGGCGATCTCGACGTGATGGTCGTGGACATGCCTCCGGGCACCGGCGACGCCCAGCTGACCATGGCGCAGCAGGTGCCGCTCTCCGGTGCCGTCATCGTCTCCACGCCGCAGGATCTCGCCCTGATCGACGCGCGCAAGGGCCTGAACATGTTCAAGCGTGTGAACGTGCCCATTCTCGGCATCGTCGAGAACATGAGCTACTTCATCTGCCCGAATTGCGATACGCGGCACGAGATCTTCGGTCACGGCGGCGCCCGCCAGGAGGCCGAGCGGATGGGTGTGCCCTTCCTCGGCGAGATCCCGCTCGATCCGGATCTGCGCGAGCGTTCGGATTCCGGCCGTCCGATCGTGGCCACGGAACCCGACAGCCCGCATGCGAAGGCCTATCGCCAGATGGCGGAAACCATCTGGAACAAGCTGCACACCGGCGACACGGGCCGCCGTTCCATGCCGCGGATCGTCGTCGAATGAGCGGCTGAACACCCGCATCGGTGGAAAAAGCTGGAAACGGAACGCGGCAGGGTTGACGCCCTGCCGCGTTTTCCTGTTAAAAAACATAAAATTGCCGCCGCCTACTAATAGTGAATCTAGTGTTAACCGTTTGGTGAGCGGCAGTGAGGCAGTATCGGAGAGAGAGGTACGGTCGTGTTGCGGCGGCTGTGTTTGCATACCAAGGGGCTTGAGTCATGAAAATCTTCCTCTATGTGGTCGCCCTCATCCTCATCGCTTTCGGCGCGGCCATCAGCGTCATGAGCTGGCTGGCTCCGGGCGATGTGCTCGTCGGGGTGACACCGGCGCTTGGCGCGGCCCTGCTGGTCGGGGGGCTGCTGCTGCTGGGACTTGGCGTGATCGTTGCGGGACTGCAGGAGCTGAACGCCAACATCCTGCATCTGCTCTATCTCGTCAGCGAGCAGCAGAACGCCTTCGCCGCATCCGGAGAGGAGGTCGCGGGCATGGAGGAGGCAGAGCCTCCCTATGGAGGAGAAGAGCCCCTCGCGCCGGCGGTTCCTCCAACGGCCGCGACCGCGCCGCCCGCCGCACCGGCTGCCGAGCCGCCCGCCGCGACCCGGGGGGCGGCGACGGGAGAGGCGCCGACGTCCGGGCATATGGCTGCCGCGGCGGCCGTTGCCGCCATGGCCGCGCAGGGCGCCGCGGGGGATGCGTCCGCGGAGAAGCGGACCGATGCCGCTCCGGAGAAAGTCGGGATGGAGGAGGCTGCGGCGGCTCCCTTGACGCCGGAGGAGAGCGGAGCGCCGACGAAGGGGAGCGCCGCATCAGCCGGGCCGGAGCCCGTCGCCGCCGTGAAAACGTCTTCGATATCCGTCGCGGAAAAGGCCGGGAAGGCGGAGCCGGCCGTGGAGAAAACCACGGAGAAGCCCGCCGAGGCGAAGCCGGCATCGAAGGAGCGGGTGGAAGCGAAGGAGCGGCCGGAGGCCGCCGTTGGCGGAAAGCCGGAAACCGGAAGATCCGAAGGCGGGAAGCCCGGAATTGGCCGGCCCGGGACCGGAAAACGGGATATCTCGGGCAAGGGAGATGGAGCGTCGGCAACGGAGAAGCCGGACGCGACGCCCGGCGGAAAGGTTGCGGACGGAAGGAAGACGCCATCCGATGACCGTCCCGCTGGTGGAAAGGATGCGCCCGCCGTTGCCGCGCGGGCGAAGGAGGGAAGCGCCGGAAAGGCCGAGCAGCCTCGGCGGGGGAAGGAGGAGCCCGTCGCCGGCGCGCGGACGGATGAGGCGAAGAGGCCCGCCGCGCCCGATGGCAGGAGGACGGAGCCGGAGGCCGCGAAGGGCGGAATGGCGGCCGGAGGTGACAAGCCGGCGGATGCGGCGGTGGAAGAGCCCGCCGGGGCCGTGTTCGGCGCTGCGGGCGGAGGAGACGGCAAGGGCAAGGGAATGTCCGCCGCGGAGAAGATCGCCGCCCGTCTGGAGGCTCTGAAGAAGGAGAGCGTCTTCTCGGAAAGGAAGACGGCTGCGGCCGTTCCCGGCGAGGAGCAGCCGCTGGAGAAGGTGCTGAAGAACGTTGCGGAGCCCGCCGGGGAGGAAGGCGCGGCCGAGGCCGAAGGGGACGCGGAGCCCGTCGGAGAGGATCTGCTCTATGTCGTGGAGCAGCGCGTCATCCGGGGGCGTCAGGCGCGGATCCTGTCGGACGGCACGATCGAGGCGGAAATGGACGAGGGCTGGCTCCGTTTCGAGAACCGCGAACACCTGGACGAGTATCTCGACGCCCTGGAAGCCGAGAAGTGACACCGGCGCGCCGCGGACTTCCGGACTGAAGGTCCGCGCGCCAGCCCATGGACCACCGGTCGCGGCGGTAGCGGGAGATGTTTCCCGCGACCGCCCGGCGCGGGCGTGAAAGGTTGCCGCGTCAGCGCACGTCCAGCACGGAGGTCCGGGCCTTGCGGGCCACTTCCGTCGCGGTGGAGCCGAACAGGATCCGCTGCAGGCGCGAGCGTCCCTCGTCGGACACCACAGTGACGAGGTACTTCTCCCCGTACTCGACGATCTTCTCCACCGGGTCGCCGATGGCGACGATGGTTTCCTTCACCGGAATGTCCAGCTTGTCGAGCAGGGCCGCGGCGTCGTCCACGGCCTTGCGGGCCTTTTCGTGCTCCGCCTGCGTGGGAGCGACGGAGAACAGCGTGATCTCCTCGCCCGCCTCGTAGGCGAGAATGGCCGAGCGCCGCACCGCGTTCATGGAGCGCGCCGAGCCGTCGGTGCAGATGAAGAAGCCCTTCCGGTCGAGGGAATCGCGCGCGATCATGACGGAGCAGGGGGCCAGCGCCATGACCCGTTCCGCAACGACATGGTGGAACAGAACCCACAACCCGGACTTCTTCCAGCGCGTCGGCTCGCCCATGATGATCAGGTTGTAGGGCCCCAGTTCGTACTGGTCCAGAATGCCCGTGGTGATGTCGGGGGCCACCTTCAGCTTGAGGACGATCTCGCGCCCCTGCGGACACCGGAACGACACCTTGTTGTCGCCGGCGGGATCTCCCCAGGCGTCGGTGTGGCTGGTGTGCGTCTCGCAGCGGTCGAGCGGCATCTTCAGCTCTTCCTTGAGCACCTCCAGGCCCTTCTTCAGAAGCCGCAGACCGGGCAGCTCCACGCCGGCCTCGAGCATGTTGCGCCGCGCGATGTTGATCTGGATGCTTCCCGACCTGTCGATGGGACGCACGTACAGCAGGATGATGTCGCAGGTCTCGCAGTTCGCCAGTCGGGCGGCGAGCCGGACGACGTAGAGAGTTTCCTCGTCCTTGAGCGAAACGAGGACGCGGAAGCGCTTGCGGCGTTCCGCGCGCTGCTTCTCGATCTGCTGGCGCACCGCTTCCTCGTGGCGCTCTTGCAGGGGCGATTTCTTCAGAAAGTCAAGGATGCCCATCGGTCACGCTCCCAACAGTGGCCAGTAGAACGCTGCCGCGGCCAGCATGATGATCGTGGACATGATGACCATCCGCCAGCCCACTTTCAAGAAGTCGGTCGTCTTGAGGTAGCCCGAAGCATAGACGATCGTGCAGGCGGGGGTGCCCACAACCGTCAGATAGGCGAAGGCCGAGGACACGGCGGTGATGAAGCCGATGATGATCGGGCTCTCGCCGGCCGCCTGCGCCAGATTCAGCACGATCGGTCCCAGCACGGCCACGGCCGCGCCGTTGCTCATGGTATTGGTCACGCCTGTGGTCAGCGCCGAGACGGCCGCCCACAGGCCGATGCCCTGGCCCATGCCCAGCGGCTTGAGCATGGCGAGGAAGTTGTTGGCCACCCATGCCGCGGCGCCGGTGTCCTTCATCTGCACACCCAGCGAGATGGCTGCGGCGTAGAGCAGGACGACGCCCCAGTTGACGCCCGAGTTGACGTCCTCCCAGCGCACCAGACCGGCGATCAGGAAGGCCGCGGCGCCGGCCACGGCGATGGTGCCCATGCCGTAGTCCGAGGACAGCATGATCCAGCCGTACAGAACGCTGAAGAACAGGATGATGGCCACCCAGTCTCCGGGCTTGAGGGGGCCCTGTTCGAGCACTTTCCCGCGCAGCCGCGCCACGGCGCGGTCCAGCCGCCGGTATTCCGGACGGAAGGCGGTGAACAGGATCAGCGTCACGAACGGAAGCTGCAGGAGGAAGATGGGATAGGCGTAGGCCATCCACTTCGCGTAGTCGATCAGATACTTGTACGTCTCCGGATTCGTCGGGTCGTAGAAGAATTCCTTCCAGTAGCCGATCATGATGGCGTTTCGCGCTCCGCCCGAGGGGGTGCCGATGCCGGCGATGGAGCAGCCGTACGAGATCGAGAACAGCAGCACCGCCGCCAGATTGCGGACCTTCTTGGGATCCCTGGACGTGAGCGTGATCAGCGTGATGCCCACCGGCAGCATCATCGCGGCCACCGTGTGCTCGCCGATGAAGGAGGCCAGAAGGCCGGAGACCACGGATATGCCGAAGGCGATGTTGAGCGTCTTCGTTCCCGTCACCTTCACGATCGCCCATGCGATGCGGGTGTCCAGCTTCTGCTTCACCACCGCGACGGCGAGCATGAGCGAGCCCATGATGAAGAGGACGGAATCCGTCATCAGGCTCTTGGCCACCTTCGTGGAACCGATCCCCAGCAGCACCACCTGCGCCACGACGATCATCAGCGCCACCGTGGGCAGCGGCACCGGCTCCGTGATGAACAGGATGGTGGCCACCACGGACATGACGAGAACGATGTGTCCCTCGCGCGAAAGCCCTTCCGGCGTGGGCAGCATGAGCAGGATGGCGCCCAGAATGATGGCGATGAAGAACCAGCGCTTCTCGATGAAGTAGTGGAGGTTGACGGCCTGGCGGAAAAGAAGCCATCGCTGGTAGCCGCGCCGTCTCAGATGCGAGATGTAGTCGGGTTCCGGTGCCTGCAGGCTGTCGCGGGCCAGCTCGAAGTGTGGTCTTTCTGCGTCCGTCTGCGCCATGAAACTCCCCCTTGCCCGTGGCGTGGCAAAGTGTGATGCTTCTTCCCTGTGCGGAGAGTCGGGAAGGGCCGGGCACGTCAACTCGGCCCGGCCTCCCGGGATCCGCATCCCTCATGAATACATTCAAATTTTCGGATACCTTTAGCCCGGAGTTTCCCACATGTCGAGACTGGATGCCGTTCTGGAGGCCATTGACCGCACCCATGATGCGAGCATGCAACGTTGGTTCGAGCTGTTGCGCATACCGTCCGTCTCGACCGATCCCGCGCATGCGGCGGATTGCCGTCGCGCCGCGGAGTACATGGCCGACCTTCTTTCCGGCATGGGACTGGACGCTTCGGTGCGCGACACGCCGGGGCATCCCATGGTGGTCGCGCACATGGACGGGGCGGGAGGGGACGCGCCCCGCGTGCTCTTCTACGGCCACTACGACGTCCAGCCCGTGGATCCCCTCGAGGAATGGCGCACGGATCCCTTCGAGCCGACGCTCGTCGTCGGCGAGGACGGGCGGGAACGGGTGTTCGCCCGGGGGGCGTGCGACGACAAGGGGCAGCTGATGACCTTCATCGAGGCGCTGCGCGCGCACATCGACGTCACCGGCGGTCAGCCCCTGAACCTCACCATTCTGCTGGAGGGCGAGGAGGAGAGCGGCAGTCCCTCCCTGGATCCGTTCCTGGAGGAGAACGCCGGGGAGCTGCGCGCCGACATCGCCCTGATCTGCGATACGAACCAGTGGGATGCGGACACGCCGGCCATCACGACCCGCCTGCGCGGAATGATGCACGACGAGGCGATCGTGACGGGGCCGCGCGTCGATCTCCATTCCGGGCTGTACGGCGGGCCGGTGCACAACCCCAACCATGTCGTCGCCCGGCTGATCGCCGGTCTGTGGGACGAAAGGGGCAGGGTGACGCTCGAGGGATTCTACGACGGCGTGCGGGAGATGCCCGAAGCGACGCGTCGGGCCTGGGCGTCCCTGGGGCTGGACGACGAGGCCTTTCTCGCCGAGGTGGGGCTCGTTCCGCCCGCGGCCGGCGAGGAGGGATACACGGCCCTGGAGAAGGTCTGGGCCCGTCCCACCGTCGAGGTGAACGGCATGTCCGGCGGCTATACCGGGCCCGGCGCCAAGACCGTCATTCCCCGCGAGGCCTTCTTCAAGATTTCCTGCCGTCTGGTGGACGATCAGGACCCGCATGCCATCCGCGAGGCGTTCAGGAGGTATGTGCGGGAAAATCTGCCGGCGGGCATGCGGGTGCGTTTCTCGGAGGAGGGGGGCGCCTCGCCGGCCGTGCGCGTGCCGGAGGACCTGCCCGCGGTGCGCGCCGCCGCGCGCTGTCTGGCCGACGAATGGGGCAGGGAGCCCGTGATGATGGGGTGCGGCGGCTCCATCCCGGTGGTGCGCTCGTTCAAGGACATACTGGACATGGACAGTCTGCTCGTCGGCTTCGGCCTGCCGGACGACGCCATCCATTCGCCGAACGAGAAATACGACGTGCGCAGCTTCCACAAGGGCATCCGCAGCTGGGCACGCATCATAGGGGCTCTCGGCGGGGCGGAGTGACGCCCCGGCGTGTCCCGTATGCCGCGCGGAGGGGGCGGTGTGCTCTCCGCCGGTCGGCCTACTGGCTCCTCAGCCACCAGAGGAAGAAGCCGAGCATGCCCACGCCGGTGGCCAGGTACAGCCAGCCGGTCACCCGGATGAAGATGTCGTAGAAATCATCCCCGCCCTTCCCGTCGTCGCCGTCGGGAGGACGCCTGTCGCCGTCGTTCGCCATGCGGCGAGACTAGCCCGCCTCCATGCGCCTGCGCAAGTGGGCCGGTACGACGTGATCGGGAATGCCCAGCCCCGGCAGATTGTGCGCGTCGGGCTCCGGCTCCCCCGCAATGGTGCGGACCGGTACGACACCCGCCCAGATGGGGAGGGAGAGGTCCTCCTCATCGTCGGAGACGGGCCCCGAGCCGATCTTGGCGGACGCCTCGTCGAGGGAGAATTCCAGCACCGTAGTGGCGGCGAGCTCCTTCTCCGTCATCGGGCGCAGAAGCTCCGCGCGTCCCGGAAAATAGCTCTCGATCATGGCGACGAGACGCGCCTCCTTCTCGTCCTCCGGCACAATCCGCGGCCGCGCGTAGATCATCGCGGAACGGAAATTGACCGAGTGGTGGAAGGCGGAGCGGGCCAGCTTCCAGGCGTCGAGAATGGAGACCGTCAGGCAGCACGGGTTTCCGGCCGCGGCCTTCAGTTTCCGCCCCGCCCGGGAGCCGTGGATGTAGACGTGACGCCCCTCCCGCCAGTGCATGGTCGGAAAGACCGCCGGCCAGCCGTCCATGACCACGCCGAGATGCGCGAGCGGCTGGGCGTCCAGTATCGCCGCGACGGTCTCGAAGTCGTAGGCCGCCTTGTGATGCGCGCGGCGCAGTCGGACCCGGTCCGTGGGTGCGGAATGATCTTTTCCCCTGCGTGCGGACATTTTTTCTTCTCCAAAAGTCGAAGTGTCGCGAGTGGTAGTGATGTTTTCCAGATCCGGAAAGAGCCAGAACTTCCCCTGCGGTAGAACCAATCACGAATTCGTGATCTTGATATTCGTCAAGGCGCATGTTCCATGGTACAAATCATAAGAATTGAAATGATTTCAATGGCCGGGGAAAAGGAAAGGTGGCATTCATCCATTCACGGGGAAGGAAAAAAATTTTCCCATGCGGTCTGCTGATCGCTTTCGTCATGATTTCATCTCCCGCGTGGGCGGAGGTGACGGCCGATGATCTTCGCGCCCGTCCGTCTCTGGGAGCCGCCCGCAATTCCATCGTCTGGATGACCCTCCGGAACACTTCGCCGGAACCGGACCGTCTGCTGCGTGCGGAGGGGGACGTGGCCGAGCGCGTGGAGCTGCACACGCACGTCATGGAGACGAACGCCGGACGGATGATCATGCGCATGCGGCCGGTGCCGGACATCGCCGTTCCGGCGAACGGCGAGGTCCGCCTGGAGCCGGGCGGGCTGCATGTGATGCTGATGGGCGTGAAGCGGCCGTTGCGTCCGGGGGACAGTTTCACGCTGCGGCTGATCTTCGAGCACGCGCCCCCTCTGGAAGTCACCGTCCCTGTTCTGAAACTGTCCGAAACCATGGGCGGACACGGCATGAAGGGCGGAACGGATATGCGCCCCCCGTCGCGGAAGGGCGCGGACTGAACACTTGGGCTCGCGGCCGTTCGCGGCCACTGCCCCCGGCTGCGGACGGCTCCGTCGGGCCGCCCCGCCGCCGTCAGGCGGCGGGGTCTCTTTTTGCCTGCCGCAGGGAGGCGTAGAGGGAGCTTGCCAGTATGATGACGATGCCGGCCAGGGCTGGCGCGTCCGGCAGCTCGCCGAAGACCAGCCATCCCGCCAGTACGCCCCAGAAGATGATGGAATAGCGCCACGCGGAAGTGGAGCTGACCGGAGCGATCCGCACGGCCACCACGATCAGCACGTAGGCCGATCCAAGAAAGAGCGCGCACCCCGCCAGCATGAGCCACTGTTCCGCATCGGGTGGGGCGGAGGGCGTGAAGGCCCACAGTCCCAGCCCGGCCACCTGCACGAGCAGCACGTTCGCAAGGGCCACCACCAGGGACGGCGCTCCGGAGGGAATGCCGCGGGTGGAGATGTCCCGAGCCGCGACGCCGGCCATCGCGAGAAAGGCCGGCACGGCCCAGCCGTCGAACCCTGCGGGGCCGGGGCGCACCACCAGAAGCGCGCCGGCGAAACCCGCGGCCACGGCCAGGATGCGCCGTGGTCCGATCCGTTCGCCAAGTCTCCAGGCGGCCAGAGGCATGATGACGAGCGGCGAAAGGTTCATGATGGCCAGGATGTTGGCGATGGGCATGTGGAGCAGGGCGAAGAGGTAGAGGAATGTCACCGCCGTGTCCCAGAGGGAACGCACCAGTATGGACGGCTCCCGCAGCCATTTCAGGGACCGCACGCCATGGCCGGGCAGCAGAAGCAGAACGACGAGCATGAAACCCAGGATCAGGAATCCACGCAGGGAAATGATCGCGCCGAGCGGCATTTCCCGCCCAAGAAGTTTCACCAGCGTGTCGTTGGCCACGTACAGCGCCATCGTCAGAACCATCAGCGCGGGGCCCAGAACGTGCGTATGCGATTTCGCCCTCATGCGACCTGCTTGGAGCTCCGCGGATGCGAAGGCAAGTGACAATTGGTATGGAGGCAGTTCGCCGGTGGAACGGGGGCCAGCGGCCGGAAGGGGCGGCGGGCTGGCTAGCCGCGGAGCTCGAAGGCGAGAAGGGGGGCGGAACCGGAGAGGATCGAAACGCCGTGGCCGGCCGTCACGTAGAGGGTCTGGCCGGGATCCATGGCGAGCAGCGCTGCTCCTTCCGTGCGCCAGCGCGAAGCGCCGGAAAGCAGGAAGAACAGTCCGTCGGCATCGGCGGCCGCGTGCGCGAAGGTCCGCTCCGGCGGCATGAGCAGCAGCGAAACGCGCATCCGCGTGGATTTCAGGGGGGCATTCCCGCCAAGGACGTCCGCCATGGCGGCGTCGCCGTCCTCCATCTCCCGCCATCCCAGATGCTCGCATGCGGCGGCGAGCGCGGACGCCGTCTCCTGGACCACGGGCAGGGCCGCGGTGACCGCCTCGGGCAGGTGGCGGCATGTCGGAACCGTGCGCGGCCGGGCGGGTCGGAGGCTGGATTTCGAGAAGTCGCAGGCCGAGAGCCGGGAGAGCATGTCGAGGACGCCGGGATTGCGTCCACGGGCCATCAGGTCGCGCGCCAGGGCGCCGACGAGCCATGTCATGTCGGCATGCAGGCCAGAATCGTCATGCAGGGCGAGATTCACCGTTTCCGTCTCCGTGGTCCGACCGGTCCTGAAAACCGCTATAGCATGTTGGCGGCAATGTGGCCGCCACCCGATGGCGCTATGGTTACCACCGCGGCCGGAAAAACCCGGTACACGGAATAAAATGGTGTTGTCACCTGACCGGTGGAGGGCTAAAAAGCGCCGAAGGCACAGGCGGATCGAGCGCCGGGGAGATCCGCGAAACGAGGCCTCGCCGCGACATCCGTCGTGAAGCGCAATCAAGGGGAGGGGAAATGGAATATTTCCTTCAGCAGCTCATCAACGGGCTGACGCTCGGCTCCATCTACGGCCTGATCGCCATCGGCTACACCATGGTCTATGGCATCATCGGCATGATCAACTTCGCGCACGGCGACATCTTCATGATCGGCGCCTTCATCTCGCTGATCGCCTTCCTCATTCTCATGAGCCTGGGGCTGACGTTCATTCCCCTGGCCCTGCTCATCGTGCTGATCGTCGCCATGGTCGTGACATCCGCCTATGGATGGACGGTGGAGCGGCTGGCATACCGCCCCTTGCGCGAGTCCTTCCGTCTGGCGCCCCTGATCACGGCCATCGGCATGTCCATCTTCCTCCAGAACTATGTGCAGATCGCGCAGGGCGCGCGGGTGAAGCCGCTGCAGCCCGTCATCACCGGCGGCTATACGATCATGGAGAAGAACGGCTTCACCGTTCAGATCTCCAACATCCAGATTCTCATCATGGTCCTGACGGTGGCCCTGATGGCCGTCTTCTCGTGGATCATCGCGAAAACGCCGCTGGGGCGCGCGCAGCGGGCCTGCGAGCAGGACCGCGTGATGGCCTCGCTGCTGGGTGTCAACGTGGACCGCACCATCTCGCTGACCTTCGTCATCGGAGCGGCGCTGGCCGCCGTGGCGGGTCTGATGTTCCTGCTGTACTATGGCGTTATCGACTTCTACATAGGCTTCATCGCCGGCATCAAGGCGTTCACGGCCGCCGTCCTGGGCGGTATCGGCTCGTTGCCGGGCGCCATGCTGGGCGGGCTGATCATCGGCCTGATCGAGACCTTCTGGTCCGCCTATTTCACCATCGAATACAAGGACGTGGCGGCATTCTCCATGCTCGCCATCGTGCTGATCTTCCTGCCCTCCGGCCTGCTCGGCAAGCCGGAAGTGGAAAAGGTGTGACGCCATGACAGACGCAACCCGGGAAACCCCGCCCGCAAGCGGCGGCAAGCTGGCGGAGGCCGTCAGGGAATCCGCCATGGCCGCCCTGCTGGCCTTCGTGCTGACCTCGCTGATGCTCGGCGTCCGGACGGTGGACGCGCCCGGCGGACTGGGCCTCCAGTACCGCTGGCATCTGGTGATCGGCGCCATGGCCGTGGTCTTCGTCGGAAGGCTGCTGTTGAAGCTGTTCTGGTGGAAGGAGGACGGCGGCGCCCCCGCCGCGGTCGGCGCGGCTTCCGGCCGTTTCGCGGCGCTCACCGAACCGCTGCGCAAGTTCGCCGCCCCGGCGCTGGTGGTCTTCGCCTTCGTACTGCCGTTCCTGCCCATCGCCGACCGGCAGATCATCGACATCGGCATCCTCGTGCTCACCTACGTGCTGCTCGGCTGGGGACTCAACGTGGTGGTGGGACTGGCCGGCCTTCTGGATCTGGGATACGTGGCCTTCTATGCCGTGGGGGCCTATTCCTATGCGCTGCTGGCCACGCATTTCGGGCTGTCGTTCTGGACGGTGCTGCCCCTTGCCGGCATCCTCGCGGCCATGTGGGGCATGATCCTCGGATTTCCGGTGTTGCGCCTGCGCGGCGACTATCTGGCCATCGTCACGCTGGCCTTCGGCGAGATCATCCGCGTGGTCCTGCTGAACTGGGTTGAGGTCACCAAGGGGCCGGACGGCATCTCCGGCATCCCGCGCCCGACCTTCTTCGGTCTGGAGTTCAAGCGGTTCGGAGAGAATACCTTCCACAGCTTCTTCGGCATCGAGTACTCCTCGATGCACCGCATCATCTTCCTCTACTACATCATCCTCGTGCTGGCGATGATCACGAACTACGTGACCATGCGCCTGCGCCGCCTGCCGGTCGGCCGCGCCTGGGAGGCCATGCGGGAGGACGAAATCGCCTGCCGCGCGCTGGGCATCAACACCACGAACACCAAACTCACCGCCTTCGCCATCGGCGCCTTCTTCGGCGGTCTGGGCGGTTCGTTCTTCGCCACGAGGCAGGGCTTCATCTCGCCGGAATCCTTCACCTTCATCGAGTCGGCCATCATCCTGGCCATCGTGGTGCTGGGCGGCATGGGAAGCCAGTTCGGCGTCGCGGTGGCGGCCATCGCGATGATCGGCGGTTTCGAGCTGCTGCGGAACATGGACTGGGTGAAGGGCTTCGTGGAATCCACCTTCGGCATCGAGAATTTCGATCCCAATGAATACCGCATGCTGATCTTCGGCCTGCTCATGGTGGTCATCATGGTCTGGAAGCCGCGCGGTTTCGTCGGCACCCGCATGCCCACCATCTTCCTGGGCAGGGAGCGCAAGGCCATCTCCGGCGATCTCGTGAAGGAGGGCGAGGGATGAGCGACGCAATCCTCAAGGTCGAGCACATGACCATGCGCTTCGGCGGCCTGGTGGCGATCGACGACCTGTCCTTCGAGGCCCGCCGCGGCGAGATCACCGCCATCATCGGCCCCAACGGCGCCGGCAAGACGACGGTGTTCAACTGCATCACCGGCTTCTACAAGCCCACCACGGGCATGCTCACGCTGACCCACGGGAACGGCGACACCTTCCTGCTGGAGCGCATGGACGACTTCCGCATCGCCCGGCATGCGAAGGTTTCGCGCACATTCCAGAACATCCGCCTGTTCTCCGGCATGACGGTTCTGGAAAATTTGCTGGTGGCCCAGCACAACCGTCTGATGCGGGAGTCGGGATTCAGCTTCATGGCCGTTCTGTGGCCCCGTGGCTACCGGGCGCACGAGGAGGAGGCGGTGGAGAAGGCGCGCTACTGGCTGGAGAAGACGGACCTGCTCCACCGGGCGGACGATCCGGCCGCCGATCTGCCGTACGGCGAGCAGCGCAAGCTGGAGATCGCCCGCGCCATGTGCGCCGATCCGGTGCTGCTGTGTCTCGACGAGCCGGCGGCGGGTCTGAACCCCAGGGAATCCGACGAGCTGAACCGGCTGCTGCTGTCCATCCGCGACGAGGAGGGGCTGTCGATCCTCCTCATCGAGCACGACATGAGCGTGGTCATGAACATCTCCGACCACATCGTGGTGCTCGACTACGGCAAGAAGATTTCCGACGGCGATCCCGAGTTCATCCGCAACGATCCCAAGGTGATCGCCGCCTATCTGGGCGTTGAGGACGAAGAGGTGGAGGAGCTGGCCTCATGAGCGCGCAAGCCGAACGCCCCCTGCTGGAAATCCGCGGCGTCTCCGCCTTCTACGGCAAGATCCAGGCGCTGCGCGACGTGGACATGATCGTCAACCGGGGCGAGATCGTCACCATGATCGGCGCCAACGGTGCCGGCAAGTCCACCCTGATGATGACCATCTTCGGCCGTCCCCGCGCCCGCAGCGGCCGCATCATCTTCGACGGAAGGGACATCACCGGCATGCCGGCCCACGAGATCGCCCGCATGGGACTGGCCCAGTCCCCGGAGGGGCGGCGCATCTTCCCGCGGATGACCGTCATGGAGAATCTCCAGATGGGCGCGGCGCTGGCCGATCCGCAGTATTTCGACGAGGATCTGCGGCGCGTGTTCGAGCTGTTTCCGGTGCTGGAGAAACGCCAGAACCAGCGCGGCGGCACGCTCTCCGGCGGCGAGCAGCAGATGCTCGCCATCGCCAGGGCCCTCATGGCGCGGCCCCGTTTCCTGCTGCTGGACGAGCCGTCCCTCGGTCTCGCCCCGCTGCTGGTGAAGCAGATCTTCGACGTCATACGCGAGCTGAACGAGAAGGAGGGGCTGACCGTCTTCCTCGTCGAGCAGAACGCGTTCCACGCCCTGAAGCTGGCGCACCGCGGCTACGTGCTCGTCAACGGCCGGGTGACCATGTCCGGCACGGGGGAGGAGCTGCTGGCCAGGGAGGAAGTCCGGGCCGCATATCTGGAGGGAGGCGTGTGATGTTCTCGATGTTCACCGAAAGCTCTCCGTCCGTGTTCATCGGGCTGACCGTCGTCATCGGCGGCGGGGCGGCCTTTCTCGCCGGCCGGGCCCTGGCGCTGAAATGGCGGCCCGTCTGGCAGCTGGTGGTCTACATGCTGCTGCTGGCGGCGGCCGTGCGTTTCCTGCACTACGCCCTGTTCGGGGAGACGCTGCTTTCCCCGCGCTCATACGTCGCCGATGCCGTGGTGCTCATCGCGGCCGCATTCCTGGGCTTCCGGCTCACCCGGGTGAAGCAGATGACGACGCAGTATTTCTGGCTCTACGAGAAGGCCGGCCCGTTCGCGTGGAGGGAAAAGAGCGATTCCTGATGCATGTCAGGGTCTTGCGTAATGATTTCAGCGTGCTAGTCTTGCCGCTGCCGGGGCCGGCCTGGCTGCAAGTTTCCGGCTGCGGCATCCAGTGAGCGGTTTATACGTGCATTCGTCCCGACAAGACCGCAATCCAAGAACGAGGGAGGTTCAGAACCGACATGAAGAAGATACTCGTAGCAGCGGCCGCGGTGGCCCTTGGCCTTGCGGCCAGCGTCTCCGCCCGTGCCGGCGACATGGTGAAGATCGGCACCGCCGGACCGATGACCGGGCAGTACGCCAGCTTCGGCAAGCAGATGAAGGACGGCGCGGACATGGCCGTGAAGGACATCAACGCCGCCGGCGGCGTGCTCGGCAAGAAGATCGAGCTGAAGGTCTACGACGATGCCTGCGACCCGAAGCAGGCCGTGGCCGTGGCCAACAAGGCCGTCGGTGACGGCATCGTGTTCATGGCCGGCCATTTCTGCTCCGGCTCCTCGATCCCGGCCTCCAAGGTCTACGAGGAGGAGGGCATCGTCCAGATCTCGCCGGCCTCCACCAATCCGAAGCTGACCGACGAGGGCGGTCCGAACGTGTTCCGCGTCTGCGGCCGTGACGACCAGCAGGGCAAGACGGCGGCCGAATTCATCGCCAAGGAGTTCCCGAACGCCCGCGTCGCCATCTATCACGACAAGACCGCCTACGGTAAGGGCCTGGCCGACGAGATGCGCAAGCGTTTCCACGAGCTGGGCAAGAAGGAGGTCCTCTACGGCGCCTACACCGCCGGCGAGAAGGACTATTCCGCGCTCGTCTCCAAGCTGAAGCAGAACAAGATCGACCTGCTGTACCTGGGCGGCTACCACACCGAGGCCGGCCTGATCGTCCGCCAGATGCGCGATCAGGGCATGAAGACCCGTCTGATGTCCGGTGACGCCCTGGTGACCGACGAGTACTGGAAGATCACCGGCCCGGCCGGCGAGGGCACCCTGATGACCTTCTCGCCCGATCCGCGCAAGAACCCGGAGGCCGCCGACGTCGTGAAGCGCTTCGAGGCCGCGGGCATCAACCCGGAGGGCTACGTCCTGTACACCTACGCCGCCATCCAGGCCTGGAAGCAGGCGGCCGAGCAGGCCAAGTCCACCGATCCGGCCAAGGTCACCGAGGCCCTGCACAAGGGCAAGTTCAAGACCGTTCTGGGCGAGCTGTCCTTCGACAAGAAGGGCGACGTCACCCTGCCGGGCTACGTGGTCTACGTCTGGCACAACGGCAAGTACGACTACTACAAGAAGTGAGCCGTCCGGCGATGGACGGAAACGGAAACCCGCCGGAGCCCATCCGGCGGGTTTTTCCGTCTCCATCATGGAAAAAGATGCCGTGCGGCACGGCATGCCCTTGACGCGCCTGGTCGTCCGTCCAATCATGCCTCCCATGAACGAACAGCCGGAAATGAACGAGGCGACGGCCGCGACGCCCGCGCTGGTGGATCCCTACGGGCGGGCGATCACCTATCTGCGCGTTTCCGTCACGGACCGGTGCGATTTCCGCTGCCTCTACTGCATGCCGGAGAACCAGACCTTCCTTCCCAAGAAGGACATT
>Ga0256914_1001738_pt1 | contig 19082 bp, 17 predicted proteins | sample HulkmetaG_FD_191571 | JGI IMG/M metagenome (GOLD analysis project Ga0256914, IMG submission 191571) | Hydrothermal chimney microbial communities from Main Endeavour vent field at the Juan de Fuca Ridge, Pacific Ocean - Hulk | ecosystem: Environmental > Aquatic > Marine > Hydrothermal vents ... | reverse complement strand
CGCGTAGATCTCCGCCGTGCCGATGCGCACGCCCCCCGGATTCAGGGTGGCGTCCGAACGGCCGTGGATGACGATGCCGCCGTGCTCCGTCCATTCCGCGAAGTCGCCGTGATGCCAGACGCCGGGAAAGCGTTCGTAGTAGGCGGCGCGGTACTTCCGCCCGTCCGGGTCGTTCCAGAACATCAGGGGGCGGGTCGGGAACGGGCGGGTGCAGACCAGTTCGCCCTTGCCGCCCCGGAGCGGCTTGCCGTCCTCGGACCAGACGTCCACGGCCATGCCGAGCACGGGGCCCTGGATCTCGCCGCGCCAGACCGGCTCGAGCGGATTGCCCGCGACGAAGCAGCCGCAGATGTCCGTGCCGCCGGAAATGGAGGCGAGATGGATGTCTCCCGCGATTCCCGAATAGACGAAATCGAATCCTTCCGGAGACAGCGGGGAGCCCGTGGAGAACATGGCCCGCAGTCCCGACAGGTCGAAACGCTCCGCGGGCACGAGACCGGACTTGCGCACCGCGTCGATGTATTTCGCCGAGGTGCCGAACTGCGTCATGCCTTCCGCCTCCGCGTAGTCGAACAGCGCCTCCGGCCCCGGATGGAAGGGCGAGCCGTCGTAGAGCAGCAGCGTGGCTCCCGCGGCCAGGCCCGAAACCAGCCAGTTCCACATCATCCAGCCGCAGGTGGAGAAGTAGAACAGCCGGTCGCCCGGGCGGATGTCGCCGTGCAGCTTCAGTTCGCAGAGATGCTTCAGCAGAATGCCGCCGGCGCGGTGGACGATGCATTTCGGCACGCCAGTGGTGCCCGAGGAGAACAGAATGTAGAGCGGGTGGTCGAAGGGCAGGGGGTCGAAACGCGGTTCCGCCCCCGCATGGGGCGCCAGGAAGTCGTCCCATGTCACGGCCCGCGCGCCCAGCGCGGCCGCGACCTCCGCGGCATTGCCGGTCAGGTCGATGACGACCACCTTCTCCACGCCGGGCAGCCGCCCGAGCACCTCGGCGATCTTGTCGGCGAGGGGGAAGGTGCGGCCGTTGTAGTAATAGCCGTCGCAGGTGAAGAGCACCTTGGGCGCGATCTGGCCGAAACGGTCGAGGATGCCGCGCGGGCCGAAATCCGGCGAGCAGGACGACCATACGGCGCCCATGCTGGCCGCGCCCAGGAAGGCCATGACCGTCTGCGGCATGTTGGGCACCACGCCCGCCACCCGATCGCCGGCGCGCACGCCCGCGGCCTCCAGCGCGGCCCGCACGGCGCCCACGGCCGAGCGCAGCTCGTCCCACGACACGCGGTCGCGCACCCTGTCCTCCGCGCGGAAGATGATGGCGGGCTCCCCACCGCCGGAGGTCAGCAGGTTGGCGGCGTAGTTCAGGCGGGCGTCGGGGAAGAAGCGGGCGGCGAGCATGTCGTCTCCGTCCACGAGGACGCGCTCGCCCTTCGTGCCCCGGACGTCGCAGAAATCCCACAGCTCCGACCAGAAGTCCTCCATGCGGTCCACGGAGAACGCATGCAGGTCCCGGAAGGTTTCCAGCGGGACGTCCAGATCGGCGGACAGCGCGTTCATGAAACGCATCATGGTGGAGGTATTGCGGCGCTCTTCGGAGGGCTGCCAGAGTGGGGCGTCGCTCATTGGGGCTCTCCCGTACAGGCCTGACGCAGGATCGCCAGATTCATGGCGCAACAGAGATGCAGGCACAAGGTGTCGAAAGTTGAATTGTGCTAAACTTCAAGGTGCACGATTCGCGTTGGAAGAAGGGGGGATGGCATCATGGCGGGACGGCGCGGCGGTCTGGTCCGGTTTCTGGTGTTCGCGATACTGCTCGCTGCGGTTGTGGCCGGCGCGGTATTCGCGGCGACGCGACTGCTCTCGCCCCGCTTCGTGACCGAGCGGATCGTGGCGGCGGTGAAGGAGCGGACGGGCCGGGATCTGACCATCGCGGGCGGCGCCCGGATCGGGTTCTGGCCGCGGCTCTCCATCCGTCTGAACGACGTGACGCTGTCCAATCCCCCGGGAATGGGCGGCGGCACCTTTCTCAAGGTGGCGGAGATAGACCTCGCGGTGGAGGCGCGGCCGCTGCTGCAGCGCCGGCTCGAGGTGAAGCGCATCTACATGCGCCGTCCGCAGGTCAATCTGCTGGTGGACCGCAAGGGGCGCCAGAACTGGGACTTCTCCGCCGCGACGGAGACGGCCGCCGGGAAGGGCGATGGCGGAGCGGCCGCCCCGGCCGGCAATGGTGGCGCGGGCGGAGGCAATCCGGCCGGCGGGCTGCTCGACGAGGTGCGCATCGCTCCCATCATCATCGAGGAGGGCAGGGTCGGCTACCTCGACGAGCGCGATGGCACGACGTTCACGGCCACGGACGTGAATCTCAACGTCTCCCTGCCGACGCCGGAATCCCCCCTGTCGCTGAAGGGGTCGGCCGTCTGGAGGCAGCAGCCGGTGCGATTCGCGCTGTTCATCAAGGCTCCGCAGCGCCTCGCCACCGGCGGATCGCCGCTGGAGGCGAACATCGACACCGCACGGCTCAAGGCCAGCTACACCGGACTCGCCAGCCTGCGGACGGGGTTCGAGCTCGCGGGCCATCTCGAGGCCTCGACGCCGTCCCTGCGCGGCATGATGCGCTGGCTCGGCGTGGACATTCCGCCGGGGCGGGGGCTGGAGGCGCTGTCCGTGCGCGGCGGGCTGGACCTCAGGCCGGACAGGCTCGAACTGAAGAAGGCCACGTTGAAGCTCGACGGAATGACGGCGCGCGGCACGGTGCGCGTCCTGACGAAGGGGGCGCGGCCGAAGATCGTCGCGGCCCTCGGCGTGGACCGCATCGACACCAACGTCTACATGGCGCCGGAGAAGGCCGCGAAGGACGGAGGGAAGAGCGGAAAGGACGGGAAGCCCGGCGGAACCTCCTCCGCCGGGGGCGTGACCGCCTGGTCCGACGCGCCCATAGACCTCTCGTCCCTGAAGGCCGTGGACGCGGACCTGCGTCTGGCCGCCAACGCCATCCTCTACCGGAAGGTGCGCATCGGACGCAGCAGCGTCACCGCCACCCTAAAGAACGGGGTTCTGGACGCCTCGCTGAAGGACATGGCGCTCTACGGCGGCAGGGCTTCGGGACGGCTGGTGCTGGACGGCTCCGGGCCTAAGGCGGTGGTGCGCGGCGCGCTCAACGCGAAGGGCCTGAATGGCGAGGGGCTTCTGAAGGATTTCGCCGACATGACCTCGCTCAGGGGAACGCTGGACATGTCCCTTTCCCTTGCGGCCAAGGGGCGCAGCCAGCAGGAGATGGTCTCGACGCTGCTGGGCAAGGCGCGGCTCACCTTCCGTGACGGTGCCGTCAAGGGCGTCAACATCGCCCGCCTGGTCCGCACCGTGGAGAAGGCCGTCGTCAACGGCTGGGAGAAGGCCCCGAAGGAGAAGACCGATTTCGCGGAGCTCTCCGGCAGCTTCGACATCCGCGACGGCATCGCGAAGACGAAGGATCTGAAGATGCTCGGGCCGCTGGTGCGCCTCTCGGGCAGCGGCGAGGTGGATCTGCTGCGCCGCAGGCTCGATCTGCGGATCGACCCGAAGCTCGTGAAGAGCCTGAAGGGCCAGGGCGGCAAGTTCGACCTGAAGGGACTGCCGGTTCCCATTCTCATCCGCGGGCCATGGGACAATCCGAAGATCTATCCCGATATCGAGGGGATACTGAAAAATCCCGAGAAGGCCTACGAGACCTTCCGCAAGCTCATGCAGAGTGGGCCGGCAGGCTTCCTGAAGGCCATGACGAAGGCGCGCGAGAGCGCCGGACGCACCGCCAGGGACGCGGCCAGGGCGAAGCAGAAGCAGGTGGAGGAGAAGGCGAAGGAAGAGCTGGGCAAGGTGGTCGGCGACGAACAGGCCGAAAAGACGGTGAAAAAGGCCAAAAAGAAGGCTAAGAAGATCCTCGAGGACATTTTCCGCTGATTCCGCTGACCCGGGTCGGGGGCGGTCGTTCGTGGAGTGGATGCATGACCGTGCGCGTTCAGGAGGAGCCGTTCGACGCCGCCGCGGAGTACGCCGCCTTCCGCAGGGCGGACAACCGCGGGGCCACGGTGATGTTCACGGGAACGGTGCGCCAGATGAGCGAGAACGCCGGCATTTCCGCCATGACCCTCGAACATTATCCGGGCATGACGGAGCGGGCGCTCGAGGAGATCGAGCGGCAGGCGCGGGAACGCTGGGATCTCAGGGACGTCCTCGTCATCCACCGTTACGGACGCATGCTTCCCGGCGAGGACATCGTGCTGGTGCTCACTGCATCCGACCATCGCCGCGACGCCTACGAGGCCAGCATGTTCCTCATGGACTGGCTGAAGACGAAGGCCCCCTTCTGGAAACTCGAGGAGACGGACACCGGCGAACGCTGGGTGGAGGCGAAGGAGACCGACGACGCGGCGGCAGCCCGCTGGGAGGAGTGAGGCCGTGGCGCGCTACCGTGGACCGGGAGGAAGGTGGCGTGGAATTCTCGACGTCTCCGCGACCCTGGCCCTGATCTCCCTGGCGGTGTGGGGCGTGCGGCATCTGGGCCGCTTCGACGGCGGCGAGGTGCGCGTGATCGACGGGGACTCGCTGATCGTGGACGGTCGGGAAGTGCGGCTGCACGGAATGGACGCCGTGGAACTCCACCAGACATGCCGGGAGCCGGACGGAAGGGAATGGCCGTGCGGACGTCTGGCGCGGGCGCATCTGCGGAAACTGGTGCGCGGGCGGTCGCTGACCTGCCGGACCGTCGATGAGGACCGCTACGGACGCATCGTCGCGCGTTGCGTGACGGACGGAGGGCTGGATGTCGCCGAGCGCATGGTGCGTGATGGCTGGGCCGTGGCCTACATGCGCCATTCGCCTCTCTACGTGGCCGCGGAGAGGGACGCGCGCGAGGCCCGGCGCGGCATCTGGGCGGGACGTTTCACCCCGCCGGAGGAGTGGCGCGCGCGGCGGCGGGTCGTGCATGGCGGCGCGGCGGCCACGGGTGATGCGGCGCGGATGCCGCCCGACTGATCACTTCCAGAACTGCGGGGAAAGCACCACCAGAACGGTGAAGAACTCCAGCCGGCCCAGCAGCATGGCGAAGGCGAGCAGGATCTTCACCGGATCGGGAAGGGAGGAGAAGTTGCCCGCCGGACCGATGATGTCCCCGATGCCGGGGCCGACGTTGGTCACCGCGGTGACCGATGCCGAAAGGGCGGTGGTGAATTCCACCCCGAACAGGGCGATGAGCACGGCGAACAGCAGCACCGTGGCGAAGAGCGCCGAAACGAAGGCGAAGACCGACATGGCGATCTCCTGCGTGATGGCGCGGCCTTCGTAGGAGATGGTCACCACGCGGTGCGGACTGGCCAGACGTTTCAGGTAGGCCTGTGTCGCCAGCCCCATGATCTGGAGACGGAACACCTTCATGCCGCCCGCGGTGGATCCCGTGCAGCCGCCGAGGAACATCATGGCGAAGAAGGCGGCCACGGCGAAGGGGCCCCACGTGGTGAAGTCGCCCAGGGCGTAGCCGGTGGTGGAGACGATGCCGACCACGTTGAAGGACACCTCGCGCAGGGCGGCGAGCGGCGCGGTTCCGGTGGCCATGATGCGCCAGAAGGTCATCAGCAGGACGAGGCCGAGCACGATGCGCACGAACCCCATGACCTGGCGGTCGCGGAAGACCAGGAAATCGCCCTCGCGCACGGCGCGCACGTACAGCACCATGGGCAGGGAGGCCAGGAACATGAAGACGGTGGCGATCCAGTGCAGGGCCGGCTGCGGGAAGAAGCCCATGGAGGCGTCATGGGTGGAGAAACCGCCCGTGGAGATGGTCGTGAAGGCGTGGTTCACCGCATCGAAGGCGGACATTCCGGCCACCCGGTAGGCCAGCGCGCAGGCCACCGTCAGCAGCAGATAGGCCATGGCGATGAAGCCTATGAACTGCCGCGCCTGGGGCACGATCTTGTCCGAGCGGTCGGAGCTCTCCGTCTGGAACAGCTGCATGCCGCCGACCTTCAGGAAGGGCAGCATGATGAGCGCCATGACGACGATGCCCACGCCGCCGATCCACTGGGTCAGCGAGCGCCACAGCAGGATCCCGGGCGGCATGGTGTCGAGGCCGGAGAGCACCGTGGAGCCGGTGGTGGTCAGGCCCGAGACGGTCTCGAACCAGGCGTCGGCGAAACTCATGCCCCGCTCCAGAAAGAGATAGGGGATGCAGCCGAACAGGGAGACGGCCAGCCAGCTCGCGACGGTGAGCAGGAAGCCCTCCTTCAGACGCACGCGGTCCGTCCACGCATCGCGCGAGACCAGCACCATCATGAGGCCGGCGAAACCCGTCAGGAGGGCGGATCCCGCGAAGACCTCCCAGTCGTCGTTGTCGTGGATCAGATCCACCAGCATGGGCGGAATCATGAAGGCCATGAGCACCAGCAGAAGCATCCCCACCACGAAGACGATGCGGTAGGGCGCCACCGGTCCGGCCAGACGGTGCCCGTCCCGGCCCGGAGCCGCACGGCCTTTTGGAACGATCGGCATGCGTCGCGTGACTCGTGGTTGCTGCTGGCGCGGGACTATACGCCCGCGGAGGGGACGGGAAAAGGGCGTTACGATTCGTCGCGGTGAATTTTCTGGAAACGCGGCGCGGCGGGGAGTATGTATTTCCCACCTCCCGACGCCCTGCCCGGGCCGTCTCCGCGCCGCCGCGGAGCCCGTGACGGACCGGCCCGGACGAGCGCCTGAAGGCTGCATTCGGACAGTTCCTGATCATAACCGGCAAGGAGGCATCGTCATGGGCGAGGTGTTCCAGCGCGCCGTCGAGGCGCTGAAGTCCCTTCCCGACGCGGAGCGCGAGCGGCTCTCCTGGGAAATCATCCAGCGCGTGGAAAGCAAGAACGAGTGGGACAGGCTGGTCAGGGATCCGGCCGCGCAGAAATGGATGCGCGAGGCCGCTGAAAATGCCCTGAAGGAATTCCAGAAGATCACCAAGCGTCTCGGTTATTCGCAGGTTTCGCTGCCACTGGACAACGTGCTGCGGGAGACGTCCTACTGGGAGACGTTCGACCAGCTGCCGGCCGAAATCCGCGAGCTGGCCGAGGAGAACTACCGGCTCTGGCGAGAGAACCGCAATCATCCCAAGCTGCGCTTCAAGCAGGTTCTGGACGATCCGAAGGTCTTTTCCTTCCGCGTCGGCCTGAGGCACCGCACGCTGGGCGTGGAGACACCCAACGGCCGCATCGCATGGTTCTGGGTCGGCTCCATGGACGACTTCCGCAAGATGACGGGCGCCGAAGCCTGACCGCCCCCCCATCGGCGGGATACGGAGTTTCGCACGGCAGAAAATCCCGGCGGGGAGGCTCCGCAATTTGACTTTGGTCATTGATGGAGCATCCGGCGTCCCCTAAGTTTCGCCACATGGATGGAAGCAGAAGCCACTTGCGGAAGCTGAGGCGAAGGCGCGGTGCCGCCTTCGTCGCGCTGTATGCGCTGGTGCTGGAGATCTTCTTCGGCGCCATGCATGCGGCCGCTCTCGCCGCTTCGGCCTTCGGGCCGCCGGCGAATCCGCAGTCCTTCCTCTTCCAGATATGCACGCCCGGAGGAATCACCTCCATCCGGGTCACCGACAGCGAGAAGAGCGAGAAACCGGCGGCCCCCACTTCACGCGGATCGGCGAGCGATTTCTGCCCCGTCTGCGGTTCCACCGCCGTGTCGCTCTTCACCTACGTGCCGCCGGTCACAGTCCCCCCGGTGGCGCCATCCCTCTCTGAGATCATCCAGCCGGAAGACCGGCAGGTCCGCTCCCTGACCGCCTGGCGGACGGGCCGGATCAGGGCTCCGCCGGCCACCCTCTGATCCAGTCCCCCCTACGGCATGTCCGTATGCCGCGGGACGGCACGAGGCGTTCGCATGACTGCGGAAGGCATGCGACCGGGCCGGACCGGAAAGCGGACCTTCCCTCCCGCCCCGTGCGCCACATCCATTCATTGGCTCATTTTCGAGTGGTGCAGAAAGACTTTTCACAGAGAGGATCAGAACGATGCTGAATCGCAGACAGATGATGTTGGCTGTCTCCAGTGGTGCGCTGGCGCTCGCCGCCGGCACGAAGGCGGGCCTTGCCAAGATGATGAAGATGGTTCCGCCGTGGGTCTGGCAGAAGGAGCACGGCGTCGTCTCGCCGGTGAAGAAGGATCCGAATCCGACCCAGGACGAATTCAAGAAGTATCCGCGCTGCCCCTACTGCGGCATGGACCGCAAGATGTGGAGCCATACCCGGCATCTGATCCAGTACGATGACGGCACGGCCGAGGGCACCTGCTCCATCCGCTGCGTGGCCGTGGCCTTCGCCATCAACCTGGATCGCGGCCCGAAGAAGATCTGGGTGGGCGATGCCGGTTCCGACGCCAAGATCAAGCCGCTGGTGGAGGTGGAGAAGGCCACCTACATCATCGACCCGTCCAAGATGGGCACCATGACGAAGGTGCGCAAGTGGGCCTATGCCGATGCCGCCAAGGCCAAGGCGACGGGTGCCAAGACCGTCGGTTTCGACGAGGCCCTGCAGGAGGCCTACAAGAGCCTCGGCGAGGACAGCGCCCGCTCCCGCAAGATGCGCGCCGAGAAGCGGGCCCACATGATGAAGAAGATGAAGATGATGAACATGAAGTGATCGGAGGGCGATTGCCTTTCCGTTGCACTGCTGCAACAACGAAAGGGGTGGCCATGCCGCCCCTTTCGACTGTGAATCCGGAGTATCCAGTCATGCGCGCAGTCCGTCTTCTCGTTCTCGCCCTGGCCGCCTCCGTCCTGTTCGCGCCGCAGCTTGCGGCCGGCACCGCGGAGGATCTGAAGAACCCGGCCCCCAAGGTCGATCTCCCGAAACCGCACGAGCACGACCGCTGTCCGGTGTGCGGCATGTTTCCGGCCCGCTACTACGAATGGATCGGCACCATCGTCTTCAAGGACGGCACCGCGGTGCATTTCGACGGCGCGAAGGATTTCTTCAAGTTCTGGCTGAACATGAAGAAGTACGACACCAAGGGACACACCCAGAAGGACGTCCAGTCCATGGGCGTCACGGCCTACTATTCCACGGAGATGATAGACGCCCGCAAGGCCTTCTACGTGATCGGATCCGATGTGCTGGGGCCCATGGGGCACGAGCTCATACCGCATCCGGATCTCTACGACGCCAAGGAATTCATGAAGGACCATCACGGCAAGGCGATCATCCGTTTCGACGACGTGGACATGGAAATGCTGAAGGGGCTGGACGAAGGCCGCTTCATCCTGCATGGCAAGGAGCTCAAGTGACGCCTCACGGACGGGTGGTCGCTTTCACGCGGGAGGGACGGGAGCATGCGCAGATCCACGGTGGCGATGATCGTACTCGCGGGCGGGCTCGTCCTGCTCGCGCTGGAGCTTGCGCACGGCATCTGGCGCAACGGCGCCGACGCCCGGGCCCGCGGGGAGAGGGCGGAGCTCGTGCGGACGCTGGGGCTGAGCGATCTCGCACTGTTCACCGAGGCCCGGTATACCCGCCATCCCACGCAGGCCGACCTTTTCACACCGTTCCAGGACACTCCGCTTTCCCTGGAACACTTCCCGACCGGCTCCCTGATTTCGCCGCCGCGCGATTTCGGGCCCTCGGGCCGTTTCGCCACGGAGCATGAAAAATGAGACACTGGCTGGCCCGGCAGCGTTATCTGGTGGACTTCACCCTTGCCGCCCTGCTGCGGCGCAAGGGACGGAACCTGATGCTGCTGTTCATCTACACCCTGGTCATCTTCATTCTCGCTTCCGTCACCTTCTTCGGCTCCGCCCTGCGGCACGAGGCCAAGGCGGTTCTGCGGGGCGCGCCGGAAGTGACGGTGCAGAACCTGGTCATGGGCCGTCACGCCATGGCTCCGCCGGAGTGGGCGGAGAAGCTGAAGAAGATCCGCGGCGCGCGGCGCATAGAGGGCCGTCTGTGGGGCTACTTCTACGACAAGGCGAACGGCGCCAACTACACCGTCATGGTGCCTTCGCGGTACGACCGGGAGAACGCCCTGGAGGACGGCGAGACGATCATCGGCGCGGGGCTCGCCCGGGTGCGCGACGTGCGGCGCATCGGCCACCTGTTCCTGCTCTCCCCCAAGGGCAAGCTGATGAAGCTGAAAGTGAAGCGGATTCTGCCCGAGACCTCCGAACTGGTCGCCGCGGACCTGGTGCTGATGTCGCGGGGTGATTTCCTTCGCTTCTTCGATCTGCCGGAGAACGGCGGCTACACGGATATCGCCATGCAGGTGCGCAACCGCAACGAGGTGGCCAAGATCGTCGAGAAGATCTCGAAGATGCTGCCCACGGCCCGCGTCATCACACGCGAGGACGTGTTGCGCACCTACGAGAACGTCTTCTCCTGGCGCGAGGGCGTCGTTCTGGCCATGCTGAGCGCCGCGCTGGTGGCCTTCGCCATCTTCGCGTTCGACAAGGCGTCCGGTCTCTCCGCGGAGGAACGGCGGGAGATCGGCATCCTGAAGGCCGTCGGCTGGGAGACGTCGGACATTCTCGCGATGAAGCTCTGGGAGGGCGGCCTCGTCTCCCTCTTCGCCTTCATCTTCGGCGTGGCGGCGGCCTACGCGCACGTGTTCCTGTTCGACGCGGGAGTGCTGGCGCCGGTGCTGAAGGGCTGGTCGGTGCTCTATCCGCAATTCTCCCTGACGCCGCGGGTGGACCGGCTGCAGCTGGCCACGCTGGCCTTCGTGACGGTGATTCCCTTCACCGCCGCGACCCTGGTGCCCATCTGGAAGGCGGCGATAACGGACCCGGACGTGGTGATGCGATGATCGAGCTGAAGGACGTATCCAAGATCTACAACGAGGGCCGGCCCAACGAGGTGCGGGCCGTCTCCGACGTGACCCTGACCATTCCGGCCCGGCGCGTCACCGTGTTCAAGGGGCCGTCGGGCTCCGGCAAGACCACGCTTCTGACGCTCGTCGGCTGTCTGGCGCGGCCCACGGAAGGCCGCATCCTGCTGGACGGCGAGCTGATATCCTCTCTGCCGGAGCGGTTCATGACCGAGGTGCGGCGGCGGACCTTCGGCTTCGTCTTCCAGCGTTTCAACCTGATCCGCGGCCTTTCCGTGCTCGAGAACGTGATGCTCCCGGCCTATCCGCTGGGACCGGACTACGCGGAGCTGAAGGGGCGGGCCATGGACCTGCTGGCCCGCCTGAAGCTCGACCACAAGGCGCGGATGAAGACGGAATATCTCTCCGGCGGCGAATCCCAGCGCGTGGCCATCGCGCGCGCGCTGATCAACGATCCGGAGTGGATCATCGCGGACGAACCGACCGCCAATCTCGACTCGAAGCTGGCGCTGCAGTTCCTCGACGAGGTGCGTCGGCTGAAGGAGGCCGGAAAGTCGATCATCATCACCAGCCATGACGACCGCATCGTCGAGGCCGACGTGGTGGACACGGTGGTGGAGATGGAGGACGGCCGGATCATCGGCATCGAGGAGCGCGACAAGTCATGATCTTCGATCCTCCCGTCATGGCCCTGCTTCTGGCCTCTGCCTTCTCGACGGTGATCGTGGCCCTGGGGGCGGTCTTCGGCGTGCATGTGCTGCTGCGCTGGAATCTGCAGGACGGGCACGCCCGGCAGATCCGCATGGAGAAGCGGACCTATCTCGTCTCCACGGCGCTGATGCTGGTGATGGTGCTGCAGCTGGCGGCCCTGGTGCTCTTCGTGCACAACGCGGACCGCATGGCGGTGCTCTTCACCGGCGCGATGTGCGCCGTGGGAACGCTGAACGTCAACGAATACGGCATGCCCGCGTTCCTGATACAGGTCGCGGTGTTCTTCGGCGCGGCCCTGTGGCTGATCGTCAACGCCGCGGACAACATGGGGCGCGACTATCCCTACACCCGCCTGAAGTACGGCCTGCTGGTGCTGCTGGCGCCGCTGGTGGTCGCCGGAGGCGTTCTGGAGTGGCTCTACTTCCTGAATCTCGATCCGAACGTCATCACGTCCTGCTGCTCCAAGCTCTTCACGCCGGAGAACGCCGGACTGCAGGCGGACCTTTCCTCGGCCGACCCGAAACTGGCGCTCCAGGCCCTGTTCGGCGGGTTGGGGCTGCTTCTGGCGCTGGCCGCATGGGCCATGCGTTCGCGCGCGGGCGCCGCGGTCTACGGGATCGCCGGCTCGCTGTTCTTCATCGTCGCCATCGTGGCCATCATCTCGGCGGTGTCGTCCTACATCTACGAGACGCCGAACCATCACTGCCCGTTCTGCATCCTGAAGCCGCAATACGGCTTCATCGGCTATTTCCTGTATCTGCCGCTGTTTCTGGCGTCGGCCATCGCGGTGGGCGTGGGCCTGCTCTCCCTGTGGCCGCTTCCGGAAAGCCTGCGCGACCGGCTTCCCGTGCGCCTGCACCATCTGGTGATCGCCTCGGCGGGACTGTTCGCCGTTTTCGGAGCGGTGGCCCTGTACGCCATCCTCACGTCGCACCTGGTCATGTTCCGGTGATGCGCGATCCCGTCCTGGCGGCCGGGATGCCGTGAGCGGAAAAGGAAAGCGGCGGGAAGGATCCCGCCGCCTGTCTTCGGTGACCGTCTCCGGACGGAGGCCTCACTTGGCGCTCATCTCCTTGATGTAGGCGATGACGTCGGCGATGTCCTCGTCCTTCTTCAGGCCGGCGAAGGCCATCTTGTTCTTGGGAATGAATTTCTTCGGAGCCTTCAGGTACTGGGCGATGGTCTCCTCGGTCCAGACCAGACCTTCCTCGCCCTTCGCCTTCATGGCCTTGGAATACTTGAAGCCCTCGACGGAGCCCGCCTTGCGGCCGATCACGCCCTTCAGGTACGGGCCCACCTTGTTCTTCTCCTTGTCCACGAAGTGGCAGGCCTTGCACTTGTTGAAGACCTTCTTGCCCTTGGCCGCGTCGCCGCCGGCGAGAGCGACGGACGGAGCGACGACGAGAGCGGCGAAAGCCAGCGCGATTTTCAGCTTCATTTCCTCATGCCTCCATTGATTGACAAAACAAAAGGATGCGAATGCGTTCCCGACGTGTGATAATTCCCGCTGTGGGGCATTGCAATGCCGGCACACTACAACAAAATGTGACGGAATTTCCATTGTGACGGAACGGTGCCACGATTTGCCGCGTGTGCCAGAATGACATGAAAGAGAGTCAGGATCGCCACCCATGACCCAGCCCGCCATGCCCGGACCGGACGCCTCCGTGATCGCCCGCCGCGAGGACATCGCGCGGGATCTGCGGGCGCTGTGTCCGCAGGCCGTGGTCATCGTCTCCCCGGCCGAACTGCGGGCTTACGAGACCGACGGGCTGACGGCCTACCGCCAGCCGCCGTTGCTGACCATCCTGCCCGCCGATACGGAGGAGGTCTCGCGCATCCTGCGCCATTGCCACGAGCAGGGGATCCGCATCGTGCCGCGCGGCGCCGGCACCTCGCTTTCCGGCGGGGCCCTTCCGCTGGCCGACGCCGTGCTTCTCGCCATGACGCGGTTCAACCGCATTCTCGACGTGGACCTCGACAACCGAACGGCCACCGTGCAGCCCGGCGTGACCAACCTCGCCATCACCAGGGCGGTGGAGGGCGAGGGCTTCTACTACGCCCCGGATCCGTCCTCGCAGATCGCATGCACCATCGGCGGCAACGTGGCCGAGAACGCCGGGGGCGTGCACTGCCTGAAATACGGCCTGACCACCAACAACATCCTGGGGCTGGAGATGGTGCTCGTGGACGGTACCGTCATCCGGCTCGGGGGAAAGCATCTGGATCCGGAGGGATACGACCTGCTCGGCCTGATGATCGGCTCCGAGGGGCTGATGGGAGTGGTCACGGAGGTGACCGTGCGCCTGCTGCCCGCGCCCCCGTGCGCCCGGGCCGTGCTGGCCGGTTTCGACACCGCGGAGGATGCCGGCCGCTGCGTGGCGGAGATCATCTCGGCGGGCATCATCCCGGCCGGCATGGAGATGATGGACCGGCCGGCGATACATGCGGCGGAAGCCTTCGTGAAGGCCGGCTATCCCCTGGACGTGGAGGCCCTTCTGATCGTCGAGGTGGACGGGCCGGAGGTGGAGGTGGACGATCTCACCGCACGGGTGCGGCGGATCGCCACCAGGTGCGGCGCCCGCACCCTGCGGGTCTCCCAGTCCGAGGAGGAGCGGCTGCGCTTCTGGGCGGGGCGCAAGGCGGCCTTTCCGGCGGTGGGGCGCATCTCGCCCGACTACTACTGCATGGACGGCACCATCCCCCGCAACCGCCTGCCGGAGGTGCTGGCCCGCATCGGTGAGATGTCGCGGCGGTACGGCCTGGACTGCGCGAACGTGTTCCACGCCGGGGACGGAAACCTCCATCCGCTGATCCTGTACGACGCCAACCGGGCGGACGAGCTGGAGCGGGCCGAGAGATTCGGGGCGGACATCCTGCGCCTGTGCGTGGAGGTGGGTGGCGTGCTCACCGGCGAGCACGGCGTCGGCGTGGAGAAGCGCGACCTGATGCCCGAAATGTTCGACGAAACGGATCTGAAGGTGCAGGAACGCGTGAAATGCGCCCTCGATCCGCAGGGGCTTCTCAATCCCGGCAAGGTCTTTCCGCAACTGAAGGGCTGCGGCGAGATATCCGGATTTTCCGTCCGCGAGATCGAGGAGAGATTCCCGGACATTCCGAGATTCTGAGAGAGCATGAACGCAGAAGAGAAACCGCATACGCGGCGGGAGGTGGCGGAGGCTGTCGCCGCGGCCCTTTCCGCCGACGAGCCGCTGGAGGTGATCGGACATGGCACCCGCCGCGAGCTGGGGCGACCGGTGGCCGCCCGCCGGCGGCTGGACATGTCCGCCATCACCGGCATCTCCCTCTACGAACCCGAGGAGCTCGTCTTCACCGCCGCCGCCGGAACGCCGCTGGCGGACATCGAGGCGGCGCTCGCCGAAAAGGGACAGATGCTGGCCTTCGAACCGCCGGACTTCTCCCGTCTTCTGGGCGGGGAGCGGGGGAGGGGGACGCTGGGCGGCATGGCGGCCAGCGGTCTTTCCGGCCCGCGACGCATCCGCGCCGGGGCGGTGCGCGACCATGTCCTGGGTTTCGCCGGCGTCAACGGACGGGCGGAGATCTTCAAGTCCGGCGGCCGCGTCATGAAGAACGTCACCGGTTTCGACCTGTCGAAACTGATGTGCGGAAGCTGGGGCACGCTGACCGTGCTCACGGAGCTGACCTTCAAGGTCCAGCCCGCGCCGGAGACCACGGCGACCCTGATCTTCCGCAGCCTGGACGCGGCGCGCGCCGTGCGGCTGATGACCGCGGCCATGCGCGCGCCGGCGGAGGTCTCCGGGGCCGCCCATCTGCCGGCCGGAACGGACGGGGAGGAAAGCCTCGCGTGCATCCGGCTGGAGGGTTTCGCCCCCTCGGTGGCGGCGCGGGCGGACATGCTGAAGGGGATGCTGGCGGAGTACGGCGTTCCGGCGATGGCGGAGGATGCGGAAGCCCGCGCCCTCTGGCGGGATGTGCGGGACGTCGCGCCGCTGGCCGGCGACCGGGAGGCCTTCGTCTGGCGCATCGTCTGTCCACCGGCGCAGGGCGGCGAGGTGGCGGAGACGCTGGAGGAGATGATCCCCGGCGTCCGGTATTTCCTCGACTGGGCCGGCGGGCTGATCTGGGCCGCCGTCCCGCCTTCCGACCATGCTGCGGCGGAGCTGGTGCGCGGGGCGGTGTCGGGATGCGGCGGGCACGCCATGCTGTTCCGCGCGCCCGGGGATGTCCGGCGGCGGCTGCCGGTCTTCCATCCCCAGCCGGAGCCGCTGGCGGAGGCGACGGCCCGGATCCGCGCCGCCTTCGATCCCCGGGACGTTCTCAATCCCGGCCGCATGCATCCTTCTGAGAAGCGGGAGGGCTGACGGAACATGCAGACGCGATTTTCGCCGGAGCAGCTGAAGGATCCGCGCATCCGCGAGGCCGATTCGATCCTGCGCAAGTGCGTGCACTGCGGTTTCTGCACCGCCACCTGCCCGACCTACCTGCTGCTCGGCGACGAGCTGGACGGACCCCGCGGCCGGATCTATCTCGTCAAGGACATGCTGGAGGGGGACACGCCGCCCTCGCCGGACATCGCGCGGCACATCGACCGCTGTCTCACCTGTCTCTCCTGCATGACCACATGCCCCTCCGGCGTGGACTACGACCATCTGCTGGCCATCGGCCGGGAGGTCCTGGAGGGCGATCCGCGCAGCCGTCCCGCGGTGGAGCGTTTCTGGCGCGGCGTCCTGGACGCGGTGGTGCCCCATCCCTCCCGGTTCGCCCTGGCCCTGCGCGCGGGGCGGATCTTCAGGCCGCTGGCGGGACTGCTGGAGCGTCTGCCCGCCCTGAGGCCCGCCGCGTCCATGCTGCGCATGGCGGGGGGCGGCCGCATCGCGAAGCCGGTGGCCGGAGCCTTCCTCACCCGCCGCGAGGGCAGGGGGCGGGTGGCCCTGCTCCAGGGGTGCGCGCAATCCGTACTCGGCGCGTCCGTGAACCGGGCCACCATCTCGCTGCTGAACCGCTGCGGGGTGGACGTGGTGATTCCGCGCGAGGCCGGCTGCTGCGGCGCGCTGACCCACCACATGGGGCGGGAGGAACGCGCCCGCGAGATGGCCCGCGTCAACATCGCCGCCTGGGAGAGGGCGGACGTGGACGCCGTCGTGGTCAACGCCTCGGGATGCGGCGTCACGGTGAAGGACTACGGCCACCTTCTCACCGGAGATCCGAAATGGGCCCTGCGCGCCAGCCGCATCTCGGAGAGGACGAAGGACGTGCACGAGTATCTCGCCACCCTGGAGCTGCCGCCCCTGCGCGCACCGCGGCCGCTCAAGGTGGTGTTCCACGCGCCATGCAGCCTGACCCACGGCCTGAAGCTGGCGGATGTCGCGCGGCAGCTGCTGGAGAATGCCGGCTTCGAGGTTCTCGAACCCGCGGAGGGGCACATCTGCTGCGGTGCCGCAGGCGTCTATTCGGTGCTTCAGCCGGACATGTCCCTCCGCCTGCGGGAGCGCAAGGCCGGCCATCTGGAGGCGACCGGCGCGGAGGTCGTGGCCTCGGCCAACTTCGGCTGCATCCACCATCTCGCGGAGGGAACGGACCTTCCGGTCGTACACGTGGTGGAGCTTCTGGAGTGGGCCGCCGGCGGCGACATGCCTCCGGCCATGCGCGACGCATGAGACCGGATGGACGGAACGATCCCGGCCCGTGCCCACCGCATGCCGGATGGTTCAGGCGATATCCACCACGAGACGGCCCCGCACCTCGCCCCGCACGATCTTCCCGGCCGCGTCGGGCACGTCGTCCAGCGTGATGTGGCTGGTCATGGCGGCCAGCTTCTCTCCGTCCAATTCTTCCGCCAGAAGCTTCCACGCCTGGAGGCGCCGCTCTTTCGGGCACATGACGGAATCCACGCCGACCAGCTTCACGCCGCGCAGGATGAAGGGGGCGACGGAGGCCGGAAGGTCCATGCCCTGGGCCAGTCCGCAGGCGGCCACGGTGCCGCCGTACTTCACCTGCGACAGCACGTTGGCCAGCGTGACCGATCCGGCCACGTCCACCGCGCCGGCCCATCGCGCCTTCGCCAGCGGACGGGGCTTGCCGGCAAGCTCCTCGCGGTCGATGACCTCCGCGGCTCCCAGTTCCTTCAGATAGCCCGCCTCGTCCGCCTTGCCCGTGGAGGCGACGACGCGGTAGCCGCGCCCGGCCAGCAGGGCGACGGCCACGGACCCCACGCCGCCGGTGGCGCCGGTGACCAGCACCTCGCCGGATTGCGGCAGCACGCCCTGTTCCTCCAGCGCCATGACGCACAGCATGGCCGTGAATCCGGCGGTGCCGATGGCCATGGCCCGTCCGGGCGTCATGCCCTCGGGCATGGGGACCAGCCATCCGGACTTCACGCGCGCCCGTTCCGCGTATCCGCCATGGTGGCTCTCGCCCACGCCCCATCCGGTCAGGATCACCCGGTCGCCGGTGGCGAAATCCCCGCCGCGGGAGGCGGTCACCGTGCCCGCGAAGTCGATTCCGGGAATGAGGGGGAAGGTGCGGATGATCGGCGCCCGGCCGGTGATGGCCAGGCCGTCCTTGTAGTTCACCGTCGAATGGGAGACCGCGACGTCCACGTCGCCGTCCATCAGGAAATCCCCGCCGACCCTGCGCATCTCCACCGTCTGGCCGTCGTCCGTCCTGTCCACGACGAGAGCCCGGAATGTGTCGCTCATGTCTCTTCTCCCCTCAAGGTTTCCATGAACCGCATGGGCCTTCCCCCGGCCGGGCCCGCGATCTCGTCCTCGCGCATGACCATCCTGCCGCGGACGATCGTCATCACCGGCCAGCCGGTGACGCGCATGCCGTCGTAGGGCGTCCAGCCGCAGCGCGAGGCGATCCAGTCGTTGGTGATGGTGCGGCGCGCCTTCATGTCCACCACCGTGAAATCGGCGTCGTATCCTTCCGCGATGCGCCCCTTGCCGGCGATCTGGAACAGCCGGTGGGGCCCTTCGCACATCAGGTCCACGAACCGCTGCAGGGACAGCCGTCCGGCGTTCACGTGGTCCAGCATGACCGGAACGAGCGTCTGCACACCCGGCATTCCGGAGGGGGATTCGGGATAGTCCCTCTCCTTCTCCCCGGGCAGATGGGGGGCGTGGTCGGAACCCAGGACGTCCACGAGGCCGGAACGCACGGCCCGCCACAGCGCCTCGCGGTGGCGGGGGCCGCGCACCGGCGGGTTCATCTGGGCGAACGTGCCGAGCCGCTCGTAGCATTCGGGAGCCGCGAGCGTGAGATGGTGGGGCGTGACCTCGACCGAGGCGAAGTCCCGCGCCCGCGCCAGCAGGGGCAGCTCCTCGGCCGTGGAGACATGCAGCACGTGGATGCGCCGTCCGGCCGCCCGCGCCAGACGCAGCAGGCGGGTGGTCGAGCGCACAGCGGTCTCCACGTCGCGCCAGACGGGATGCGAACGTGGATCCCCGGCGATCCGCTCGTCCTTGCGCGCCTCCAGCCGCTCCTCGTCCTCCGAATGGAAGGCGGCGCGCCGGGAGATGGCGGCCAGGACGCGGGCCAGGGTGTCGTCGTCGGCCACCAGCAGGTCGCCCG
>Ga0256914_1001737_pt1 | contig 19084 bp, 25 predicted proteins | sample HulkmetaG_FD_191571 | JGI IMG/M metagenome (GOLD analysis project Ga0256914, IMG submission 191571) | Hydrothermal chimney microbial communities from Main Endeavour vent field at the Juan de Fuca Ridge, Pacific Ocean - Hulk | ecosystem: Environmental > Aquatic > Marine > Hydrothermal vents ... | reverse complement strand
GTGATTGTGGTTGGGGGAGTTTCCCAAGCTGTTGGCGGGACGTCCGAGGCCAGGGATGGCCGAGGCCGAGCGCACAGGGATGTGCTCGTAGCGGTCCCGCCAACAGCTTGGGAAACTCCCTCGCCAAGGCATTCGATTCCCTGCTGCAGTTGTCCCCGGGTCGTCACGAGGCGGAAGCGGCCGCCCGCCTTCGTGTCGACCGGTGATGACCTTGGGTTGATATGAGGCAGCTCGAACCCGAACTGGAACGCCGCCGCCAGGCCGGCCTCTACCGCAGCCACCGGGTGCTGGAGTCGCCCCAGGGGCCCGAAGTGGTAGTGGAGGGGCGTACCCTGCTCAACTTCTCCAGCAACGACTACCTGGGGCTGGCGGCGGACCCAAGGGTGGCCGGGGCGTTGCGGGAGGGGGCGCAGCGCTGGGGCTGTGGCGCGGGTGCGGCGCACCTGGTCACCGGCCACACCGGGGCCCACCGCGAGCTGGAACGGGCCCTGGCGCGCTTCACCGGGCGCGAGCGGGCGCTGCTCTTCTCCAGCGGATACCTGGCCAACCTGGCGGTGCTCACGGCCCTTTGCGGTCGCGGCGACACCCTGGTGCTGGACCGGCTGGACCACGCCTCCCTCATCGACGGCGCCCGCCTCTCGGGGGCGCGCCTGCGGCGCTTCCACCACAACGACCCCGCCCATGCCGGGCGGCTGCTGGCAGAGGCGAAGGGGGAGAAGCTGCTGGCGGTGGACGGGGTCTTCAGCATGGACGGCGACCTGGCGCCGCTGCCGGAGTTGGCGCGCCTCTGCGCGGAAGGGGAAGCCTGGCTCATGGTGGACGATGCCCACGGCCTGGGCGTGCTCGGCGAAGGGGGCGGCGGCAGCCTGGAGCACTGGGGGCTGGGGCAGGGCGAGGTGTCCATCCTCATGGGCACCCTGGGCAAGGCGCTGGGCACGGCGGGGGCCTTCGTGGCGGGGTCGGAGGAGCTGGTCGAGACCCTGGTCCAGCAGGCGCGCAGCTACCTCTTCACCACCGCCGCGCCGCCGGCCTTGGCCGAGGCGACCCTGCGCAGCCTGGAGATCGCCCGGGAGGAGCCGTGGCGGCGGCGGCACCTGAAGGCGCTGGTGGCCCGCTTCCGGGCGGGGGCCGAGGCCCTCGGGCTGCCCCTGGCTGACTCGGCCACCCCCATCCAGCCGGTGATCGCGGGCGGCAACGAGCGGGCGCTGGCCTGGAGCCGTCACCTCGAGGCGCAGGGCATCCTGGTGGTGCCTATCCGGCCGCCCACGGTGCCCGAGGGCACGGCGCGGCTGCGCATCACCTTCACCGCCGCCCATGAAGAACACCACGTGGACCGGCTGCTGGAGGCGCTGGAGGGGCTGCCGCGATGAGCTGCACCGCGGAGCGCTCCGGTAGCGGTCCCGACCTGGTGCTGCTCCATGGCTGGGGCATGAACGGGGCGGTGTGGGGCCCCCTGCTGTCCTTGCTGGAGTCCCGCTTCCGGGTCACCCGGCTCGAGCTGCCGGGGCATGGCGAATCCCCCTGGGACGACGAGGGGGACGACCTGGCGCGCTGGGCGGAGGCCGCGCTGGCCGCCGCGCCGCCGCAGGCCGCCTGGCTTGGCTGGTCCCTGGGCGGGCTGGTGATGCAGCGGGCGGCGCTCCTGGCGCCGGAACGGGTAAGCGCCCTGGTGGGGGTGGCCACCACCCCCTGTTTCACCCAGCGCGAAGGCTGGAAGACGGCCATGGCCCCAGACGATCTGGCCCGGTTCGGCGAGGCGCTGGAGAGGGATCCGGAGGGCACCCTCCGGCGCTTCCTGGCCCTCCAGTTTCACGGCGTGGAGGGCGGACGGGAGCTCCAGCGGGCGCTGCGCGCGGCGCTGGCGCGGCGGCCCCGGCCGCATCCCCGGGCGCTGCGTGCCGGGCTGTCGCTGCTCCTCGGCAGTGACCTGCGGGAGACCCTGACGGAAAGCGGCTGGCCCCGGCTCTGGATCCTGGGCGGGCGGGATCGCCTGGTGCCGCCCGGACTGGCCCGGGCGCTGCCTTCCGACGTCCAGGTGCGCCTGCTGGAGAAGGCCGGCCATGCGCCCTTCCTTTCCCACCCGGAAGGGGTGGCCGCGGCGGTGACGGAGTTCCTGGACCATGGGTGAGACCGGCATCGACAAGGCGCGTGTGCGTCGCTCCTTCTCCCGCGCCGCCGACAGTTACGATGAGGTGGCGGTGCTTCAGCGCGAGGCGGGCTCGCGCATGCTCGAGCGGCTGGACCTGGTGAAGCTCCGGCCCGGACGAGTGCTGGACCTGGGCTGCGGCACCGGCACCCAGACGGCGGCGCTCCTGCGACGCTACCCCAAGGCCCAGGTAGTGGCGCTGGACCTGGCCCTGCCCATGGTGCGCCACGCCCGCCGCAAGGGGCGCTGGCTGCGGCGTCCCCTCTGTCTCTGCGGCGACATGGAACGGCTGCCCCTGGCGGGCGGCAGTGTCGATCTCATCGTCTCCAACTTTGCCTTCCAGTGGAGCACCGATCCGCTGCTCCTCTACCGCGAGTGTCTGCGGGTGCTGCGTCCCGGGGGGCTGCTCATGTTCACCACTTTCGGCCCCGATACCCTGAAGGAGCTGCGCCATGCCTGGTCGGAGGTGGACGACTTTGAGCACGTGAGCCCTTTCATCGACATGCACGACCTGGGCGACCTGCTCATCCGGGCCGGCTTCGCCGCACCGGTGATGGACGTGGACCGCATGGTGCTCACCTACGCCGGGGTGGACGACCTGATGCGGGACCTCAAGCGCCTCGGCGCCCACAATGCCACCGTCGGGCGCCCGCGTGCCCTCACCGGCAAGGCGCGCATGACCGCCATGCGCCGGGCCTACGAGAAGTTCCGGCGTAACGGCGTGCTGCCTGCCACCCACGAGGTGGTCTACGGCCACGCCTGGGCACCGGAGCGGGCGGCGGTGAAGGTCGACACCCTGACCCCGTAGGCCCGCCGAGGCCGAAGGCCGACGCGGGCGAAAGGGCCGGGGATTCCATGCCGGAGTCGGCCGCTGCGCGGCCTCGTCCGGCCTACGAATGATTTCTCCGTGCCCTCTGTGCCTCGTGGTGAATCAACTCTCCTCGCCGGGCAGCTCGATGCGGCTGGCGGTGAACCCGGGCTCCGGCCGCGCCTGCCAAGGGACATGGCCGAGGAAGGGGGCGGGCAGGCGGGCCCGGAGGGTGGCGATGTTCTCCGCCTCGAATGGCATGGCCGGCGCCAGGCTGCTGGCCACCCAGCCCGCCAGTCGGGCGCCCGAGGCGAGGATGGATTCGGCGCTGAGCAGGGCGTGGTTGAGGCAGCCCAGCTTCAGTCCCACCACCAGGACCACCGGCAGCCCCAGCATCCGGCACAGCTCCGCCATGTCGGCCGATTCGGTGAGGGGCACCCTCCAACCCCCGGCGCCCTCCACCACCAGGTGGTCCGAATCCGCCCGCAGCGTTTCCGCCGCTTCCAGGATCACCTCCAGGTCGATGGGTTTTCCCTCCGCGGCTGCCGCCAGGTGGGGGGCGGCGGGGGTGTGCAGACAGCAGGGGTTGACCCGCTCGTAGGGATAGGGGCGGTGGCAGAGGGCCTGGATGGCCAGGGCATCGTCGTTGCGCAGCCCTTCCGGCGTCTGCGCGGCGCCCGCTGCCACCGGTTTCATCCCCGCCACCCGGCCGCCCGAGCGGTGCAGCCGCTCCATCAGCCCCAGCGTGACCAGGGTCTTGCCGCAGCCGGTATCGGTGCCTGTTACGAAAAATTCCATGATTGCCAGGTGGTCGAAAACCCGGGATGTGGCACGAGCCGGGTCCAGGCCCCTTTTCCGGCCGACTCGCGGAGGCCTCCCGCCCGGCGGAAAAAGGCGGATGGCCGGAGCGCAGCGACTCCATCCGCCCCGCCGGGCGGGAGATCAGCCGCAGCGCCGGAGGCCGGAAAAGGGGCCTGGACCCGGCGTCCCGGGGGAGCGTGCACCCCAGGCACAAGAAACCCGCCGGTGAGGCGGGTTCCGTGGAGAGGAAAAGGACTCATCACGCCGCCATGCGGGCCTGCAGCTTCTTCATGGCCGCCTTCTCGATCTGGCGGATGCGCTCGGCGGAGACGCCATACTCCTCGGCCAGCTCGTGGAGCGTGGACTTCTTCTCGCTCAGCCAGCGGCGGCGCAGGACCTCCTTGCTCCGCTCGTCCAGCTCCGCCATGGCCTCGTAGAGGCGCTCGTGTTCGTCGCGCTCGGTGTCCTCGGCCTCCACCAGGTTGGAGGGTTCCATCCGCATGTCCGGCAGGTAGCTGATGGGCGCCAGGTGTTCCTCTTCCTCGTCGCCAGTGGCGGGTTCCAGCGCCATGTCGTAGTTGTTGAGGCGGGCCTCCATGGCGCGCACCTCCTCGGGCTTCACGCCCAGATCCTCGGCCACCTCCTGGATCTCCTGTTCGGTGAACCAGCCCAGGCGCTTCTTGCTCGAGCGCAGATTGAAGAAGAGCTTGCGCTGCGCCTTGGTGGTGGCGATCTTGACGATGCGCCAGTTGCGCAGGATGAACTCGTGGATCTCCGCCTTGATCCAGTGCACGGCGAAGGAGGCCAGGCGCACCCCCATGTCGGGATCGAAGCGGCGCACCGCCTTCATCAGGCCGATGGTGCCCTCCTGGATCAGGTCGGGCTGGGGCAGGCCGTAGCCGGCATACTGGCGCGCGATGCGCACCACGAAGCGGAGGTGGCTCAGCACCAGCTGGCGGGCCGCCTCCAGGTCCTGGTGGTCGCGCCAGCGGACCGCCAGGTCGTGTTCCTCTTCCTGGGTGAGCATGGGCAGCTGGAAGGCCGCCGTCACATAGGATTCCATGCTGCCGGTCGGCAGGACAGCGGTTGCGAGTTCCTTGCTCATCTTTCTGACCCCCCTTGAATTTTCGGTTGGTGGCCGGCATTTCTGGTTTTTGTCGGCCAATTCAATTTTAGCACTCGCAAGGTGAGAGTGCTAATCGGCCGAAAAGTTCCCGGGAAGATCCGGCAGATCCAGGATTCGCACCCGCTTGTTGCGCCCCGTCTCCCCCGATTCGATCTTCACCCGGCTCTTGGCGACGCCTAGCGACTTGGCCAGAAACTTCACAAGTTCCTGATTCGCCTTGCCTTCTACCGGTGGGGCCTTGAGCTGGACCTTGCGGCGGCCCTCCAGGATCTCGCCGAAGGCGTTGCAGCCGGCGCGGGGCTGGACGCGGAGGAACAGCAGCAGGTCGCCGCCGTCGCGGCGATACCAGTCGCTCATGCGCCCAGGGACATGGCCAGCCCCCGCAGGGGCGGCAGGATGAGCATCTTTAGCACGATCAGCCCCAGCATCACCGCCATGGGCGAGAGGTCGATGCCGCCGATGGGGGGGATGATGCGCTGGGCCGGCCGCAGCAGCGGCAGGGTGAGGCTGTAGAGCAGGGCGCTGGCGGGGTTGTAGACGCCGGGGTTGACCCAGCTGAGGATGGCCTGGATGAGAATGGCCCAGAAGAAGATGTTGATGGTCAGCTCCACCAGCTCGGGAATGGCCATGAGCAGGGGCAGCAGTAGCGAGAAGCTGCCGGCGGTGAACCAGAGCACCAGCACCAGCTCCAGGGTCTTGAGCCCCCAGGCCAGCACCAGGGAAGCGGTGTCCAGGCCGCGTACCGCCGGGATCACCCGCCGCAGGGGCAACAGCAGGGGGGAGGTGACCTTCACCACGAACTGGGAGATGGGGTTGTAGAAGTCGGCGCGCACCAGCTGCAGGAAGAAGCGCAGCAGCACCACCAGGATGTAGAGGTCGAAGAGGGTCTGGAAGATGAAGACCAGGGGGTTGGTGAGGTAGCCGCCGCCCATCATTCCTTCTCCAGCTCCCGGGAGAGCTCCTGCGAGCGGTCACGGGCGGCTTCCAGCGCCTGGTGCACCAGCCGTCTCAGCCCGCCCTCCTCGAAGGTGTGGACGGCCCGCTCGGTGGTGCCTCCGGGAGAGGTGACGCCCAGGCGCAGGGTGGGCAGGTCCAGCTCGCTCTCCAGCGCCATGCGCGTGGCCCCCAGGGCGGTCTGGCGCACCAGCAGCCGCGCCGTCTCGGCGGGCAGCCCCAGGTCGATGGCGGCCTGCTCCATCGCCTCCATGAAGAGGAAGAAGTAGGCCGGGCCGCTGCCGGAGACGGCGGTCACCGCGTCCATCAGCGACTCCTCCTCCACCCAGATCACCATCCCAACCGCGCGCAGCACGTGCTCGGCCGCCTCGCGCTGCGCCTCGTCCAGCGAGGGCGGGGCGTAGAGACCGGTGGCGCCCGACTGGAGCATGGCCGGCGTGTTGGGCATGGCCCGCACCAGCGGCACTCCCTCGCCCAGCCACGCCTGCAGCGCCGCGTGGCGGATGCCGGCGGCGATAGAGATGCACAGCGGCCGGTTCTGCGCCAGGGCCGGCGCCAGCGCCTTCGCCACCTGCGGCAGCACCTGGGGTTTCACCGCCAGCACCAGGATCTCCGCCTCCTGGGCGGCCGCGGTGTTGTCCTCCGTGGTGCGCACGCCGAAGCGCACTGCCAGCTGTTCTCGGCGGGTGGTGTCCGGCTCGACCACCAGGATGCGGCCGGGATCGGTGCCGTCCTCGACGAGCCCGTGGATGAGGGCGCCGGCCATGTTGCCGCCGCCGATGAAGGCGATCGTTTTCATTGTCTGGGTCCGAAGATTGCAGTGCCGATGCGCACCATTGTAGCGTCTTCGCAGATGGCTGCCTCCATGTCGCCGCTCATGCCCATGGAGAGGCTGTCCATCTCCAGTCCTTCCTCCGCGTTGAGCCGGTCCCTGAGCTTTCGCAGGGCGCCGAAGATGCGGTGCTGCTCGGCCTCGTTGCTGCCGGCAGGAGGCATGGTCATCAGGCCGCGCAGCCGCAGCCGGGGCAGCGTGGCCACGAGGCGGGTCAGCTCCCCCGTCTCCTCCGGCGCCACGCCCCCTTTGCTTGTCTCGCCGCTGACGTTGACCTGGACGCAGACCTGGAGCGGCGGCAGCTCATTCGGGCGCTGTTCGCTGAGCCGGCGCGCGTGTTTTGCGCTGGCCAGGGCGTGCACCCAGTGGAAGCGGGCAGCGATGTCGCGGGTCTTGTTGGACTGGATGCGGCCGATGAAGTGCCATTCGATGGGCAGGTCCGCCAGTTCCCGGATCTTGGGAAGCGCCTCCTGCAGGTAGTTCTCGCCGAAGGCGCGCTGCCCCGCCTCGAAGGCGATCCGGATCTCCTCCGCCGGTCGGGTCTTGCTCACCGCGATCAGCTGGATGTCGACAGGATCCCGTTCACAACTTCGGGCAAAGTTGGCGATGCGCTTTTTGACCTGTGTTAGCCTAGCTACTAATGGGGACGCGTTCATCGTCGGCCCGGCCGCACCTGGCGGCCCTTCCTTCTGGAAATAGGAACAGGGGAAAAAAGGGGAATTCATGGATATTACCGAACTTCTTGCATTCAGCGTCAAGTACAACGCTTCGGACCTCCATCTTTCCGCGGGTCTGCCGCCCATGATCCGCGTGGACGGGGACATCCGCCGCATCAACGTACCCGCGCTGGATCACAAGATGGTCCACTCGCTGGTCTACGACATCATGAACGACAAGCAGCGGCGGGACTACGAGGAGTTCCTCGAGGTGGACTTCTCCTTCGAGATCCCGGGCCTGGCCCGCTTCCGCGTCAACGCCTTCAACCAGGACCGGGGCGCTGCAGCGGTCTTCCGCACCATTCCTTCCAAGGTCTGGACGCTTGAGGATCTCAACGCGCCGCCCATCTTCAAGACCATTTGTGAAAATCCCCGCGGCATCGTGCTGGTCACCGGACCCACGGGATCGGGCAAGTCCACCACTCTGGCGGCCATGATCGACTACATCAACGACAACCTCTATGGCCATATCCTGACCATCGAGGATCCCATCGAGTTCGTGCACCAGAGCAAGAAGTGTCTGATCAACCAGCGCGAGGTGCACCGCGACACCCTGGGCTTCTCCGAGGCGCTGCGCTCGGCCCTGCGCGAGGACCCCGACATCATCCTCGTGGGCGAGCTGCGGGATCTGGAGACCATACGCCTGGCGCTGACCGCCGCCGAGACCGGTCACTTGGTCTTCGGCACCCTGCACACCAGCTCGGCGGCCAAGACCATCGACCGCATCGTGGACGTCTTTCCCGCCGGCGAGAAGTCCATGGTGCGTTCCATGCTCTCGGAGTCGCTGCGCGCCGTCATCGCCCAGACCCTGCTGAAGAAGGTGGGCGGCGGCCGGTTGGCGGCCTGGGAGATCATGATCGGCACGCCGGCCATCCGCAACCTCATCCGCGAGGACAAGGTGGCGCAGATGTACTCCGCCATCCAGACCGGCCAGGCGGTGGGCATGCAGACTCTCGACCAGCACCTCCAGGAGCTGCTCCAGCGGGGAGTTATCACCCGTCAGGATGCGCGCGCCCGGGCGCAGAACAAGGACACTTTCAACTAGAAGGAATGAGGAACGTGAGATGGAATTCAATGATCTGCTGCGGCTCGTGTCTGATAACAAAGCTTCAGATCTATTCATCACCGTCGGTCGTCCCCCTTGCATGAAGGTGAACGGTCATATCCGTCCCGTGGCCAAGACGGTGCTCACTGCGGCACAGACAAGGGATCTGGCTTATACCCTCATGTCGCCGGAACAGCGTGAGGAGTTCCGCTACACCAAGGAGTGCAACTTCGGCATCAGCGCCGAGGGCATCGGCCGTTTCCGCGTGAGTGCCTACGTGCAGCGGGACGCCGTGGCCATGGTGCTGCGGCGCATCGAGACCCGCATTCCCGATTTAGAAGAACTCAAGTTGCCACCCATCCTCAAAGATCTGGCCATGATCAAGCGTGGCTTGATCATCTTCGTGGGTGCCACCGGCACGGGTAAGTCCACTTCGTTGGCGGCCATGCTCGGTTACCGCAACCGTCACGGCGACGGCCACATCATCACCATCGAGGATCCCATCGAGTACCTCCACCACCATCAGGGATGCATCGTCAGCCAGCGCGAGGTGGGTATCGACACCGAGTCCTACGAGGTGGCGCTGAAGAACACCCTGCGCCAGGCGCCGGATGTGATCCTCATAGGCGAGATCCGCACCCGCGAGGTGATGGAACATGCCCTCACCTTTGCCGAGACCGGCCACCTGGTGCTCTCCACGCTGCATGCCAACAACGCCAACCAGGCGTTGGAGCGGATTCTCCACTTCTTCCCCGAGGAGCGGCTCACCCAGGTGCTCATGGACCTCTCCCTCAACCTCAAGGCGGTCCTGGCCCAGCAGCTTATTCCCCGGGCCGACGGCAACGGCCGCCGCGCCGCGGTGGAAGTGCTGCTCAACACGCCGCTGGTCTCGGACCTGATCCTCAAGGGTGAGATCCACGAGTTGAAGGATCTGATGAAGCGCTCCCGCGAGCACGGCATGATCACTTTCGACCAGGCGCTCTACGAACTTTATCTGGAGGGGGAGATCACCGAGGAGGACGCCCTCAAGTACGCCGATTCGGCCAACGAGGTGAGGTTGATGATCAAGCTGGGCGACAACACTCTAGGTAGTCGCGCGCGGGACCTGGATGCCGCCGTGTTGGTGGACGATTATTGAAAGATCGTAGGCCCGCCGAGGCCGTAGACCGACGCGGGAGGAAGGACCGGGGCCCCAGATGCCGGAGTCGGCCGCGTTGCGGCCTCGTCCGGTCTACGCCGATGCCGAGAATACCCGGTAGCCGTCGAATACCGGCCCGTCCACGCAGACCCGCTGCATGGCCGGGCCTTTTTCCGTCTGCACCTCCACCACGCAGCCGGCGCAGCCGCCCACGCCGCAGGCCATGAACTCCTCCAGCGACACCTGTACCGGCAGGCCGAACGCCCGCGCCAGCGCCACCACCCCCTCCAGCATGGGGTGGGGGCCGCAGGCGAAGAGCTCCACCTCGGTGCGGGCGCTCTCCTCCAGCGAGTCCAGCCAGATGCGCGCCAGGTCGGTGACGTAGCCCCGGTGGACCCCCTCCATGGGCTGGCCGCTGGTGAGGCGGCAGGGTACCCCCCACTCTTCGAGCAGCGGCAGCGCAGCCGTGACCCCTTCGGGCATGCCCGCCACCGGCAGGCGGGAGGGTTGCGGTTCGAAGGGGAAGGGCACCTCGGAGCCCAGGATCGCCAGCGGCTCGAAGTCGCCCCTGCGCAGCGCCTCGGCGAAGAAGATCATGGGCGGCATGCCCACGCCGCCACCGATGAGGAGGGGGCGCCTGCGCCGCGCCTCGAAGGGGCGGCCGATGGGGCCGAGCAGGCTCAGCGTCTCTCCCGGCTGTTTCTGCGAGAGCAGCGCCGTGCCCCGGCCCACCTTCTTGTAGAGCAGCTCGATCCACCCCTCCTTCGGCGCAGCGAGCATGATGGAGATGGGGCGGCGCAGGGGCAGCAGGGGGTCTACGGTGAGGTGGGCGAACTGGCCGGGCCGGGCGGCGCGGGCACACTTCGGCGCCTCCAGCCGCAGCACGAACTGGTCGCCGGGCCAGCGCTCGTGGCCCAGGATGCGGGCCTCCTCCAGAAAGATGGTGTTGCGATGGTTCATGGTTCCAGCCGGTGGGTGATGCGCCCCTCGAAGAGGGTGTGGGTGACGCGACCGCGGAACTCCCAGCCGTCGAAGGGGGTGTTGCGGCCGGCGCTGGCCATCTCGTCGGCGCGGAAGGTCCAGGCCGCCTCGGGATCGAAGATGCACAGGTCGGCGCTGGCGCCGGGGCTCAGCCGGCCCAGCTCCAGCCCCAGCACCCGGGCGGGTCCGGCGGTGAGGCAGGCGATGGCCCGGGGCAGGTCCAGGACTCCCTCCTCCACCAGCTTCAGGGTGAGCGGCAGCAGGGTCTCCAGCCCGGAGATGCCGGGCGCGGTGGCGGGGAAGGGTTCGCTCTTGGCGTCGGCCTCGTGGGGCTGGTGGTCGGAGCAGATCACCTCGATCTCGCCCTCGGCCACCGCCTGGCGCAGCCGCTCGCGGTCGGAGTGGGTGCGCAGGGGCGGGTCCACCCGGCACTCGGCGCGGAAGCCGTCCACGTCGGTCTCCATGAGGAAGAGCTGGTGCACCGCCACGTCGGCGCTGATGCGGCGGTTGGTGCGCCGCGCCTGGGCGATCATCTCCGCCGCGCGGCCGGTGGAGAGGGTGTGGAAGTGGCTGCGGCAGCCGGTGTGCTCGGTCAGCGCCAGGTCGCGCGCCACCGCCACCGTCTCGGCCGCCGAGGGGATGCCGGGCAGTCCCAGGCGGGTGGCCACGGCCCCCTCGTGGACCACGCCGCTGGCCTTGAGGTGGGGGTCCTCGCTGCAGAGCACCACCGGCAGGTCGAAGGTGCTGGCGTATTCCATGGCGCGACGCGCCACCAGGGTGTTGGCCAGGCGGTTGCGCCCGTTGGTCACCGCCACGCAGCCGGCCCTTTGCAACGCGCCCATCTCGGCCAGCTGTTCGCCGGCGAGATCCTGGGTGAGGGCGCCCATGGCCAGCACCCGGGCGTTTCCGCAGGCCTTGGCGCGACGGCGGATCAGCTCCCATACCGCCGGGGTGTCGATCACCGGCTCGGTCTGGGGCATGCAGACCAGGGTGGTGATGCCGCCGCGGGCGGCGGCGCGGCTCTCGCTGGCGATGGTGGCCTTGTGTTCGAACCCCGGCTCGCGCAGGTAGACGCCCAGGTCGATGAGCCCCGGGCAGACCACCAGGCCGCCGGCGTCGATGCTCACTTCCGCCTCGAACCCCGGCGGAGCCTCGCCCACCGCCAGCACCCGGCCGTCGGCCAGCCACAGGTCCAGCGGCTCGTCGATGCCGTTGGCCGGGTCGACGAGGCGGCCGTCGTGGACGTGGATGTTGGGAGCCCGGTTCATTCGTTCTCGCCTCCGCGCGCGCCCAGGATCAGGGACATCACCGCCATGCGCACGGCGATGCCGTAGCTCACCTGCTGCAGGATCACCGAGCGGGGGCCGTCGGCCACCTCCGAGGCGATCTCCACGCCGCGGTTGATGGGACCGGGGTGCATGACGATGGCGTCGGGCCTGGCCCGCTTCAGCCGCGCCTCGGTGAGACCGTAGAGTTGGAAGTACTCGTGGGCCGAGGGCAGCAGCGCTCCCTCCATGCGCTCGCGCTGCAGGCGCAGCATGATGATGACGTCCACCTCCTCCAGGCCCGACTCCAGGTCGTGGTAGAGGTGCACCCCCAGGCTGCGCGCCTCGGCAGGCAGCAGGGTGCAGGGGCCGATGATGCGCACCTCGGTGACCCCCAGGGTGTTGAGGGCCATGATCTGGGAGCGGGCCACCCGCGAGTGCTGGATGTCGCCGACGATGGCCACCCGCAGGGGGGTGAAGTCGCCCTTGTGGCGGCGGATGGTGAACATGTCGAGCAGTGCCTGGGTGGGGTGGGCGTGCCAGCCGTCGCCGGCGTTGATGACGCTCACGCCGGGGGCCACGTGGCGGGCGATGAAGTGGGCGGCGCCCGAGTGCTGATGGCGCACCACGAAGAGATCGCTGTGCATCGCCTCGAGGTTGCGCAGGGTGTCCAGCAGGGTCTCGCCCTTGGAGGTGGCGGAGACGCTCACGTTGAAGTTGATGACGTCGGCCGAGAGCAGCTTGGCCGCCAGCTCGAAGGTGGTGCGGGTACGGGTGCTGTTCTCGAAGAAGAGATTGGTGACGATGCGCCCGCGCAGCAGGGGCACCTTCTTCACCTGGCGCCCCGGCAGCACGGCGAAGGATTCGGCGATGTCGAGGATGCGTTCGAGGTGCTCGCGCTTCAGCCCCTCGATGGAGAGGAGGTGGCGCAGCTCGCCGGCCTCGTTGAGCTGGAGGTTCTCCCTCATGCCGATCCCCTGGTGCCGGGGTGGCCGCTGATGCGCAGGGTGAGGGGATCGGGTCCCTCCAGGCGGATGTGCTCGTCGTCGGCCAGGGGTGGTTGCAGGCCGGCCACGTCGGGCTGGATGGGCAATTCGCGCCCGCTGCGCTCGATGAGGGTCACCAGCAGGATGGAGGCGGGGCGGCCGAAGTCGAAGATCTCGTTCATGGCGGCGCGCACGGTGCGGCCGGACTGGATGACGTCGTCCACCAGGACGATGTGGCGCTCCTCCACCTCGAAGGGGATCTTCGAGGGCTTCACCTGGGGGTTCATGCCGATGCGGGTGAAGTCGTCGCGGTAGAAGCTGATGTCGAGCTCGCCCAGGGGTTCGTCGATGCCCAGCAGGGGCTGTAGCTGGCGCGCCACCCAGACGCCGCCGGTGTGGATGCCGATCATGGCGGGGTTCTCGATGCCGCGCTCCTCGAGCTGGTGGCGGGTGAGACGGGCCATGCCCTGGACCAGGTCCAGGATGGCGTCGTGCTGCATGAAGATCCGGCCGTTCATCGGCTGCTGAACCAGGTTTCCAGGATGAGTTTGGCGGCCATGGCGTCGATGCTGCCCAGGTCTTTCATGGCGCGGCCGCCCAGGCGGCTCCAGGCCTCGCGCGAGGTGAGGCGCTCGTCGGCCAGGTGCACCGGCAGGTGGAAGCGGCCTTCGAGCTGGCGGGCGAAGCGGCGCGCCTGGTCGTGGACCTCGGCGGGAGTGTCGTCCATCTCGAAGGGCAGGCCCACCACCAGGGCGTCGGGCTGCCACTCCTCGACGAGGCGGGCGATGCTCTTCCAGTCGGGCCTGTTCTTCACCAGGCGCAGGGTGGTGAGCGGCGTGGCGGTGCCGGTGAGGGCCTGGCCCACGGCCACGCCGATCTTGCGGGTGCCGTAGTCGAAGCCGAGGAGGGTCTGTTCGGTTGTCGTGGTCATTCGATGCCGTGCCATGGGGGTGCCAGGAGGTTCTCCGTCGGGACCGCCGTACATGCGCCCCTGCAGGCTTGACGGCAGCCTCCCTGCTGCCGACATCCCGACAGAGAACCTCCCGGCACCCCTCGGATCCCGCTTCTTGTCCCTTCTCTCCCTGGAACGAGCGGCCGGAACGTCGTGCCAGGGCGGCCTGCCGGGGGCCTGCAGCGGGGCCGCTGCGAGTACATCCATGTACGCTTGGTCTCGGCCATCCCTGGCCTCGGACGTCCCGCTGCAGGCCCCCGGCAGACCGCCTTCAAGGCCGAGGTAGTGTCTGTGGTTGAACGAGGAGCGGATATGCACGATTCAAGCATGCCCGGCCGTGCTGGTGATGAGGTTCAGATCCACGCCGGCGAGGGCGGCGGCCGCCTCCCAGCGCTGCTCCACCGGGGTGTGGAACAGGATCTCCTTCGAGGCCGGGGCCACCAGCCAGCTGTCCTGCTGCAGCTCGTGCTCCAGCTGTCCCGGTCCCCAGCCGGCGTAGCCCAGGGCCACCAGTACCTCCTCGGGCCCCTCCCCCCGGGCGATGGCCTGGAGGATGTCCTGGGAGGTGGTCACCGCCAGCTCGTCGGTGACCACCAGGGTGGACTTCCAGCGCGTGGGCGGGGAGTGAAGCAGGAAGCCCCGGTCCTCCTGCACCGGCCCGCCGATGAAGACAGGCAGCTCGTCCGGGGGCTGCTCCGTACGCTCGATCTCCATGTGCTGCAGGATGTCGTCCAGGCCGAGGGGTGAAGGGCGGTTGATGGTGAGCCCCATGGCGCCGTCGTCGGTGTGCTCGCAGATGTAGGTTACACTGCGCGAAAAGTTGGGGTCCTGCAGGCTGGGCAGGGCGATGAGAAAGTGGTTCTTGAGGCAGGAGGATTCGCTCATGGCGGCTATTGTAGCAGGGAGCCGTCGGCGGGCGCCAAGATGACGAAGGCCGTGGAAGAGGGGCCGTCGGCCCGCCGCGAGTTCCACCTGGAGGTGGAGGAGGAGGGTGCGGATGCAGTGTCGCTGCTGGCGGCAGCCACCGGCCTCGGCCGGGGCCGCGTCAAGCGGGCCATGGCCTGCGGCGCCCTCTGGCTGGAACGAAACGGCCGGGTGGCGCGCCTGCGGCGGGTGAAGCGCCGGCTCGTCGCCGGTGACCGGCTCCACCTCTACCACGATCCCCGCATCTTGGACCGGGAACCGCCAACCGCCTGGCTGGTGGCCGACGAGGGGGACTGGTCGGTGTGGTGCAAGCCGCCGGGCATGTTCTCCCAGGGCAGCCGCTGGGGAGACCACTGGAGCATCGCCCGCTTCGCGGAGCAACGGCTTCAGCGCAGCGCCTTTCTCGTGCACCGGCTGGACCGGGCCGCCTCGGGGCTGATCCTGGTGGCCCACGGCAGGAAGACGGCGGCGGCGCTCTCCCGGCTGTTCCGGGAGCGGCGGGTGGAGAAGCGCTATCGGGTGGTGGTGCACGGTTGTTTCCCCGGCCAGCCGCAGCGCTTCGATTCGCCCCTGGATGGGCGGCCCGCCCTCACCCACGCGCGCCTGCTGGAGCGGGACGACGAGGCGGGGCGCAGCCTGCTGGAGGTGGAGATCGAGACCGGCCGCAAGCACCAGATCCGCCGTCACCTGGCCGCTGCAGGGTTCCCGGTGGTGGGGGACCGGTTTCACGGCGGCGGAGAAGAAGAGGATCTTCGCCTCCAGTGCGTGCTGCTCGCCTTTCCCGATCCCGCCGGGAGTAGAAGGCGGGAATACCGGCTTCCGGTTACGGAATGGATGGGGCTCTGAACCTCCCCGTGGAGGTGCGGCGCAGGCTCGGTATCCGGCCCGGTGACCGCCTGGTGGTCGAGGTGGAGGACGATCATGTCGTGATCCGCAAGGTTCCCGCCTCCGATGTCGAGGCCCTGGCCGGTTTCCGCTCGGATCTGTGGGAGGGATATGCAGGCGAGCTCGACCAGGCGCGGGACGAATGGGGCCGTTGATCCCGGACGGCAGCCGGGTGCTGCTGGATACCATGGTTCTCGTCTATTTCCTGGAGCACGAGGGGATTTCGGTCTGGCTGTTCGATGAGGCTTGAACTGCGGCGGCCTAACCGCGGTTCCCGATGAGCCCTCCCCCGTTTTCCCCGATCCACCCCGGTTCCGGGGCCAGCCGCGCCAGTTCCCGCGTGATCTCCGGTTCGTCCAGGGCGTCGAAGTCCGCCTCGCAGGAGAGGGTGATGCATCCTGCCACTTCGGCCCAGGCGAAGCCGCCAGTCCAGTCGCTGTGGCGGTAGCCGCCCTGCATGGTGCGGGGCGTGAGGTAGAGGCGGCCGGGACGGTAGAGCAGGTTGTAGGCCCGGTTGGCGGCGTGCAACGTCTCGATGCGCTGCCATGCCTCCTCCATGGAATCGAACCGCTCCACCGGCAGGGGCCAGGGTTCTGCGCCGCCGTTGTGGCGCCAGCGTGGATCCTCGATGGGATACCCCTCCACCCTTCCCGAGTAGAACTGCAGGTGGAGGTGGTTCACCGAGGCGTAGGCGCCGCGGCTGTTGTAGCCCAGTCCCGAGCCGGGCAGCCGCGCGCCGGTCTCCTCCAGCAGCCGCCAGGCCAGTTCGTGGGTGGTGCGGTCGAGGTACTGGGGCCGGCGCGCTTCCGGGTCGGGCACCAATAGGGCGTGCAGGGGCGCGAAGGGGAACTTGTTGTAGAAGAGGCGCAGGGGGTGGCCGGCCAGTTCTCCTTCCCAGATCCGTTCCGCCTGGAGGAAGGGGCGGTTGAAATGGAAGCCGCCTTCGTCGAACGGTGCGTGGAGCCGTTCCACCACCGCGTTGCTCATGCGCGCCGGGCGCAGGGCGCGGGCGGGATTGAACTGGAGCTCCCAGGGGCCGGTGCGGCGGTGACGGGTGAGGGCCACCCGGTTGAGCCCCAGCACCATCAGCTTGAGGAAGACCAGCAGGTCGGCTTCCGGGTGGTCCAGCCGGCGGCCGTGGTACAGCGCCTCGGTGAGCTCGTCCCCCAGCTCCTGGAAGCGGCAGTTGAGACGCGGCCACAGGCGCTGCCACAGCGCCTCGTCGTAGCTGGCGTTGGCCAGCACCAGGATGAAGGCGCCCAGCTGGTCGCTCTCCAGCAGTCTCTCCAGCCCGAGGGCGAAGGCGTCGCGGTAGCGAACCGCGCTGGCGAAGAGGTCAGGAACCATGCCGCTCCTTCTCTTCGGGGTCGGGCACCGGGTCGTAGCCCCCCTCGTGGAAGGGGTGGCAGCGTCCCACCCGCTTGATGCCCAGCCACAGCCCCCGGAGGGGACCGTGCTTCTCCATGGCTTCGATGGTGTAGGCCGAGCAGCTCGGAGTGTAGCGGCAGTTGTTGCCCAGCACCGGGCTGATCAGGAGCTGGTAGCCCCGCACCAGGGCGATGAGCAGGCGCTTCATCGGGTCGCCGCCTCCGCCCGGCGCTGCCGGAGCCACCGTGCTCCCGTTGCCGAGGCCAGGTAGGCGACGCCGGCCACCAGGATGATCACCGGCCCCGAGGGGAGATCCCACTGCCAGGAGAGGGCGATGCCCGCGCTGGTGAAGGCCATGCCCAGCAGGCTGGCCAGCACCATCATGCGGCCCAGGGTCTGTACGTGGTGGGTGGCGATGGCCGCCGGCAGGGTGAGCAGGGCGATGACCAGGATCAGCCCCACCACCTGCACCAGCAGCACCACCGAGAGGGCCACCAGGCAGAGGAAGAGCAGGTAGAAGAAGGTCACCGGCACGCCGCGCAGGCGGGCGAACTCCTCGTCGAAGGAGATGGCCAGGAACTGGCGGTAGAAGGCGGTGACCAGGCCGATCACCAGCAGGTCCAGCGTCAGGGTCTGCCAGAGCTGGGCGCCGGAGACCAGCAGGATGTTGCCGAAGAGGTAGCTCATCAGGTCTGCGCTGTAGCCTGGCGTGCGGGCGATGAAGAGCACGCCCACCGACATGCCGATGGCCCAGACGGCGCCGATGAGGGTGTCCTCCTGCGCCTGCCAGCGCAGCCGGATGAGGCCGATGAGCAGGGCCGCCAGCAGCGCCGCCGCCAGCGCCCCGCCCAGGGGCGCGAAGCCGAAGAAGAGCGCCGCTCCCATGCCGCCGAGCACGCTGTGGGCAATGCCGCCGGCCATGTAGCCGATGCGCTTGACCACCACGTAGCTGCCCATCACGCCGCAGCCGATGCTGGCCAGCAGTCCGGCAAGGAAGGCGCTCTGCAGAAAGCCGAGGTCGGAGAGCAGGTTCATGGTTCAGTGGTGGTGATGGTGGACTATGCGGACCTCGCCGCCGTAGAGCTGCCGGATGGCCTCGGCGTCGATCTCCTCGGTGCGGTGGCAGACCAGGGTGCGGTTGAGGCAGGCCACCCGGTGCACGTAGCGCGAGATGAAGGCGATGTCGTGGGAGACCACCAGGATGGTCATGCGCTCATTGAGCTCGCGCAGCAGGTCGAAGAGCTCGTTCTCTACCCGCATGTCGATGTTGGCGGTGGGTTCGTCCAGCAGCAGGATGCGTGGCTCGCAGGCCAGGGCGCGGGCCACCAGCACCCGCTGCAGCTGGCCGCCGGAGAGCCGGTCGATGCGGCGGCCGGCCAGGGGGGCGATCTCCGCCTCCTCCATCACCCGCGCGGCGATGCGGCGGTCCTCCCGTCCGTAGCCGCCGACGAGGCGGCCGGTGCCCAGGCGGCCCATGAGCACCACCTGTTCCACGGTTACCGGGAAGTCGCGGGAGAAGGCGGGATACTGGGGCACGTAGCCCATCAGGCGGCGCGCCTTCCTCGGCGGTTGCCCCAGTAGCCGGATCTCGCCCTGCCGGGGTTCCAGCAGGCCCAGCAGCAGCTTGAGCAGGGTGCTTTTGCCGCCCGCGTTGGGTCCCACGATGCCGAGGAACTCCCCTTCGGGTACGGTGAGATCGATCCCCTCCAGCACCGGCACCTCGCCGTAGGAGAAGGAGAGGTTCTTCACCTCGATGGCGGGTGGCCGGTTCACGAGGCCTCCAGTACCTCGGCCATCCTGCGCATGGCCGCGAAGTAGTCCTCATCCAACGGGTTCACTTCCACCACGCGGGCGTCCAGGGCGCGGGCCACCACCCGGGCCAGGGTACTGCCGTGCTGGGGCTGGACGATGACGGTGCGAATACCCAGCTTCCGGGCCTGGTCGATGAGCCGCGCCAGGGAGCGGGCGGCGGGCTCCTTGCCCTCGTGCTCCACCGACAGCTGTTTCAGGCCGTAGCGGCGGGCGAAGTAGCTCCAGGCGGGGTGGAAGACCAGGAAGGCGCGACCCTTCAGCGGCGCCAGGCGTCGGGCCAGCTCGGCGTCGAGCTCGTCCAGCCTGCGCGCCAGGGCCGCGTAGCCCGCCTCGTACTGCGTCCGG
>Ga0256914_1001736_pt1 | contig 19091 bp, 13 predicted proteins | sample HulkmetaG_FD_191571 | JGI IMG/M metagenome (GOLD analysis project Ga0256914, IMG submission 191571) | Hydrothermal chimney microbial communities from Main Endeavour vent field at the Juan de Fuca Ridge, Pacific Ocean - Hulk | ecosystem: Environmental > Aquatic > Marine > Hydrothermal vents ... | reverse complement strand
TGCTTTTAGCTCCCACTGAGACATCAGTTGCAAACTTGCTCAAGGAAGGTATAGGCCAAGACAAGATCTTTCAGGTCGGAGACATAATGTATGACACAGCTCTTTATTTCGGCTCCAAGGCAGAGCGGCTGAGTACCATACTAGACTCTCTTAATTTGGAACCAGCAACTTATATTCTGGCTACCATCCATCGGGCAGAAAACACTGACAGCGTGGAACGTCTTAAGACTGTTTTTGAGGGGTTGAGTCTGACAGGCCAAGAAACTACGGTAGTTTTGCCGATCCACCCTAGGACCAGAGCTGTGCTTGAAAATGCCAAGCTGCTTTCCTGCATGAAAGATACCATTCAGTTAATCGAGCCAGTAGGTTTTTTGGACATGGTCATGCTTGAAAAAAACGCTGCCGTAATAGTAACCGACTCGGGCGGAGTCCAGAAGGAGGCATATTTTCACAGGAAACCATGTGTAACCCTCCGGGAAGAGACCGAGTGGACAGAACTGGTGGATGCGGGCTGGAATACCATTGCACCTCCGGTGGCTGGGCCTGACACCATCAAGTCGATCATTTTGAAATCGATTGGGAAACGTGGCAAAAACATTGAACTATATGGTGATGGCCGTGCGGCACAAAAAATCAGCTCGATACTTATTGAAGCCCTCAAAAGTAGTACCAGTTATTGAAGACCATGTCCGGGTTGAAATTGTCTCATTATCAGGAAATCAGAACAATCGTTTTTCATCATAAAATTGCTGACGGTTAGATGTCGGATCCTTGCATTATTTCCAGACTCTTTTTGAATTCTGCAGAAAACATCTGCAGACACTCCAGAACTTTTTTCCAGGTTCTTCCTCTATGCGGGAAATCTGGCGAGGTCAAGGCAGGAGGCATAGCCTTGATGGCACACGGTTAAGGGTAATGCCAACCTCAACAAGAACAGAAACTATGAGAGCTTAGCGATGATGAGAAACAGTTCCAGAAAAAATGCATTTGCATGAATATGTCAACTGTAGGTAGGAGTATCCTTTATGCAAGTTAAGAGAAGTTGCATATCGTTTATACTAGAAATTTTTAATAAATGTTCTTTTCCCTATCGTTTTTATCAACAAAAAAATAAATGCATATTTATCCATATACCCAAAGTCGCGGGAACCTCCATACTCTATGCTCTGGGAAAAAAAAGTGGAGGTCGGGATCACCTGCCATGGTATGTCTATTACACAGCTAGTCCCAAAAAGTTTGCAGCATATTTTAAATTTTGTTTTGTCAGAAATCCATGGGATCGAGTTTTATCTGCATATCGGTATCTTAAGAACGGCGGTAATAAGACTAGTGATTTGTCAGTTGCTAAGGCTATAATTTCTTTTGAGTCATTTGATAGGTTTGTTATTGATGGTCTCGGTCGTGGATATTTTAGAAGCTATCTTCTTTTTTTGCCTCAATCGTATTTTATAATTGGGCCGACTAATGAAGTTATGGTAGATTTTGTTGGAAGATATGAGAATATTGAAGAAGATTATAAAATTGTTGCGGATCGGCTGGATTTGAGCAAAAGCTTACCGAGAATAAATGTTACTCAAGAAACGGATTGGAATTTTTATAGAGAAGCATATTGTAGCAATGAATCAATTTCCGTGATAGCAGAAATTTATCGACAGGATATTATTTCTTTTGGATACGATTTCTAGAGAAAAGGTAATAAATTATTTTAATTTTAGTACCGTGGTAATATAAAATTCAGACGACTGTAGATCGTGATCATTCTTATGCCTGCCTTGTCACTCCGTAAATTCTTCACAGATTTTTTCTTTGTCCAGTCCCGCTCATGGTTGTCTATTGTACTTGGAATAGCTTCGTCCGTTATACTGGCCAGGGCCTTGGGGCCGTCTGGAAGAGGTGTTCTTGCTTTAAGCATGCTTATCCCCTCACTTCTTTCAACATTCCTGAATCTTGGAGTAAGTCCGGCAAACGTATACCATATTTCAACCAAGAAATTCACTTCTCAAACAGTTATCAGATGTTCTCTGCAGTTATGGCTGTTATTATCAATCCTTGGAATCGCTATTGGCGTGCTATGTATTGTCGTTTGGGGAAATACCTGGTTTCCTAACATTCCCCAACCTTATCTGTATGCCTGTTTAGCTTTATTTCCCTTGATTCTCCTGAACAGTTTTCTGACCAGTATTCTTCAAGGCCAACAGCGGTTCAAGGAATACAATATTGCCACTCTTGTCCTCCCTGTCCTCCAGTTAATGCTAATCTTCATATTTTTATGGATCCTGAATTTGGGCGTCATGGGGGCCATTTCTTCCCAGGCGATAGGATGTTTTGTGGCATTGGTCATTGGATCATTCTTGCTTGGAAGGGCCATGTGGGTAAAAGAAGACAAAGAGCAAGTGTCTAAATGCAGACAAAAAACGATTGGCTATGGTTTTAGGGTTCATTTGAGCAATATCATGGCATTTGTAAACTATCGTGCTGACATGTTCATCCTCAACTTGTTCATGGCACCGTCATTCGTGGGTATCTATACCATGGCCGTAGGCCTGGCTGAAAAGCTATGGCTCCTATCCCAGGGAATCAGTACAGTTTTGTTGCCTAAACTTGGCGAACTTCATGAAAATGAAAAAAAAAGGAGAGAACTTACCCCGTTCATTGCCCGCTGGGTCCTGGTCATCACTTTTACAGGAAGCGTAATATTATGGTTCATGATTCCATACATCATACTTTTTTTATACGGTGAAGATTTTATCGGGGCCGTAAATCCGTTTCGTATTCTGCTTGTTGGAATCACGCTTGGGGCAAGTAGCAGGGTCCTAGCAAACGATCTTGCCGCCAGGGGAAAACCAGAATTCAACTTCTATTCATCCATAGTAATCGTTACGATGAACATCGTACTGAATATACTTCTGATTCCACGGTATGGCATGACTGGGGCTGCCATTGCCACATCTACAGCTTATTCTGTTAATTTTTTCATCAAGATATTTCTCTATAAATATCTATCCCAATGCAATTTAAGGCAGATTTTTATGCCAAACAATCTCGACTCAAGGGCTTTCAATTTTTTGATGGGGCGGTAAAGACACGCGGAATGCATATTTTGATAATGCCTTCCTGGTACCCGCACTTTCCTGGAGACATATCAGGGTGCTTTTTTCGTGAGCAGGCCCTTGGCCTTGTCAACGCTGGCTATCAGGTTGGTGTACTGGCACCGGCTGGAAGAAGTTACAGGAGCTGCCTTCAAAAAATTCGTTGTCTCTTAGGAGGTGTTGAAGAGAGCAACGATTGTGGCATTCATACCTGGAGATTTTTCAATCCATGGCTTAGAGGCTACGGCCGGCTGAGACCCCATCTGATTGATAATTATTTCAGGCAGTATTGTTGTAGATACGGAGTTCCTGACCTCATACATGTCCAATCGGCACTACCAGCAGGTGTCTGGGCCATGAGGGTGAAAAAAAAATGCGGTATACCGTTTTGCGTAACCGAACATTCTTCAGCCTTTCCCAGAAGCATTCTATCCAGCACGGCGCTAAAAACAGCTGGCAAAATTTTCATGGACGCGGACCTTGTTATGGCTGTAAGTTCCGCCCTTGCTAAATCAATAAAGGACCAGTGCCACCTCCACAGACATATCGATATAGTGCCGAACTTTTTGCATCATACATTTGAAGAGCTAGTGCTCAAATCAGGAAAGGGGAAAAAATGCTTTCGTTTTCTGAATGTAGCTTTTTTAACACAAAACAAAGGGCAGGATTTATTGATCAAGGCCTTTGAAGATCATTTCAGGGGGATGCCGGTTGAGCTTTATATCGGCGGGCATGGAGAAGAATATGACAATCTGAAGGGTTTGATCAGCCGGCTGAATATCGCTGGCCAGGTCAAGCTACTGGGGCATTTGTCTCGGGCTGAAGTCAGAGAACACATGCTTGAATGTGATGCATTTGTCCTTTCGAGTCTAATTGAAACATTCGGTGTTGTAGTGATAGAGGCATTGGCATGTGGTAAGCCAGTAGTGGCTACAAAGTGCGGCGGACCAGAAGAAATAATAAACGATTTTAATGGAGTATTGATCTCAGCCGGATCACAGGAAGAATTGGGCAAAGGCATGTTGACTGTCTATGAGAAGCACTCAAATTTTGAGCCTGAAAAAATCAGGCAGGATTGTCTGCGCCGTTTCAGTCAAAGAGCCGTTATAGAGAGATTGAAAAGGGTATATAGGCGAATCTTGGTTTAAAGTATTAGGGTTCTTTAATACGTAATATTGAATAATAGTTACCTGAAAAAGTAGATACGTAGTTGTCAATCCACAAACGGCAAGTCACCATTTTTTGCAGAGTTAAGTAACTAATTGATGGGTATCGTCGCCTCCGGTTTCAAAAGATTCCAATGTAAATAATGGAAAAGCTTATATAGAGTCATTGAAACATTAAAATGGACTCTAATAAATATAGAATAACACAGTTTCTCATCCCCCCTCTTGCAAAAAGACGCAACTCCCAAACGGAATTTTGTATGTTTTCTGAGACTTATTAGATAGTGCAGTGTCTGAAAGCGAGCAATAATGTCAGCTAAGAATGTTTTGTTCCCTGCATTTGAATTTTATCCCTTAAACACGGGTGGCACGTTCCGCCAGGCCAAGTTTGCAAAATATCTGCAAAATTATGGATGGAATACGATAGTAGTAGCTCCGGATTGGAATGAATATAACTGCAAGGGATATTTTGATTCGTCCATGGTGAGTAAAGATCCATGTGGAGTTATACGGATTCCATACATTCCACCACAGCCCACAGGTTTAACACGTCAGGCCCAAAAATGGAAAAATCGCCTATGGAGATGCTGGACATATGAATTCGGAGAATTACCTGAAAAAATGCTAGAGACTTGCAGGATATTGATAAATAAGAGAAAAATAGATGCTGTATTTGTTAGTAGCCTTCCCCACTTTGTACTCTGGATTGGTCAGCAATTGTACAATGAATTCAATATACCCTGGATAGCAGACCACAGGGATATTGTTGATCAGGAGGCCCTACCAGATAGCAAGAGTTTTTTGATAAAACATTATTATTCTTTTCAAAGATTCAAAAAAGTCTTTCAGGAAGCGCGGTTAACTAGAACTGCCTCTGCCATTACAACTGTCTCTGAGCCATTGGCGGAAAAATTGCGGGCTAGGAATGAGGCCCCCGTGCATGTCATAATGAATGGTTATGATCCGGATGATTTTACAAACATAGAAGTAAAAAAGAATAATAAAGATATATTTCAAATAGCATATTTTGGCTCTTTTTTTGGGAATCGTCATCCTGGCTGTTTTTTGGACGGGCTCGATATGGTCTGTAAAATAGAGCCGAAAGTAGCAGGGAAGATTCAGGTATGGTTTTATGGAAAAAGTTCAGATCTGATAAATAGATATATCGCACGCAGAACATGTGCTTCCTTAATAAAAAAAGGAGGGTTTTTGCCCCACAGTGAGGCATTAAAGCGTCAAAGGCAAGTTGACGTACTGTATCTTATCTCTCATCCTTCTAAGGGGATAGTAACTGGCAAAATCTTTGAATACATCAATGCTGGTGTTCCAGTGATATCTGTTCCAGGTGATGATGATATAACAGACCGAATACTGAAAGAAACAGGCACTGGCAAAGTATGCCAGACAGCAAGTCAAGTATGTAACCAGTTGCTCAAATGGTTTCATGAATGGCAGGTCGCAGGTCGAATTGAGATGTCACCGGACTTTGAGGCAATAAAACAATACTCTCGCAAAGTGCAGGCAAGCCAGTTAGCGAAATTACTAGATTCTGCAATACAATAATTATTTTTTCAAATTAGATTTTTTTTATTGTCTGAGTTTTTTGTGCCGATGAATACAATTAAAAGCTATCAAGATAATAGTACCTTGAGAATTTAAAAAATATCCATGAACAATTACAATTTTCCAAAAATATTTTTTTCAGCTATCTGTTTAGTATTCATTGTATCAAAAGTTGTTTTAGCAGCCACTTATTATGTGAGCCCAAATGGCAACGATAGTTATATAGGCTCTATAGAAAAACCTCTAAAATCAGTCACCTTAGCTTTATCCAGGGTTAAGCCGGGTGATTCTCTAATTTTACTGGATGGAACATATAAAGTTGTAGCAGCTAAAAAAGAAGCATTTCTTTCTATCACAACAGGCGGTTCTGAACATGAGCCTGTGACTATAAAAGCTTTGAATTATGGCAAGGCAATTATCGATGGTGGAAACACTATTAAATATGGTTTTCTGATTAATGCTAGTAATGTAACCATAGAAGGATTTGAAATCAAAAATTTTTTATACTTTGGAATATTTGTTAAACAGCCTAACGTTGTTATAAAACGAAATATTATACATCATAATGGTCAAGCTCCTATCAGTCATGCCTGGGGTACCGGTGGCATATTTTACGGAAAGGAAGCCCATGATGGTGTCATAGACAGTAATATGATCTATCTTAACGGTCGATTAAACCTTTCTGCCAAGGATCATTACGGCACCTATGATCATGGAATATATGTCTGTGCATCTGAAATAAAAATTTACAATAATTTAATTCATGATAATCAGGCATACGGTCTACAAATAGCTGGATCTTACAATGCAAATCGTATTATTATTTCTAATAATACCATAATAAATCAGCGAAACAGGGGTGGTATTGTTTTGTGGAAAAAGGCAGCAAAGAACTGCGTCATTCAAAATAATATAATCGCCGGGAATAATGGCGCAGCTGTTAAGTTTTTGAAAGATGGAGGTAACAATATAGTCAGGAACAATATTTTTTGGGACAATAAAGCCGGAGATTTCTCGGGAGCTAAAACACATTACTCGGCCATAAACAATATCAATAGAGCTCCTCTATTAGACGAATCATATAAACTGAAAAAAGGATCACCTGCAATTGGCAAGGGCACACCTGATCTAGCACCTCCATATGATCTTGAGGGGAATAATAGGGGAGACAACGAGATTGATATTGGTTGTTTTCAAGACGTATCCTTTCAAAAATTAACATATCCAAAAAATTTGAGAGTAATAAGTTATACATCAAATTAAAGGATATTATTGCATTTAATGAATAATTATTGCAATATCCGTTAGATATCTGTAGATTAATTCTTTCATAATTGTCATTATTGAACAAAATTTTTAATTTTTAGAGATCCTCCCTAAAGTAGATTCATCCATCTATATCTCTTATATAAGCAATTATTAAGACATTCATTAGGAAGTGTCATACCGCAAAAGTAAAATAGCAATAAAATTAGTGTAGAACATTATCCGTTTACTGGCTTTAAAACTAGCGGTTTTATGAATCAAGAGATAATTTGAGATGCCAAAGCTAAATGTATCTGTAATAATCCCTCATTATAATTCTTCTCAATATCTAGAACAATGCCTAAAGTCTGTACGCTTACAAAATTATTCTATAGAGGAAATTATAATAGTAGATGACGGATCGTCTAAAGAGCATGTAAATGTAGTGAAAGAACTATGCTTCAGATATCAGACCAAGCTGATTTGCTTAAAAAAAAATAAAGGTCCATCATATGCCAGAAATGAGGGAGTCATTGCAAGCAAAGGCAATTGGGTTCAATTTTTGGATGCAGATGACATGTTAGCTCCAGGAAGCATAAAGTATCGTTTAACAAAAGCGGCTAATAAGTCTCCTATCATTGGTGGGATTATAATGTGTATACCCCACTACGCTATTTTAGAAAAAAAAAGATTTCAGTTCTTAGGTTGGGCTCTTTCTTCCAGAGACATTATTAAGTCAAATATAAAATCAGCGCTACTTTTTCTAAATGATAAATTTGTTCTTAGACGAAAAATATTACAATATAATGGTTCAAGATATTTATTTTCAAGGGAGCTATTTGACAAGTATGGGTTATTTGACGAAGAACTTAGGCGAGGGGAAGATGTAGAATTCATTATGAGACTAACTGGAATTGCAAAAATTTTTCCAGTACAATGTATGACAATTTCCTATTTATATCGAATACATCCGTTACAAGTTACTCGCAGTCCTAAGGCCTCCATTGAAAATTTAATAAGAGAAACAAACCTAAAAAAAAGACATACTTTCGGCATAAATAGAAGTAATACACGATTCCCATAAAAGAATTAGGCGTACCTCTACAAATTAGTAATTTTGTTCAAGGGTGAGGCGCGTGAAAGAATAACCGCAATATGTTCCTGATATTTCACGGATTATTTCTTGAATACAAAAAGCTATTGTGTGAAATAGCAATTTTTAGATGTATTCATAGAATGACACTTCTGTATTATCGCCGTCTAATGTCTTTATTGAGAGTTTAGAGTGGTTTTGGCGCTGTCCATTGAGGCTGTCCAACAAGCCCAAAATCGTAACAACTACATACAAAATGAAGTGATAAAATTGAAATGACATGCACTTGGCACAAGGTCATGTTTGCAGGACAGACTCCATTCCGGGGAAAATCTTGAAGGAGATACGGTCATTGATCATGGTCTCACCTAAGGATAGAAGAGATTGAATCCTGCTGGAACAGGAGTATTGTGAACATTAAGATCGGATCATAGGAAGGATTTCCTCTCCTGTCAGAATGGAAATCAATGAGGATATTCTCGATAGTCTTCCCGCCCGTGATGTTTTACACCTTTCAGTCAACTGGTCTTGGAAATACAGTCGTCAACTTATATGTAGGTGACTTTTGGGATTATTTTTTTCTTTATTCTGGTTGTTCTTTTTATAATTAAATGTTATTACAAATATATTAAGTAATTAGTTATATAAATAATTGTCGTTAATTCTTCAAGGGTTCTTGCTGTCGTTTATTTAGAGCTGGAGTAATAATTTGATGAACCAAAAGCTCCTCATTACTAGTTTTCTTTTTTTTCTCATTGTATTAGTAAATCCAAGAGATTTTCCATTTCCAAATGTGCCTTTAATTTATCCAGCCTTCGTTATAGCATTAGCAATATTGGGAATAAGAAGGATTGTCCTTGGCATAAAAAGGACCTTGTCTCTTCAGTTACTTATAGTCATTTATTGGTGTTATTTGACTTGCTTACGAAATTTGTATGGATATCCACTTAAATTAGGAGATATTCCTTATTTGATAGAACCATTAGTGATTTTAGTTTTCGCAGGAAGTGTGGCAAGTTTTAGAAATGATGGAGCTAAGATTGGGACATGTGCTTTAGTTGGTGCAATCTCCTTATCTTCAGGGTTGGGATTATGGATTCATTTTATAGGTGAGCCGATTAAATCTCTATATTCTATGGTTCAGAAGACCTCTACGGGTACAATAATCGATATAGCGACGAAAACCTATGGACATCCTGCAGTAAATGGAAGAGCAGGCTTGGCCAATTCTGCTTTTCTATTCTCCTATCAAAATGCTGTAGCTTTGAGTCTTATCGTGACAAATTTCATGGATCCCAAAAGGTCATTAATAAAAAATTATCTTATATTCTTTCCATATTTTGCAATTCTATTTCTTGAAATGATAGTTTGTGCTGAACGTGCTACTGTGGGATCTGTTCTAATTGGGGTCTTATTTTATATGGTTTTGGCAGCTAAAAGGGTAGTAAATTTCAAGTCAATTTTTAGCATTTTATTTGTCAGCATCATCGCAGTTTTCCTAATTCAGTATTCGTCAAGTAGGGATTCCAACAACTTGCAACATAGAAGTCTAAATGAAGCTAAGCTTACGATGCGTTTACTGGTTATGCCTATGACAGCGATAGAAACTATTTATCATCAGCCCTTTGGAGCTGGAACTATCTCTCATCATTATGAAAAAGTAGCCAGGAAAAAAGGATACTATAAAAATGGACATCCTATAGGTGCACATAATCATTATGCAAACATCATTATGTATACTGGTATTGTGGGCATAATTTTAACAAGTGTCTTATTTATTCTACTTACAAAAAAAATCTTGATGTGGAAAAAAATTAATGATAGCGGAATAGAATTAATTATAGCCTCAGCGTGTGTCACGTCATTAGTCCATGCAACTAGTCATAATGCTGGGTTTTTTAAACTCGAGCCAGCTACATTAATCATATTTGGATTATTATGGGGTATAATTGATCCAAGATCAGGAGAGTATTAATAGTATAAATTTTCAAAGACAATTAGGCAATAATAGGGACATAAGGTAATCAAGTACTTTTTCAGTCTTAATTGGAGAAGAAAATTTTTGTAATTTTATGAAATTAGTTGTTATTTCTCACAAAGAATGCTGGAAAGATCCCAACAGCTCATCTGGCTATGCAACAATTGGCGGGTTTCCTTATCAGATGAAAGCCTTGTCTGAACTCTTTGACGCAACACTATTACTGGTGCCTATTTACCAAGTATCAGCGCCATCTGGTGCCGTTCCGTTGATAGGACACAATCTTTCAATTTGTCCTCTTGATATGCCTGCGGGCTCAGACCTAAAGCGCAAAATTAATCTTATCCCGTGGCTATTTCCTAATTTATTCACTATATGGCGTGCCATAAAGAACTTCGATGTCGTTCATTGTCCTGTTCCAGGTGACATAGGTACAATTGGGATTCTATTATCTCTTGTTTCCCAAAAACCTCTTTTTGTCCGCCATTGTGGTACATGGGGGCTTCGTGCTACATTTGCAGATCGCTTTTTACACTGGTTGCTTCCTCGGATAGCTGGAGGGCGCAATGTGATAATGGCAACGGGCGGCGACGTGGTACCACCATCCAATAATCCATCAATAAGTTGGATCTTCGCTTCAACTATCACAGAATCAGAACTTGATGCCATTGCTGAGAAAAAAACGTGGAAATTTGGTCAATCTTTAAAATTAGTTTCTGCTTCGCGTTTAGAACCTGATAAGAATACAGAATTGATCATAAAAGCACTCCCAGAACTAAGAAAGCATTATCCCAATATTTCATTGAATATTATTGGTAATGGATCCTGTATGGGCCCTTTAAAAGATTTGGTTCGCGAATTACAAATAGCTGAATTAGTCGATTTTTATGGGACGTTAACCCACAAAGGGGTTATGAATATTTTGCAGGCATCAGACATTTTCGTTTTGCCGACCCGAAGAGAAGGATTTCCAAAAGTGATACTTGAGGCATTTGCCTGTGGTTTGCCTGTTATTGCTACATCTGTGTCAGTAATTCCCCAATTAGTCGGTGACGATAAAGGTATTATCATATATGACAGTACACCAGAAGCTATTGTTGAAGCTGTCCTTCGTATGATATCAGATGAAAATAGATTTGCTCAAATGTCTTTGAGAGCGCGGGAGGCTAGCCGCAGCTATACATTGGAGAAGTGGCAAAATATCATAGGGAACAGGTTGAAGGGTGCCTGGTATAAGATTTCATCAGAATCAGAATCCAGCAAGCCCAATTTCTAGCTGTTTAGGCCCCGGTAATTGGCTTTTAGAGTTTTGTGTAGAGGAGGGCATTAAATCAATATAAAAAACGTCGAGGAACAGATTTTTTTCTGCCTAATACTATCGGCATGTTCATACTCATACTATTAGGGGTCGGTAATATGAACGCAACATGGAATTATACAAGATATTTAATAAAATCAGATTTATATAGATATATAGGTAGGACATCGTATAAAGACTTTTTACATGAGCTATCAACTCGACCGGGATTTCAATATAGTTTTTGGATGAGAATATGTGCTTATTTGTCTGCAAAAAAAAGTTCTATTTTCAAGATGATGTTTATAGTGTCACGGATATTTCTTAGACATTATCGCTATAAATATCAAATCGATATCCCATATACCACATCTATAGGACCAGGGCTGTGTATAGCGCATTTTAGTGCTATCATTGTTTCTCCAGAAACTAAAATTGGTAAAAATCTTACTATATTCCAGGGGGTTACAATTGGTAAGGCTGCAAGGGGAAGAAGAGCAGGTGCGCCAATAATAGGTAATAATGTATATGTTGCTCCAGGTGCAAAAATATTTGGAAAAATTGTAATAGGTGATAATGTAGTTGTTGGAGCCAATAGTGTTGTACCCAAAAATATAGAAAATAATGCTGTAGTGGGTGGTGTTCCTATGAGAGTATTATCTTATAAGGGGGCCGACGGATATGTTAATCGTACAGATTATCCTCAATGGACAGATTTAGCGTCTAGCCCGTAAATCAGCTTAGCATTACTTAGAGACAAAAACAGATTACTTAAAAAGTACCTGCATATCGAACCGGCTTGGCCCTGAAGTAACTTTTACTTTCATTTCCTTTTTGTTCTTGCTCTGCGTCGATCCACCGCGTTGCTTTTCACATCGTTGTTGAGATATTCATCTGGATTGAGTTCTGGGCTATAGGCCGGGAAGAAAATAATCTATTTTATCTCTATACCAATCCACCCAGGCTCTAGATTTCTTGGCTTTATGAACTGAATGATTGTCCGGTATCAAAAATATTTTCCAGCTGCCGCTTCTGAATAGCCTCTTCATAATATCCATGAATATATCTGCTTTAAAAGACCCATTGAACAATTTGAACCTGAGAGCCCCTGTTGCTTGTGGATCAAATCATATTGCAGGAAAAACCGTCTTCCTGTTCCTGGCGCCACTGAGGTTTCTCCCATGAGATCCCCTACGTTGTCCCTGTCAGATGCTCTGAACAAACTTTCATCTCATCGCACCAGTGTATCTCTGCCTTCTGCTTTTTGGCTTTCAGCTTACTTCGGATATTCTTGATGAAGCCATTTCTCGACTGCCAAAGGTTCTCCTTTATATGTCCTTCTGATGAGTTTTTGAGGCGTAGCACTATTTTCTGGGATACTTACTTATGGCCTAGACAGACAATTTTATCCCAGAATTTTTTTTCAATAAGTTTTCCCACAGCATCTTGGATCCACAAAGCTCAAGGCAGCTTCATTTGATCAGGATATTTGTCCCTCATGATCTTCACAATGATGGCAGCCTGCTATCCAGCCAGACTGCCGCATTTTGGTCGCCCTCTGGGGTGAATTTTAAGGGCCTTTTCTACACCCTTTTTAAAAAGCGTCCTCCATTTGGTGACTATTGGTTTGGAACTCCAAGAAGGTCGGTAGCTTCTTGATGGGTTTTTTTTCCTGCCAGGACGGCTCTTACACAGCAATCAATCGGAGGGATTCCTGACTATCTGGGAAGTGTGTGGGGGTCTTTGATTTTCATGCTCTAAACATAATATATGCTATTTTGTAATGTGTTTTTATCTCTCTTAAATATGCAATCTAAAACAATGTCGGGTAGTTATGGGGCGGAATAATAGCATCAAAAGGCTTTCCACCTTTGATTTTACAGAATATTTTTCTGTCAATTGCCAAAGATGAGTAAAAAAAATCGCATCCTCCATATCATAGGCCAGTTAGGCATAGGAGGGGCTGAACGGCAGTTGTTTCTCTTGTTAAAAGGATTGAATTCCCGCTATTCTTTTATAGTCGTTTCATATGATGAGAAACGATTAGATTATATGGCTGATCTACAGTCATTGGGGGTTGACGTCAAAATCATTCCTAAAAGGTCTGGGTTAACTGGACGGCTCAAATTTTTTATAGAACTTAGAAACCTCATTAGAATAATTGATCCCGATATAATTCAGACATGGCTAAGGTCAGCCAATTTTTGGGGGCGTTTTGCCTGTCTTGTTTCAGGAAAAAGGGGGTCTGTCATTGCCTCTATAAGAAATGTTGGTGAGGCTGATAAGAAAATACTCGAAAAATTGGGAGAGCGATTTCTTGCTAAGAAGACCGATCTTATAATAGCCAACACCACGGCCGCCAAGAACGCCATGGTTCGAAATAAAATTTCTCAGCAAAAAATACGAGTTATTCACAACGGTATCGATCCTAAAATATACTATCTTACTGCAAACAAAGAACAAATCAGGCAAGAATTGTCACTCCCACAGCACAAGTTGTTGATAGGTACAGTTGGTAGAATGGAGCCGCAAAAGAATCATACAATGTTTGTCGAGGTAGCCCGAAAAATATTAGGGAAACGAAGTAATGTTCATTTTGTCATGATAGGTGACGGGGAGCTTCGTCGGGACATAGAAGGATTGATCTCACGATATGGGCTTTCTGAGGTATTTACCTTGACTGGTCAAAGACAAGATGTGCCAAGGCTTCTCAAGGCACTCGATATTTTTGTATTGACCTCACTGTGGGAAGGTTTACCTAATGTGATAATGGAGGCAATGTGTGCCAGATTGCCTGTGATCTCTACAAATGTAGGGGGAGTTTCAGAGCTTATTACGGATGGAGAAAACGGGTTTCTGGTGTATCCAACTGATGTAGAGTCAATGGTGAATGCCCTTGAAAGGCTCATTGATGACTCGAATCTTTGTTTAAAATTTGGTATTGCTGGATACAAAATAATTGAAAAAAAATTCAGCATTGACCAGATGTGCAAGGCTACATCTGAGATATATGATGACTTGCTACAAAAAAATTATTAATTATCTCGATCGTTACAGTCTATTTACGTCTGGAGCCTAAAAAATATCTTAGAAACAGCTCAATCGAATTATTAAGACATTCATTAGCAGTGTCACATGGCCAATTGCAAAACGTCAATAAAATCAATGTAGAACGCCGAGGGCTTACTGGCTTTAAAAATAACGGTTTTAGTAAATATCAAGTCCACATGAGCTGTAACGAACTGGTGGCAAAGCTACTTCTACAGTACTTCATGAATTTGCGAAATCACAAAACAAGATTTTTCGAGATTCCTATTAGATATAATACAATACAAGCACATTCAAAAATCGAATTACGAAAATTTCCGTATCCTTTCAAGGCTGGCCTAGCTATATCTAGTGATATAGATGGAACGACCACATTGGAAGAATTTATTAATATACAATCATTTCTAAATACTAATGAATATACACCACTCGGAAAAGGGTTGGGTTTAGAAATTGGCAATAGTTTTTGGATGTATTCTATCAATCCCAAAAATAAATTTACTTATTTTAAGGGAATAACTAACAAACCATCTGACTCTGCTGCCATTATTATTTCTCTGATTAAGTCTGGATATCTGGATACTATTCATACATATGGCGATTTTAATAAAAAGGGAGGGTTTACAAGAAAATTAGCTATTGAAGCAATAGATACTTTAAAGAAAAATAACTGTTATGTTAAAATATGGATAAATCATGGAGATAAACATAATACCCAAAATATTGGCATACTACAATATTGCAAGGGAGATGATCCCGGAAAGATTGAATATCATACTGATCAATTACTTGACTATGGAATAAAATTTATTTGGGTAAGTAAATTAACCCATTTTATAGGTCAAGATAGGAAACTCAATTTTAGAGAATTTGTTAATTGGTTTCTATTTAGGCCTTTTCAAAGATTACATGACATTGCAAGGGCACTAGTAGGGCATAATACTTTATGGATTATTAAAAATGATTTATTACAAGAGATCTCACTTGATGATGGACAGAAAATATGGAGTTTTGTGAGATATGGTTTTTGGGATAAGGCTAGTTCTTGCGATCTAATAAATATATTAAACACCAAGACATTGAATGTCCTAAAAAAAAATAAAGGTTATATGATAGTTTATACACATTTAGGCAAAAAAACTAGGAGCGATATATGCTTATGTGAAAAGACACAAAATGCATTGAAATACCTAGCAAATGAGTACAAAAATGGAGAAATTTATGTCACTACAACATCAAAACTTTTAACTTATAATTTAACAAATAGATATTTAGACTGGACCAAAAAATATAAAGATAATTTTTATGTAATTAATATCAAAGGAATAAAAGATCCGACGAGTGGTTATTATATTCCGCCTTTATCAGATCTTCAAGGAATGACATTCTACACTCCAGATCCATCGAAAACAAAGATCTTTCTACGTGAGCAAGAAATTAAAGATTTAGTCATTAATCCTCCAGATTATACTGATAGATTGAGCATCTCAATTCCTTTGACTTCTTTATCGTTTCCTAAAGACTTAATCAGATCACGATTCAGCAAAAAGTCGTAGACAAATGACAGAATATTCTATACCATACTGAGACTTTTCAGTGCCATATAACAAATGCAAAATACCTATCAATCAATATAAAACATTATTAATTCGTTGACTTATAAAAGTAATATTTTAATAATTTCATTATCATAATCTATTTCACAAGTTCATCTATTATAAAACTTATCCTGAACTCTCAATAAAACATAGAAGAACCAATTTTCGCACCCAGAAGTGATTAATGCCCAGCAAAGATGAAAACCCTCTTTCTTACCAATGTTTATCCTATTCCAGAGCGTCCATGGGAAGGAGCTACTGTCAAATTGCAAGCGGAAGGCTTGAGAAAGGCTGGCGTTCAAGTCGATGTACTACATCTTGATAGAACAGAGTCAGGCCAAAGTATTTATTTGACAGCCTATCCCAAAATCAAAAAGGCCTTTTTGGGCGGTAGACACGATCTGCTTCATGTCCAGTTCGGCGGTGTCCAGGCTTTGTTAGGAGCTTTAGTGGCCGGCCCCAGGTGTGTCATAACATTTCATGGTACGGATCTTCATGGAGGCTTGCCCAAAACCATGTGGGAAAGCGCATCATATAAGATCGGTGTTATTTGTTCCAAGCTGGCCATAGCAATGGCCGGGGCATCCATAGCGGTTTCCAAGAATTTGTTGGAAGGTCTGCCAAAAAGATTGAGGAAAAAGATGAAAATTTTACCCACTGGCGTAGATTACGAGCATTTTTCCCCTATGGATAAAACAAAGGCCAGAATTTTAAAGAGACTCAAAACTAATTGTGTATATATATTATTTAGCGACAACAATAAGGATCCTGTAAAAAGGCGTGATCTAGCAGAAAAGGCGGTATCATTGCTGAAGAAGGATATTCCCAATGCGCGTCTATTGGTATTGTCTCATGTCCCATTTGATGAGATACCGCTTTTTATTAATGCGGCAGATGCACTCTTGGTAACATCTGACAAAGAGGGGTCTCCCAATATTGTAAAGGAAGCCTTGGCGTGCAATCTGCCGATTGTTTCTGTAGCGGTGGGTGATGTACCAGATATGATAGCCGGCGTAAAAAATTGTAGGATTGTTCCAAGAGAACCTAGAATCATAAAAAAAGCCCTGGGAGAAATCATTTATGCCAATGCCCGGTCTGACGGAAGAGAGAAAAAGCGTACAATAATCGATAATAAAAAAATATGTGAACGAATTATTGATCTTTATAACGAAGTGCTGGCCTGACGATGAAATCCATTCGATCAACTGACATATATACCACTAAACAAACAGATGTAATTTTTCCCTTAGTAACCGTAATTGTGCCATGCAGAAATGAAAGCAAGTTTATAGAAAGTCTTATCAATTCACTTCTGGAGCAAGATTATCCAAAGGAAAAAGTAGAGATCATTATTGCCGATGGCATGAGTGACGACGGGACACGGGAAATTCTTCAATCATTCAGTTCCCGCTATCCCAGGATCAAGATTGTAGATAATCCTGAAAAAATCGTATCCACTGGTTTGAATGCCGCGATACTCCACGCCAAGGGCAACATTATTGTCCGCATGGATTGTCATACCAAATATGCTTCAAATTATATAACAGAATGTGTAAATGTATTAAAAGTGAGCGATGCGGATAATGTAGGCGGTCCCTGGATTGCCGTCGGCATTTCATACTTGCAGAAGGCTATTGCTGCCGCATTCCAATCTCCTTTTTCATGCGGGGGAGCAGGCAGTCATCGAACCACCTTTGAAGGAGAAGTTGATACAGTCTATTTAGGTTGCTGGCGGAAAGACACTCTACTTAAGTTAGGGCTCTTTGATGAAAGTTTAGTCCGAAATCAGGATGATGAACTTAATTACCGGATTATCCGTTCAGGTGGTAAGATATGGCAATCTCTAAACATCAAATCATGGTACTATCCCAGGCCATCACTTAAAGCTCTCTTTAAACAATACTACCAATATGGCTACTGGAAAGTCCGAGTCATCCGCAAGCACGGAAGGCCAGCGTCGTTTCGACATATTGTGCCAGCAGCTTTCGTCTTTGCTGCTTTAACGAGTTTTATTACCAGTATTTTTTCTCCTGCGATGCGTATCAGTCTGATAGCTGTACTTGCGCCTTATGCGGTCTTTAATTTTGGTGCTTCTGTCATTACTGCCAAAAAAACTAGCTGGAGTTATCTACCTGTGCTGCCGTTGGTTTTTGGAGCCTTCCATTTCGGATATGGACTTGGTTTCTTGCATGGCTTGGTGGCTCAGTGGCTTGGCCTTGCACGGTGTACCCGTACTGTTACAGATCTTTCACGTTGAAATGAGACAGGAGTGCAGCGATTTGTTCCCGTGAAAATTAGAATAGTCGTATGCAATGTAAGTCAAAAATTCATTATCTTGTTTTGTATTCCATTATCGTTATATCTGGGATCTCTATACTGTATTGTTCAGTCTTTCATAGCCTGTTCAAGACATGGATAAGCCAAGCACAGTATTCTTTTGGTCCCATAATTCCATTTGTTTTTGTTTATCTTCTTTATTCATCAAGGCAAGCGCTTTTGAGCACTTCAATAAGACCAAACTACTTTGGTCTGATAATTGTATTTCTAAGTTATTTACTTTACCTATTGGGTGTTTTCAGCGTTCATGGATTTACAGCGCGGTTTTCCTGCATTGTAATGCTCATGGGTTTTACTTTGTTTACCCTTGGAACTCAGATGATGCGTCGGCTTTCATTTCCGTTTTTTATGCTTCTGTTCATGATCCCGCTCCCAGAAATGCTGGACCGGTTATTCTCCATCAAATTGAGATTGTTTTCCAGCATTATAACTGAAAACATCTTGGAGATTATGGGTGTATGTGTGTTCAGACAAGGCAATATTATAGATATTGGTTCCATGCAGTTCAATGTGGCCGATGCATGCAGCGGGATGAACTACCTGTTGCCAATGCTGGCTTTATCAGCCCTCATCGGCTATTTTTCAACGAAAACCACTATAATTCGCTCTATTCTATTTGTTTCAGCGATTCCGATTACACTAGTGGCAAACGTCCTGAGGATCACTGGCACTGCCTT